>Ga0315276_10001269_pt1 | contig 22588 bp, 18 predicted proteins | sample YL17G05_0_MG_FD_204542 | JGI IMG/M metagenome (GOLD analysis project Ga0315276, IMG submission 204542) | Sediment microbial communities from Yellowstone Lake, YNP, Wyoming, USA - YL17G05_0 | ecosystem: Environmental > Aquatic > Freshwater > Lake > Sediment | place: USA: Wyoming | collected... | reverse complement strand
GGCCGTCTGATTACGTATCTTACGCTCCAGGACATGCTCGGGGACCCAGCTGTGGAGCGAATAGAATTCTATACCAAGGCCAATCGCGATGCGCTTGAGTGGGCGTCGGAGCAGCGCGACTTGTCCGCGGCAACGCTGTTCCGTCACCCAGTGTTGATGCGTGCCGCTCGGGCGCGCCGCTCGGCGAGGTCGCGCAAGTCGTCATGATCCACTGTGCACGGAATCTCTGGCAGAGATACTGCCAAGCCGCGCGATCCTCGGGGAGGTCAGTGCTGGGCATGGCGTGGGAGGCACTTATCCTGTCGCGCGTGAAGTACCTGGACTACGGGCTGCACGCGCGCGCTGTCGACGGCCGAGGACCAGTGCTTCCTAGGGTATAGTGGGCGGCACATCATCGACGAGATCGCGACGGACGACTACTCGAAGATCGTAAGCATGGACAAGCTGACCCTCGACGCGCTAATGATTGGTCGTGGCCTGCCGGTGCGCGAGCTCCTCGGCACGTTCGATCCGCAGGGGCGTCGGCGGGCGCCAAACCTGCCGCTGGCCCGCGATGCTGCCTCGCTTCAGCAGATCCTGCGGCAGCATAGGGACAGGCGCTTCAACCTGAAGACCGCCGCTGGCGCTTATGGCTGGACGAACCTCGCAGTTGACCGATTCGACAGGTCGCGCGACGAGGTCGTCCTGCGCAATGGCGATCGCGTAGCGACCGAGGCGCTGACCAAGCAACTCGACGCGGACGCCTCCATGGGCGTGCTCATCCAGGAGACACTCGAGCCGCACGAAGCCACCTCATTGGTCTGCGGGCCACTCCTGAGCGGCCTATGGATGCGGGCGCTGATGCGTCGCAGCGGACCGCAGATCCTGCGCTGCACCCGGAAGGTCACGACGGGCGCGAATTACGTTCGATGAGCCTCACTGAACGCCCAATGAAGACTGGATCCTGCGTCCAGCGTATGTCGTCCCTGAGCGGCGAAATCCGGACCGCATGGATCCACGCGATCGACTCCGCCGGACTCAACCCGAGCCTCGCCCCGGGGTGGCTGGAAGTCGCTGCCGGCTCCCTGGGCAGGTATGACGAATCGTTCATCTATTACGAGTGTCAACCGAACCACGCGCTATCCGGCGTCGTTCCGTACTTGGTTCGCGAGCGGCGTATGGCCGGCATGCGCATGTCCGTTCTCGAACTCGGCTCCAATCTGGTCTCAAACCACCCTGAGCTCGTCACCGCCGACGATAACGCCGGGCTGCTGAGGCGATTCCTCGATGCCGCACCGCGGTGGGACGTGTTTCATGCAAGCGGCATCCCGATGGACGGCCCTACTGCCGCCGCAATCGCGTCGGTAGCGAAGCAGCTGCGCGTTCCGTTGCAGGTCGTGCCGGCCGACGTTTCTCCTTACTTGCCGATTGTCGGCACGTGGCAGGAGTTCCTCGCCGGCCAGAACAAGAAGTTCCGCTACAAGCAGCGACGTCGCAAGGAACTGTTGCAGCGCCGCCCCGACCTCGAACTGAAGTGGTATTCTGAGACCGCCGATTTCGGCACGCTCCTTAAAGACATGCTGCTCGTCGAGGAGCACAGCTGGAAGGTCGAGTCGAACATCGATATCGCGTCGATTCCAGCCGAGAGGGAATACCACCGGCGGCTCTTGCCGTTTCTCGCCGCCGAGGGAATGCTGCTCGCCAACGTGCTGCACTTAGAGCAGGCGCCCGTGGCGTACAGTCTGTGCTGCCATCGGAACGGATGGATCGGACAACTCAAGACCTCTTTTGACCAGAAGCATGCGGCGTGGTCGCCCGGCGCGATCGTGATCGGCGCTTCCGTCGAGAAGGCATTTGACCTCGGGGCTCGAGAATTCGATTTTCTCGGCGACTCCGCACAACACAAACTTGCCTGGACCACACACGCGCGCGCGCACGCCGGCTATTTCCTGTTCGCGCCACGCCCGGCACCCAGACTCCTCGGCATGCTCAAGACGCTCCGACGAACCCGTTGACGACCTCGGCAAATCGCCATACGGCCGCTGCCTCGAGGCCCTGGTGTATCGAAAACGCCAGGAGCCTGTCCGAGAGGTAACGCGCGCGGTCGAGCATCTCCGCTTCCCGTGCGTGATGATCGAAGAGGAGCGGATGCAGCACCTCTCCAAAGGTGAACAGTGGAACCCCCGCCGCGCGTATCAGGTAGTCACGCTCACCACGCCGATCAAGAATGACCGGAAAGCCCCAGGGACACACGTCGGCCGGCAGGTCGGGGAATGCCGGTGACATCTCGCTCGAAGGCACCAGGCCCGACAGATAACCCTGGTAATTTCGACGCCGCGCCGTCACGACGGCGCTGAGATCGGAGCACTTGAGCACGCGGTTCATGAGCCGCGGCATTCCCCAGGACGATGCCTCGGGATCGTAGGGATATGCCTCGGCGGCCGGCCTGCGCACGGCCGGCGTAGGTTCGGGCTCCTGTCGCGGTCGTGCACGGACGCGCCCGCGGATCCTTGAAGCGACCTCGATCTCGTCCTCCAGGAGCTGTCGCAACGCGATGTTGCTGCGCCTGAGCGAGTCGCCGATGCATGGCGGTGACAACCGGAGCGGCGACGTCTCACGATCAGCGTCGCCCAGGAGCAACCCGCCTCCGACGCCGCCCGGGAGAAGCTTCCAGAAGCTGAAGGTCGTCGCGTCAGCTCCCGAGCAAGCGATCCGCAGGGGCGAGGCCTGAAGGAAGGAGTGGCTGCAATCCTCGATGATCGTTGCGCCTGCTTGCCGGCAGGCCATGACGAGTTCTGCAGGCATGCACGGAAAGCCGAAATACTGAATGAATATCGCCGCAGCGATCTTGCCGTCCAGCTTGCGCAGGAAGTCCTCGGCATCCACGCGGAGGCGCTCATCGACCGCGTAGAAGCGGACGTCGAAGCCGGCGTGCACCACTGGATCGACGACATTGGGACAATGAAATGCAGGCACGAGAACGGTGTTGCGCCCGGCTGGCATCGCGCCCAGGGCGCGTAGCCCGCGGAGATACTGGTAGATGGCTGCGCGGCCGCTGTAAGTGAGCCGGACGTTGCGCGAGCCTGGGAGATTGCCCCACGACACTCGATCGGCACGTGGAATAAGGTCGGCGAGGGTTAACCGCGGAGCTGACGGCGGGCGTTTCATGGCTCGCGCCGATCCCGCAGCGACCCCTGCAGCCAGGTGAGGCAGGCGTCGGTGGCTCTCCGCAAGGACTCCGCGGACGAGAACGTGTGATCGCTATGCACGAGCGTTACCACGGACCTTCCATTGCCGGATACGGCCCGCGCCCATGCGGCGTCCGATCGGCACAGGCCAGTGAATTCGGCCGCCGTGAGGTCGCGGTCGCTGATTAGGAAAAGTACTGGCCTGGCGAACGATTCGAGCCCATGCCGCATTCGCGCCACGAAATCGGACGACGACTGACTCTCGATCGCCGGCCCAGGCTCGCGCGCCACGGCGACCTTACGAATCAGATCAGAAAGTGAGCCCCACAAGCCGAATTCCCCCTTGAGCACCTTCCGCCAGAACGAGGCCTGCAGCAGGCGCCGCCCGTAGTAGTGCTTGAGGTACGCACGGGCTTCCGTCGCCTCGCTTCGAACCCAGGGGTTCGCGAGCATGAGCCCCTGTACCCTTGTGTCCGATCCGCAGTACAGCAGCGCGGCGGACGCGGCGTCGCACAACCCGAAGATGACCACACCCTCGAGGCCGGGAACTTCGCTCGTGAGTACGTCCACCGCACAGCGAATGTCGGTGCCGACGGCCGTGAATGCGCGCGCGGTGCCGTCACTGTCTCCCATGCCACGGTAGTCGAAGCGCAGCACAGGGTACCCGGCCCTGGCGAACTCGCGGGCCATGAGCACGAACTGACGGTGACTGCCCCCCCGATACTGCGGCCCGCCAACGACGATCAGGATGCCAGTGGCGTGGCTGCCGGACGGCCCGGGATGCAGGATCCCGACCAGGGTGTCGCCCTGGCACGGGAACGTGACCGCTCGCTCGAATGTCGTCAAGCGCGCGCCACCCCGTCGGCGCTCGCGAGTGCTTCGATCGTCGCACCGCTCATGGCTGGAATGGTCACGATCTCGGTCGATGACCAGAAGGGCTCCCCGGCGAACTTGTGCGATTCCACCTCCATCCCGTCCGCCCTCGCACGCTCGATAAGCCGCGAAGAAGGGAATGGCAATTCGCCGTCGGGGTCGCGCACCACTTCCACCCAATGAACGGTGCCGAGTCCCGATGGGAGCCCCGCGAGGTCGACGGCCTCGAGATCGGCGGCCAGTCCGGGACAGAGGCCGTAGCCTGCCACCTCGAGCGTCTCGCCGGCGGCTAGCCGGCTGCGCAGCGTGGCCGTCGATTCCTTGCGATCGTCGTCCATCAGGGACGCCGCGACACGGAGGCGGAGGAACTGGGTCAGGAACCGCCCGGCGTCCAGCACCGGCTGCCACAGGACGCTCACACGTACCGCCGGGATCATGCCGCTGCGAAGTGCATCGCCAGCGAGCGCACAGCCGAGTCGAATGGCCAGCAAGCCGGTCACCGGGCACCCCGCCTCGCCACTCCAATGGCACGCCGAGGCGAGGTCGGATTTCCAGCGTTGCCACCTGGCATCCGCGAAATCGCCCTCGCTGTCTCCCGTCCCGTACAGGTCAGGCACCAGCACCGAAACGCCGCGCGCGACCAGCCCCGAAGCCACGTCCGTCGCCATCCGGCGTGACTTGTTCATTTCCTCGCCGAACGGCGGCACGACGAGCACGCATCCCGACGCTGTCCCGGGCGGCCGGCGCAGCAGCAGGAAGATGCGCTGCCCGGCGTCGCCCAGAAAGTGCCCGGACACCATCCCCCGACTCAAGCCGCGAGTTTCCCTTCCAGGAATCGACACAGAGAGCCTACGGTTGCAAAGACGTCGGCCGAGAGCTCGTCGTCCTCCACGGTGATGCCGAATTCGTCCTCCAGCATCGTGATGACCGTGACCACGGCCATGGAGTCGAATTCCGGAATCCCGCCCAGCAGCGGGCTGTCCGCCGTCAGCGCGCCGGCGCGCTCGCCCAGGTTAAGCGTGTCGCGCAGCACCCCCTTGATGCGTTCAGTCGTGTTCATGAAATGCCTTGGAATCCTCGAAGTCGAGCTTACCCTGCCCGCGCCGTCGTCCAGGTCGTGTATGTCTTGCCGCGCCAAGCGTCGAGGATGCCGAGCGCACACGCAACGTTGACGAGACAGAAAAAGAATGGAATCGACAGTGCCTTCGGCAGCCTCTCCCGGTGGCGCAATGCCCAGCCGGCGAGCGCGAGCACGTAGAATGCGGCCTGCAAGGCCAGGAGGGCAACGTAGACACCTCCTTCCGGCTGCAGCGCGACGTTGAGCAGGAATAGAGCGACCAGGAATGCCGGAACGAGCCAACGCAGGAGCTTGTGCGAGATCAACTCAAACGCGAAGAAACCCGTTCGTAACGGATTCAGCATGTGTGGCATAGACCAGGTGGCGCGCCACGCGCGATTGACGATACGCACCTTTCGGCGGAATTCCTTGCCGAAATCGCCGCCGGCGCGTTCGTAGGACCGGGCCTCGGGCTCATAGACCACCCGGTAACCCTGGTCGACGATCTGCAGCGGATTGACGAAATCGGACAAAGCGTCCGGCCTCATATCCCGGTACAGGCCGCGGCGGATTGCGTAGATGGCGCCGTCTCCCCCCACCACGGAACCGACCGACGACTCCAGGCGCTTGATGGCCACCTCGTACCTCCAGTAGAGACCCTCGTTCCGCTCGGCCTCGCCGTTGGCTTCGACATAAGTGGACTCGCCAACCACAGCCCCCACCCGTTCATCCGCGAAATTTCGAACCAGCCTGCGGATCGACTCGGGGAAATAGAGCGCATTGGCGTCGGAGAACACCAGCACCTCCCCTCGGGCATCCCGCACGGCCCGATTCAAGCCCGCGGTCTTACCGCCACGATCGGGCATGCGCAGCAAGAGGACGCGGTCCGAGGGAAAGCCTGCAACGATCTCGTCTGTCCTATCGGACGAAGCGTCCGACACGACGAGGATCTCCAGCTGCTCGGGCGGGTAATCGATCTGGAGGCTGTTCCGAAGTTTCTCCCCGATGGATGCCTCCTCGTTGTGCGCAGAAATTAGCAGAGTAACGCTGGGCTGGACTTCGCCAACGACGGCCGGTCGGAGTCTCCGAACGATCTGGATCAGCCACAGCAGCGCCGGATAGCCGAAATAGACGTGAAATACGAAGCCGGCCAAGACCCAGAAAGCACCCTCAATCATTCGGAAAAATCCGGTGGATACATGCCGCTAAGAGTACCCCATTGCCCTCGCCGTTTTTGTGATCAGCGCTGCAACCCATATCAAGGACTTCCCACCTGCGATTCGGTAGCATCCAGCGGTTCCGAGAAACACCACCGGTGAAATCTTGACTCTCTTCGGCCTCGTCGATTCCGGACCGCCCCGAACCGAGCTCCGAGACCTCCGCGCGTATGCCATTACGGTCGCGAGTCGGCCTGACGGGGCTGGCTCGGTCAGGACCGCGGTTGCCGGGGAGGTTCGGACTGTCTGCATCGCGCCCGGATCTGCCGCTGACGATCACGTCATCGTGGCTGTGCGCGGCCGGCCCCTCTGGCGGGAGGGGCCCGAAAGGCAGGCGGATGACGTGCTGGCCGACCAGATCCTCTCGGCCTACCGCCAGGAGGGCGCCCGCTTCCTTGAGCGACTGCACGGTGGCTTTGCGCTTGCGGTCGTGGACGCCAAGGCCAACTCGGCCCTGCTGGCCATCGACCGGATGGGCATCGAAAGGCTCGCGTACTCGACTGGCGGAGGCAGATTGGTCTTTTCGACCTCCGCCGAGGCCGTGGCGCGGGCCCCGGGAATCTCCGCGCGGCTCAGCCCCCAAGCGCTGTACAGCTACCTTTTCTTCCATAAGATCCCCGCGCCGGAAACGGCATTCGAGGGGGTCTCCAAGCTGCCAGCCGGCACCGCACTTGAGTTCACGGCACACGAGGCCCGTGTGTTCCGGTACTGGCAACCGCAGATCGTGGACTCCGGGCATGGGGATGCCCAGTATCTGGCCCGGAAACTGGGCGCAAGCCTGCGCGCAGCCGTGCGGGCCACGCAGCCGGGCGCGCACAGCGGAGCGTTCCTGAGCGGCGGCCTCGACAGTTCGACGGTAGCGGGCGTGCTGGCTGAGGTGGGCCCGTCCGCTGCACAGACGTTCTCCATCGGTTTCGGATACCCCGATTACGACGAGCTCCCCTACGCCCGGATCGCGAACCAGCGATTCGGCTGCAAGGGCCACGAATACACCGTGCACGGCTCGGATATCGCGAAGACCCTGCCCTTGATCGCCCGGGCCTATGACGAGCCATTCGGCAACTCCTCCGCATTGCCGGCCTACTACTGCGCCCGGCTCGCAAAGGAGGCAGGGGTCGACCACTTGCTCGCCGGCGACGGCGGCGACGAATTGTTCGCCGGCAACCCCCAGTATGCCGAGCAGCAGGTCTTCGAGTGGTATAGCCGCGCGCCCCTGTTCGTGCGACAGGGCCTGCTCGAGCCCTTGCTGGCCGCGATACCTCGGTCGGTCAACGCATGGCTAGTGCGCAAGGCTCGAGGCTATGTGGAGAAGGCGAACATCCCGCTACCGGCCAGACTGGAGATGTGGAATTTCGTCCACGTGCTGGGACCAGCAGACATCCTTCACCCGGATTTTTTGGCCAGCATCGACCCCAGGGCGCCAATCGCCCACATGCAGGCTGTCTGGGAATCGGCGCCGGGCCACTCGACCCTCCGGCGGATGCTCTGGTACGACTGGCGCTTCACACTGGCGGACAATGACCTGCGCAAGGTCGAAACGATGGCTCGGCTCGCAGGGGTCTCCGTCTCGTACCCGATGCTGCATCCGGACGTCGTGGAGTTGTCATGCGCGGTCCCACCTGGCTTGATGATGCCGGGGCGGAAGCTGCGGCACTTCTACAAGCAGGCGATGACGGGCTTCCTGCCGGACGATATCATCCACAAGAAGAAGCACGGATTCGGATTGCCGTTCGGCCTCTGGCTGAACGAGTCGGCCGAACTGCGAGACCTGGTTCTTGGCAGTCTCACCGCGTTGCGCTCCCGCCGGATCGTTCGGCCGGAGTTCATAGACCGTCTCGTGGCGTTGCACGGTGCGGAAGACGCCCGCTACTACGGAGTTTTCATCTGGGTGCTGGTGATGCTCGAGCAGTGGCTGCAGGAGCACGGTATCGCCCTTTGAGCTAAGGGTTCATGCCCCAGTACGTGGATAGTTTCGATCACGGAAGGCTACCCCCAGTCGCAACGCGCAGCGCCGCATGGACCCGCCCCAAGGCGAAAAGCGCGGGATCTGGAATATGTCACATGCCGGGCTCGCTGCGCCGCGCGCGGTCGTTACCGCGACCTCGAAGCCCGCCTCGCGGACCATCCGAACATGCGACGCGTCGTAGTCCTGGATGGGGCGGCCGTTGGGATAGGCGAAACTGGTCACCGTCCCCCCGGTGATCTCTTCGAGGCGGCGCCTGCTCTGCAGGATTTCCGCACGCGCTCGGTCCGGCGTGATCCGGGTGAGAATCGGGTGGTTGACCGTATGCGCGCCGATCTCGATTCCGCTGTCAGCCAATTTGCGCACCTGCGCCGCTGCCATCATCAGGTTGCTCGGCAGCTCGGCACCGACGATTTCCGCAATACGCTCTGACCGCGCGCGGCGTTCGTCAGGATCGAGGTGCTTGATGGCGAGCAGGATCTGGTCGATTGCACGTCGGCGAGCCTCCGTATCAGGCAGTTCGTAACGGCCGAGGCCGACCGGCCGCAGGTCCAGTTCGGCGCCGGCGCGGCGCACGGCTTCGACGACCGTGTCGTTGAACATCCGGCCGCCGTCCAGGAAACCGGTCGCGACGAACACAGTCGCCGGGATTCCGCGTCTACGCAGGATCGGCAGCGCAACGTCGCAGTTGTTCGCATACCCGTCATCGAAGGTGATGCAAACGGGACGGGGCGGCAGGCTGCGGCGCAGCAGGCGCTCGCGTGCCTCCCGGAGCCCTATGACGTTGAAGGCGCTGGCAAGCATCTCCATTTGCGCAGCAAATTCGACGGCGTCGGGCTCCTCCGCCAGCAGCGGGTCGGGATGCGGCAAGACGCGGTGATACGTGATGACCAAGAGCGACCCGCGCCGCCCGCCCGGCGCCATGAGCGAGCCTGCAAAGCGTACGAGAGCGGATTCGAATGCGGACAGTCGGCTCACTGCGCAACTCCCACGACACGCTGGTACACGGGGCCGTAGCGAGGCACGACGCGCTCCCAGGTGCGTTCCGCCTCGATGAATTCTCGACCCTGGGCCCGGCAGCGCTGCTGCAGGGGGAGATCTGCCAGCAGCCGCAACACCGCCGTTGCCAGCGCTGGGGCGCTGCCCGCTTCGAAAAGCACACCCGTCTGGCCGTGCCGGACCAGTTCACGGTGACCGCCTACGTCGGACGCCAGCAGCAGCTTGCCGAGGGCCATGGCCTCGAGGGGCTTCAGGGGCGTCACCATTTCGGTCAGGCGCATCGGCAATCTCGGGTACACCAACATGTCGATCGCAGCGTAAAGCCCGGCAACGGCCGCGTGAGGCACCCGTCCGGCAAAGATGACGGAGTCGAGCAGTCCCATCCGGGCCGCCTGCTGCCGGAGCGCCACATCCTCGTCGCCACCGCCCACCAGCAGCACGCCAACATCCGACCTTTGCTCGAGGATCGCCGGCAGCGCGTCGAGCAGCAGCGAGAGTCCCTCCCACGCGAAGAACGAGCCGACGAAGCCGAGCACGCTCTTGCCCTCCAACCCGTATCGGGCGCGCGTCTCGGTCGGATCGTCAACAGTCTGTCCATCGAACTCAGCCGGGTCCACCGCGTTCGGCACGACAGTCACCCGGTTCGTCGCGACACCCCGCGCAAGGACGTCGTCACGCAATCCCTCGCAGATCGTCGTGATGGCATCAGACCGGCGCAGCACGTAGCTCTCCAAAGCGCGGGACGCACGATACCGCAGGCTGCCTTCGGTCGTCGTGCCGTTGCTCACCGCTGCGTCCTCCCAGGAAGAGCGCAGTTCGTAGACCACCGGACGCCCGAGGCCGAAGGCCGCCAGGGCGTTCAGGCACGGTGAATGGGCATGAATGATGTCCGGCTGTTCGCGGCGCATGAGGTCCTTGAGACGGCGGCGCAGTTCGCTCACCGCCGACACCTGGTCGAGCGCGGCAATGCGCCTGACTGAACGGCGAGACGGCGGCGTGCGCGCATAGAGCAGGCCTCCGACTGTCTCGGCAAGCTCGATGCCCGAGCCGTGTTTCGGCCCCGTCAGCTGGGCCGTCTCCCAGCCCAGGCGGCGTTGCTCACGAAGGATCGCGTGACTCCGGAACGAGTAGCCGTCGGACTCCGGCAGGGAGTGGTCGAGCACGTGAAGGATGCGCATTGCCCGTGCGCTCAGGCAGCCATTCGCTCTGCGAAAAAGTCGAGCACTTCGCGCCCGACACTCGACCAGTCACCGACCGTGAGACCCGCGGAAATGGCGTCGGGATCCCAGTCGTTGCGCTGCAGCGAGTCCACCAGGGCGCGTGCCAGCGCCTCTGCGTCGTCGATCGGCACGAGAAAACCGCTGGCCGCGTTGCGCACGAACTGCGCGTTGTCGCCCGCGGGTGTCGTGACGACCGGAATGCCGCACGCCAGCGCTTCCAGAACGGCGTTGCAGCAGCCCTCCCGCGACGTCGCCAGTGCGAAGATGTTCGCCGACTGCAGCCAGTCGACGACCTGTTCCGGCGGCACGCGCTCGGCGAGGCGTACGGCATCACCGACACCCAACTCCGCCGCGAGCTTCTCGAGCCTGGCCGGATATCGCGCGTCCGATTCGCCGCCTCCCAGAATGGCAAGCAGCAGTCCGGGAACTGCGCTCCTGGCACGTGCGACCGCCTCGATCAGGACGTGGTGCCGCTTCAACTCGATCATGTTGCCGATGCTGACGATGACGTGACCCGAGGCCGGCAGTCCGAGTCGGGCGCGCGCAGCTCGACGGTCGCCGGGACGGAACAGAGCGCGATCGACCGCGTTGTGAATGACCCTGACCCGTTCATCGTCCACGCCGGCCGCAACGACAGCGTCTCGCAATGTGTGACTCACGCTGATGACGCCCGACGCCGCCTGCAGCGCGCTGATGATCTGCCTGCCGATGAGTGGGAGCTCGAGTTGCTCGACTTCAACCCCGCGAATCGTGACGAAGACCGGAAGACCGAGCGAGCGCGCCACCCGAACACAACCCACGCCATCCGGGTAGGCGAAGTGCGCGTCTATGACATCAAGTTGACCCTCGGCTGTCATGCGCCCGAGTGGTGCCGACACGGATCGCGCAAGCCATCGCCCGTCCAACGACTTCAATACACCCGGCAGGTAGAGCATCGGGGCGTGCTCCACGCGCAACACATCCACCTCGTGAGCAGCCTTGCGCGCCCAGCCTTCGAGCGGTCTCAGGCCCGGGAAGAACGGAATCGGCTGCACGATCCGCACCTGCGCATGTTGGGCCATCCCGCCGAGCCGCCGGGCGACGAACTGGCCGGCCGAACGGTTCGCGGGCGTCGGCAGTACTCGACAGACGCTTGCGATGCGCATCGCCATGACCGCCACCCGCCTACGCGGCGACCTGCAAGGCACCGCCTTGCGCCTGCAGGAATCCGTCGAACATGAGGAGCGACCAGAGCGGCGCACTGTAGTCGCGTCTGCCCGACTGGTGGTCCCGCACGATCCGGTCGAGGAACGCGGCATCAAACAGCCCTGAACCTGCGAGCCTCGGCCCACGCACCACGTCGGCGATGTGCTGGCGCAGGGATCCCCTGAACCATACGTCAAGCGGAACCGCGAACCCCATCTTCGACCGGAACAGCACTTCGGCCGGCAACAACGGCCGCAGCGCCTGCTTCAGGATGTGCTTGCCCTCCCCACCCCTGAGCTTCACGTCCGCTGGCAGGCGCGCAGCCCATTCCACGAACTCGTAATCCAGGAAGGGCGTGCGTACCTCCAGGCTGTGCGCCATGCTGGCGCGGTCCACCTTCGTTAGGATGTCGCCAGGCAGGTAGGTCTTGTAGTCCAGGTACTGCACGAGCGAGATGGGGTCGGCAAAGTCCTTGCCCGCGACCGCCGAGCGGAAGACCTCCGTCGAGGAGTACCCCCGCAGGTCCCGGCGGAGCTGCGGCGAGAACAACTGGCCGCGGAACTCGTCGGAGCAGATCGAAACGCCGTGCAGATACGCCGCAACGGTGTCGCGGGCGAGCGCCTGGAAGGTCGTCTTGCCGCGGAGCACACGCGGGGCCCAGTCCAGCTTCGGATACAGACGCCCCAGTGGGCCAAAGATGGCGCGCCGCACCGACAGCGGCAGCCGGCTCCTCACGGCTTCCTCGGCGGAGAACAGCCGGTACCGACGATATCCCACGAAATCCTCGTCGCCGCCGTCCCCGGACAGGGCAACGGTCACGTGGCGCCGCGCCAACTGGCAGACGCGATAGGTCGGGATTGCCGAACTGTCCGCGTAAGGCTCGTCGTAGATGCCGACCAGCTTATCCAGCAACCCGTAGTCGGACGCTTCCACGACCTCGGTCTTGTGGTCCGTCTGCTTCGCCTCGGCGACCATCCGTGCGTAGGCAGACTCGTCGTAGCGCGGCTCACTGAAGCCAATCGAGCACGTGAGCAGGTGGTCCGTGCCGATCTCACGCATCATTGCGACGACGGCGCTCGAATCTATGCCACCCGAGAGAAACGCGCCGAGCGGCACGTCCGAAACGAGGCGCTTGCGCACGGCTTCCTGCAGTCTCTCGCGAAGCTCCTGCTCCCACTGCGCGACGGTCCCGGCGCGCGTGTGCTCGCCGAACAGCGGCACGTCCCAGTAGCGCACGGGCTGCAGCTGACCCGTGCCGCGCTGCGCAAGCAGAAATGCGCCCGGCTCGAGCTTGAGAACACCCGCGTATATCGTCTTCGGATCCGGCACATACCCGAAAGTGAAGTAGTCCTCGACGGCCCGGGGGTCGATCCGACGTGGCACCTTTGGATGAGCGAGCAGCGCCTTCAGCTCCGAACCGAACACTACGCAGCCATCGGCGAGTTGCGTGTAATAGAGTGGCTTTACGCCCAGACGGTCCCTGGCGACGAACAGCATCTTCTGCCGTTCGTCCCAGAGCGCGAAGGCGAACATGCCGTTGAACCGCTCGAGGCATCGCTCGCCCCACTCCTCCCACGCGTGGACGATCACCTCCGTGTCGCTACGGGTACGGAAAGTGTGGCCGCGGGCCAGGAGCTCGGTTTCGATCTCCATGAAATTGAAGATCTCGCCGTTGAAGGTGACGACCACCGAGCGATCCTCGTTGTAGAGCGGCTGCTTGCCACCTTCGAGGTCGATAATCGAAAGGCGTCGGTGACCGAGACCCACGCCGGGCGAGACGTGGAAGCCATCGCCATCAGGGCCGCGATGACTCAGCAAGCCATTCATCCGGCGCAGGACCGCCTCGTCGATGGGACGATCGCCACGCAAATCCACGATGCCGGTGATGCCGCACATGACTTCTTACCGTTCCTCACCCAGACCGAGGACTTCGTCGTAGAGGTCCAGGTAGCCCTGCACCATGGCGTCAAGGCCGAACTTCTCCACCGCCCGGACACGGCCTGCGGCACCGTGCCTTGCCCGCAGCTCCGGATCCGCAACGTAACGCCGGATCGCTTCGGCCAGCCCGCCCGGCTCGAAGAGAGCGCCCGTGACGCCGTCTAGGACGAGTTCGGGGTTCCCCCCCACCCTGGCGGCGACCACGGGTAACCCCGTCGCCATGGCCTCCAGGATCGTGTTGGAGATGCCCTCGTTCACCGAGGGCAGCACGAAGATGTCCATGGTACGCATCAGGTCCGCCACGTCGCCGCGGGTTCCGGGCATGACCACCATATCCGCGATACCCAACGCTGCCGCCAAGCCCTCCAGATTCTGCCGGAGCAGGCCCTCGCCGACGATTATGACGCGCATCCGCGGCCGGTACTCGGGATCCTGCCCAAGAATCTCGTGGCACGCGTGCAGGAGTTGCGCCTGGTTCTTGATCGGATCGAGGCGCCCTACCGTGCCGATCGTGATGACTCCTTGCTGCGCATTCCCTGCGGTGCCTGCGGATGAGGCATCTGCGGGGCGGAATTTTTGGGTGTCGACGCCGTTGTAGATCTGGCGGACACGGTCGTCCGGAATTCCGACGTCTCGAGTCAGCCAAACCGCGATGTCCCTGGACATCGCGACGTACCGCTGGACGACGGGGCTGCAGGCGCGGCGCAGTCTCAAGCTGCGCGGGTTCAAGCCCTTGGGATCGCTCGCATCCCAGCCGTGCTCGCCATGCACGCGATGGCGTATCCCGGCGGCCGCAGCCACCCACTGCATGTCGAGCGTGCCGAGATTACGCGTGTGCATGATGGTGGGCTTCAGCTCACGCAGCCGCTTCCACATCCGGCCGTAGGCCGGAACATCTTTTCCCGGGCGCTTGTCGATCGATACGACGGGCACCCGGTCCCGATCGACGCGCCGGCAGAACTCCTCGCCGCAGCCAGCCAGTGCGATGATGGCGTGCGCGTAGCGCGTCGATGGCATCCGGTTGACGAGATTGACGATGCCGTTCTCGAGGCCACCGTAGTCGAAGCGGTAGACGACGTGCGCGACCAAGGGCGCCGCAGGCTCACTCTGACGCATTGCCTGCCCTGCCCGGCGCAGAAGAGTCCCAAAGCGCTCGAGCAACGGCCTCGACGACCGGCCGCATCTCGGCGCCGTCGTCCGCATGCCCGCGGACGGCCACCAGGTACAGGGCAGAAGTGGCCATCTCGAGTCGCACCGCATTGAGGGCCTCGTACGCCTTGACTCGAAATCCGCTCCGGGCGGCGGCCTCGCCCACCGAGTACCAGGTCCAGACCAGATGCGATTCGTCGCCAGAAACCCCAATCTGCGTCGTCATTACCGGATCCGAGTTCGACGACAGGAAAGACGCCACGGATCGCCTGCCGCGGCTCGCCATGAAATCCGGTATCAGCTCGTTCTCGGAACTGACCAGTTCCTTCCCTTCCCCCTGGCTCCCATAGACAGCGATGAAGACGTCAACGGCGTGGTCGCCACACTGGTAGGTGCCCGAGCGCTCGACGTCCGATCCGACCATGAATGGTCCCCATCCCGCTGACCAGGATTGAGGGCCGTCGCATCCCGCGATCACCGGGAGCTGAGGCCAGTTCAGGTCCCCGGCGACCGTGCCCACCCTCCGTGCCTGGACCGCGGGTCCGATCACGATGGCGACGACTCCGACGATGGCCGCCAACACCGAACTCCGGCCAAATCCAATCGATGCATTGGAACCCCCGGGCTGCGGCGCCGGGACCGGGTCTGCGAATCTCGCGCCCACCGCCAGCATCAGGACCATCACGACACCGAAGATCACCATGCCGAACCAGACGTGATCGTGCGCGAAGATCTGCCCATCGGTGAGATTGTGCAGGTAGATCACCAGGAACACGCGTACGCCATTCGCGACTATGAAGCCGGCCGCCGCGAGAGAGACCAGGATGATGCGTTTCGCCCAGGCCACATAGGCCCATTGCGCGAAAACGATCGCGGTCACGACGCCTGCGAGCAGATAATTCAGACCGGCGCAGATGGCCGTCACCTCGAACGAGCCGCTGGGCACGGTGATGACTTGCCCTTGGCGGTGAGCGGGCAATCCCACTGCTCGCAACAGCAACTCTGCAACGTCCGCGGTGATCGACATGAGGCCGGGAACCAGCGTCTCGCCCATCGGCACTGCGGCGACGAGCAGCAGCAGTGGAAACGCAGCAGCGCGAAACACCGCCGGACCCAACGCCGCCAACACGAGCGCGGAGATCATGAGCACGACGACCAGCTGCTCCACCGCCTGCACCGTCGTGGCCCGCGCTACGATCCACAGGACGGACAGCCAGAACAGCAGCGCACATCCGACCCAACTGCCGCTGACGGGTCGTGTAGCAAGCACAAACCTTTGCTGCCACAGAAAATAGGCGGCCGCCGGGAAGATGAGATACCCGTGTCGGTACGGCATCAGCGACCACATCGATACGATGCTCGAGAAGGTCTCCCAGTAGACGAGGACTACGGTGGCTGCGGCAGCCAGGATGAGCAGATAGATGCCGAGACCACGATCGAACGTGGCCTTTCTGAGGTTGCTCATCAAGCCGCCGCAGTGAATTCAGCCAGCTCTGCGCTGACGTCATCAGGCGTGCGATTGTCGAGAAACACCCGGCACCAGATCTCCAGGTTGAGCAGGACCAGAATCAGGTCCGAGTAGTCCTCGCGATTGCCGTCGTGGGCGGCGAGAACCGCGCGCACCGCAGGCCACGACAGGAGACCACGCTGCTCGACCGGCTGCCGGCTCAGGAGTGCCTGCAGCAGCGGCCTGAGCTGACTCTTGAACCAGGCGCCCACGGGCGCGCCGAAACCACGCTTGCTTCGCGTGAGCACTTCCTCGGGCAACACCCCCACCAGCGCTCGCTTGAGCAGGTGCTTCAACTCACCACCGGCCAGCTTGGACGACGCCGGGATCTGCGCCGCCAGTTGCGCGAGGCCATGATCGAGGAACGGCGCCCGGCACTCGATGGACGTGGCCATCGTCACCTTGTCGGTGAGCAGGAGCAGATCCTCCGGGAGTTGCGCCTGCGCATCCACGCGCATCATGCGCAGCAGAGGGTCCCGGGATCCCTCCGCGGCGATGATCTTGTCGAAACCATCCGGGACGGCCTCGCTGCCAGCGAGCAGTTCCCGGACCCGCACTCTCGAGCAGATCTCGAGATAGAGGCTGTACTGGTCGCCCCAGGGTAGATCGCTCGCCTGAATGAAGCGCTTGGCATATCGAGCGAAATCCCGAACCCTGTTCTGCCGCCCACTCGGAAGCACCTCGGCAAGCGGCCGCAGCACCGTCTGCCTGAGCCACCGCGGCAGTTGCTGATAGCGCCGCGCATAGTGATCGCCAAGGTAGCGTCGGTAGCCCCCGAACAGCTCGTCGCCACCGACCCCGGAGAGAATCACCTTGACGCTCTGCGCGGCGAGTTGTGAGACGAGGTAGGTCGTAATGACCGCGCTATCCGAAATCGGCTCCTCGAGGTGCCACATCAGCTTCGGCAGCAGCGCAGTCACATCCGGGCGCACCAGAATCTCATGGTGGTTGGTTCCGTATTGACGCGCGACCGTCCTGGCAAACGAGAGTTCGTTGTAGTACTCCGCCGTCTTGTCGCCGCCATAGCCGATGGAGTACGTGTTGACTGGGAAACCGCTTTCCCGTGACATGAGCCCGACGATGGCGCTGGAGTCGAGCCCCCCACTCAGGAATGCACCGATTGGGACGTCGCTCACCATGTGCTCGGCGACCGACCGCGAGAGTTCATCGCGGATGCGCTCGACCCACTGCTCCGCGGTCAGGTCATCGCGGACGGTGTCCGGCAGGTTCCAGTATCGTTCGACCCGCCAACCCGACGGTTGCCAGATCAGCTTCGCCGCCGGAGGAAGCTTCTTGATGCCTGCGAATATTGTGTTTGGGGCCACGCAGTAGCCTAGCCGCAGGTACTCCGCGAGAGCTTCGCGGTCCACCTGAGCCTTGACTTGGGGCAATGTCAGGAGCGCTTTGATTTCGGAGGCGAAGGCCAGGAAATCGCTGCCCGCGTAGTAGTAAACGGGCTTCTGTCCGAGGCGGTCTCGGGCCAGCGTCAACCGTCGCCGCGGCGCGTCCCAAAGCGCGAATCCGAACATGCCCGACGTCTGCGCGACAAACCCCTGCCGATCCTCCTCGTAGAGGTGGAGCAACACCTCGACGTCGCTTTGCGTTCGAAAGCGATGGCCAGCGCGTTCGAGTAAGGGGCGAAGTTCGCTGAAGTTATAGATCTCCCCGTTGCAGACGACGTGTAGGGTCTCGTCCTCGTTGGCAATTGGCTGGTGTCCGCCCGCCAGGTCGATGATGGAAAGTCGTCGCATCCCGAGGATGACATGATCATCTTGATAGAAGCCCTCGTCGTCTGGGCCCCGGTGAACGATCGTATCGGCCATCCGGCGAACGTCGCCAACTGTAAAAACTGGTGCCCCCGGCGCTCGGGCGATGCCGACGATGCCGCACATGGCTTAAGAGCCCTCACCCGGACTGCAGCCGACTTCTCCCGCCATGGCGGGAGAGGTGGGGAGAAACACCTTGTCCATGCGATCCCACTTGAAATCGCCAAGCAACCGCTCCAGACGAGCGTGCATCGAACCGAGGTTCAGGTAATGCCGGAACCGGGACTTGAGCGGCGCGCCAGAAACCCGCGGCTGGTTTGGATCGACTTCCCAAGGGTGGAAGTAGAAGAGCCCTGCCTGCCGGTCCTGAACATTTACGCGCCGAAGCGCCCACCGGAACACGGGGTACGGCAGCAGGCGAAAATACCCGCCACCGCCGCAGGGATAATTGCGCCCTCCCGCTTGAACGGTCGTAACCGGGATCTCGAGGATGGAATCCGGACGGAGCCGGAACGGAAACCGCGGCGCCTCGGGCATGCCATAGAGATCGTGACGTATCGGGTAGATGCTCGAGCTGTAGACGTGGCCTGTCTCCTGCAGCACGTCGAGTGCCCAGAGGTTCTTCGCGTTGATCGAGTAACTCGGCGCACGGTAGCCGCGAATTGCCACACCACCGACGTCCTCCAGGATGCCTTTGGTCTTGATGACGTCCGCGCGGAACTGGTCCGGCGTGAACTGGTGGATACGCGTGTGATCGTAGCCGTGGCTGGCCAGTTCATGACCGTCGGCCACGATGCGGCGCACCAACGCCGGGTGCCGCTCGGCAATCCAGCCAAGCACGAAGAAAGTGCCCTTCACATTGCGTGACGCGCACAGGTCCAGCGCCCGGCGGGTACTGAGATCGACGCGCGAGTCGTGCGTGTCCCAATCGACGCGCGGGATGGTCCGTTCGAACGCGGCGACCTGGAAATGTTCCTCGACGTCTACGGTCAACGCATTGACGGTTCCGGACTCATTCATTCACGGCTCGTATCTCGCGCGTAGACCGACCCACCAGCCATCGAAGATCTGCCCGCCAGAACGGTTGAAATACCCGGCTTCGCCGCTCAGGGTGATCCGCGCGCCCGCCTTGCGATTGAGCCGCACAATCGCCGTCGTATCGTAGTCGTTCGTCGATCCGGCAGCCACGTCCCCGACGGTACCGGCGCCTTTCTCGAAATCCGAGTAGGAAAGATCAAAATCGACGGAAAGGTTCGACGCGAGCTGGCGGCTCGCGCCGAGATTCGCCCCTGTGCTGATCTCGTCGCGAGGAAAGCTGCGCAGGTAGTCGCGTTCGTCCCGGTAGCCTGTGAGCGTCAGCGTCGTGCGTGAGCCCTCGGCCACCACGGACGCGCGGGCGTCTTTCGCGACGTATGGCGACGAAGTGATGCTGCCGACACCAATGCCCGGTGGGGTTCCCGGCGGCAGGTTCCCCGGGTCGAACCCGCCCAGGCTCAGCACGCGGGTTTGCACCGTCGGCTCTTCGCTATAGGAGGCATCGAACTGAAGAATTCGCGCACGATGACTGAATCTGAATAAGTAGCTGTCGCCAAAGAATCGCTGTCCAAAGCGCGCCTCAGCGGAACTGCGATCATTCGGCGCCCAGCGCAATCCGGCACTCCAGAAATCCGCATCGAGGCCGCCCTGCGTGGTGCTCGCGTCGAGGTCACTCTCCTTGCCAACATCACCCACGATCCGCAACGTCCGCGAAATCTTCACACCACCGCCGAAGCCAGCCTGCTCGTATTCGTAGGGCAACGCCGTGTCGTACTCCGACTTCTGCCAGTCGTAGGACACCTCGGCCGACATGCGCCGCCCTTCATCGGCGGTGCCGAAGCTCAACCGTGCAGCCTGGTCGCGCGAGTCCTGGCCCTGGAGGAAACCCATGACAGGGTCGCCCTTGCCCTGGTCGAAATACCAGGCCTGCCCGTACGTGTACTGCGCCAACGCCTCGAAATCGTTGAAGCGATGCTTGAGAATCGGGCTGACGCTGGCCGACGCGTACTCGGTCAGATTGTTGGGACCGAATACTCCCAGCCCGCCGTAATCGTGACCGACACGCGGATCGATGACTGTGTCGCCGTAATTGGCCTGCCCGGTGATCGCGAACCATTCCGGCACCGCAATCCATTGGCCATTGGCCGACAGGCGCTGCGTCACGTCGTTGTAATCGCTGTCGTCCCAGACGCGGCCGACCAGCGAGTAATCGATCGCCGCCGCGACCGATCCCGTCGAGTACGATGCATAAAAGCCGGGCGCAAGTTCCAGGCCCGCCGAATTCACCTGAGGCTGGCCGTCCGGCGCGAGGTTGAGGTTGTCGGCGTACTGCACCGCCGCCTCGATGCGCGGCTGGAAGACGCCGCCGTCCGGCAGGTCCGTCTGGCCGATACCGGTGCCGATCGCACCGCGCTGGCTGGACTGGTAGGGCGTGGTCTGAGCAGCGGCCTGGCCTGCCACCACAAGTATCGCCACCATCCATAGGATCACGCGGCGCGACGCCGATCCCGACTCGACCGTCTCCTCCTGGCCGCGAAGTGTGGTCACACGTCTTCCCATCCGATCAGAGGTCCTGCCGACCGTATCCATGGCCATACTGGTACTCACCGTAATACCTTCCCAGGGCCGAGGGCCTGACATCGTTCAGCACGGCGCCGACGGGAGTGGACTTATCCACGAGTGCGATCGCATCCAATACAGCTCTCTGCTCGGTCTCGTCCGCCCGTACGACCAGCAGCACCTGCCCGACGTGGCGGGTCGCCACCTGTGCCTCGTTCGTTGCGAGGAGCGGCGGCGAATCCAGGATGATGACGCCGTGGCCAATGCGGCTCTCCAATTCCTTGATGACCTGCGGCATGCGGCTGCTGGCAAAGAACTCCGGTGAATGATCGTGCCATCTGCCGGCCGGAACGAAGAACAAGCCTTCCACATCCGTCCGGTAAATTGCGACGCTGAAATCCAGGCTCGTATCGTCGAGGACCTCGTTGAGGCCCGCGCGCTCCTCGAGCCCGAGCAAGGGCGTCAAGCTCGGGCGTGCCACGTCACCATCCATCAGGATAACGCGCATCTCACGATCGCGCACGATGCTGAGCGCCAGATTGAGCGCGACGAACGTCTTGCCCTCGCCGGGCATCGCACTGGTCACCATGATGACGTTGTTGCGCGCCGGAGCATCGGCATTGCGCCCGGCGATCCGATTCAGGAGCGGCCACTTGATGCGTCGTATCTCGCCGTCGATCCGCCGTGCCAGGTCGGCGACCGGCAGACGCCCCTCCTCACGCAGGCGCTGGATGTCCAGTTGGATGATGGGCTTGGGATCCTGCGCGGGCAGCAAGCAGCCCGCGTCCGGCTGGACCTGCGTTCGCGCCACCCGGGCAACCGGCACCGGCGCTGGGCCGGAATCGTCGCCCGGCTGGGTCACCCGGCCCGGCGCGACGGCCACGGCCGCCGGCATTGACTGCTCATTGAGCTGAGACTCCTGCACTGCTCTTTCGACGATGCTCATGAATTCCTTTCCTCAGCCCAAGACATTGCGCAGCAAGGCGCGCAGCGGCTCAGTGAACATTTCATTCAGTCCGTAGACGACGAACAGCAGGCTCACGGCCACGCCGACCAGCGCCGGCGGCCGCCGGTACCACGGCGCGCGGGTCGCGCGCACGGCGACACTGATAGTGCCCACCACAGGTACGCCGGCAATTTTCTCCAACAAGTCGCGGGTCGCGAACGTCGGGTGCAGCTGGGCCAGCAATACGGCCAGGCCGAACCCCGCGCCGAGCGCGACAAGCAATACCAGCGTATTCAGCAGCGCCCGCGGCGGACCACTCGGCGTGTACGGCACGGTTGGCGGTCCGATGACGCGGAACTTGACGCTTTCGGGGTTCTGCTCGGCCTGTTCGGAGATCCTCGCTGACTCCAGGCGCTGCAGCAGCGTGTCGTGTTGGTGCTTGTTGACCTCGTAGTCGCGATTCAGGCGCGCCAGCTCGGCCTCGACTTCCGGTATGGCGTCGACGCGACTGCGCAACTCTGCGACGATTCCCTGTTGCGCCTGCAGTTGCCCGTGGACCGCCGCCAGGTCCGCCTCGGCCGTGCTGAGCGAGAGACGAAGGTTCTGGTAGACAGGATTGACGTCGAGGCTGCGCACCATCGCCTGTTCGTTGCCCGCTTCTGCACCGGGCGGCGCGACGCTGTTGGAGATGGTCTTGCCTTCCCGCTTCTCCTGCTCGAGCTGGGCAATGGTCTGCGTCAGCGACTGTACCTGCGGGTGCCTCTCCGTGTACTGCAGCAGGAGCTGATCGCGCTGCGCCTGGAACCGGGCGATCTGTCCATCGATCGGGGTCGCCTCGGCGGCCCCCAGCAACCCGAAACTAGGTTCCTCACCTTGCAACTGCCGCGCGAGCTCATCGCGCCGGTTCTGCAACTGGCTGTATACCTGCCGCAGTTGTTGCAGCGTGTTCATTTCCGTCTCGAGCCGCTGGAAGTAGCCGCCTGCCGAGCCGGGCATTACGCCGACG
>Ga0315276_10001268_pt1 | contig 22597 bp, 17 predicted proteins | sample YL17G05_0_MG_FD_204542 | JGI IMG/M metagenome (GOLD analysis project Ga0315276, IMG submission 204542) | Sediment microbial communities from Yellowstone Lake, YNP, Wyoming, USA - YL17G05_0 | ecosystem: Environmental > Aquatic > Freshwater > Lake > Sediment | place: USA: Wyoming | collected... | reverse complement strand
AGTTGCCGGAGGAGGCATAGGACAGCTCCCTGCGGTTCATCACCATCACGGCGAGCCCGAGGCAGAGCGTGACGGTCGAGAGATAGGAGACCACCGCGAACCAGGCGACCGGGCCGCCGTGGAAGAAGGGCGCGAGGTCGAGTTCCGGCTTGAGTCCGCGCGACAACTCCCCGGCGCCGCGCGCGAGCCACTCCCACGACTTGAGCATGCCCAACTTCTCCAGCACCTGGGCCGAGATGAAGACCAGGAAGAGCAGCCCCAGGTCGCCTAGCCCCGCGGCCAGGGACGAGAGCAGCGCCATGACGGCCGCGGTGCCGAGCGCAAGCAGGGCGTTGTTCGCCAGGAACAGGGCGGCCTGGTCCCACTGCACGGGGGCGCCGCGCAGCGCCATGATGAGCGCCGCCGCGAGCGTCTGCAGCACGGTGATCAGGAAGGTTCCGGCGGCGACCGCGCCCCACCGGCTGAAGACGTACTGCGCCCGGGTCACGGGACGCGCCAGCAGCAGCTGGAGGATGCCCGAGGAGAGGTCCTGGCCGATCATGCCAGCGGCCAACGCCAGCGCGATGAAGTAGCAGTCGCCGAGTGCGGCGAACCCGGCGCTCGGCGCCAGGAGGATCGGGAGCATGGGCATCCAGCCGAACAGCAGCACGATGAAGATCCGGATGGGGCTGGTGAAGCGCTGCCGTAGCGTGGCGAGGACGAGGGCGAGGTTCATCCCGGTCCTCCCTTGGGCCGGTCCTCGAGGAACAGGCGCTCGAGTCGGCCCTCGTCGGGCGTGACTTCGGTCACCGGCACGCCGGCGGCGACCAGCGCCTGCACGAGGCGCACGGCGCCGGCGTCGTCGGGCACCGCGAAGCGCGCGAGCGGCGCCGCCACCTCGCGCAACTCGGCGCCCGCGCGCTGCGCCGCCAGCTCGAGCGCCGCGCGCGGCACTCCGTCGCCGATCGTGCCGGCCGGGCCACGCACGCGCAGCACGCGCGCCAGGGTCGCACCGGCGTGCAGCGTCTCCCGCGCTTCGATGCGTCCCTGCTTGACGAACGCCACGTGGTCGCACACGCGTTCGACCTGGTCCAGCTGGTGCGAGTTGAGCACCACGGTCGCGCCGTCCGCCCTCACTTCATCGAGCAGGCGGCGGAAGAGCACGACGCCCGCGGGATCCACGCCCAAGGCGGGCTCGTCCAGGAACACGTAGCGGGGTCTGCCGAGCAGCGCCTGTGCAAGGCCGAGACGCTGCAGCATGCCGCGGGAATAGCGGCGGATGGAGCGGTGAGCGGCCTCGGGGTCGAGTCCGACGCGCGCGAGCGCGGCCTGCGCCTCGGGCTTGCGGCCGGCGGGGGGCAGGCGGGCGAGCGCGTGGTAGTAAGCCAGGAAGTCGAGCCCGGTCATCCAGCGGTCGAGCGTGGGGCGCTCGGGCAGGTAGCCGGTCACCGCGCGGATGGCGAGATCGTCGGGTTCGCGCCCGGCGATGGTGACGCGCCCGGAGTCGGGTCGCAGGAAGCCGAGCAGGCAGCCGAGCAGCGTGGTCTTGCCGGCGCCGTTGGGGCCGATGATGCCGAACGCCTCGCCGGGCGCGATCTCGAGCGAGACGCCGTCGAGCGCGCGCACCTGTCCGGCGCGATAGGTCTTGGTCAGGGATTCGATGCGGATGCCGTCCATGTGAGCGAGCGGCATGGTGACAGAGGCGGGGAAGCGGCGCAAAGCCGCGCTGCGCGCCGGGCCCGGCGGCGAAGCGAAAGGCCCCGGTCTCGGGAGGCCGGGGCCTTCGCAAAGTCTGCCGGGGGACTACCTCGCCTTGAGCGCGAGCTCCTTCATGGCCTTCGCGATCCGGAACTTCAGCACGCGCTTTGCCGGGATCTTGATGGGCTGGCCCGTCTGCGGGTTGCGGCCCATGCGTGCCTTGCGGTTCACCACGACCAGCTTGCCCACGCCGGGGAACACGAAGCCGTTCTTCTTGGCTTCCTTGCCGGCGAGCGTCGCCAGTTCTTCGAGAATCGCCGTGCCGACCTTCTTCGTGAGTTCGAACTTGTCGGCGATGTGGGCCGAGACCTGGGACTTCGTCATCATCTTCGCCATGGTTCCATCCTTTCCTTGCGAAGGTACGATTAGCGGAACGGACGGGCACTTCGTAGCAGTGCCCTAGCCGGGTGCCTGTATAGCAGGATACGCCGCGTTTTCAAAGCTCTTTCTTGCTGCGGTGCCGGTTTCGCCCGCGGCTGACGCGGTCGCAACGGCCAAGCATATTCCGGGCCGCGTCCTGAGCGGTCGGAATGAGGTCGCGCCCGGGACGGATGCACCGGGCGCGACTGGTCTCTCTCTCGCCCCGCGCGCGGATCAATCCACCCGCACGAGCCTGCGAGTCACTGTCGAGCCGGACGCGCTCGCGCGGACGAAGTAGATCCCCGCGCCAGCGCTGTGGCCACGAGTGTCGAGTCCGTCCCAGGTGAGCGGCAGAGTGTCGGGCCAGACGGCTCCAGAAAACAGAGTCCGGACGCGCCGCCCCGCCGCGTCGAAGACCGTGACTTCCGCGGTCCCGGCCGCTGGCAGCGCCAGCGCGAAGTGCACGGCGCCACGGCTCGGGTTTGGCGCGGGCGCGCTCAGCGCGATGCGCTCCGGTGGCGCAGCGGGGCCTGGCACAACGGGTAGCGCGGCGAGAGTGATCTTCCACTGGGAACGTCCGTGCGTGGCGGCGATCAGCGTGCGCGAGGGCTGGTGGAGCGTCAGGTCGAAGATCGCCTGGAGCGGCATCCCCCGACCCAGGACGTTCCATTCACCGCCCAGGTTGCTGGTGACGTAGACCCCGACGTCCGTTGCCAGGAACAGCGTTTTCGGATCGCCGGCGTCCACGACCAGGTCGTTCGCCGGGGCGTCGGGCAGGTTGCCGGCGATCGGGGCCCAGGTGGCACCCTGGTCGGCGCTCCGGAAGACGTGAGGAGAGTGCTGATCCTGACCGAAGCCCGAGAGACAGACATAGACGACATCCGGGGCGACCGGGTCGGCGGTCACCCGGGTGACGTAGTAGAGCGGGAGTCCGGCGGAGATGTTCGTCCAGGAGGCTCCTGCGTCGCTCGAGCGCCAGACCCTGCCGTCGTCCGTGCCAGCGTAGTAGTGCTGCGGGTCGGCCGGGGAGATGTCCAGGGTGGTGATGGTGTGGTAGGTCAGGGACGAAGCCGGGTTCGGGTACGCGGTGAGGTCCCCGCTGACCGTCGTCCAGGACAGGCCGTTGTTCGTGCTCTTGTAGACGCGGTGACTCGCGCACAGCAGCACGTCGTGATCGGTCGGGTCCATAACGAAGGGTGCCGACCAGTTGAAGCGATCGGTGGTCGTGATGCCCGTGCCGTAGCTCCCGGCGCCGCCACCCCCGTTGGTCGAGCGGAAGGGCCCCTGGCCGCCACTGCCGTTCTGCCACTCCGAGAACACGATGTTCGGATTCGTCGGGTCGATGAGCATGTAGAACCCGTCGCCGCCCGGCGGGATCTCGTACCAGCCCGTGGGCGAGGACGCCGTCAGCATGCAGCCGTTGTCCTGCGTGCCGCCGCCCACGCGGCTCGCGTTCGAGGGATCCACGCAGCCCGCATAGAACTGCGTGATCGGCAGATCCACCGACTTGTACCAGGTCGAGCCCCCGTTCGTGGACGAGAAGAAGCCGCCATCGTTGCCCAGGTAGAGGTGGTTCGAGTTCGCGGGGTCGATCCACGTGCCGTGCTGGTCCACGTGGGTGGTCCCCGTGACGTCGCTGAATGTCTGCCCACCGTTGGCCGAACGCATTAGGCTTACGCCCTGCGCGTACACGACGTTCTCGTTGTTCGGGTCCACGGCGACGTCGCCGAAGTACCAGCAGAAGCCGTCGAAGGCGTCCGTGAAATCGGCGCCCGTGTCACGTCTGGACCAGGTCTGCCCGCCGTCCAGGCTGCGGTACATGCCGAGCCCGACCCAGCCGAGCCCCGGGCCCGAGCCGATCTGGGCGTAGACGACGGACGGCTTCGTGGCGCACAGCCCGAGCGCGATGCGGCCCACGCTGTCCGAGGGCGTCGGCAGCCCGTTCGCGAGTCGCGTCCAGGTCGTGCCGTGATCCGCGCTGCGCCAGATGCCGCTCTCGGGCCCGTGCGCGCGCCGGTAGGTGTAGCGGCGCACGCGCTCGAGCGTGGCGCAGTAGACCGTCTCGGGATGCGCGGGATTGATCAGCACTTCGCACGCGCCGGTCGAGTCGCTCACGAACAGCACCTTGCTCCAGCTCTGCCCGCCGTCCTCGCTGCGGTAGAGGCCCCGCCCGGGGCCGGTCGAGAACTGGGTCCCCATCGCGGCCACGAAGATGCGGTCCGGGTCCGAGGGGTCCACAGCGACGCGGGCGATGCGCGCGGTCGCCTGCAGGCCGAGCGACTGCCAGGTCTGCCCGCCGTCCGTGCTGCGCAACAGCCCGTTGCCGTCGTAGGAGTCCACCGAGTTGTTGGCCTCGCCCGTGCCGACGTACACGACGTTCGCGTTCGTGGGATCGAGGGCGAGCGCGCCGATGGAGAACAGCTCCCACCCCCAGCCGTCCGTCACCGGGGTCCAGTTCACGCCCGAGTTCGTGGACTTGAACACGCCGCCGTTGGCCGCGCCCAGGTAGATCGTGGTCCCGCCCGGGGCCACAGCGAGCGCCGTGACCCTCCCGCCGATGTTGTAGGGCCCGAGCTGGATCCAGGTGAGCTCCTCCGCGCTGGTCGCGAGGGTGGCCCGAGCGCGATCGAACTGCGCATGCTCGCGCGCGGCCGCGAAGGCCGCCTGGTCCACGCTCGCGCCTGGGAAGGCGCGCTGGTTCTCCCACCACTCGCTCGGACGCCGTTCGCCCTTCTCTTCCTCGCGGGGCGATCCCCCCGGGGTGCCGGGCCGTGGGTGGCGGCGGTCGGCTGCGATGACGAGGCACAGCAGGACGGCCGGAATGACATGCAGGCGACCCAGGCGCATGAGGGACTCCGCAGGAGCATGGTATGGCCCCGGCACCACCCGGACGTGGTCGTGCCGGGGCCATGAGTCTAGCGGCTGCCGCCGCGGACGGTCCAGACGACGAGGCCGGGGGGACGGGTCCGGGCGGGTGCCGGGCGCCGGCTACGACCCGACGGTCGCCTCGATCCCGATCCCCATCCGGGCCATGTCATCGGCCAGGCGGGCGGACTCGCCCCGCGCCTCCGCCGCGAGAACGATGGCGAGACGGGCGGCGTGCGCCCGGCACTCGAACAGCCGGCGCCGCCGGCAGATGAGCCGCTCGAGGAAGAGCGCGGCGACGGCGGCGCGCGGGAACGCCCGGCGGACGCTCATGCGCGGGTGGTGGGTGGCGGGTACGCCCGCGCGAGGAGCTCGACCAGGTGGGCGATCCGCACGTCGAGCCCCCGCTCGGCGGCGCCGCGCGCCATGTGCATCGCGCAGCCGGGGTTCGAGGCCACGACAACCTCGGCCGCGACCGCCGCGATGGAGTCCACCTTCCGCGCGAGCTGGGCGTCGGCCATCGCGGGGTGCGCGAGGTCGTAGACGCCGGCGCTGCCGCAGCACCAGTCGGAGTCCGGCAGGTCCACGAGCTCCACGCCCGGCAGCCGCCGCAGCAGCGCCCGCGGCTCGCGGCGCACGTCCTGCGCGTGCGCGAGGTGGCAGGGGTCGTGGTAGCCGACCCGCAGGGGACGAGCCGGATCGCGGACCGAGCGCAGCGCCACCGCGGAATCGGGCAGTCCGACCTGCTCCAGCACCTCCGCGATGTCACGCACCCGCGCCGCGAATCGCGCGGCCGGTTCGGCGAGCGGGCCGTCGTGCAGCAACCCGCCAGATCCGCGCAGCGCGGCGCCGCAGCCCGCGGAGTCGTTGACCACGAAGTCGTGGCCGCCAGGATCGAACACCCGCACGTTCGCGCGGGCCAGGTCCTTCGCGAGGCGCCGCATCCCGGCGTGGGCCTGGAGCGCGCCGCAGCAGCACTGCCCCCGCGGCACGGTCACCTCGCAACCCGCGAGCACGAGCAGGCGCACCGCCGCGTGGTCGATGCGCGGGAACATCACCTCCATCACGCAGGAGGTGAAGAACGCGGTTCGGGCCTTTGCCACGCCGGCTGGATGGAAGACGAGCGCGTCGGCACGCGCCTCCATCCGCGCGCCGGGCGGCAGCGCGGGCCCGACGCGCTCGAGGGCGCGTTCGCGGCGTGGCAGCAGCGGTGGGGTCATCCGCCAGCCGCGCACCGCGAAGTCCGGCAGCAGGGCGCTCGCGGCGCGCGAGCGCATGAACGACTCAAACCACGGGCTCTGCAACAGGCGAAGGAGGTTCGCCGCGCGGTGCATGGCCGCGCGGTCGGGCACGAGCCGTGCCAGCGCCCACCCGCCGAGCCGGCGCGCGAGCGAGCGTCTGCGCGCGCGGCGCTCGAGTTGCGCGCGCGCCACCTCCAGCAGGCGGCCGTAGGGCACGCCCGCCGGGCACGCGGTCTCGCAGGCGCGGCAGCCCAGGCACTGGTCGAGGTACTCGAGCAGGGGGTGGCGGGGCGCGATGCGGAACTCGGAGAGCGCGCGCATGAGATAGAGCCGCCCGCGCGGCGAATCGGGCTCGAGCCCGAGCGTCCGGTAGGTGGGGCAAGCGCTCAGGCACAGCCCGCAGTGGATGCACGCGCGCAGATCCACGCGCGCCGGGGCGTCCTCGGCGTCGAACCAGCCGAGGCCGGTGCCGGACGCGTGGCCGGGCGCGTCGTTCATCGCGCCTGCTTGCCCTCGTCCTCGATCAGATGGAAGTGGTGCAGGAAGCGGTGGAAGACCGGCGCGAACATCACGCCCACGATGACGAGCAGCGCCATGCCGGCGAAGAGCGCGTAGGCCGAAGCGAACCACTTCTCGGCTGCCGGGATGCCGGGACCGCGGTCGTCCACTGGTCCCATGCCGCCCAGGATCATCGAAGCGTTGTAGAGCGAGTCGAGCCAGCCGAGGCCGCCGGACCAGCGGTAGCCCGCCACGCCGATCGCAAGCGAGCCGAAGATGATCACGACGCCGGCCAGGACGCTACGGCCGAGCCGGAGCAGGAAGACGGAATAGGGCAGCAGGGGCTCGTGCTTGCGCTCCAGCTCCATCAACGGACCACGTCGCGTGTGCCTGTTCACGGGACCAGCACCACCTTTCCGAATGTCTGCCGCGCCTCGATGCGCTCATGCGCACGGCGCGTCTCGAGGAGCGGTGGAACCGCGTCCACCATCGGCCGGCTCCTAGGCTCTGTCTGAAACGCCGATCACTGCGCTGGCTTGGCCGCTCCTCGCTGCGGCGTATCCTGCGAATACGACTCGCTCGTCGCTCCCGCGCCGCCTTGTCCTCGGCTTCTCAGACAGAGCCTAGCCCCTCGTCCTGCCCTTCGCCCCGCGCCCTTCGGTGAAGTAGGCGCGGCGGAACATCTCCATCATCTCCGCGCGGCGGTCGTAAAGCCGCTTGAGCGGCCGCGGCGGGTGCTTCGCGAGCGCGTAGGCCGTGAGCAGCGGCAGCCCGATGGTGGAGTCGGTGTAGCAGATCACCGTGCCCGGGAGCTGGTCGGGGTCGATCTTGCCCCACGAGACCGCCTCCGAGGGCGTCGCGCCCGAGAGGCCGCCGGTGTCGGGCCGCGCATCGGTCACGGCGAGGAAGTAGTCGTGGCCCTTCTCGCCGATGCCCAGCACCTCCTGCAGCTGCGGCTCGGTCTGGAGCAGGAAGTTCTTCGGGCTCCCACCGCCCAGGATCCAGACCGCGCTCTTGCCGCCCGTCTTCTTTGCGGTCCAGACGATGGCTGCGGTCTCGTTGACGTCGGCGCTCACGTCGAGCACGAGACCGTTGCCCTCGAGCGCCTTGGCCGCGACGTTCATGCCGATCGAGGAGTCGCCCGGCGAGGAGGTGTAGACCGGCACGCCGCACTCCCAGGCCGCGGCGAGCAGCGAGCGGCCGGTGAGCCCCAGGGCCCGTTCGCGGGCGCGGATGTACCTGCCGCAGAGGAAGTGGAACTCGGCCGTGCTCATCGAGCGCTGGAATTCGGGCCCGCCGATGACCTCGCGGAAGAACGCGTCGGTGTCGAGCAGCACGTGGTAGTCGAAGAAGATGTCGTAGATGCGCACCACGCCCGCGTCGCGCAGCTCGACGTCGTCCGCCTGGAAGGTGCCGCGGTGCAGCGGCAGGCCGAGGCCGAAGTGGGCGTCGTGGTACAGATTCGCGCCGGTCGAGACGACCCAGTCCACGAACCCCGCCCGCAGCAGCGGGATGAGGGCGCTCATGCCGAGCCCCGCGGGGGTGAGCGCGCCGGTGACCGAGAGTCCGACGGTGACGTCAGGGGCGAGCATGCGCTCGGTCAGCAGGCGGGCGCCCTCGCGCAGACGGGCCGCGTTGTAGGCGAGGAAGGCCTGGTCGATGAGTTCGGCCACGCTCTCGCGGCCCGTGATGGCGGGTGGCTCGATGCGCGGGCCCGAGAGATGACGGGGCTTCTTCGGCTCGCTCATGGGATCCCCCAGCGTAGGGTGGTGGACGGCGACAAGGGCGCACGATAGCGCGGGAGGCGCGCAGGGTGCCAGCCCGGCCCGCCGGTCCAGCGCGGGGCGTGGGCCGGACCAATGCGGGCGGGGGACGTCGGTCAGGCGCCCGGCCCGCCCCCCATCACCCACCGTTCCGCCCACATCTGGAGGCTGAGCAGCGTCCACAGCGTGCGCCCGCGCTCGGTGCGGCACGCGACGTGGTCCTCGAGCACGCGGCGCGCCGCCTCGACGTCGAGCATGCCCGCGCGGCGGATGCGCTCCGGCGCGAGCCGCGCCTCGACGAGGCCGCGTAGCGGCCCGCGCGCCCAGACCGAGAACGGCGGCGAGAAGCCCTGCTTGCGCCGGGTGATGATCGCCCGTGGCAGCAGCCCGCGCGCGGCCAGCTTGAGCGCGCGCTTGCCCGTCTTGCCGCGCAGCTTCGCGTCCTCTGGCAATCCCAGCGCGAAGCGGATGAGCGAGTGCCGCAGGAACGGCGCGCGCGATTCGACGCTGTGCGCCATGGTGCAGCGGTCCACCTTGGTCAGCAGCCCGCCGCCCAGGTAGAGGTCGAAGTCCAGCAACTGCCAGACCATGAGTCCCGGCCGCTCCGGCCAGCCCGGCAGCCGCGCCTCGTCTGCGCGCGCGGCGAAGTCGCGCAGGTAGCCGCGCTCCTCGCCGGCGCCGAGTACACCGCGCAGCTCCGGAGCGAGCAGCGCGCGGGCCGCGTCCGGGGTTGCCGTGCCGAACCAGGCCAGGTGCCGCTCGAGCGGGTCCATGGCGCGGGCTTCGAGGAAACGCTCGGCCAGGTGCGCGATGCTGACGTGTGTGTGCTTCGGACGCAGGCGGTGCGCCAGGGCGAGCGCTGCGTTCGCGGCCCCGTCCGGCACGCGGCGGGAGCAGGCGACCAGGCGATGGCCGAGGTAGGTCGGGTAGCCCGCGAACAACTCGTCGCCGCCCTCCCCGGTGAGCACCACCGGCACGTGCTTCGAGGCGAGGCGGGCGAGCGCCCAGGTGGGCAGCACGCTCGGGTCGCCGAGCGGCTGGTCCATGGTCGCAGCGAAGCCCTCGATCGCCTCCTCGCCGCCGGCGTGGTCCATCTCGGCCTCGTGGTACTCGGCGCCGATCTGTCCCGCGACCAGGCGGGCGAAGCCGGTCTCGTCGTAGCCCTGGCCGGCGAGCTTCATGCTGAAGACCGGGAAGCGGTGTCCGCGCCGCGCGGCGAGCGTCGCCACCAGCCCCGAGTCAACGCCACCCGAGAGGAAGACGCCGAAGGGCACGTCGGCGGGCATGCGCGACTCGACCGCTTCGGCGAGTGTTTCACGCGTGGCCTCGGCCAGCACGTCGCCGCCCATGCGGGGCGCGGGATGCACGCCGTCCCACGGGCGCCAGTAGCGCCGCAACCGCAGGCCTTCGGAGGCGACCTCCAGCAGGTGCGCGGGCGGCAGTTGCCGCAGCGCCGCGAACACGCAGTCGTCGCCGGCGAAGAAGCCGTGAGCAAGGTAGCGCGCGACCGCCCCCGGTGCCGGCTCGCGCGAGACCCAGGGCAGGCCCGCGAGCGCCCCGGGCTCCGAGGCGAAGGCGAAGCGAGCGGCGAGCCCTTCGGCGGCGGTGTAGAAGAGCGGCTTCTCGCCCGCGCGGTCGCGCGCCAGGACCAGGCGCCGCGTCTTTGCGTCCCACAGGGCCACGGCGAACATGCCGTCCAGGTGCGCGGGGAAATCAAGGCCGTGTTCCTCGTAGAAGTGCGGCACGACCACGGTGTCGGGGCCCGGCTCGAGGCGGTGGCCGCGCGCCCCCAGCAGCGCGCGCAGCTCGAGGTGGTTGTAGATCTCGCCGTTTACGACGGTGTGCAGGTCCGCGCCTTCGCTGCAGTAGACCCGGGTCGGCTCCTCGGGCTCGACGATGGCGAGCCGCGTGATGCCGAGCGCCAGGCCGTCGCCCTGCCAGACGGCGGTGCCGTCGGGTCCGCGGTGACGCATGACGCCGAGCATGCCCTCGACCAGGGCGCGGCGCTCCGCGGGGGCGAGGTCGGGCGCCCACAGCCCGGCGATTCCGCACATGTCGTTCTTCGTCCTCCAGACTCTCAAGCCACGCTGCAGGGCCACCCCGAAATTCGAAGGCCTGCCTTTCGATCTTCAGGGCCGGTCCCGCGGCCCCGGCGGACGCCGGTCCTTCGCCAGCGCTTCTACCGGCGCACGTATGCGACGAAGCGGCCGTCGCGGAAGAACTCCATGCAGTCGAGCGGAGGTTCCGGGGCGCCGCGCGCGGGACGCACGATGACGTCCGCCGGGTCCGTGCCAGGGACCGCGGCGAGTGGCGTCCACTGGCCGCGGGCGACGAGCGCGGTGCGGTAGCGGGCCTGGTAGGTGCTGGCCGTCTCGTGGCCGAGCGCGCTCACCAGCTCCGAGCGCCGCCCCAGCCGGAAGTCGGTGCCGGGACTGTAGCACGCCTCGTGGCGCACGAAGCCGTCGGGCGCGATGGCGGTGATGGCGCGCGCCAGCGGCTCGCCCGACTGCGAATCGGCGTAACGCAGCAGCGGCTCGCCCGCGGCGAAGAGCACCACGGGGGTGAAGAGCAGGATCCCGATGAAGGCGCGGTCGGGCCGCCCGAGGGCTGCGGCCGCCGAGCGCAGCGCGACATAGGCGAAGCAGGCGGCGATGATCTTCGCGCTGGTGCCGGCCGAGTCGAAGGGCGGGCCGGCGCGCCCCAGCCACGGGCCGAAGCCGGCGAAGCCGAACGCCAGCGCGATCGCGACGAAGACGGCCGCCAGCCCCCAGGCCGCGCGGCGCGCGCGCTCGGCGTCGGACCAGGCCTCGGCCGCGGTCCAGGCCAGCATCGGCAGCGCGGGCAGCAGATAGGTGACGAGCTTCGAGTGCGAGAGTGTGAAGAACACCGCGGCGAACAGCACGAAGCCGAGCCCGACGCGGCTCTCGACCGAGAGGAGGCTCTCCTCGCCCGGAGCGCGCCGGCGCCACCACGGCGTGGCGAGTGACCAGGGCAGCGCCCCGGCCGCGAGCACCGCGGGCACGAACCACCACGGCTGCTCGCGCTTGAATGAGCCGGTCGTCAGGCGCTCGATGGACTCCTCGAGGAACGCGTAGCGCGGGTACTCGGGGAAGCGCGCGCTGGCGAGCGCGAACCAGCCGCCGGCCACGCCGAGGACCACGAGCCAGCCGGGCCACCAGGCGAGCCAGCGGAGCGGCGCCGGGCACCCGGCGGAACCGGGCCGGCGGCAGAGGAGCGCGGCCCCGAGGCTGCCGCCCAGGGCCCACGCCAGCATCACCGGGCCCTTCAGGAGCACGCCCGCGGTCACGGCCGCGAACATCCAGAGCCGGCGCCGCCCGCTCGGGCCTCCGGTCAGCTCCGTGGCGAGGCCGAGCCACACCGCGGTCACGCAGAAGGTGAGCGGCATGTCGAAGATGACGTAGGCCGAGAGCATGGCGAAGAGCGGCGCGGTATAGAGGAGCGCGGCCGCGCGCAGGGCAAAGGGCCGTCCGCCGCGGCGCTGGGCTGCCCGGGTGAGGAGCCCGAGCGTCAGCGCGGCGGCGAGCACGGCGGGCAGACGTGCGGCCCAGGGCTCGTTGCCGGCCACGCGGATGGCGGCGGCGGCGGCCCAGAAGAGCCCGGGGGGTTTGTCGAGGCAGGGCATGCCCGCGAGGTGCGGCACGAGCAGTCCGCCGTCCACCGCCATCTCTCTCGCGATCTCGGCGTTGCGGCCCTCGTCGGGGTCGAGCAGGGGGAAGGCGGTGGCGAGCAGCATGCTCAGCAGGAACGCCGCGAACGCGACGATGAACGGCAGCAGCGAGCGGTGGGACGGATTGCCGGGGCTCGGATCCATGCGCCCACGCTAGCACAGGGCCGGGCGGAGATGCCTGCGGAGCCCGCCGCGCGTGTCGAGCATGCGGGACCCGGAGTGAGGGTGGGCGAGCGAGGCACCATGCGTCGCCCACCCTCACTCCGGGTCCCGCGCCCGTGGGCGACGGGGCCGCTACCTATTCGCCTCCGCGAAGCTCAGCGCCACGGAGTTCATGCAGTAGCGCTGGCCGGTGGGCCTGGGGCCGTCGTCGAAGACGTGACCGAGGTGCGAGCCGCAACGGGCGCAGCGCACCTCGTCGCGTTCCATGCCCAGGCTCGTGTCCTTCACGATCTCGAGACGCGAAGTGGAGACCGGTGACCAGAAACTGGGCCAGCCCGTGCCCGAGTCGAACTTGGTCTTCGAATCGAAGAGGTCGTAGCCGCACGCGGCGCAGCGGTAGATGCCATGCCGGTGCTCGTTCCAGTACTTGCCCGAGCAGGCGAGTTCCGTGTCGGCGCCCCGCAGCACGCGGTACTGCTCGGGACTGAGCAGGCTCCGCCACTCGGCATCGCTCCTCTTCACCGGGGTCGGATCGTCGGGCGCCAGCCCGGCGCCGCTCTTCGTCCCGCCGGCCGGGTCGTGACGCTGGGCTGCCGCGGTGCTGACGTACTCCAGCACCTCCTCGACGTGGCCGTTCACGCTCACCTTCGGCCAGACGCGAACGATGCGCCCGTCCCGGCCGATCACGAAGGTCGTGCGCTGGATGCCGGTGTACGGGATGCCGACCACGCTCTGCTTCCCGTGGACCCCGTAGAGCTTCGAGACCTTCGCGTCCGCGTCGGCGAGCAGCTGGAAGGGGAGCTTGTGGTTCTTCCGGAAGCGAAGGTGCGACTTGAGGTCGTCGTTCGACACGCCCAGCACGACGACGCCCGCCTTCGCCAGCTCCGGCATGCGGTCGCGGAAGTCGCAGGCCTCCTTCGTGCAGCCCGGCGTCTCGTCCTTCGGATAGAAGTAGAGCACCACCGTCTTGCCCCGGAGCTGAGAGAGCGTAACGTCCTTGCCAGTGGTCGAGGGGAGCGTGAAGTCCGGCGCGGTCTGGCCGACCGCGGGCATTGACATAGTGGTGGACGCGGGCACAGGGGCCTCCTTGCGGTCCCCCGCCCGGGCGCGCGACGCGTCCGGCAGGGCCAGGGTGAGCGCGGCGAGGGCGAGTAAGGCGAGTTTGGACGATCTCATGTCGGGGAGTCTCCGTTGGGCCTGGGGGCCGGACGGTACGAGGAGCGTGACGCCCCTGCGGGGCCCGGCCACAAAGGAGCAGATGCGCCAGAGCCGGCTGCGGCGCACGCTGATTGCAGGTCCCTGACGACTCCGGCCCCGGGGGAGTGATTGCCGTCTGTACTTGCCCGGTGGGAACGGGCCCCGCGCCGCTACGGTCTCGGCGCGATCTCCAGGACCGTGATCCTGTCGTCTGGCGCCAGGCCCAGCCTCACGTCGAAGGACTTCTGCCCGTTGCCAGCCCGGTAACGGTAGACGCGATCATCACCGAGTTCCTTCCGCTCGACAACTGCATCTGGTCGGGGACGCCCAGGTCCCGCAGCATCGCCGCGAACCGCTTCGGTGCCTTGGGGAAAGACCCGGCGCGGACGTACGCGAACCGGGCCGGCGACAGCCCTTCCCGTGCGGCGGCGGCGAGCAGGGCTCTCAGCCGCGCGCCGATCGCGGGCTTCCGATGGGGCCAGGCGGGCGGCGGCGGCGGTGGGCTCCCCGCGGGTTCTATCGCAGGTGTCGCGTTCACCGGGGCGGGCGTTTGGCATCCCACCCTGCTCCCTCTACCGGTTCGCTTCGAGCACCTTCTCCGTCCATGTCTCGAGGGCGGGACGGATCTCGGCCAGGGGGGCGCCCTGCTGCGGTAACCGGCCCACGTAATAGAGATAGGTGACCCGGTTCTTCAGCAGCACCACGGCCGTGCCGACGAGCGCCGCGCGGGGTCCGGTGAGTCCATCCGCCGACTTGGGCATGCCGATCAGCGCGAAGCCGATGACGGCCAGCGCGTCGTTCCGCGTGACGGTGATGGGCACCTGTTCGCGCGGAAGGACCGTGACGTCCGCCGCGGCGGGGTCGCTCACGCCCTCGCGCAGGCTCAGGGCCAGCGCCCGGAGCCCGGGCCGGGCCGACGCCCGGGAGCGCTCGTAGCGCAGCGGCATGAACTTGCGCATCTCGGCGAACAGCGCCAGCGAGCTCGCGTCGTTCTCCGGCAGGCTGCGCGCCATCTCGAACGAGGCGTGCCGGCCACTCAGCGACGTGTCCTCGGGCGAGAAGTGCGCGAGCATCTCGAGGTCCGACGGCACGGCGTTGCGAAAGGCCACGTCGGCGCCCGGATCGCGGCCGAGGTCCGAGACCATACCGGCGGGCGCGGGCACGCGGAAAGTCCGCCGGCTGGCCGAGACTACGGCGAGGTGCGCATCCTCGCGTCGCGCGAGCGGGGCGCAGGCCGCCGCCAGACAGCCCAGGGCGATGAGGGTGAGCGCGAAGGTTCGGACGCGGTTCACAGGGCCTCCGGCATGGGCGTCCCGGCGACCGCGGGCTCGTGCCCTGACGGTTCGGGAGTGAAGTCCTCGCCCGGGTTGATGAAGCGGTCGAACTCGAGCTGGTACTGCTTGTCGTGGAGTTGCCGGTAACGCCCGCCCTTCGCGAACAACTCGTCGTGCGTGCCGCGCTCGACGATCTCGCCGCCCTCGAGCACCAGGATCTGGTCGGCGCTGCGGATGGTGGAAAGGCGGTGCGCGATGACGAACGTGGTGCGCCCGTGGCGCAGGCGGCGCAGGCCGTCCTGGATCATCTGCTCGCTCTCGGAGTCGAGACTCGAGGTGGCCTCGTCGAGGATCAGGATGCGTGGATCGGCGAGGATGGCGCGCGCGATGGCGATTCGTTGCCGTTGCCCGCCCGAGAGCCGGATGCCGCGCTCGCCCACGACCGTGTCGAAGCCCCGGGGGAAGCGGTCCGCGAACTCGTCGCAGTGGGCGATGCGTGCCACCGCGCGGATCTCATCGGGGGTGGCGTTGGGCCGCGAGAAGGCGATGTTCTCGGCGATGGTGCCGTCGAAGAGGAAGTTCTCCTGCAGCACCACGCCCAGCCGCGTGCGGTAGTCCTCCAGACGCAGGCCCGCGAGGTCGCTTCCGTCCACGAGGATGCGGCCCGACTGCGGCTGGTTGAAGGCCATGACCAGGCTGATGAGCGTGCTCTTGCCCGAGCCGCTCGAACCCACCAGGGCGGTCGTTGCTCCCGCGGGCGCCGAGAAGCTCACGTTCTTCAGCACCGGCTCGCCCGCGGCGTATTCGAACGAGACGTGCTCGAACGCGATGTCGCCGCGCAGGACGCCGATCGCGCCGCGCACCCCGCCGTCGCGCTCGGTGGGCATGCCGAGCACCTCGCGGATGCGGTCGAGCCCGGCGAAGGCCTCGCTCATCTGCGTGCCGATCGAGGCGAGCTGGATGAGCGGGGCGGCCAGCATGCCGGTCAGCGCCACGTAGGTGCCGAAGGTGCCGAGCGACATCCGGCCGCCGAGGATGGCGGGCCCGCCCACCAGGATCATGAGGATGCCGATGCCGCCGGCGATCACGCCCGAGACCGCCCCGATCGCCGAGACGCCGGTCATGGTGCGCGCGATGTTGCGGAACAACCGGTGCGCGCCGCGCGCGAAGACGAGCTGCTCGCGGCGCTCGGCGGTGTAGGCCTTGACCACGCGCACGCCGCCGAGCGTCTCGCCCAGCCGCCCGGTGACGTCGGCGTTGATCCTCCCGCGCTCGCGGAAGAGCGGCCGCAGGGTGCCGAAGGCGAAGGTCATGCCGGCGCCGAAGACCGCGAGGAAGACGAGGTTGAGCAGCGTGAGCTGCCAGGAGATGGCGAACAGCCAGACCAGCGCCACCGCCGCGGTGACCAGGCTGCTGGCAAGTTGCACGAGCCCGGTGCCGACCAGGTTCCGCACGCCCTCGGCGTCGGTCATGATGCGCGAGATCAGCACGCCGGTCTGGGTGGAGTCGAAGTAGCGCACCGGCAGGCGCGTGACGTGCGCCATCACCTTCCTGCGGATGTCGGTGATGGCGCGCTGCGCCGCCACGCCCAGCAACTGCGAGAGGACGAAGGAGGTCCCGGCCTGGATCAAGGTCGCGACCCCGAGCGCCAGCGCGATCACGGGCAGCAGCTCGGGGCGGTGCCTCCCGATGGCGTCGTCGATCACGAACTTGGGTGCGGCTGGCAGCACGAACCCGGCCGCGCGGTTCACCAGCATCAGCGCGAAGCCGACGATCAGCCGGTTGCGGTGCTGGCGCACCAGTTCGCGCGCGTCGCGCCAGGCCTGCGAGAAGCGCACGCGCGTCGCGGAAGCGGACATGCCGCCCAGTCTAGCGCCCGGGCGCCGCTCGGCGAAACGGGACGGCCCGTGATCGAGCATGTCGCCTACCAGTTCGCTCCCGGGGTCGCCTGCGCCCGGACCTCGGCGATCCGCTCCGGGTCGTCGGGGAACAGGCCCGCCTTCGGCAGGCGCTCCACGAGCGGCACCCAGCGCGCCTCCTTCGCGAACACCTTCCGGAAGAGCGGCAGCGCCTCCTGCCGGCGGCCGTTCGTGTACATCGAGACGGCGGCCCAGAACTGGAGCTCCACCACGTCGGGCGCCAGACGCATCGCCTCCTCGTAGTGGCGCATCGCCTCCTCGGGCCGCCGCTCGGCGATGGCGTTGTCGCCCGCGTCCTCGAGGTTGTAGGCGCGCCGCAGGCGCACCAGCCGCCGCAGCTCCTTCAGCGGCTCCGCGCCGTCCTCGACCCGCAGGTCGAAGAGCCGGTCGGCCCACGGCTTGCCGCTCGATCGCGCTTTCACCACCACGATCGCGGCCGACTGCCGCCCGCGGATGTCGCCGCCGGCGTGCTCGGCCGCGTCGAGCGCGGCCAGCAGCCGGTCGGCCAGGTCGCCCGGCGCGTCCTCGTACGCCTTCGCCATGGCGGGCCAGACGCGCTCGTTCGCCATGAGGTTCGCCTGCACGGAGTACTGCGCGCCGCAGTGGTGTCCGGCGTCGGGGACGCAGGCCCGGCCGGTGTGCGCGGCCACGCCGCCCTTCGCGTCCACCATCGCCACCTGGCGGCCCTCGTTGTGCGCGTCCGCCCGGAGCAGCGAGTCGAGCGCCTGCCGGGCGGTCATCCCCGAGCGCATGAGGTCGAGGCCGTTCGGGCCGTAGTCCACGAGCACGAGCGACTGCGTGGCCACCGCGCCGACGCCGGCTTCGGCCCAGGGCACGACCGGGCCGACGGAGAAGTAGTGCGACTGCACGGCCACGCCCAGCTCTCCCGTGACGGGATCGCGGGCGACGATGGAGTAGGTGTGGGCAAGTGGCGCGGCGAGCGGGACCGCGGGCGGCACGAGGGACAGCAACAGGGTCCAGAGCATGACGACCTCCCCGGGATGGACTTCCCACCGCGGAGGCTAGCAGGATGGCGGCCGCGGCTCACCCGAAAACGAGCCGCCCGCGGGAATCGCCCGCGGGCGGCAGGGGGAAGGCGCCTCGTGTCAGGCGCGGATGATCGTCCCGTACTGCATGTCCCAGCGGTAGTGCCAGACACCGTTCACGACGACGTCGGGCTGGCTCGTCCCGTTGAAGGTGATGACGACGCTCGCGACCAGATGGGCGTCGACGTCCCTGACGTCGTTGCTGCGCAGGCGGTCGGCCTTCACGGCGAAGGCGAGCCTGCCGCTCAGCGGCCACTCCCGCGACCTGGAGATCACGGCGTCCGTGATGGTGAGTACGCTCTTCCAGTGGAAGCAGCGCCACGTGCTCCCGTCGTACGAGCGGTAGATGTTCTGAAGAGTGTCCAGCGCGGTCCCGGAGACCGTGCTCGCGGTGTCCTCCGGCTGGATGCCGGTGAAGTCCAGCACGGTGGCGTGGGCGACGGCCACGGTGTCGAGCTCGGACGCATACGAGCCGATGATGCGCGACCTCCACACCATCCGGGCGGCGTCCGGGCCGTAGTCCGGGAGCCGTGCGCCCTGGGCGTCGTAGAACTCCCGGCTCACGTAGAAGGTGAAGCCCTCGCCCGTGATGGTGGTGTCCCAGAGAGCCGCGAAGGGAGTGATCGCCGGCCGCATCCCGGACGGGCCGGCGAGGCTGCCGGCGGCGCCCGCTACGTCCAGCTCCAGCGTGTTGAGGGCCAGGCCGGCCTGCATCGCGAGGTCGTCGGCCGAGGTCTGGTCGAGCGGGGTCAGGGGGCTCGTGGTGCTCGTGCTCGTGCCGCAGCCGTTCGCGGCCAGTCCGATGGCGAGCAGGGCGGCGGCGAGCAGGCCGTGAGCGGGACGGTGTCTCATGGGTTTCCTCCTCCGATGGGTCCGACGGCTGGCTCGGGCCAGGTCCAGGGCGCCCCTGATGATCGCAAGGCGCATGCCGCCAGAAGTCCCCTCGAAGTTGAGCGGGCTTAGGTCGAGCCGGCCGCCCGGCGCGACCATGTATCAACGGCGGACGTGCGCGGCCGCGGGTGTCCTCTTGCACCCTGCCCGGTCGGCGTGGAGGCCGTCTGGCTCATGCGCGTCCCGGCCAGGTGCTCTGCCTGGGCTGCAACGGTGACGCCGACCGTACTGCCGGACGCCACCGGGCCACGCGATGTCGCGACGGCGGCGCTGCCGGATCAAGGGCCGCCCTGCTCCCAGCGTGTCCCGTACGCCATCACTCCGGCCGGGTCCAGCGCCGTGTGGATGCGCGCGCGCAACTCGAGCACCGCGGTCTGCGGGGCGATGAGCGGCTGGAGCGCGGCGACTCCCGCTGGGTCGCCGTCGCCCGCGACGGTCTCGAGGAGCGCGAAGCCCGCGCGGGCGAGCGAATCAACGATCTCCCGCGCCCGCGTGCAGCCGGGGAAGACGTGCAGACGGCCCGCCGCGGCGTGGAACAGCGCGCCGGCCGCGGCCTCGGGGCGCTCGATCAGGGGTGCGAGCGCCGCGGGCGTGTTCGCGGCGCCAGTGAACGTGAGCCGCGCGCCGTCGCGGTCCTCGAGGTCGGTGAGCGAGCCCCACAGCGTGGCGGCCGAGTCGTCCTCGAGCCGCGCGTCGGGCTCGCCCAGCAGGCGCTCGACAACCGCGGCCTGCTGGGCCACGCGCGCCTCGTCGTCCTCGAAGCCCACGATCACGGTGAACGGGTCGGTGGGCGAGGCGACGGGCAGCGCGCCGGCGAGTGCCTGGCCGACGGTCGTGAGCACCGCCGGCTCGAGCCGCGGCAGCGCGGCCCAGCGCACCGGGTCGCCCAGCGCGCGGTGGCCCACGCCGAACACCAGCGCCACGCGCCGCGCCGGCGCCGGCGCGAGCTTGAGGCTGGCCTCGAGCAGCACGGCGAGCCCGCCCTGCGAGCCGCACAGCAGCCGGTGGATGGCGTAGCCGGCCACGTTCTTGACCACGCGCCCGCCGCTGCGGGCGAGCGTGCCGTCCGCCAGGGCGAAGTGCGCGCCCAGGATGCAGTCGCGCGGCGCGCCGCAGCGCAGGCGGCGCGGGCCCGAGGCGTTGGCGGCCAGCAGCCCGCCCAGCGTCGCGCGGTCCGGCCGGGCGCCCTCGAGCGGCAGTTCTTGCCCGCGCGCGGCGAGCGCGGCGCGCAGCGTCCCGAGCGTCACGCCGCACTCGGCGGTGAGGGTCATGTCCTCGGGGCGGTGCTCGACCACGCGGTCGAGCGCCGTGAGGTCGAGGGCCAGGTCGTAACGCCCGGGCGCCCGCCCGCGCGCGAGCGAGACGCCGCCGCCCCAGGGCACGACCGCGAGCCCGTCCCGCGCGGCGGAGCGCAGGACGTCGGCCGCCTCCTCGCGCGCGGCCGGCCGCCGCACCGATAGCGGTTCCACGCCCGCGATGGCGTAGCGGGCGGGGTCGAGCGCAGCGGGCCCGGCGCTCATGCCGGCTCGATCTCCGGCAGCAGCTTGCCCGGGTTCATCAGGCCGTCGGGGTCGAAGGCGCGGCGCAGCCGGTCCATCGTCCGCAGGTCGTCGGAGGCGTAGACCTCGCGCATCATCGGGAGCTTTTCCAGGCCGATGCCGTGCTCGCCCGAGATCGTGCCGCCCAGCCGGATGCAGGCGCGCAGGATCTCCTGCGAGACTTCGAGCGCGGCCTGCCGCTGGGTCTCGTCATCGTCGTCGAAGAGGATGTGCGGGTGCAGGTTCCCGTCGCCCGCGTGCAGGAGCGCACCCGCGCCCAGGCCGCGCGCGTCCGCCAGCGCGTACACGGCGGCGACGGCCTCGGCCAGGCGCGAGCGCGGGACCGTGCCGTCCATCAGGTAGAAAGCGCGCCCGGTGCGCCCGTAGGCGCCGAAGGACGACTTGCGCCCGCGCCACAGCGCCGCGCGCTCCGCCGCGTCGCTCGCCGCGCGGACCGAGCGCGCGCCGTGCTCGCGGGCGATGACGGTGATGCGCTCGACCCGGTCCGGCAGGCTCACGGCCGGCCCGTCCACCTCGATGATGAGCATCGCGGCGGCGTCCAGCGGCAGTCCGAGGTGCAGCCAGGCCTCGACCAACTCCATGGTCTGGCGGTCCATCAGCTCCATCGCGGCGGGCACGATGCCGGCGGCGATCACGGCGGAGACCGCGCGGCAGGCGTCCCCGACCTCGGCGAAGTCGAGACTCATGGTGTGCACGGCCTCGGGCCGCGGCACGAGCCGCACGCAGATCTCGCACAGGATGCCGAGCGTGCCCTCGCTGCCGATCATCACGGAGGCGAGGTCCGCGCCCGGCGCATCCGGCGCTTCGCCGCCGAGCAGCACGACGACGCCGCCGGGCAGCGCGACGACCAGGCCGAGCACGTGGTTGGCGGTGACGCCGTGCTGGAGGCAGTGCGGTCCGCCGGCATTGGCGGCGACGTTGCCTCCGATCGTGCTCACCGGCTGCGAGGATGGATCTGGCGCGAAGTGCAGTCCATGCGGCGCGGCCAGCTCGGAAAGCCGCGCGTTGACGAGCCCCGGCTGAACCCAGGCGAACATGCACGCGGGATCGAGCGCGAGCACCTGGTCCATTCGGCTTGTCACCAGCAACATGCCGCCGTGGCACGGCGTGGCACCGCCGGCGAGTCCCGTGCCCGCGCCCCGCGCCGTCACCGGCACGCCGTGCGAGCGCGCCCAGCGCACCAGCGCCGCGACCTCGTCGGTCGAGCGCGGCAACACCACCACGTCGGGCAGGCCGCGCTCGAGCGTCAGCGCATCCGTGTCGTAGGTCAGGCGCGCGGCGTCGCTGTCGAGCACGCCGTCGTCGCCCAGCAAAGCGCGCAGCTCGGCGAGGGCCGCAGGGGTCCAGTTCATGCGGCGCAGGGTAGCACCGCGCAGCGCGGTCGCGGCAGGCAGGGAGGCGCGTCGGGCCCCGGCGGGCCGGGGCGGCGGCTACCGTGTGGCCGCGCCCGACTCCGCGGCCAGCCGCGCGACCGCGTCCCCGACCTGCCGGTAGCCGGTCTCGAGGAGGAAGTCCGGCTCGCGGCCGTGCGGCTCGTGGCCGAGCGTGAAGTACCGCGGCTCGTCGTCGTCCAACGCGCGGCCCAGCATCTCGTCGGGCCCGAAGCCCGCGTTGACGATGACGCGGTTTGCTTCCTCTGTGTGTGTCGCCTCGCCAATGGCGAGGATCACGCGATAGCGGTGCGTGGCCGAGTCGAACTCGAACTCCTCGACCTCGGCGCCGCCGACGTGCGCCACCGCGGGGTGGGCGCCGGCGGCGAGCGAGCGCGCCCGCGTGCGCAGCTCGCGCCTTCCGGGCAGCGGGTCGTGCTCGGCCCCGGGGAAGACGTCGGCCGCGACCGCTCGCGTGATCCACGCCACGGTCGTGCCCGGGGCCTGGTCGGCGAGCCGCGCGAGGGCCGCGGCCGTCGTCGCGGCGAAGGTTCCCTCGCCGATCACGACCGTGCGCCGGCCCGCGTACCTCTCGCGGTCCAGGCCCAGCACGTCCTCGACGTGGTAGGCCATCTGCGGGCGCAGGTACAGCTCGCCGAGCGCCGGGATGCCGCCGGTGCCCGCCCAGTCGGGATTGGCGTAGACGCCCGAGGCGTCCACCAGCGCGAACGCGTGGTGGACGCTCTCCAGCCCGCCCTGGTCGCGCACCAGCAGGCGGAAGGGCCGCAAGCGGCGCGTGCCGGCGTCCGAGCGCTCGCCCCGCAGCAGTCCGTGCCGGCTCACCTGCACGACCTGTGTGAACGGGTGGACACGCCCGGTGAGCTCCGGCAGGTGCGCGAGCGGCTGCAGGTAGCGCTCGGCCAGCTCGAGCCCGGTGGGGCAGGCCTCGGGGTCGGGCGCGGTCCAGCCCGCCGCTTCGAGGTGCGCGCGCGAGTGCTTCCCCAGGTTCATGCGCCAGGGCGTGAAC
>Ga0315276_10001266_pt1 | contig 22607 bp, 20 predicted proteins | sample YL17G05_0_MG_FD_204542 | JGI IMG/M metagenome (GOLD analysis project Ga0315276, IMG submission 204542) | Sediment microbial communities from Yellowstone Lake, YNP, Wyoming, USA - YL17G05_0 | ecosystem: Environmental > Aquatic > Freshwater > Lake > Sediment | place: USA: Wyoming | collected... | reverse complement strand
GCCGCCGAATATTCCGTCCGCATCTTCACCGCTGATCCCATGGCGCGAATCCTCCCCGCGCCAAAGAATCACAGATCCACCCCGGCGGGAATCCCACCAAGAGTCAGCCGTCAAAGCCGTTGGTATTACTCGTCGAAGGCGCTTCTTTTTTTGGTCACGTGGAAGTTCAGAGTTTTCGATTTCGTCGCGCTCGCGCTTTAATTCGTCGGCGGCCTGCTTTTGGCTGACCTTGATCTTATTGAAGAACCGCTCGACGAGATTGCGGTCCCTGAAAGCTCCTTTTCGGAGCTTGAACCACGCGAACCATCAACTGGAAACGGGAACGTCCGGAATTGCACCGGAAGCGGACCTCCGGTCGGCGGGGAGACTTTTCAGATTGACCGATGCTGTCGATAAAGTCGGCCATGGGCAGCGCGCGGGCAACAATCGAATCCAAGTGCTGAGTTTTTTGAATCGATGTTGCGTCCCAGACGACTATCTTGAATCAATGTTGCTCACTCGCGCTCAAGAAACGTTTATCGACAGCATCGACCCAAAGCGGACTCTTTAAAATGGACATTCTCAAAAACGAGGATCGGTGAGGTTCATGGCTGATACTCTTGCGGAAGCTATTCTCGAAGCTGAGTTGAAAGAGCTACGAAGCGCTCATTTTCGGCGTCTATCAATTCGCGCACGCGGTGAAGGGCTGTTTGTTGGATTACTCCGAGACGCTGGTTTCCGCGTGCCGGAGAGTGCACTCGAAACTCCAGCCACTCAGTGGCTTCGTCCTTTGTGGCTGCGTTCGCGTAGAGCAGCCGCACATGCCCTCCGCTCACTATCATTTCGATTAGCTGCATGACGCGCTCTCCGGCCTCTCACTTGATAATCTCAGCTCCCTCGTGACGTCTATAAAGTGAATACGCCGCGACGCAAGCGCGGATGACGGTCTGATTTGTACCTACGCCGCCTTATTATCCGCGCGAGTCGGAATTAGACTGCGCGATGCTCGGCCACTTGGGGGGTGAGGGAATGGAACGCCTCCGGCTTTTTGCTGCCCAGTTGCTCGCCATTGGCCTTGCTTGCGCGGCGAGTAAGGCAGCGGTTGCCAACATCCTCATCCAAATCGATAAGCCAACCCAGACGATGACAGTGGCGGTCGATGGTCAGGTGCGTTATCGCTGGCGAGTTTCGACGGGAGCCACCGGCTATTCAACCCCGGTCGGCTCCTACACTCCCTTCCGCATGGAGGTGATGCACTATTCGCAGGAGTGGGACAACGCTGGCATGCCCCACGCGATCTTTTTCACCAAAAGGGGGCACAGCATTCATGGCACGGACCATTCCGGCCTCGGCACGCCAGGGTCCCACGGTTGCGTCCGTCTCTCACTGCCAAACGCCGCCACGCTCTATCAACTCGTCCAGGCCGACGGTATGGCGGAAACCAAGGTAGTCGTTAGAGGGGCCGATCCCCCCGGTATCACAGTTCCAAGCCAGCCGCCGAGACAGAAGCCGGTTTCGCCCTGGCAGCGACCTCTATTTTTCCCCTTCTAGAGCGTTATCCCTTCACCTTGAAGCGTATTCTGCATTTGCGAGGTAGTTGGCGCATTCGGAGGCGGTGAACTGGTCGAGGAGTTCACCGATTCGTTGCCAGGTGGCTTGGATGGTTCTCTCGGCGGCTTTGCGGAGCAGGGTCTTGAGCTTGGCGAAGACTTGCTCGATGGGGTTGAGATCGGGGCTGTCAGGGGGGGGCAGGAACAGGAGTTTCGCGCCGGCAGCGCGGAGGGCTTGGCGGACGGCCTTGCCCTTGTGGCTGCCGAGATTGTCCATGATGACGACGTCGCCTGGTTTCAGCGTCGGTATCAGAACCTGCTCGCCGTTGAGAACTTCGTTCGCGCCGAGTCTACGGTGCATCAAGTTCGGCAAGCTTCTTCTCGGTGTTTTCGATGCACTCGGAAGGTATATCGACTGCATGATCGAGCACCTTCCACTTTCCAAACTGCAGGCTTTCGAGTTGCTGGACCAGGTTCGCGCGCTCCCGCCCGTAAATGGTTGATGTCGAACGTTGATGTCAAACTGAGCCTCATCGAATTTTTTCTGAAAAGCGTTTGCAGCTACCCAAGTCTCCGTTCGCTGACGCCAAAGGACCCTGAGCGCTTCGTCGTGCGCGTCGGCTCTTGCGGTGAGCGGGACCGCACCGCCGACAAGCGTGAGAGCCGCGACACCGGCACCGCGACCGAGCAACTCACGCCGGGCAATTGTCTCTGCAGATTGCGTCATTGATAGCCTCCTTCGGTTGCGAGAGTTACCTCGCTGGTTACCTTGGAGGGTGTTAGCTCGGTTGCTTCGGCACTATGTTGTTGGATTACGCTGGAAATCTCAGAAAATCGAGAACCGGTCGTGTATCAGCGCTAGACGGGTCAGGACCTCGTCAAGTCTGCGCCGATCGCCGCGGCGCCGATCGCCGCGGTCGGCCCGCAACACCGCGCCGTCCGGTAGGGCATCCACCCACGCGTCACGCCAACAAATCGCGGAAATAGCTGTCGAGCAGGCGGTTTTCTGGATCGGCCTGGCGCCGGTATTCGGCAAACAGCTTGAGCCGCTCGCCAAAGGCCTTCCGCGCCTGATCGCGCGTCAGGAACGGCGTCTGGTTGAACAGCGGCACGCCGTTCCGCGCGCTACAGAAATTGTTATAGGCGTGCAGGAACTCTTCCCACTCCGTGCCGCCGGTCGCCGCGGGGTCGATGGACAGCGTGGAGCCGTCCCAACAATAGGAGAGGAGCGCGTTCCGATCCGCAACGATGGCGTAGCCAACGCTCGGCAAGTCGCAGCGGTAACCCGTCCGCGCCGCGTAATCGATACAGAAATCGCAATAGTCCTCGAGAATCTTGAAGAATCCGGCTTCGCGGAAGGCCCACATGCTGAACAGATATTTGTTGGGGCCGGGATCGCGCGGATAGTTGATGTGCTGGGCATGCGGCCAGGTCGCGTCGTGGCGCACGATGCTCACCAAGCCCTGGCGCAGCAGGTAGAAATTGAGATCGTCGGCCGCGGCCCGCAAGCGCGATGAGTTCGTGCGGCGGCGGATCCAATGCGCAAGCGCCGGGCCGTATTTGCGCCAGAAGCGGTTGCGGTAGGCCCAGCGCCGGCGCGATCTTGGCGGAACTGCGGGATTGTCCTTCCTGAGTTCGACCACGACGCAACGCGCGTAGGGAAAGATGTAGTACATCACCGCGTAGCCTTGCGCCTTGAACACCGGAAAACGCTTGCGGAACTCTTCCAGCCCCATGGAATGGTGGCGGACGCTGAGGGCGGTGGTTGGTCGTACCTTGATGGTCACCTCGAACACGATGCCGAGCAGCCCATAGCTCGAGCGCATGACCTGCATCTCTTCGGGGTGGTCGGTGTCGTTGATCTCGCGGATCTCGCCTTTCGGCGTGACGAAGCGCATGGCGATCACATAGGAGCTGATCTGCCCATAGCCGCCGGGGAAGGATGAATCCTTGGTGGCGGCGGTCGCCATGGCGGCAAGGGTGACGTTGCCGATCTCGGTGGTGACGTGAAATTGTAGGCCGCGCTCCTTCAGCGCGTTGGACACCGTGAGATAGCTCACGCCACCTTCGATGGTCACGGTGTCCTCGCCAAATCTGAGGATGCGGTTCATCGCCTTCATGTCGACCATGGTGCCGCCATCGTCGCCGTTCATGCGCGCCGTGGAATGCATCGAGCCGGCGGGGCGCACGGGTGAGGGGAAGCGGACCTCGCTTTTCATGATCTCGACGAGATCTTCGGCGCTCCTCGGCGTGACCAGCACCTTGGGGCGATAGGTCCAGGTGCCGTCCCAGTTTTTGATCGTGACGTCTTGCGTGATGTCCATAATTTCCCCCCGGAAGGCGCAGGCTCTCCCGACCATAAAGCAAAGCGTCGCCAAAAACAGGCGGCGAGCAGCAAGCTCCGAGTAGCAAGCAGCACGCCGTGGATCTCAAGGCAACAGCGACCCATAGAGGTGCATCACGGTCTGAGGGGATTTGACTCAGTTAAAGGAGGTATCCGTATCTCGCGCCCCATTCCAGAGGTCCGGGCGCGGGTGGGGACCGCTTGAGGAGGATTTGGCTTGACCCACACACTCCGGGCGATCCACCGTCGGCCCGTTTTGGGACGAGGGGCGAGCAAGACTGGTCAATGCGTGGGAGACATATGAAGCGGTATTGCATTATCGGCGCCGGCGCCTGTGGGCTTCCCGTTGCCAAGACTTTTGCAGAGCGCGGCATCCCGTTCTATTGCTTCGAGGCGCTTGCCGATGTCGGGGGCATCTGGAACCCGGAAAGCCCGCACGCCGTCTATGACTCGACTTACCTCAACTCCTCGAAAAAGCTGTCGTGCTACCCAGACTACCCCTTTCCGGAAGAGTGGCCTCATTATGTGAGCCGCGCCCAGGCGCAAGACTATCTCCGCGCCTATGCCAAAGAGTTCGGCCTTTACGACCGCATCACCTTCAATGCCCGCGTCGCCTCCGTCCAACGCATCGACGGGAGCTGGCGAGTGACGCTCGAGGGCGAGTCCACCCCACGCTTCTATGACGGCCTCGTCGTCGCCAATGGCCATCACTGGGAGCCGAACTGGCCGAGCTATCCCGGCACTTTCACTGGCGAGGTGTTGCATTCCCACGACGTGAAGTCGAAAGAGCAGCTCAAGGGCAAACGAGTGCTCGTGGTCGGCGCCGGCAACTCCGCCGTCGATATTCTGGATGACGCGGCGCATGACGGCGTGCGCGCCGTGCACAGCATGCGGCGGAGCTACTTTTTCTTTCCGAAGATCGTTTTCGGCAAGCCGACGGATACCTTCATCGATCTGACCAGCCGCTGGCCGCTGCCGCGGTCGGTGATGCGCAAGCTCTATCGGCTGGGTCTGCGCATCGTTGTCGGGTCGCATCATCGCTACGACTTACCGGCGCCAGACCACGACCTTTTCGAGGCGCATCCAACCGCCTGCACCCTTTATCTCGATCATATCGTGCATGGGCGCATCGTCACCAAGCCCGGCATCGAGAGGCTCGATGGCGCACGCGTCCACTTCACCGACGGCAGCGTCGAGGAGTTTGACCTCATCGTCTACGCCACGGGCTTCAGGCCGAGCTTCCCCTTCATGGATCAGAGCTACATTCTCTACGAGACCGGCAGGTCGAAGCTTTTCATCCATACTTTTCACCGCGAGTTCGACGATCTGTTCGTCGCCGGCCTGTTCGAGCCCGCGGAGGGCGGCGTGTGGCAGCTCGCCGATTACCAGGCAAAGCTGATCGCAAGCTTCATTGTGGCTTGCGCTTCCGATCCAAAGCGGGCGGACTGGTTCCGCAAGCTGAAGGCCATGGCCAACCCCGATATCGGCCACGGCATCCCCTACAAGGGCACGCCCTGGCACAAATTCGAGATCCAGCATTACCGCTTCCGCAAATATATGGAGCGGCTGTTGAAGAAATTCGGACCGTCCGCCACGCTGCCATTCGCGGAGGGCGCGCCCGAGGCCACGTCCGAGGATGCTACCAGGCGCGCGCAGTTCAAGCTCGCCTCCTGAGACCCTCCACGCCACCTGCCGGCCCTTAGGGCACCTACAATCGTTGCGGCGAAGCAAGGTTCTGAGCCAATTTTGGGACAGAACGGCCCGGTACCGTTTCGAAAGTCGGCTGCCATGCTCTCGCCTAGGTAAGGACGGAAGATTGCGGCTAGACGGTGCCGCTAAAGCTCGGAGTGGCCAGGTTGGCGCTCGCCCGCGAGACTTAAGGGCGCCCGGGCGGGGCGGGCCAATTCGTATTCGGGGTTTAGGCGGACTCGATGTATTAGGGGGTCTAGCGAGCATTAGGAGCGGATTGTGAGGTCGTCTTCTCGCACGGCGCTTGCCTTATTTTGGGCCGTGATCATTTTCGCACCGTCCTCCGAGGCGGCGGAGCCCGATGGGCCGGCGGCGCTGATCAGCCGGACCGAGGCCGTCGGCATCTCGCTTCAGTATCGGATCGCTGAGAAAGTCGGCAGGAGCGGTGATTCGAAGAGCGAGCAAAAGGCGCTCGCGGACTACTACGCGGAGCCAGAGTCGCATCCGCTGTGGGTCGACGAGAACGGCCTCACCGACCGGGCCAAATCCGTGATGGAGGAGATCGGCAAAGCCGATGAGTACGGCCTCCGCGTGTCGGATTATGCCCTGCCTAAGCGCGACGGGTTCGACGCCAACAATCGCGATGCCGTCAATTGGCTCGCCGATGCCGAGACCAAGATCAGTCTTGCGGTCCTTCGTTATGCCCGCGACGCGCGCGGAGGCCGCCTCGACCCGCAGCACATAAGCGAAAACCTCGATCCGACGCTGGCGTTGCCGGACCCGTTGCAAGTGATGGAGTCCATCGCAATTCGCTCGGAGCCGGCGGCCTATTTGCGGAGTTTCCAGCCCGACCAGCCTCAGTTTGAGGCCTTGCGCAAGGCCCTGGTCGCGGCGCGGGGAGGAAATGCCGACGAGACCGTCGTCACGATCCCGGATGGGCCAACGCTCAAGCTCGGTGTCGAGGATGAGCAGGTGGCGCTCCTCAGGAAGCGGCTCGAAATCCCCGCCACGGCCGCGGGCGGCACGTCCGGCAAGGAGACGCTGTTCGATGCCTCGGTGGATGAGGCCGTGAAGCGCTTCCAATTGGCCCGCGGCGTGATGCCGGACGGCCTGGTCGGTCCCGGCACCCGGCGGCTGCTCAATCAGCAACAGCACCAGCAGGCGGCGAGCCCGGGCAGGGTGCGGCTTATCTTGCTCAACATGGAACGCTGGCGCTGGCTGTCCAGCGACCTCGGGCCGTTCTACGTGGCGGTCAATGTGCCGGAGTTCATGCTGCGCGTGGTCGACGAGGGCAAGGTCGTGCACACCGCGCGAGTGGTGGTCGGCAAGATCGACAAGCAGACGCCGATCTTCGCCAACGAGATGCAGGAGGTCGTGTTCAATCCCGTCTGGAACGTGCCGAACTCGATCAAGACCGAGGAGCTCCTGCCGGCCATCAGAGAGGGCGGCGATTGGTTCGGCGGCGGCTGGGACACGTCGGTGCTGCAGCGTCACAATCTTCGCGTCAACATGGGCGGAAAGGAGATCGATCCGGCCAAGCTCGACTGGAGCCGCATCGACATCCGCAGCCTCAACATCTATCAGCCGCCAGGTCCCGACAACGTGCTTGGCACCGTCAAATTCGTGTTCCCGAACAAGCATGACGTCTACATGCATGACACGACGCAGAAGGGCCTGTTCGCGCAAACCATTCGGGCCGAAAGCCACGGCTGCATGCGGGTGCAGAATCCCGACCAGCTCGCGCTCACTTTGCTGAAGCAAGACCAGGGCTGGTCAGCCAACCAGGTCGCCTCGGCGATCCAGAACGGGCAGGACCAGCACGTCGCGCTGAAGCAAAAGATTCCAGTCTACATCAACTATTTCACCCTCTGGGTGAACGACGACGGCTCGGTCTCGACCTTCGCCGATCTCTATGGCCATGATGCGCGCATGGCGGCAGCGCTGTTCGGCGAGAGCGTGGCCTTTGATCCCTTCCCGGTGGCGAATGAGGCTCCGGTAAGAGAGCCTCCACGCCGGAGGCAAGCGCGTGGGGGCCCCAGCAGAGGCAACAGCATCGCGGAAAGCCTATCCAGGTTCTTGGATAACTAGGCGCCCAGTCCGCCTTCCGACCGAGAAAACGAACAAAGCCAAGAGCGCCGCTATAGTGGCGGCCTGTCGCCAAAGCCTTGGGAAGGATCGTCGTGTTTCGGCCCGTTTTCGCGTCACTGATCACCTTCGGCCTGCTCATCGGCATGGTCGCCGGCGTGGTCCTGGCCGCCATGGTCTCGACGGGCGAGGTCAACTTTGGCGTCGCCATCGTCCTCACCATCGCCGTCAATCTCTTCATCTGGCTGATCAGCCCGTGGCTGTCGGACCTGACGCTGCGAAGGTTCAATGACGGTTTTTGGAAGGGGTTATGGCTTGCTGCCTGGACTACTATGCGGGAGCGCGACCAATCCCGCCCAGCCATCGGATCGTTGCGGGGTTACGCTGACCGCTGAGGGGCAATCCTCCGGAGTCATGGCATGCTGAGAAGGCTGTACCATTCGAGGATCGTCACTGCTTTGGGCGGTACGATTGCCGAATCCTACATCCGCCTCGTCCTTCGCACGAGCACTGTGCTGCGCGACCCGCCCGACTCCGCGGCGAAGCTTTTCTCCCAACACCCGCAGATCTTCGCCATGTGGCATGGGCAATTCATGATGGTGCCCGTGATCAAGCCCGGAACCCCGGCCGACATCGCCATCATCGTCTCGCGCCATAAGGACGCGGAGATCCTCGCCAATCTGCTCCAGCGTTTCGGCATGCGGCCGGTGAGAGGCGCCGGCACCGGTCACCGCAAGAAGGACCGTGGCGGCGCGACCGCGCTCCGGGGCGCCTTGCGCGCGCTGAAAGACGGCGCAACCTTTGCCTTGACGGCCGACGTTCCGCCGGGACCGGCGCGCAGAGCCGGAGAGGGCATCGTGATGCTCGCCAAGATTTCAGGGCGACCCATCGTGCCGTGTGCGATGGCGACCAACCGCTATATCGCGATCAACAGCTGGAGCAGGTTCACCTTCAATCTGCCGTTCTCGAAGCTTGCCATCATCGTTGGCGATCCGATCCTCGTGCCACGCGATGCAGGGCCGGCCGAATTGGAGGCCGCGCGGCTCGCCGTCGAGCAGGGCATCAACGAGGTGACGAAGCGCGCTTATGCCCTGGCTGGGGGAAAAGACCCTCTCGCCGAGGCGACGCGTGACGAAGCGGCTAAAGGAAGCTTCACCCTCTGGCTCTACCGCGCCGTGACGCGGCTTGTCGCCCCGCTCGCGCCGCTCATTCTCGGCTGGCGCGAGCGGCGAGGCAAAGAGGACAAGGATCGGCGACCCGAGCGCTATGGCGAGGCGAACGTGCCGCGCCCGCCGGGATTTCTCGCCTGGTTCCACGCCGCAAGCGTCGGCGAGGCCAACGCCGTGCTCCCCGTCATAGCGGCGCTCGCCGAAGCCCGGCCGCAGATCGGGTTGCTGCTCACGACGGGAACGGTGACGTCGGCCAAGATCGCGGGCGACCGATTGCCGCCAAGCGCGATCCACCAATATGTCCCGATGGACAGCCCGGCATATGTTGAGCGGTTCCTTGCGCATTGGCGCCCCGACCTCGCGGTGTTCGTTGAATCGGAGATCTGGCCAAACCTCGTGCTGGAAACCAAAGCGCGGGGCGTCCCGCTGGTGCTGATTAACGGGCGCATGTCGCATCCCTCGTTTCGCAGTTGGCGGAAGCGGCCTGGCCTCAGCCGACCTCTGTTTTCGGCCTTCGACCTCGTGCTCGCGCAGAACCAGACTCTGGCGCAGCGTTTCGCCCAGCTCGGCGCGACCGATGCGGTCAGCGTCGGCAATCTGAAGATCGATGGTCCTCCGCCTCCCGCCGACGCGGCGGCGCAGCAGGAGCTCGCCTCGGCACTGCAAAATCGGAGCGTGTTGCTGGCGGCGAGCACCCATCCCGGCGAGGAAGACATCGTCGTCGCGGCGCATATCGCCATGAAGAAATCGCGGCCCGACCTGATTACCATCATCTTGCCCCGCCATCCGGAGCGCGGATCCGAGCTCGCCAAGCAGCTCTCGGGCGGGACTTTAGGAACGGCGCTGCGCTCGGCGGGACAGCTGCCCGAGGCCGGCACCGACATCTATATCGCCGATACGATAGGGGAGATCGGCCTCTTCTATACCCTCGCCAAGGTGGCCCTGGTGGGCGGCTCGCTCGTGGCGCGAGGCGGGCAGAACCCAGTCGAGGCGATCAAGCTTGGCGCTGCGGTGCTCACCGGGCCCAATTGGCAGAATTTCAGCGACTCCTATCAGGAGCTCTTGCGGGTGAAGGGGTGCCGGCAGGTTTTTGATTCCGCGAGCTTGGCGGAGGCGGCGCTGACACTGCTGGAGGATGAGCCGGCGCGGAAGACAATGCAGGCGAATGCCGAAGCCGCGATCGCCAGCATGAGCGGGGCGCTTGATCGCACCGTGTTGGAGCTTGAGCGATTCCTGCCGCCCCGGGAGCCGATGCGGCAGGTGTCGTGATGCGCCTCTTGGATCAATCCTTGCGGCGATAGGGGCGATAGACCGGCTCCCACATCTTGGCGGCAATGAGCGCATCGAGATCGGCGTCGCTGAACGGCGCTTGGCCCTCGGCGCGGGCCTGAAGCGCCACCGCCCTGACCACAGCTTTGGCGACGGAACGTAGCTCGCCGACCGGGGGAAGCAGGTTCGCGTACGGATCGCGCGCGGCAGGCGACATATCGGCAAGCGCCTTCGTCGCGGCGCCGAATATGCCGGGTCGCCCCTGCCATTCCAGTCCTCAGGCTTTTGATACGGGCCACGCGCTTCGCCCACCCTGTGCACCCATCTCCGGAGATTTTGAGTTTATCGTTTGCGCGAGGCGCGCCGGAGCTGCGCCGCGACCAAATTGGGCATCAGCGCATTGAGGACAAAGAGCAAGCGGAATAGCCAAGGCCTCACCGTTATACGCTGGCGCGCCTCCGTGCCGATGACGATGGTCTCCGCCGCCTGTTCGGGGGAGAGCGTTGGAAACAGTATGGAATTGGCTTTGGGCACATGGGCGCGGCTTCCAGGATTGTGCTCCCAATAGGGAGTTTCGACCGTGCCGAGCACGACCAGGGTAACGGTGATGCCGGTCCCGTGCAGCTCGCTCTGCAGCCCGGCGGCGAAGCCGGCAAGCGCGTGGCGCGCGGCGATGTAGGCGCATGCCTTGGGCCAAGTGAGGTAGGAGGCTGGCGAGGTGACACAGGCGATCCTGCCGCTCCGGCGCGCCAGCATCTCCGGCAGGAAGGCGCGGGTGAGATTGAAGGCCGCCAGATACGGCACCTCGATCATGGCCAGCGCTTCCTCGGGCGTGGTTTCGAGCAGCTTCAGCCAGCGGCCGGCGCCTGCATTGTTGATGAGAATATCGGGGGTGCCGGCCTCGCGCGTGATCCTGGCGCTCACCTCCGCGATGGCCTGGGCATCGGAGAGATCTAGGGGAAAGGCGGTGGACGTGCCGCCCTCGCGCCGAATGGCGCCGGCCACGGCGTCGAGGCGCTCGGCGTCGCGGGCCAGCAGCAGCACGCGGGCGCCGTTTGCGCCATAGCGTTTAGCCGTGGCCTCGCCGATGCCGCTCGAGGCGCCGGTTACCAGGACGAGTTTAGACCCCATGGGATGCCCGATGCTTATCCCGTTCCTGCCAAGCTCAGCGGAACCGGCACAGCCTGTCCGTTGACATCATTGGCGGACTCTGTCGTTGCAAAGAGTTGGCTCGACCCTGTGGCACAAACGCTACAGGCGCGGGCCGAACTGACGGACCGACCGTGGGAGAGTACTGCCAAGAGCCGCACGCCGCTATATCCTACCGCCTCTCAATGTGAGCGAAGGGGGTCCTCTCATGAAGTCGTTTTGGTGCGTCTCTGCCTGTGCGCTGGTGGCCGCAGGTATTGGCTTGGCCGCGGCGGCGCCGGCCAACGCGGGTGGCTGCAGCAGGTTCGTGGGAACCGCGGATGGCTGGGACAAGCCGGACGCGCTCAGCGGATCGCAGGCGGCGCTCGCCGGAGCGATCAGCGACTTCAAGGCGAAGAACAAGACCGCGATTAGCGTCACCCCGCTGAAGGCGAAACCGCAGCCCTATTGGCGCGATTCCGTGTCGGCCGAACTTTACGTGAAGCCCGACGTGGTGACGGCGAAGTCCTATACGGTTTGCTGGCACGGCGTCGTGTCGCCGGTGGTCTGCACCTCGGGCGCCAAGGTCTGCTGGTAGCTTGGCCTGACGCTCTGTCTTGATTGGTGCCCGGGCTCGCACGCCTCGCCGTCGCCCGCGTTCGCCTCAAGCGGCCGCCGGAATGAACAGGCCTTCTCGCGTCGGCCGCTTCATCATCAGGACGAGCGGCAAGATGGCGAACGTGACCAAGCCGATGAACCAGAACAGGTCGATGAAGGCCAGCATCTGCGCTTGACGGCCGATTTCTCGCGCCACCGCGACCATGGAGTTCGGCGCCTGGGCGCTCAAACCGTGCGCGGAGAGAAACGGCGGCAACGCCGGATTGAACGGGTTGATGTTGGCGATCAAATTGGTCCAATGCACTTGTCCCTGGCGCACGAACAGCCAGCTGACCACGGCGATGCCGATCGATGAGCCGATGCCGCGCAGCAAGGCATAAAGGCCCGCGGCCTCATCCAGCTTGTCGTTGTGCACGCTGCCAAAGGCCACGGCGGTCAGGGGCACGAAGAACAAGCCCATGCCGATACCGGCAATGATGCCGGGCGAGGCGATGGCCCAGGAGTCCGCTTGCAGGTTGAGACCGGCCATCATGATCGTGCCCACCGCCGAGAGCACGATGCCGGCGACGACGAGCAGGCGCGGATCGATCCAGCGCATGAGGTAGTTCCCGGTGATGGCAAGGGCGAGCGCGCTCGCAATTGCCCGCGGGATGAACAGCATGCCGGCGCTCATGGCCGGATAGCCCATCAGGCGTTGCGTCAGCAACGGCAGCAGCGCGACGGTGCCGAACAGCGTCACGCCATAGGCGGCAATCGCGAGCAGGCCAGCGGCGAAATTGCGATCCCGCAGAAGCGACAGGTCGACGATGTTGTCGGGCTTGTTCCACCCCCGCATCAGGAAGGCCACGCCTGAGAACAGGGTGATGGCCGTGAACACCTGGATGAACTGAGAGTTGAACCAGTCGCGGGTCTGACCCTGGTCGAGCACAAGCTGCAGCGAGCCCACCGCCAGGACCAGCAGCACAAGCCCGGCCCAATCGGTCTTGAGATATCTCACGGCGGTTCGAGGTAAATGGCCAATAGCGAGCAACAGGGCGAAGATGCCGATCGGCACGTTGATGTAGAACACCGCCCGCCAGACGAAGGTGTCGGTCAGCCATCCGCCCAAGGTCGGGCCGAGCACCGGGGCGACCATGATGCCGAGGCCGAAAATGGCCAGCGCCTGTCCATGCCTATTGCGCGGGAAGGCATCGAGCAGGATCGCCTGGCTGAGCGGCACGAGTGGCGCGCCGCAAATGCCCTGCAGCAGGCGGAAGACCACCATGCTTTCGAGATTCCAGGAAAGGCCGCAAAGCGCGGAGGAGACCACGAAGCCGACGATCGAGAAAATGAGCAGGCGCCTGCGGCCGAGTCGGGCCGACAGATAGCCGGTGAGCGGCATCACCACCGCGGCGGAGACGAGATAAGAGGTGAGCACCCAGGTGATCTGGTCCGACGTGGCGCCGAAGGTGCCCAGCATGTGCGGGATCGCCACGCTCACGATGGTGATGTCGAGCACTTCGAGGACGGCGGTGAGCACGACGGCGACGACGAGCGCCACCGAGGGCTTGGGCTGCTCCCGGGGCGGCTCGGGTGGTCGTTCAGGCTGGCTCGGCAAGCGCGGCTTTTTCGCCGCGGGTTTGCGCCGGGTCATTTGCCGTCCTGGGTCGTGTCGATCGTCACCGAGGCGCTGGCGCCGACGCGGAGCGGCTTGTCGGACCCCGCCGGCGGGTTGGTGATGCTGATGCGCACGGGGAAGCGCTGCGTCACCTTCACCCAATTGCCGGTCGCGTTTTCGGCCGGCAGCACCGAGAAGGTGGCGCCGGAGCCGGCGCTGATGCTCTCGACTACGCCTTCAAAGGTGACGTCGGGATACATATCGAGGCGCACCTTGGACTTCTGTCCGACTTTGATGCGGGCGAGGTCGGTCTCCTTGAAGTTCGCGTCCACCCACCACGGATTGGCTTCGATGATAGCGAACAGCGGCGTCCCCGCCTGAATCGTCGCGCCGGGGCGCAGGGTCACGTTGGAGAGCAGGCCGTCGGCGGAGGCCGTCACGTGGGTCTTGACCCGGTCGTGGGTGGCCTTGTGCAGCTGTGCCGCGGCGGCGCGCAGCTGCACGGTCGGCGTCGTCACCGTGAGCTGCTTGTCTTGTGCCTTGGCGAATTCGCCCTCGGCGTCCTTGTAGGCTTGCAGCGCGTCCTGCCAACCCTTTCCGGCAGTGGTGAGCTGATCCGATGGCGGCTGGCCCTCGGCCTGCGCATCCTTGGCCTCTCGATAGGGCTTCAGCGCATCCTCGAGTGCGGTGCGCTTCTCCTCGAGCTTGGTGGCGGCGGCCTTCAGATTGTCGCCTGCGGTGCCGGCGGCTGAGGCGGCGGCATCGAATTGCGCGCGCGCGCCGCGCAAGGCCGCGTCGTAGAGCGTGGGATCGATGTCGAATAAGGGATCGCCCGACTTCACCTTCGCGTCGGTCTTGACGTAGACGCGGATGACCGGACCGCTGACCTCCGGCGCCACGCGGATAATATTCGAGCCGGTATAGGCGTTCTCGGTGTTGGGGTAGAGCTCGCTATAACGCCAATAGGCGAAGGCGCCGCCGATGGTCGCGGCGATGACGGCGAACAGCGCCACCCAGCGGATGGTGGCGAAGACCCTCGTGCTTCCGCGGGCTTCGGTTGACGCGTTTTTAGTCACGTTTGCAATACCTCGGTTGCGGCGGGGGGGTGGATTGGCCAGGACAGTCTCCAAGCGCGCAATCAAAGGTCAAGAGCGGCAGAATGATGACGGAGGCTTAAACTGGATGGCCGCGAGCCGCAAGATTTCCGTTGGGTGAGGTGAAGGCCGCACCGTGACAAATATTAAGACTTAGACTGGGCGACATCTTTAATGCGCATCGGACGGCATCGATCGGACCTGCCCGTTTCCGCATCGGCCGTCGGCCTTGCTGACGCCTTGTCAGCCCTGAGCAATTGCCTTCTTCCTGGATCGGCCTAACATTGGCCCGGGGCACTGGAGAAGCGTGGCCGTCGGTTTGTACCGTTGACCAATTGAACTGAGCGATTTGGGGGCGTTGGCTGCCACGGAAGGAACGACGCATGACGCCATCGATATTCATCGCGCGCCTCTTGGGGCCTGTGCTTGTGATCATCGGCCTCGGCCTCTTGGTGGAAGGCGAGACGTTTCGCGTCATGGCCGGGGATTTCCTGCGCAGTTCGGCGCTCGTCTATCTCTCCGGCCTCATCGCGCTCGTTGCCGGGCTCGCCATTCTCAACCTGCACCATGTTTGGGTGGGCGATTGGCGTGTGCTCATCACCATCTTCGGCTGGCTGGCGCTCATCGGCGGCATTATGCGTCTGCTGGCCACCTCTTTTGTGCAGAGGGTGGGGGAATCCGTCATCGCGCATCAGCGCTGGCCGATCGCGGGCGCCGTCGTCACCATCGGGCTCGGCGCGTTTCTGAGTCTGAAGGGGTATCAGGCCGTATGGGATGTGGGCCGGCGGGCGTCGAGCCACCGCGCAAGCGCGACGAAGAGCTCCGATGCGATAGCTTCGCGGAGCGCGAAGCGGCCGCGGCGCAAGCCCGCGGCGCGCTCAGGGCATTCGAGTTGATCGGGCGCGCGCCCGCGCCTAGAGTGACCACATTCCGAGGGGAGCCCCAGGCAAGGGGCTGAGAGTCCGCTGCCTTCAAGGCCCGCGGAGACCCTTTGAACCTGATCCGGGTCATGCCGGCGAAGGGACAGGGAAAGCATGCTGCCCCGACGCTAGCGCCCCCGAGCTATGGGAGCGTGACGATGAACAAGCCGATCTCCGCCAAAGACGTTTCGCCGCCGAAGGTCACCACGGGCCCGCTCGCGGGAAGCCGCAAAGTCTACTCGTCGCCGGAGGATCTCGACCCGGAGGGGCATGGCGACCTCTCCGTGCCCTTCCGCGAGATCGTGCTCACCGATGGTGCCACATTCCGCCTCTATGACACTTCAGGCCCCTATAGCGACGAAGGTACCAACGTCGACGTCAATCGCGGGCTGCTGCCGTTGCGGCGCCCCTGGATCGTCGCGCGCGGTGGCGCCGAGCCCTATCAAGGCCGTGCGGTGAAGCCCGAGGACAACGGCAACGCAGCGCCTTCGCATCTCGAGCGCGGCTTCGAAGTGAGGCGGCAGCCGCTGCGCGGCGTGTCCGCGCATCCCGTCACCCAGCTTGAATTGGCGCGGGCCGGCATCGTCACCAAGGAAATGATCTATGTCGCGTATCGCGAGAATATAGGGCGCGTGCGGCAGGCCGAGGAGGCTGAGGCGCGGCTCGCCGACGGGCAGAGCTTCGGCGCCTCGCTGCCCGCTTTCGTGACGCCGGACTTTGTGCGCTCTGAGGTCGCGCGGGGTCGCGCCATCATCCCCGCCAACATCAATCATCCCGAGAGCGAGCCGATGATCATCGGCCGCAACTTCCTGACCAAGATCAACGCCAATATCGGCAACTCCGCCGTCACCTCTTCGGTCGAGGAAGAGGTGGAGAAGATGGTGTGGGCGACCCGTTGGGGCGCCGACACGGTGATGGACCTGTCGACGGGGCGCAACATCCACACCACGCGGGAATGGATCATCCGCAACGCGGCCGTCCCGATCGGCACGGTGCCGATCTATCAGGCGCTGGAGAAGGTCGACGGCGATCCGGTGAAGCTCGACTGGGAGGTCTATCGCGATACGCTGATCGAGCAGGCTGAGCAGGGCGTCGACTATTTCACCATCCATGCGGGCGTCAGGCTCGGTTACATCCATCTCACCGCCGACCGCGTGACGGGGATCGTGTCACGCGGCGGCTCGATCATGGCCAAATGGTGCCTCGCCCATCACCGCGAGAGCTTCCTCTATGAGCGCTTCGATGAGATCTGCGACATCATGCGGAAGTATGACGTGTCGTTCTCGCTGGGCGACGGACTTCGTCCAGGATCGATAGCCGATGCCAATGACCGCGCCCAGTTTGCCGAGCTCGAGACGCTCGGCGAGCTCACCAAGATTGCCTGGGCAAAGGGCTGCCAGGTGATGATTGAAGGCCCCGGCCACGTGCCCCTGCACAAGATCAAGGTCAATGTCGAGAAGCAGCTCGAACTTTGCGGCGAGGCGCCGTTCTATACGCTGGGGCCGCTCGTCACCGACATCGCGCCAGCCTACGACCACATCACGAGCGCCATCGGGGCGGCGATGATCGGCTGGTTCGGCACCGCCATGCTTTGCTACGTGACGCCGAAGGAGCATCTCGGATTGCCGAACCGCGACGACGTGAAGGCGGGAGTGATCGCCTACAAGATTGCCGCGCATGCCGCCGACCTCGCCAAGGGTCATCCGGGCGCGCAGGCTCGTGATGATGCGCTATCGAAGGCGCGGTTCGAGTTCCGCTGGGAGGACCAGTTCAACCTGTCGCTCGATCCCGACACCGCGCGCAGCTACCACGACGAGACGCTGCCCAAGGAGGCGCACAAGCTTGCGCATTTTTGCTCGATGTGCGGCCCGAAATTCTGCTCCATGGAGATCACGCAGCAAGTGCGGGACTACGCCGCCGCACTGAAGGAGAAAGAGCGGGGCATGGCGGAGATGAGCGAGAAGTTTAAGGAGATGGGCGCTGAGGTTTATGTGGAGGAGGAGAGGGGAGATTGAGACGCGGATATGCCTTGTAGATAAGACGGTTCAAATTTCGCCCTGTGCAGCGCAATGTAAGCTCCATTCCTAGAGCCTTGCTCAGCGTGCAGTTGATCGACCACCCATGTCCCAGTCTAGACGAGCTCGCGACGGCAAATATCCTTTACGTGGTCATCAGATCGCTGGCCAAGGGCCGGACGAGCTCGGAATTTCGCGTGAGCGGCGCGCCGGCCGCCATCGAGGCGGCCTGAGCCGGCTGTCATCCCGCCACCCACTAGCGGCGGACGGGAAAGCGGGAGGCGAAGTCGGCGCTCGTGTTGACCTTCGGAAAGGGCGTTGCGGGGACGGCCACGCCGAGGAAGGCGCAGAGCGGGTCCCAGCCTTGGCCCGCCTCAGTGACGAGAAGCTTCTCAGGGGGCACGGAGCGGCGCACGTCATCGTTGTGGGCGTTGAACACGCGGATCGCGTGTGCCTTGTCGAGGCAGCCGCCGAAGCTCTTCTCGACGACGATGGCCTTGATCATGTCCATGTGGCGCTTGCGGGCTGGGTCGATGGCCTCCGTATTGCCCGCCGCGAGCATGGCCTCGAACTCTCTCATCCTGGCGAAGATCGTGGCCGACGCGCTCGCGTACCAGGTGTCCGGATCGCGCACCGAGAGAATGATCTTGGCGTCAGGATAGGCTGCCGCCAGCTCCTTCCAAATCGCGACCCCGGGCCAGTCGACCGTGGCGGCGTAGCCGTCAAGCATCGAGCGCCAGTCGGGGGCTTCGCCTCTCGCCAGTAAGAGCCACATGCCGTCATGCTCGGGATGGGCGATGGTCTCGATCATGTGGTAGCAGGGGCCAGCCCCCAGCTCTTCCAGCGCCAGCTTGAGCGACAGCGTGCCCGTGCGCCCAAAGCCCACGCCGATCACTTTGAGGGTCATGGAGCCTCCCAATTCTGGATGAGGCTGGCCTGGACGCGATCTTCGCAAGCGTTATGTGGGCGGGAGGAGGCTCCTTCAGCGAAGAAACCGGCGTGTCGGATGAGCTGAAGCCAAGGGCTCTCTACGTCTGCTTCTGACCGATTTTGTTGAAAAACTCTTCGAGTGAGCACTTTGGCTAATTGCGGAGAATGCCATTTCGCGACCCAGCTGATCGCGAATCCTGATTCCAAAAATCCCCTGCGGTTCGAAACGCTATTCTACGGTCGGCGTCTAGGACTCGCACTCGCCGCCATCATGTGTCAGTGGATTTGAATGAGTCCCCAACCTAGTTCGCGAGAACCCAGACTTTTTCAACACAATCGACCCCTGGCGGACAGGTACAGGCGCTGATCACAATCCAGCAACCGCTATGATCTGAGGAGGCATGTCGGCGCTGGTGTCCTTGCCCGGCCAGACCCCTTCGACCCGACGCGTCGCTCCTGCACCTGAAACGTGCACTCTGGCGAAGCCCATGTCGCGAAATTTTTGTGCGATCAGCGCGTTGTCAGCCAACTGCTCGATCGACTTAAGGGCGAGGATTGCCCGGTATCGCTTGCCGTGGTGGACGGTAAATTCGGCGGCGAAGCTCGAGGCGCTGATGAAAGTGGCGGCAATGGCGAGAGCGGCAAGGGCTGTCAGTGACTTGCGAACGGTCTTGCTGGTCATGCGAACGTCCTCTTGGTTCCGCTCCTCGAGGCTGCATCAAGGAGCATCTATTGGCCATTGTCGTGGAGACGAGCTGAACCCGTTTTGAGCGGCCCATTCATGTGGCGTTCAAGGGGTAGGCAGGCGCTTTACCCCGCCATCCCACCCAAAATAAGGCAGCGAATGTGGCGGGGCTCCTGGCTTCGACCCAGCCCCCGCGCGGCATAAGCCGCTTTCGAAAGACCATGACGTCTCCCGCGGACAGCCTCCCTGCGGGCTCTTCGGCCAGCCGAGGGCTCGAGACGTAGCCGTCAAGGATCGCACGGCAGTCATTTGACTTGCCTTTGGCGATCGCGAGCCACATCGCGTCGTGCTGCGGGTGGGTTATGGTCTCGATCTTGTGCGTTTTCACTTTGGTCTAGCTTTGCAATGAACGCAGATCGGCCATCGATGGGGCCGTCTCGCCAAAGAGCAGCCGCTACCCTGCCACCTTTGGGCGTTTCACTGCTTACGAGGATGACAGTGCCGTGCGTTGTCAAACCTCGGGCTTCGGTTCTAGCGCACTCTTACCGTGCCGCCATGTTATAGTGAATGAGGCGAGGGGTTGTTGCCGAGACGCCAAACAACGCAGCGCCTGGCGAGCCTAACGGCGAACGAAAATGAGTCTTTGCCGGGTGCCCGCCTGACAACGGCGCGGATTGCGCACCGCTTCGCTCCTCGCCTCCAATCGGCTGCGGCGCCAGGCGATCAGCACAGTGATGACGATGCGCCGCAGGTACTCTCTTTAGCGCGTTTCGTCGTCTGGCCGCGGACGCTGATCGCGTCACTCATCCTGCTTGCGGTGCTTCCCAACCTGACCGTCGCGGCCTTGCTGTGGCTCCCTGCCATCCACGCTCATTGGTCCCCGTCCATGGCGCCGGCGGTCAAACCGGCAGATCCCGCCAGCACCCTTGCCGCGGTCGATGCTCAGCCTGCGCAGGCGGCCGAACTTCGCCCCGTCCTCACGGCGCCAGCTGCGGTCGAAGCAAAGACAAACCAAGACATTGCGTTCCCACTCGCCCTCGATGGCAGTGACGGAGTGCCGGCCCGCAGCAGCATCGCCATAAGCGGACTGCCGCTCGGCGCCACATTGTCCAATGGGCGACCCTATGGCGAGACGGGATGGAATTTGAAATCCGACGAGATCGGCGATTTGCGTCTCGGTCTGCCCAATGCCGCGAGCGGCGACACCAGACTTCGCATCCAGCTCATCGCGCCCGATGGCGACGTCCTTGCCAACGCCGAGACGGTCCTCAAGGTGACGATCGATCCCGAGGCAGCGCCTGTCCCGCCGCCCGCCAACAGCGAGCCTAAGCCCGAGCTCGCCGAGGCGCAGGCTATTGAAGCGCCGCAAGAGCTCGCAACCAAGGACGCAGAGGCGAAGCCTGACGGTCCAGAGGCTACGAATGCGGCCGATGGAGATCGTGAGCCGTCGGCATCGAGCGCACCCGCGTCAACCGCGAATGATGATGGCGATGCCAACTGGATCGAGCCATCGGACTTCGTCAACCTTCGCGACGGCCCGACATCGTCAGCATCGATTATCGGCGTGATCGCCAAGGGCACGAGACTGAAAGTCAGGGACCGCAAACGCAGTTGGGTGCAGGTGACCGACCCCGCGACCTCGGAGAGTGGCTGGATTTACGCCGGCACTGTGGCCAGCCTCGGAAAGTCCGGGCGCGGTGCCAAAGGGTCGGATGAGTCTTATTGGACGAGGCTGGGACACTGGCTGACCAGTCCTTAGGTCCGGCTTCTGGACAGCTAGGGCGCCCTAAATCGGCTTCTGACCCCAAAACGGCCATAACGCCAGTGCAGTTAAGGGTGCGCTTTTTCCAGGCCGCGGCGCAAAGGAACTGGCCCCCCTAGTCGTCTCGCTTGGCACAATCACGAGGAGGAGCATGAGGCTTACTGCGTTGGCGTTCATCCTGGTGCTGCTCGCGCAGCCGTGCAGCGCTCGGACCAGTCTCTACCTGATAGCTCTCATGGGCCAATCCAACATGAAGGGAGCCGGCGAGCTGTCAGAGCTTCCGGCTGGCTTTCCCGCAAGTCCTACGAAGCTCTGGAACTTCACCAACTCCTATAAGTGGGAGCCTGCTAGGGAGCCCGTTGACTCACCCCTTGGTCAGGTAGACGTCGTGTCGCTGGATGAGCGCGCCGGCGTAGGGCCGTCATTAGCACTCGCGGACGCCTTCGTGTCCGCTCATCCCTCCGCTTCCGTTGGGTTGATTCCCTGCGCCAAGGGCGGGAGTAACATCAGCGAATGGCAGAAGACACAGACCGCGCAGCCGCGCAGCACGTTGTTCGGCTCGTGCATAAACCGGATGAAAACGGTTTCTCCTGCCAATGGCACCATCAAGGCGGCCATCTTCTGGCAGGGGGGCGCCGATACGAAAAGGCAGGATGACGCCCTGAAATGGAAGGACCGCTTCACGGCTTTCGTGACCGATCTGCGCACCGACCTGGGCAACCCCAATCTGCCAATCATCCTGGTGATTCTCGGGACCCCCGATAAGAAGGCCTTGAAAAAAGATCCGTACTGGCAAATCGTGAGGGAGCAGCAGCACGCGGTGAACATTCCGGGGGTCATCAAGATCGAGGCCGATGGGTACGAGCGCAAGGAGGACGGTATCCATTTCACCACGAAAGGGCAGCTCGCCTTTGGCGCGGCGCTTGCGGGATTACTCCCCGCCCCGTGAGTTGTGGCACTCGCGGACCAACCCGATGGTCGTCTGGACGTCAGCAGCTGGCAGATTGTGCTGAAAAAGTCGGGGGTCTCGCGAGGCAGACGCCGACGGTGGAATAGCGTTTCCCATCGCGGGGATTTTTGGAATCAGGATACGCGATCAGCTGGGTCGCGGAATGGCATTCTCCGCAACGTAGCGGAAGTGCTTACTCGAAGAGTTTTTCAACAAAATCGGCACAAGGCTGAACTTGTGCCAGCTTGAGGGGGCAACCTCAACGTTCTGACCGTCAAGCCGACCTAAGCGCTAGGCTGGCGAGAGCGCGCCCACGCGCTCCGCTTCTGGTACAATTCGGGCATCGCACGGCAGCCCTGATCGCGGGAGTCCCGAATGAAATCTGCCAGGATTTGGATCGCACTTACTGTGCTCCTCGCGCCTTGTGGCGTCTTAGGACCAGCGGCATCCCAGCCTAAGCAAGCGGAAATCGAGTCCGCCAATCGACTCTTCCAAGCTGGGAAGTTTGCCGAAGCTGGCGAACTCTACGCGCAAATGGCCGCGCAAAATCCCAAGGACTATTCGGCGACCCTCCAGTTGGGCAGCATTGCGCTCCTTTCCAACCGGCTTGACGATGCGCAGAACTGGCTGGAAAAGGCCATCGCCCTGCAGCCGGGCGACACCGACGCCAAGGCCATGCTGGCGGAGGCGTATTATCGCCGCGACGATTTCCAAAGGGCGGCGGCTGCGCTCGACGGCGTCGAGGTGAGCACCAACCAATTGATCATCTCGCAATATCCGACGCTGAATGTCGCGAAGCTGGAGAGCTTCAAGGGCCAGACGCC
>Ga0315276_10001265_pt1 | contig 22609 bp, 15 predicted proteins | sample YL17G05_0_MG_FD_204542 | JGI IMG/M metagenome (GOLD analysis project Ga0315276, IMG submission 204542) | Sediment microbial communities from Yellowstone Lake, YNP, Wyoming, USA - YL17G05_0 | ecosystem: Environmental > Aquatic > Freshwater > Lake > Sediment | place: USA: Wyoming | collected... | reverse complement strand
GCTTCGTGGTTTCGAGCCTGTCCACGGCACCTCTTGCCCTTGATTCGCCCTTCGAGACGACCCAGATTCAGGCCATACCGTCCTGAGGCCTGCACCGGCGGGGGGCGGGTTCCATTCAGCAGAATCCGACGCCGGGAGCCGGCACTGCAGGTTCCGTGTTCGGCGGATCCCCGGCGCCCTGGCGCCGGGCGACACCGCGCCGGATTCGGGACGGCCTGTCTACAGGAATCTCAGGTTGCCGGGTGCAGGCGGGGCCACTGTATCCGTTGGATCTATGGGAAGGGCCTGATCGGCCCCAAGGTCGATCGGTGCGATTCTGAACTGCCTGTCAACATCGTCGGAAGGACCGATGGTACCGGTCCCACGATCGACGGTATCGCCGGGCGCCAGGTGGAGATCAAATAATCCCACGGCCCCGGAAGTGTTCAGGAGCTGAGCCTGTGCGCAGTTGTTGCCGATGCCGAATGAAGGCACCTGGGAACAGGTCTTGACGATGGCGCCATCGTAGACATTGCCGGAGGCGCGCCAGGTATTGTTGAATGTCAGCCCGGTTCCGGACGAGTACCCTGCCCCGGTGTGAATCGGCTCCAGACCCGTGGCCATCACGAGGTTGTTGTAAACGGGGTAATTGCGCCCGCTTCCGATGAGGCTGATGCCGTAGCCGTTCCCACCGAAGATTGTATTGTTGCGGACGGTAACGTCGTCATTATTGCTGGTGACGCAGATCGCACCTTTCTCGCACTCGCCTCCGGTTGCAGAGTAGTGGTTCCAGATCATGTTGTTTTCGATGAGACCACCCGATTTGGTGCAGTATCCCTTGGCGGGATCGCAGGTTGTCCGCCAGATGACATCTTCCAGGAACCAGCCGCAGCAGCTGCTCGGGCACGTCGAGCAGGTCGAAAAGGATGGCGACGTCGCCACGGAGAATATTTTGTTGCGTCGTATCGTCACGTTATAGGTCGTTCCCGTGTAATCCCCGGATGTGCTCTCATCAACCACCGTTGCATCGCCGCACCTACCATCGGCGAAAAGCTTGTATTCGCCGAGGCAAGCTATCGTATTGTCCTCTATGATGTAGTCTCTGGTGCGGTCCTTGGGATGAAAGGCCCCGTAGACGTCGTGGACGTAGTTTCCTCTCCATATGAAGCTCGCGTACTGGGAGTGATCGGAGGACCTGATATTCAGGAAATCCTCGCTTACTGAAGCGGCGTTGTAGTACTCATTGTTCTGAAAAAGAAACTGGCCTCCGCCGCCATCATTGTTCGTATTTCTGTGGATAAACCCGCAGACACTGTGAACGATGCTGTTCTGTACCGTGAAGGGGCCGGTCAGAGCGGCCACCTTGATGGCGGCAGCCCCGACGTCATAAACGCTACATCCCGAAGCAAAGAACGAAATGGGAGGAGTCACTCCGTTCCACATCGGGCTGCCCGAGTACCGGAAGATGAGGCCATCGAAGATCCATCCGTCTGGGCCGCCGATGTCGTAGTCCGTCCCGGCGGGCACGGTCACGGTATCCAGGGTGACCATTCTTCCGCCGGACTTCTCGAGAACGAGTCCCTTGCTCTTCTCCTGGCCATTGCCGGGAACGTCGTTGCCCTTCCAGGTGATGTACTCGATCCCGTTCCGGCAGGCGTTGGTGATGAGGGTGTCAACGTCCGGCGGACCCGCGTAGCTTCCGTTTCCATCGGAGTCTCCCGATATGACAACGGTTTCGCCGGGATAATTCTGAATCGTGATGGGGAGACCGGACGAGCCGCCGCGGTTTGCGCAAAACCAGTAGACGTTGCTTCCGGTTCGGTTGGGCCGGTAGGTAGCCGAGCCGCTGCCGTCACAGGTCCCGGCACAGAGGCTGATGTTGTCGCCCGGGGCGGCCTCGGGAGCAGTGCCGTCGAAGAGATACATGATCGATTCCCTGGTGCCGTCGCCGTCAGGGTCAAGACACCAGGGACTTGCCTTGGTTCCCTGGCCTCCCGCGGCGCAACTGGAGAAGTAATAGTCGGCGCCGAAAGAAGCCGGGCTGGAGAGGATGAAAAGGAGAGCCATGCCGACGCCGAGCGTCAGGATGCGGCACGGTCTTCGATACCCGGCGCCCGGGCCGGCGAGCCCGCAAGGCGCCCGGGACGGGAGTCCGGCACTTCCAAGACCGAAACGGGCCGACTGTCGCTGCCTGAGACCGATTTCCAACGGAGCACCCCCCAATCCAGGGACAGAATATAGGGCAGGGGACGGCATCGCGCCCATTAAACCATGCGAGTGGCGTGCCGCCAAGAGAGGGCACCCTAACTGATTGATATGTATCGATCAAGCACTCGAATTGCAGGCCCTCGGGTTACAGGATTGTTTCTGACAATTACCATCCCGGGACGGGAGGTGCCCATCCTGCCTCTGCGGCATGGCCAAGATTCGTCGGACTGCATGCGGCCTCGCCGGGGGCAGTGCGATTGCCTCCCGGCCTTCTCCGGAGGTTATCAATCTTGCGGTTGATCGTGTGCTGCGGCGGATTCCCGTCGATGAGCGAGACGTTCGTCACCTCCCACATCCTCGGTCTGGAGCGTCTTGGACACCGGGTGACCGTGGTGGCCGAGGAGCTGGATGCTGACCTTCTCTCAAGGCTTCCCCCCGGAATCCCTTCGGGGGGGATTTTTTCGCTGGGAAGGGAAGGAAGGCACCCTCTTTCAGGGCTCCGGTCAAAACTCCATCTTCTAACGGATGCCCTTCCGGCCCTTCCCGTTTTCGTTACCGGCGAGGTTCCGATCGCGCGGTTTCTTGGCAAGGGCCTTCGATGGACGGCAATCCTTTCGGCCTTGGCCTATCGGAAGGCAGGCAGAATTCCAAGGGCCGACCTGGTCCACGCCCATTTCGGGCCGACCGGCCTCTGGGCCCGGGCCCTGGCGGTGCGGCAGGAAATCCCGCTCACGGTCACTTTCCATGGATACGACGCGACCAGCTTCCCGTCGGAACTCGGCTGGGGAGCCTACCGGCCTTTGCTGGATGGCCGCGCAGCGACGTTTATCGCGCACAGCCCCTTCATCGCCGGTCAACTGCGCCGGGGTCTCGGCGTGGAACCCTTCACGGTCCCGCTTGGAGTGGACACGCATCTTTTCGCGCCCGAGGAAGGGGCCCGACCGCCCCGGAAGGACCGAGACGGTCCACGGCTTGCGTTCGTGGGGAACCTGATTCAACAGAAGGGCATTCGTGTGGCCCTGGAAGCCCTGGCGTTGCTCCGCAGTGGCTGGTGCGGGGAGCGACTGAAGGCCACCCTCGACGTGGTTGGAAAGGGTCCGGAGACCGCCCTTGCGAGAGGCCTGGCGGAGGCGCTGGGCATCAGTGCCTCGGTTCGCATGCACGGACCTCTCCCGCCGGAGGGTGTGGCCAAGGTGCTCCAAAGCTCGGACTTGCTCCTCGTCCCCAGTTCCCGGGACCTCTCCGGTGCAGAGGAAGGCTTCGGTCTCGTGAGCCTGGAGGCGCAGGCGTGCGGGGCGCTTGTGGTGGGAACCGATTGCGGAGGTCTTCCCGCGGCGGTCGCGCCGCCGGTGGGCGGCCGGTGCGTTCCCTCGCAGAGCCCCTCGGCCATGGCGGCTGCCGTTCGGGAGCTCTGGTCCCGGCCCGATCTCGACGATCTTAGAATCGCCGCGAGGAAACGCATCCTCGAATTCCATACTGCGGACATCTATCTGCGGGCTTACGAGCGGATCTTTGAAGGGCTGATTGCCGTCAGTGACGGGCGGGAAGGGCGGGTCCGGAAGGGCCCAGGTCCCGCTCCCCGGGAGCACCACGGGGCTTCTCTCCAGCCGCGTGGCGAGGCGTTGGGCAGCCTGGTTGCGTACACCAGCGGGAAGGATGTGGTCGAAGTCCGGCGCCTGCCCGGGGGGCGCCCGCCCGGAGGCGCAGACGTGGCAAGAAGCTGGGTCCAGGTGGATCCCGGCGAAGTGGCCCGAAACAAAGACTCGGCGAGGAACCGGTTCGATGTGCTGCTGGACCTGGACGGGACTTCCCCGGAAAGTGCGGTGATGGAATTTCCCTCCTACGGGCCGGCCCTCCGCCAGGGAGGCATGGCGATTCTTGCCGTGCATCTTGAGGATTCCAGCGTATCTTCCTTCTGCGAGCGCCTCCGCAAGTCGTTTCGCCAGGTCCTGCCACTGGATCGGCTCTTCGCTCCCGGGCCACCCCTCCCGGAGGAGCAGACCGCCCAGGGCCGCATTCCCGGCGACCCAGGAGTTTCGTCATCCGAGCTGCGATATGTCCTCTGCCGGGTCTAGCCCGTTGCGATTCTCTTCCCTGCGGCCGCGAGACATGGGAGCACCCTGCCCTTGATCCCCGATTCCGACCTCAAGATGCGCCACCGGAAAGCGACCGAGGATGAGACGAAGAATCCACTTCGGGTGGGGATCCTGATTGACTCGCTCGTCCAGCCGCGATGGGTCCAGAGAATCGTTCAGGACATTCAGGCTTCCTCCCTGGCGAGGGTCGCACTGGTGGTCAAGACTCCCTCTGCAAAGACCGGGAAGGGCCCCTCTTTCCGTGAGGGCTGGCGGGGCCCGCGCCACCTGCTCTACAGGCTTTATGCGCGTCTGGACGACCACTGGCATGCGCGGCCCGATGACCCCTTCCAACCCGCAAGCCTGGAGGAGCTCGTCAAGGACTGCGAGATTCTTGAACTTCCACCCGGAAGGGCCTCGGCGAGCGGTGAAATCAGCACCGAAAGTCTCGCAGGAATTCTCAGGCACGACCTGGATGTGGTCCTCTTTCTCGGCGAGGACACTCCGAATGAGACTCTTTCCGGAATCGCGCGCTACGGGGTCTGGTTCTACCGCCACGGAGATGCGATAGCCTACCCGGGGACTCCGGCCGGCTTCTGGGAGGTGATGGAAGCGACCCCGGTCACCGGCTCGGTCCTCCAGCGGCTGGCCCGGGGCGGAGGCGGGCCGGAGGTCCTGTACCGTTCCTTCGCTTCCACGGACTGGCTCTCCGTCCGGCGGAGCCGGAACAATTACTTCTGGAAATCCTCGGCCTTCGTCATCCGGAAACTGGCTGAACTGAAAGAACGAGGGCCGGAAGCTCTCGAGCCGGCGGAGCCTTCCGGGACGAAAGCCGTGAAATGTGCGAGCGCGCCATCGTCTCCTCCGGGGAATCTGAAAATGGCAAGGCTGATGCTCAACCTGGCCGCGAGATTCGCCCGGAAAAGAATCCAGGAGCTCCTGGCCCGTGAAGAGTGGTTCCTCGCCTTCAGCCGGAAGGCGGGAATTCCCGAGGGGTCGGGGCTCGAGTACATGTTCCCTCCGAAGGACCGCTACTGGGCCGATCCCTTCCCCGTCCGCTGGAGCGGGAAAACCTACGTGTTTCTGGAGGAGGTTCCCTATGAGACGAAGAGGGGACATATCTCCGTGATGGCCATGCAGGAAGGCGGTCAATGGGGCAAACCGGTGAAGGTGCTGGAGCGGAACTACCACCTCTCCTATCCTTTCGTGTTCCGCTGGGAGAATGACTGGTACCTCATCCCGGAAACGGCCGAGAACTCGACGGTGGAACTCTACCGATGCGTAAACTTCCCCGCCGATTGGGAGCTGGAAAGTGTGCTGTTGAGAGGGGAGAAGCTGTACGACGTGACGCTCAAGGAAATCCAGGGACGGTGGTGGATGTTCGCGAGCATGGCCGTGGGTGGTGCGCTCGAGTGGGACGAGCTTCATCTTTTCCATGCGGACAGCCCGCTGGGTCCCTGGCATCCGCACAGGAGAAATCCCGTGAAATCCGATGTCCGCTCCTCGCGTCCCGCCGGGTCCCTGTTCGAATGGCGGGGAAGTCTTTGCCGTCCGGCCCAGGACTGTTCCCGCCGGTACGGCTACGCGATATCCGTCAATCGAATCCTGAGGATCGACACCGAAGAGTACAAGGAGGTCGAGGTGTCCAGGATCCTTCCGGGATGGGACAGTTCGGTCCTGGGCGTCCATACCTTGAACATGTTCGATGGATTCACGATGATGGACTGCCTGAGAATGCGGTCGCGACTTCGGTGAGAGCGACGCACAGGTCTGCGAGGAGCCATTCCCCGATGCCTCTCTTCCCGAAATGCGCTTCCCCTCGGTCCGCGGCAGCGGCCGCTCGAGAGCTTCCGTGAAGAAAGCGCTCTTCGCCAGCCTGTCGGGGATCGATCCCGGAGTATTCGATTCCCAGGTGCTCGACTACGGGCTGTTCCTGAGATCTCTGGGCATCGACTTCCGTTACCTGCTGTTTGAAGGGTTTCGCACCTGGCTGGGATCGAGGAATCAGGTGGAGAAGACGCTCCGGGACTTCCGGAGGCAATACGAGGTCGAGATCGAGATGCGCTATCTTCTGCGGCCCTTGAGTGCTTCCGGATTGCGACGTGCCGCGTCAAGGATTGCGGAAAGGGCCCGGGGGCTTGTCCGGGATTCGGATCGAGTGCTCATCCAGGCAAGGGGATTGCCGGCAGCCTGGGCCGCTCTTGAAGCGAAGCGTCGACTCTCCTCAGCGGTGGTGCTTTACGACGCGCGAGACGACCCGGCGGCGGAGGCACGCATGGAGGCGAGGCGGCAGGACCGCCTGTCGGATCGACGGCGCTGGGAGGGCCGGGCACGCCTGCTTGAAAGTCTCGAGGCCCGCGTGTGCCGCGAATCGGACCACGTTCTTGCGGTAAGCGGCCCCCTGCGAGAGCGAATTCGCGCTCTGGGCAATCTCCCGGCGAGCTCCGTCACGGTGGTTCCCTGCTGTCTCGATCCCGGGAGATTCACCGACTCCATGGCGTGGAGAGGGGAGATGAGGGAGCGCCTGGGCCTGGCAGACCGGCTCGTCCTGGTCTATTCCGGCTCGATGTCGGTCTGGCAAGTGCCCGGGCGGGTCGCATCCCTGGTCGAGGAGGTCCGGAAGCAGCTTCCGCGTGTGTTTCTCCTTCTCCTGACGAAGGATACGGGGGAGGCGGAAAAATTCTTCGGAAGACTGCGGGGCGAAGGTTCCTGCAGGCTCGTCAGTTGCGGATATGGGGAAGTGGGTCGGTATCTCGCCGCGGCCGACGTGGCGCTGCTTCTGCGGGAGGAAGATCCGGTGAACCGGGTCGCCTGTCCGGTCAAGTTTGCCGAGTACCAGGCCTGCGGGCTGCCGGTGATTCTCACCCCGGGGATTGGAGAGGTGAGCGACTACGTGCTCAGGACGGGGTACGGAAGAGTGGTGCGGCTGGACGAGCCGATGTACCGACAGGCGGCGGTGATCGCCGAGTTCCTTCGAGGCGAAAGCTGGCCGATGTTGAGAGATGAAATAAGGCGGAAGGCTCTCTCTTTCTACTCCCGGGAAAGCTACGCCGGGGCTTACCGGCAGGTTCTGGCCCGGCTGGGAGTGGAGCCGGACCGGAGCGAGCCCGGAGGCGCCGTCTTCCCGAACGGGATCGGGCCGGTCCCATCATGCGTCGGGTGAGGGTCTCAACATGTGTGGCATCGTAGCGGTCTTCCGGCGGGACGGAGCTCCCGTTCAGGAGCGAGAGCTTCTCGCCATGCGGGAAACACTTGCGCACCGGGGACCCGACGACGGGGGCCTGTTCCTCGACGGCAGCATCGGCCTGGCGCACCGCCGCCTCAAGATCATCGATCTGGAGGGCGGACACCAGCCCATGTCCAACGAGCGGGGGACAGCGCACGTCGTGTACAACGGCGAGATTTACAACTATCGCGAGATCCGCGCCATGCTCCTCTCCCGGGGGTTGCGCCTTCGGACCCAGAGCGACACCGAGACCATCCTGGGACTGTACGAACTGTTCGGAGAGGACTGTGTCGATCACCTGCGTGGCATGTTCGCCTTCGCCCTCTGGGATGCCGCCCGGCGCCGTCTCGTGGTGGCCCGGGATCGCCTGGGGATCAAGCCGCTCTATCTCTTCCGCCGCCAAGGGATCATCGCCCTGGCGTCGGAGATCAAAGCGCTGCTGGAGCTGGAGAACGCAGCTCCGGACCTCGATGTGGAGACGGTGGGTGAGTATCTTTCCTTTCGGAGTCTGGAAGGCACCCGGACCATGTTCCAGGGCGTGGAAAGAGTCGCGCCGGGCGAAATCATCGTTTTTGACGAGCATTCCGAGCGGCGCAGGAAATACTGGACCGTGCCCCTGCCGGAACACCGGCGGGATACCTCCCGCCCGGTCGGGGAGTGGGCCGAGGAATTCGACGCGCTCCTGGGGCAGGTCACCCGGGAGCACATGGTGAGCGACGTCCCGCTCGGGACCTTCAACAGCGGTGGCGTGGATTCAAGCCTGGTCACCGCCTATGTGGCGGCGAAAGCCGGGCCCCACCTTAATACCTATTCCATCGGTTTTGAGGATCCCGACTTCGACGAGCGGCCCTACGCGAGGATCGTGGCCGATCGGTTCGGAACGCGGCACCACAGTCCGGTGATGGCGGCCCGGGACTATGCCGAGTGGCTGCCCGGGGCGCTGTGGCACCACGACGAGCCGCTGAACCATCCCCATTCGGTTCACCTGGCCTACCTGAGCCGGATCGCCCGAGAGAAGGTGACGGTTGTCCTGACCGGCGAAGGGTCGGATGAGCTGTTTGCGGGCTATCCGCGGTACCGGCTCCCGCGCCTTCTGGACAGGATGGCGTTTCTGGGCCCTTCCCTGAGGCCCCTTCTGCGGATGTCCTCGGGCCTGCTGCCGGAGCGGGGCCGGTTCCGGCTCCGTAGTGTCCTGGAGGGACGCGGCGGCTTCCGTTTCGACCGGCTGGCGGCCTTCGTTCCCCCCGATCAGGTCGCCCGGGTCCTGGCGGCGGAGGCGACCCGCGGGCTCGAAAAGCCGGAGTCCGAGGGTCGAGCCCAATCTCCCACCGTTCTGGCCCACGCCCTTCGGTTCGATCAGGAGAATTACCTCCAATCCCTGCTGAACAGATTGGACAGGATGAACATGTCCGCGAGCCTGGAGGGGCGGGTCCCCTTTCTGGATCATCAGGTGGTGGAATTTGCCGCCCGGGTCCCGCCGGACTTGAAAATCCGGGGTCTGGAGAACAAGTTCCTGGTGAAGCTCGTGGCCCGGCGTCACCTCCCGGCCAGCGTCGTCCGGCGCAGGAAGGCCGGCTTCGCGGTCCCCGTTTCCCGGTGGCTGTGTCCGGCCCAGCCACTTGACCCCTACGTGGAGATGCTCCTGGAGCCCCGAAGCCTCGCCCGTGGTTACCTGAATGCCGGGGAAGTCCGCCGGACGGTCAGCGAGCATCGCGAGGGGCGCCGGGACCACGGTGAGCTGCTCTGGGGGCTGTTGAACCTGGAGCTCTGGCAGCGGATCATGATCGAGAGGACGTTGCGCCCTCAGGGCCTCTCCCGGCTTCCGCAACCCTCAGCGCAGTCGACGGAAGGTGTACGCCCGTGAACCCCTTCTGGAGGAGGGCCGCCTCTCTGGTGTCCGGGATGGCCTCCCGCAGCGGCCTTACGGAAAGGCTTCTCGAGAAGAGGCGCCTCTCCGGCGACTATCGCGTCTTCATTCTCGAGTACCACGATGTGACCGCCGGTGAAGCCGAGACGGAAGGTGCGGTCTCCAGGGAGCGGTTCCGCAGGCAGCTCCGCTTCCTGCGCACCCGGTGCCGCCTGGTTTCGCTTTCCGAGGCCGTGGGTCTTCTTCGGGGGTCCGCGCCGCTTCCGGAAGACCTTGCCGTCGTCACCTTCGACGACGGGACCCTCGGCAATTACGAAGCCGCCTGGCCCGTCCTGAGGGAGGAAGGGGTGCCTGGCACCGTATTCGTGACCACCGGGTTTGTGGACGGCGCGGATCTGTGGTTCGATCTCGCCCGCCGGTGCCTGGCGGCCGCCCGGAGGGTTCCCTTGCCCGGGCCCCTGAAAGGCGAGGTCCTGGCTGCCGTCGGAAAGTGGTCGACGGACCGGGACGTCGAGAAGGGGTTGGAGCGCCTGAAGGGCCTGCCTCCGGAGAAGCGGGACGCGCTCCTGATGAGGCTGCGTGCGGCCTGCCCTCCGCCCCCGACCTCGATGCCGCCCGTTTCGTGGGACCGTCTGCGAAAGATGCACGAGGACGGGATCGAGATCGGCTGCCACACCGTGTCCCATCCCGTTCTCTCCCTGCTGCCGCCGGCGCGGCAGGAGGAGGAGATCCTCCGCGCCCGGGATCGAATCAGGGAGGAGATCGGCATGATGCCGACGCTGTTCGCCTACCCCAACGGCGCCGCGGGAGACTTCAACGAAGCGACCGTGGAGATTCTGCGACGCGCCGGCTTCGTCGCGGCCTGCACGACCCTTCGGGGTTCCAATCGGCCGGGCTGTGATCTCTTTCAACTGAAACGAATCGGCGTCGGCGCCGATTCGGAATCTCTCCTGGCCGCCCGTCTGGCCGGCCTCTTCGACGAGGCGGTTCGCGCTTACCTGCCGGGTGCCGCATGACCCGATGGAGGCTCGACCCCGCTCTGCTCGCCCTGCTGGCCCTGGCGGGCGCCCTTCGCCTCTTCCGCATAGGCTCGCAGAGCCTGTGGATCGACGAGGTGCTCTCCGTGAACGTGGCCAGGGGCATCCTGCACTCCGGGTCCGGGCATGCGTTCTTCAATCCGCACGGGCCGATCTTCTTCTACGCGCTTGCTCCGTTTCTCCGGCTGGGGTCCGGCGAGTGGCTTCTACGGCTGCCGTCGGCAATCGCGGGAATCGCCCTGGTCTGGGTCATGTACCTCCTCGGGAAGGAAATCGACGGAAGGCGGCTGGGCCTGATGGCCGGTTTTCTGACGGCGATCTCCCCCTTCTCGGTCTGGTACTCCCAGGAGGTAAGGTATGTGGGCATCTTCATCTTCCTGGCGGCGCTGTCCACGCTGCTCGCGTGGCGCTTCGGGAGTCGGGCGGGGAAGAAGGACCTGATCGGGTACGTGGCGGTGACGCTTCTGATGCTTCTGTCTTTCGTAGGTGGCGTCTTCCTCGTCCTGGGACAGAATCTCTTCATCGTTCTGACGAGGCCTCGCTGGCCGGCGTTGCGAAACTGGCTCCTGGGTCAGGTGGTCCTCGGACTGCTCTTCGCCCCGTGGCTTGTCCACGCCTATGGGATTGATCTGAATCCGTCCGGGCGTGGCCCGGGAGGGAGTTTCTCCGTCAGAGACCTGCAGACGGGCCTTTCGCGACCCACCCAGCCTGTCCAGATCGGTTATGCGTTGTTCACGTTTGGTGCGGGCTTCTCCTTGGGGCCTTCCAACCGGGATCTCCATGAAAACCTGGGCATGGAACCGGTGTGGAAGAAGAAGTACGAGGTCATGGCCGCTTCGATCGCGCTGGGATTGACACTCCTTGCCGGGCTGCGGCGCTTCGCGGGCCCCTTGCGGAAGGCGGCATTGCTGATGATCTTCTGTCTCGCCCTGCCCGTCCTCGGACCTTATGCCTTGTCGATGGTGTCGGGCGTTGTCTACAATGTGCGTTATGCGTCGGGTGCCTTTCCGGCGTACCTGCTTCTTCTCTCCGCAGGGCTGCTCGGGTGCCTTCAGCGACTACGAATCGGAATCGCGGTGCCGGCGGCGGTGGTCGCGGTCATGGGGTTTTCTCTGGCGGGGAACTACGCAGATCCCGGGTACTTCCGGGATGACAATCGCGGGGCGGCCAGGATCCTGCGGGAGATGCGCCGGCCGGGCGAGCCTCTGGTGGTGGGGGCGGAGGGCCGGGCCCTGAGGTACTACTACGGCGGGGATATGGAGAGGTGGACGAGGCTGGAGTTGGGCCCCGGAGACTCTCAGCCGGGGCAAGGGGTCACCCTCGACGCCGGACGCCTCTGGGTGGCCTCCACGCGCCGATGGGAGGAAGAGGAATTCATGAGGTTCCTGGGCCGGATGCGATCCTGTTTCCCCGTCGAGCGTGATTTCAACCTTCCGGGCTTTGAAGTCCTCGCCTTCCGGATCGACGGAGCCGGCGGCCCGAATTCCTGCGCCTTGCGCTGGAAGCCCTGACGGCTCCCTGTTCTTCGCGCAGCCAACTTCCCGGGAGACCCCCCCTACCGTGCGACGAAACCTGGCCCCCCTCGCCGACACCCTCTTCGATCTCCTCGTCATCGGGGGAGGAATTCACGGAGCCTGCGCCGCATGGGACGCAACCTCGCGAGGCCTGTCGGTGGCCCTGGTGGAGAGGGGTGACTTCGGCTCCGCCACTTCCGCCAACAGCCTGAAGATCCTTCACGGGGGCCTTCGATACATTCAGCAGGCCGATTTCCGGCGGATGCGGCAGTCCATCCGGGAGCGGGCGACTCTCTTGCGCCTCGCGCCCCACCTGACGCGTCCCCTGCCGGTCGTCGTCCCGACCTACACGGGATTGAAGGAGTCGCGGGCCGCCCTCTGGATGGCGCTGCGGATCTCGGAGGTGGTGGGGGCCGGATTGAACCGGGAAAGCGGCAGAGGAGGGGGATTGCCACCCGGTCGCATTCTGGACCGCCGGGAAAGCCTCCGGCTGTTCCCCTGGATTGAGAAGGAAGGTCTCACGGGTGCGGCGCTCTGGCACGACGGACAGGCCGTCAACTCCGAGCGCCTCACCCTCTCGTTTCTGCTCTCGGCGGCGGAGGCGGGAGCCGAAATGGCCAACTACCTGGAAGTCACGCGGCTCCTGAAAGACGGCTCGCGAATCGCGGGGGCGCGGGCTCTCGACCGGGTGGGCGGGCAGGAGGTGGAGATCCGGGCTCGGATGGTGCTCAACGCCGCGGGCCCCTGGGGGGGGGCGATCATGGCCCTTGGGCGGAACTCGGCCGGTGCCCCGCCGCATTCGGTCCAGGCTCTGGCCATCAATCTCGTCAGCCGCCGGTCCCTGGGAGAGATGGCCGTCGGAATCCGATCCCGGAGAAAGGTCGCGCAGGATCCCGTCGGGGGAGGACGCCGGCATCTCTTCTTCGCCCCATGGCGCGACCGGACCCTGATCGGCACGTCCTACCGGGCGTTCACCGGAGAGCCCGGACGCGATAGAGTCACGGAAGAAAATTTGCGGGACCTTCTGGCGGACTGCAATCAGGCCTGCCCCGGTCTGGGGCTCTCCTGGGAAGATCTCACCTTCTACCATTGGGGCGTCCTTCCTCTTCAGGGGGGACGGCGAAGTGGAGCCAGGATGCCTCTGGCCGCCGAGCCTCGGATCCTGGATCATGGGTGGGAGGATGGGGTGGAGGGACTCGTCTCGATCATCGGGGTCAAGTACACCACGGCCCGGCTCGTGGCCGAGCAGGCCCTCGACCTCATCTTTCGGAAACTTGGCAGGAATCCCCCTCCCTGCAGGACGGCGAGCGTTCCGATTTGGGGCGGGGAGGAGTCGGGGGGAGAGAGCGTTCCCTCCGGCGTGCCGGCCGGGACGGCGCGACGCCTGGAGGAAGTGTACGGGAGCCGGCGAGGGGAGGTGGTACGGCGCTACCGGAACGAGGAGGGGTGGGCGGCACCGGCGGCCGAGGGGTGCCCGGTGCTGCGCTGTGAGGTTCTCCGTGCGGTCCGCGAGGAGATGGCGCTGAAGCTGGCCGATGTTATCCTCCGGCGCACCGACCTGGGAACGGCGGGCTGTCCTCCCCGGCCCCATCTCGTCGCCGTGGCCCGGATCCTGGGCGAGGAGATGGGCTGGACGGAGGAGCGGCAGGTCCAGGAGGTGAACGACGTGCTGAAGATCTACGCGCCGCTTCCCGTCCGTACGGAGGCGGTTTGATTCCCATGGGCAGCGGGGTGGGGATGCCGGGAGCGGCTCCCGGGGGCTCGCTGTTCCCGGAATCCGCCGACATCGAGACTTCCTCCGAGGATTATGCACGCCGGTTTTCCGGGCGAGTCGGCGAGTACTTCCTGGAGGTCCAGGCCCGGACCGCGGTCGAACTGCTTTTCCCCTGGCCCGGCGCCCGCGTCCTCGACGTGGGAGGTGGGCACGCACAGATCGCGGTTCCGTTGGCCCGCCAGGGTTACCGCGTCACCGTGTCAGGGAGCACCGAGACCTGCCGGGCCCGCCTCGACCGGCTCCTGCCGCCGGGTAGTCTTGAGTTCGTCTGCTGCGACATGCTCGACCTGCCGTTTCCGGATCGCCACTTCGATGTCGTCACGGCCTTCCGGCTCATGCCTCATGTCGGGCGCTGGCCGGAGTTGATCCGGGAGATGTGCCGGGTGGCGGCGGTGACGGTGGTGGTGGACTACCCGGAGGTGCGCAGCTTCAACGCGGTCCAGAGGCTTTTCTTTCCCTGGAAGAAGGCCATCGAGCAGAACACCCGCCCCTACCGGTGCTTCCACCGGCGGGAGCTGCTGTCGGAGTTCGCCCGCCACGGTTTCGGGCAGCCCCTGTCGCGGCCGCAGTTCTTCTTCCCGATGGTGATCCACCGGGCGGCAGGGCGCGCGGGCCTCTCCCGGGGCCTGGAGGCGCCGGCGCGTGCCCTGGGGCTCACGAGGGCCTTCGGGTCTCCGGTGGTCCTCCGGGTGGTTCGCGCGTCGTGAAGATACTCCTCCTGGCCCCCCAGCCCTTCTTCCAGAACCGCGGAACTCCCATCGCCGTCCGGGCCCTCGTGGAGGCCCTCTCGGAAGAAGGGCACGCGGTGGATCTCCTCGCTTACCACGAGGGAGAAGACGTTCCGCTGCCGTCCGGCACGCTCTACCGCATCCCCCGGCTTCCGGGCATTCGGAACGTCCGGCCCGGCTTTTCCTTGAAGAAGCTGGTCTGCGACGCGGCGATGTTCTTCAGGGCGATGTCGCTGGTCCGGAGGAACGGCTACGACCTGGTGCACGCGGTGGAGGAATCCGCCTTCCTGGCCCTTGTTTTCCGCCGACTCTTCGCCCTGCCGTATGTTTACGACATGGATTCGTCGCTGGCCCAGCAGATGGTGGAGAAGTACCCCTGGCTGGGCCCCTTGAAGCGCCTGCTGGAGAGGGCCGAGGCAGGCGTCGTTCGCTCCAGCCTCGGGGTCTTGGCAGTCTGCAAGTCCCTCGAGCAGACCGCACTCGGCCATGCGCCCCGCAAGCGGGTCCTGTGCCTGGAGGACATCAGCCTGCTGGAGGCCGGTGGCCTTCCGGCGGCCTTCGCCGAGGCTTCTCTGGGCATCCCGGGACCCATTGTGATGTACGTCGGGAACCTGGAACGCTATCAGGGGATCGACCTCCTCCTGGAGGGCTTCCAGGTGGTCCGGGAGGAAGGGGAGGCGGGAAACCTGGTCATCATCGGGGGGGTCCCGGGGGACATTCTCCATTACACCGCGAGGGCGCGGGAACTGGGGATCGGGGAGAGTGTCTTCTTCACGGGGCCGAAGCCGTTGTCCCACCTGGGCGCCTACCTCGCCCAGGCGGACGTCCTTGTTTCACCGCGGATCCGTGGGTTCAACACCCCCATGAAGATATACTCGTACCTCGATTCCGGAAGGCCGCTTCTCGCCACGCGGCTGCCGACCCATACCCAGGTACTGGACGACGAAATTTCGCTCCTGGTGGAGCCGGAGCCGGGGGAGATGGGGAAGGGGCTGATCCGGCTCCTCAGGGACCGGCCGCTGGCCGCCTCCCTGGCGCAGGCGGCGAAGCGGCGTGCGGGCCGGGAGTTCACGCTGGAGGCCTACCGCCGGAAGCTCCGCGGCTTCTATCGCGAGGTGGAAGAGGAGGTGCGCGGAGCGGCAGATGGGAGCGCGGCCCGATGAGCCGCTCCGGCGAGGACTTTGCCCTGGCGCTGTTCCGGAGATCCGTCCTCAAGCAGGCCAAGTACCGGCAGATCGTTTCCCTGCTCGGCGACACCGGCGGCCTGACCTGCCTGGATGTTGGAGGGGACAACGGTGTCGTAAGCCTTCTCCTGAGAAAGCGTGGAGGAGTCTGGCACAGTGCCGACCTGGACCCGGGGACGGTGGAGTCGATCCGGCGGCTGGTCGGGGAGCGCGTGGTGCAGATCGACGGGAAGAGCGCTCCATTCCCCGACCATTGCTTCGACCGGATCGTGATCATCGATTTCCTTGAGCACATTCCCACGGACCGGGAATTCGCCGGGGAACTGAGGCGGATCCTCAAGCCGGAGGGAAATTTGATCGTCAACGTGCCGCACCGGAAGCCCGGCTCCTGGCTGAACAGGCTCCGGCACGCCATGGGGCTCACCGACGAGTGGCATGGCCACCTGCGGCCGGGATACACACGCACCGAGCTGGCGGAGACGCTGGCCCCGCATTTTGTCATCCGGGAGTCGAAGACCTATTCCCGGACCTTCTCGGAGATGATTGACACGGTGCTGACCTGGTCGCTGGAATTTCTCAAGCGGGGTGGCGGCGGTCCTCCCTCCCGGAAAGGGACCGTAGTGACCTCCGCCGACATGGACCGGCACCACCGGAAGTTCCGGCTCCTGGGCGTCGCCTACCCCTTTCTCTGGCTCTTCTCCCGGCTGGACCACCTGCTTTTCCTGCAGGAGGGATACAAGTTGATCGTCCGGGCCCGAGCGAACGGCGAACCACCTCGAAACGGAGGGCATGAATGAAGGTCCTCGTCACCGGCGGCACCGGCTTCACCGGAAAGGCTCTGGTCCGACGGCTGCTCGACGCCGGGCACCAGGTCGTCGCCCTGGATTACAAGGAAGGGCACAGGACCGATGAGCTGAGGCAGTGGGGCGCGGAAGTGGTGATCGGCAGCGTTACCGACAAGGATGCTCTCCGGCGCTGCCTGAAGGGGGTCGAGGTGGTCCACCACCTGGCCGCCGCCTTCCGGGAGATGAACGTCCCTGAGACCCACTACTATGAGGTGAATGTGGCGGGGACGCGGAATGTCCTGGAGGAGGCCTTCTCACAGGGCGTGAGAAAGTTCATCTACTGCAGCACCTGCGGGGTCCACGGGAACGTCGAGCACCCTCCGGCGGGAGAGGATGCCCCCATCCGGCCCGCCGACTATTACCAGAGAACAAAGTACGAAGCCGAGCCGGTGGTGAAGGAATTCTTCGAGAAAGGGATGAAGACCTCCATCCTGCGCCCCGCCGCCATCTACGGCCCCGGCGATCCGGAGCGCTTCTTCCTCATTTTCAAGAGGGTGGCCACCGGCACCTTCCCCATGTTCGGAAGCGGCAGGACGCTCTACCACCCGCTCTACATCGACAACCTCGTCGACAGCTTCCTGCTGGCGATGGAGGAGGGGAAGGGAGAAGGGGAAGCCTACCTGATCGCCGACGAGGAGTACGTGGAAATCGAGGACCTGGTGCGTCGCGTGGCCAAGGCTCTGGGCGTTTCCGTGAAGATTCCCCACTACCCGGTGCTCCCGCTGGTCGTCGCCGGCCACATTCTCGAGAAGGTCTGCAAGCCCTTCAAGGTCACGCCGCCGATATTTCCCCGGCGGGTGGACTGGTACCGGCAGAACCGGGCCTTCAACATTGACAAGGCCAGGAAGGAACTGGGATATCGTCCCCGGGTCGCATTGGACGAGGGGCTGAGGAAGACAGCGGAGTGGTACCGTCGAGAGGGCTACCTGTGAAACGGACCTGGGAGCGGGGGTAATTGAGCATGTGCGGCATCGTCGGAATCGTTCCCCGCGTCCCCCGGGATCCGGAGCTTCTTTCCGCTCTGGTTCGCCGCATGGCCGGGGCCATCACCCACCGGGGGCCTGACGACGAGGGATTTTTCGTGACACCCCACATCGCTCTCGGGGTGCGCAGGCTGAGCATCATCGACGTGAAAGGGGGCCATCAGCCCATCTCCACCTCCGACGGTTCCAGGGTCGTCGTTTTCAACGGCGAGATCTACAACTTCCGGAGCCTGAGGGAGGAGCTGACCCGCCAGGGAAGGGCCTTCAAGACCGCCAGCGACACCGAGGTCGTGCTCCAGGCCTTCGATGCCTGGGGTCCCGACGGGGTTCGCCGCCTGGAGGGGATGTTCGCCTTTGCCATCTGGGACGAGAAGTCCCGGAGGCTGACCCTGGCCCGTGACTGGCTGGGCCAGAAGTCCATCTACTATGCCGAGACGGGGGTCGGCTGGGTGTTCGCCTCCGAGATCAAGGCGCTGCTGGCCCTGGATCTCCTTCCTCGAAGCGTGGACTTCGAGGCCCTCTCCCACTACATGACTCTGAGATACCTTCCGGGCAGGAGCACCCTGTTCGGGGGCATTTCGAAGGTACCCCCCGCCCACCGCGTGGAGGTGACCGAAGCCGATCGGACCTTCCACCGCTACTGGATGCCCGCCTACGGACCCAAGCACAAGGGATCGGAGAGGGAAGTGCTGGACGGTCTGGACTCGGTGATGCGCGAGATCCTGCCCGAGCACCTGATCAGCGAGGTGCCGCTGGGAGCGTTTCTGAGCGGCGGGATCGACAGCAGCCTGGTGGTCGCCTACGCCTCCATCGTTTCGGGCGAGCCGATCCGGACCTTCAGCGTCGGAGTCCACGACGAATCCCAGAGCGAGCTGCCCTGGGCCCGCAAGGTGGCCGAGCGTTACCGGACGCGTCATTTCGAGAGGATTGTGGCCCCCGATCTGGCCCGAATGGCGCCGGAAATGACGGCCTCCCTGGAGGAGCCTGTCGATCCATTTGCCGCCGGAGTCTACATCGTGTCCCAGGTCACGTCCGAGCAGGTGACCGTGGCCCTGGGAGGCGACGGGGGCGATGAGCTGTTTGCCGGCTACGACCGCTATGTCGGGCAGCAGCTGGCCGAGACCTTCTCGGGACTGCCCGCACCGCTGCGGCGGAAGGTTCTCCGCCCGCTTTTCCGGATGGTGCCGGAGAGCTTCGGCTACAAGAGCCTGGCCACCAGGCTCAGGTGGCTCGATGAGATGGCGGAAAAGGACGGAGTGGCCCGATACGCGGAGAGCGCCGCCTTCCTGAGATTCCCGCACGCCCTGAAGGCGGCCCTTTTCGGCGAGCGGCTCTGGGGCGACCTGGAAAGCAAGGCAAGCGAGATGCTCCTGGAGGAATACTTCAGAGACGGTTGTGCGGAGGCGTTCGTGGACAAGATGCTCCACGCCGACTTCACGACCCGCCTGGCCGATCACCAGCTCCCCATCGTGGATCGGATGTCCATGGCCCACAGCCTTGAGGTGCGCAACCCCTTTCTGGACCATCGAGTCGCCGAATATGCCATGCGCATCCCCGCCGGCTGGAAGATGAAAGGGCGCCGGATCAAGTACATCACGAGGAAGCTGGGCGAGCGCTACCTCCCCCGGGATCTCCTTTATCGCAGGAAGCAGGGTTTCGGCTTCCCTCTGGCTCTGTGGCTGAGGGGCGAGTTGAGGAACCTGATGTTGCGAACCGTCCAGGAGAGCCACCTGGCGGCGGAAGGAATCTTCCGCCGGGAGGAAATGCGCCGTCTGCTGGAGGAGCACCTCAGCGGCAGGATCGACCACAACTTCCGCCTCTGGATGATCTTCAATCTCGAGCTCTGGCTCCGCCATTACATGGAAAGAGAGCCGGTGGCCCTTCTTCAGGAATGGGTGGACCGTGCCAGGGCCGCCTGAATCTAAAAGAGCGGTGAGCGCAGGCACCCCGACGGGCTTCGAGCAAGATCAGGAGGTTCTTCCGGGAGCGTCTGAAGCGGCGCCGGGGCGACGCCGTTTGCCGATGATTCGCCTGGAGAGGTGCCCGATCTGCAAAGGAGAGGCATCGGTCCATTACGGGACCCGGCCCTCGCTCTTCAGCCCCGGGGAGAAGATTTCCTACGAGCGCTGTCGGAGCTGTTCGACGATCTATCGGAACCCCCGGCCCGAAGACCGGGCACGGCTGGAAGCCTACCAGGGGACGCCGGTCACCGCGGCGGATCTGAAGGTGGGCTGGAGCGAGCGATCCCGCCGGCACTATCGTTTTGTCGTGGAGCGCATGCGCCGGTTGGGAATCCCGGGCAATCCTCCCCGTGTGCTGGATTTCGGATGCGGCGTGGGGGGGTTCCTGAAGGTCGCCGTGGAGATGCGGCTGGAAGCCGAGGGCCTGGAGGTCGCGCGGGACCTGGCCGAGCATACAGAGCGCCGGGTGGGGGTCAGGGTCTTCCGAGAGCCGCTGCCGCATCCCGGCTATCCCGAGAGGCCCTTTTCGGCGGTGTTCTCCAGCATGGTCTTCGAGCACCTCACCGATCCCGTTTCGGTCCTGAGGACCCTCCGTTCCCTGGTGGTTCCCGGCGGCATGGTTGTCCTGGAGGTCCCCAATGTTCTGGACTTCCGGGAAAGGCTGATGCGCGGCTCCACCCTGGATGATTCTCACCTTTTCTATTTCAGCCGGCAGAGTCTCCCCCGCCTTTTCCAGGAGGGAGGGTTCCGGCTTCTTCATGCCGAGGAAGGACTCCGTCTGCATACCTACCTGGCCCGGCTCGGATGTCACCTCCCCTTTGTCGCCTGCTCCGCCCTGGAGGCGCTCACCCATTTCGTGGGTCTCAATACATCTCTGACGGCCTACGGCAGAGCAGTCGACCCCTCTGCGCAGACCGGGGCCCCATGAGGAACCCGGCCCCGCCCGCGCGTCTCTGGAAGATCGCAGTGCTGGCCCTTGTTCTCGCCGTTTATGGCCTGGCAGGTCTCTCGCTTGTCCGTCTGGAAGGAATCCCCCGGCTTGTGCGCAACGGGGCCGTGACCGCGGAAGGAGGTCTTCGTCTTCCCACCCCGGGAATGGGGTACACGGCGCGTCCGCCCGATTGGATGGAGGCTGTCGTGAGAAGTTCCTCCGTCGAGGTGGAAGTGGAGGTTCGTCCCTACCGGCCGCGGCAGGCCGGTCCGGCCCGGATCTTCACGATCTCACGGAGCACCTCGCTACGGAACCTGACCCTCGGGCAGGAGGGTCCCGATCTGGACATCCGGCTTCGTGCTCCCGGCAGGAGCCTGAACGGCGAGCCTGCTTACACCGTCCCGGGTGTTCTCGGTGACGGTGAGTCCCACGACATCCGGGTGACGATCGCGGGCAACCGCTTTCAGGCGGATGTCGATGGGCAGGAGGTCTTGCGGGACACCTTTCCGGAAAATCCTCTCGGCAGCTGGGATCCCGGATTCCGCCTGCTTCTGGGCAACGAAGTGGGAGGACAGAGGCCCTGGCTCGGGGAGATTCGAAGGGCCACGGTGCGGGTCGGCGGGAAGGCATTCGAGTACGCGGAGAAAGGGGCTTTGATAATCCCTGAGCACTACTGGGCGATGGGCCCCGCCGCGACGGAGGCGGAGCCGGGTCCGGTTGCCCATGCCGGCCGGGCGATCGGACCGCAGGCAGGGGGGGGCCTGCCGGACTGGATCGTCAACCTTTTCGGTTTTCTCCCTCTGGGTGGCCTGCTGGTTCTGATGTGGAGACGCCTTACCATCGCCGGGGCCGTTTCCCTCTGCGTCCTGGCGAGCCTGCTCATCGAAACCGGACAGTTTTTCGTGGCCGGCCGCGACCCCGAGCTGTGTGATCTGCTCATGAACACCCTGGGCGGCTTTGCCGGAGCGCTGCTCGGAAAGGGCTTGTCCTTCCTCTGGCCTTCCTCGACCCCCAAGTGAACCCGACGGCTTCCTGAAGCGGAGCACGGCGCCAGGATCCGTCTCTTCCAACGCTCCGGCAGTCCGGGCCCGGAGGGGGATCTATTTCTTGACTCCCGAAGGCCCTCCGCTTATATTACAATTCCGTAATTGGGGCCTGGCTCGAAGAGGAGATGGCATTCGCGGAGAAGGTCAAGATGCAAAGAGATTTCTACCGGGACCTCTTTGAGAGCACCCGCTGCGGGATCCTGACCATTGACGAGGCCGGAAGGGTCACCGACGTCAACCATCTGGGCCGGTCGATTCTGAACCTTTCGGAAGCAGTGCCCGAAAAGGTCCCCTGCCAGGAATTGCTTCACGATTTCCCCCCCCTCTGCCGCATGCTCCTGGACTCCCTCCGGATGGAAAACCCTCCGAGCCGGATTGAGCTTGAACTCAAGGTGCCGGGCCGGCCCAAGCAGGTGATCGGCGGCACGGTCTCCCACATCCGCGGGGCCGATGGCAGGCGGAAGGGGGCGGCGCTGTTCTTCAAGGACCTGACCGACCTCGAGGGGAAGGAGGAACAGGAGCGGCTCAAAGAGAGGCTGGCGGCCATCGGGCAGATGGCAGCGGCGCTGGCCCATGAGATCCGAAATCCGCTCGGGAACATCGGCTCCACGGCCAGTCTGCTCAAGCGAAAGACGAGCGGCAACGACTCCGGGATCATCAAGCTGGACAGCATCATCCAGGAGGTCGGGCGTCTGAATCAGACGGTGACCCAGTGTCTCGACTACGCGAAGCCGGTCTACATCAGCCGAAGACCCGTGGATCTGGGCGGTCTCCTGCGGCAGTCCCTGCAGGACGTCCAGACGATGCGGCCCGGTAGCCGGGTCCGGGTTGCGGAGAAGCTCGCTGAGAAGGCCCGGACGGTCGTGGGGGACAGGGTCCAGCTGGGGCAGGTGTTCCGAAACCTCATTGCGAACGCCTTCGACGCCATGGAAGGAGAAGGGGTTCTGGAGATCAGCAGCAGCCTTGAAGGGCCGGGAGGGCGCCGCGGCGCTGAAAGGGCGAGGCTGGGTACACCTCCGTCCCCGACCTATGTCGTGGTTCGCGTGCACGACACGGGTCCGGGCATCTCGTCCGAAGTTCGAGAACGGCTGTTCTTCCCGTTTTTCACCACGAAGCCGGGCGGGTCGGGCATGGGCCTGGCGGTGGCCAGGAAGATCGTGGAATCTCACCAGGGAATCATCGACGTCGAAAGCGAACCGGGGCAGGGGACCACCTTCATTCTCAAGTTTCCGTTCCAGCCTTCGGAGGAAA
>Ga0315276_10001264_pt1 | contig 22616 bp, 15 predicted proteins | sample YL17G05_0_MG_FD_204542 | JGI IMG/M metagenome (GOLD analysis project Ga0315276, IMG submission 204542) | Sediment microbial communities from Yellowstone Lake, YNP, Wyoming, USA - YL17G05_0 | ecosystem: Environmental > Aquatic > Freshwater > Lake > Sediment | place: USA: Wyoming | collected... | reverse complement strand
CCCGGTACGGGGTGACCTTGTACTCCCCCTCGCGGACGGGCCTCCCCTCCTTCACCTTGATCAGTTTCAGGATGGCGTCGTCGGGATGGGGGATCACCGTGAAGTCGGGCCAGACCGCGCTGTTGAACAGGTTCTTCCGGATCGTCCTCACCACGGAGGGGATGCTGTAGACCGTGACGCGGCGCATCTTCCGGGCCATGACGATGTTGTCCGCGAGGAACGGGATCCCCCGGATGTGGTCGAGGTGGGCGTGGGTGACGAAGATCGTCCGGATCTTCATCTGCTGTCTTTCCCCGAGCACGGAGGCGAGCGTCCCCGCGTCGAAGAGGATCCCGTCGGCGAGGAGAAAGGCGGGGGGGTTGCTCCCGGGGTACTCCGCGCCCGAGCATCCGAGGACCTTGATTCTCATGGATCCCTCCCTAATTCGAGCCCCACAGTTCCCCCTTGGGGTTCTGCTTCGTGTGCACCATGACGCCTGCCCTTCCCTCCTTGAGCATCTTGAGGAGATCCTTCAGGGGCTCGTGCTTCATCGGGCCAACGAACTGGTCCGCCGTGATGTCCCCTTCCGCAAGGGTACCGGTGAAATTTCCTTCCCGTGGCGAGGGGGCCTGCCCTTTCACGGGATAGAGCCCGACGAGGATGTCCCGGGGGAATCCCTGGTCGCCCACCATGTGGACGTGCGCCGCCGTGACGTCGTTGACGTTCTCGACGTCCAGCTTGTAGTGGACGGATTTCCCGTCCTTCCCCGTCTCGAAGGTCGCGGTCCCCTTCCCCTGCGTGACGGCCTTCGCGAAACCGGACAGTTTGACGACGACCGTTCCCTCCAGCCCTTCGGCTGACCATGCGATCCCCTGCGCGAACAGGATGGCTACGGTAATGCCGACTACATGAACAAACCATGTCTTACGCATTTCGTGCTCCTTTCTGCATGGATTTCAAGATTTCCAGCACCACGTCCGATCTCTGGCTTTAGATGTCGGGCTGTGTGTACACGATTTCGAAGACCCCCAGCATTCCGCTCTTCCCCTTCACCTCGGCGGGAGGATGCTCCCGGACCTGGAAATCGGGTCCCAGATGGGCCAGCGTCTCCTTCGTCACGAGGATCTGCCCGGGCTTCGCGAGCCCCGAGAAGCGCGACGCCACGTTCACCGCGTCCCCGATGACGGTGAACTCCATCCGCTCCGGGGACCCGATGTTCCCAAGAAACACTTCACCGGTATTCACGCCGATCCCGATGTTCATGTAGAAGCCGTACCGCGCTTCCCATTGGCGGTTGAGCTCCGGCAGCCGCTTCATCATCGCGACCGACGCGGCGACGGCGTTTTCCGCCGGGTTCTCCACCGGGACCAGGCTCCCGAAGACGGCGACGATCGCGTCCCCGATGTATTTGTCGAGCGACCCCTGGTGCTCGAAGATGATCCGCGCCATCTCGGTGAAATATTCGTTCAGTATCGTGACCAGCTGGGCCGGCGGCCTCGTCTCGGTGATCGTCGTGAAGTTCCGGATGTCGGAGAACAGGATCGTGACGACTTTCCGGTCGCCCCCCAGGTTGACCTGCACGTCGTTCTTCACGATTCTGTCCACGATCTGCGGCGAGAGATAGCGGGAGAGGTTCGTCCGGACCGTCTCGTCCTTCTTCATCTGTTCGGCGAGGTTCGCGTTCTCGATGGCGACCGCCCCGTGGCTTGCCAGCGTCTGGAGAAGTTCGATATCCTCGCTGGTAAAGAAATGGCCCGACTTCTTGTGCCCGACCGCCAGCACTGCCTTCACATCCCCCCGGTAGACAAGCGGGACAGCAAGCGACGCCCCGAGTTCCTCGAACCGCTTTCCGCACGTCTCCCGTACGTCGGCGAAATACGGGTCCTCGGCGACGTCGTACTTCGTGACGAGTTTCTTCTTTTTCCTGACAAGTTCAACGAGCGGATCGTTGGCGGGGAGAGTCTCGCTCCGGATCTCCTCCGGCGCGCCGGAAGGATCGTCGCCAACGAAGTATGACGTAAGGCGTTCACCCTGCGCCCCCGCGAGCACGAGCCCCGACCGGTCGATGAACATCTCCGAATAAACCGTGCCCACGATCTTCCGGACGATCTCGTCGAGGTTCAGGACCGAAGACAGCGCGTCCGACACGGCGGTGACGGTCGCCTTGTAATCGAACTTCTTCCGGTAGAACATCCGGTCCACCCCGTCCTGGACCATCCGGTTCAATGGGTTGAACAGGAACACCACGAGGAAGGCGAACAGGACGGGGGTGATCTTCCGGGCCGCCGAGCCGAATACCGGGGCAAGAACAACAGATTCTAGGCCGACCTGGAGGCCAAGATATGTGGCGCCGACCACCGCAGTCATGATGGCATAGCCCACCGTGCGCTTGATGTAGACATCGACATCGAAAAGGTTGTGTTTGGCGATGGCGTAGGCGATGGACAATGGGAAGATCAGGAGGAACACCATTAAGATGTTGTTGAGGATCTGGATCTTCCCCATCTCTCCGTAGAAAACCAAACCAGCCACAACCACAAAACCAGGTATCGGGAATGCCAAGGCAACACCGAAAAGAACTACCTTGGCGCGCTGCCTGGCGATCGGGGATTTTTTTGAAAAGAATGAATGGATGATGGAACCAAGGAACGCGAGTGCACCGAACATGAGGGACAGGAAGACGACACTCTGGATTTTTAGGAATAGGGGCCCAGGATACGAGAGGAACCAGGCCGTTGCCATTATCGTGGCGAGGAAGTACGGCACGTATTCCAGCGCCGGGCGCCTAGCAACGACCCCCTTTGTTTCCGGGAAACGCATGCTCAGGTGTACGATCGTGGCGAAGATGAAGGGGTACACCAGCATGTTGACGGAGACAGGCCAGCCGTGGGAGGACTGGCCTTCGAAGACCGAGATCGAAAAGACGCTCAGCACGGCACCGAAGAGGAAGTTGGCCCAACTGGCGCCTGTATCCGGCTTCAGAAGAAACACGATGTCTGCGACAACGATGTAGGAAATGCCGGCGATGATCCAGGCCCCGAAGATGACCAGCAGGTCCAGGAGGGTGAACCGCATCGTCGGGATCCGCATATCGACGATGCGACCCCCCCGTTCCACTTTATAGACGACAGGGGTGCCGAGTTCTACACTTGACACAACCGCCTGCAGATCCCGGATGGTGCGAATCTTCCGACCGTCTGCCTCGAGGATCCGGTCGGGATATCTCAAGCCTGCCTGGGTGCCCGTCCACTGGATCTGCCCGATGCTGCCGAGAGCCATCCGCTTGTTTACGAGGAAACCCGGGAAAGGCTTGTCGACCCAGCGGATGGCATGGACAAGGCAGGTTACGAAAACCACGACCACGAAGGCGTTGACGGCGAGAAACAGGATTCGGACGAGGAAGGCCTGCCGTGAGAGACCTCTGAAGAACCGGATTTTCCCAAGATCCTGCATCAACCTTTATGACCCCTGAGAAGCAACTCTTTTTCTGAATACCACCATATAGAAAACCAATCCGAGTGCGGCCACCACATTGGCGCAAGCAAACACATCCCCGAACATCGTGAAGAAACTCCGAGCGCCTGGAGCGGGGACACCCATGGTCAGATATCCATCCACGAAAATGTCTTTTCCTCCCCGCGCAACCCTGCCGATGATCCTCCCGGCAGGGTCAATGAAACAGGAAACCCCGGTGTTCGTGGAACGAACCAGGGCAACACGATTCTCGACGGCGCGGAAAACGTTCATGGAGAGAAACTGGTAGGGGGCCGAGGTTTCCCCGAACCATGCCTCGTTCCCGATGTTCACCAGGAATCGTGCGCCATTCTTGACGAACCGGCGTGTCAGGTCGGGAAAGATGCTCTCCCAGCAGATGAGCCCTGCGAACTCCAGATCGCCCCAGCGGAACACCGTGAAGTTCTTCCCGCGAAGGTAGGGGGAAGATTTGGAAAGAATCCGCTTCGGCCAGGGGATCATGTCCTGCAGGGGAATGTATTCCGCGAAGGGGAGGAGCTGAATCTTGTCGTACTGCCCCTTGAGGCTCCCGTCGGGAGCGACCAGGAAGGCGCTGTTTAACCAGTGGCCCGTCCGGAACGAAAACGTCCCGAATTTCGGGTTTTCCGAGCTTCCGATAAAGAAGGGTATCCCCGTTTTCCTCGCGAACTTTCCGATGACCATTCCCAGTTCCGCATTCATCCGGAGCGAACCCGGCACCGTCGATTCCGGCCAGATGACGAGAGCGGGGCGGTCGGAAGCCACGGCGGCCTCGGTCAGCCGCATGTGCTTTTCCAGATGTTGCATCTCCAAGGCCCGTTCCCACCGGATGGACTGTGGGATATTCCCCTGGATCACCGTGACCCGGGACAGAGGCGTTTCCTGGCCCCGGGAAAGGCAGAAGATGCCGTACCCAAAGGTGAGGGCCAGGATGACCCCGGAGAACACGAGTTGGGCCACGGGCCATTTCCGGGGAGAGGCAGAGGACGCTGATCGAAACCAACAGAAGGCCGCTTCGACGATGGCTGCGTTCACAAGGACGATCACGAAGGAGACGCCGTAGACACCGGAGATGTCCGCGATCTGGATCGCGGGTAGCGTGCGGTACTGGGAATGACCTAACAGGGCCCAGGGAAGGGACAGGAAACCCGCGTTGGAACGGATGTACTCGAGGGCGACCCAGAGCAGCGGCGCCGAGAGAACAGGGGGAAAACCGGTCCTCCTCGTAGCCAGGTGGTAAAGAGCACCGAATGAGCCATGGTACAAGGCAAAGTAAACTACCGGCATGGAGTAATCGAGGATCCGGACCGCACGGACCTCCAACAGCCATTTGAAGTTCCAAAAAATGAAGGCGAATCCGAATAGGGAGGAAACGAAAAACGAGAAAAACACGCCCCCTTTCCGGGTCCTGAGCATCCACAAGAGGGGAACGAGACCGACCCACGCCAGGTATCCGGCGTCGTACCTCGGCAGGGAGAGCACCAGGAGACCCGAAGACAGGAGGGCGAGCACGGCTGGAATCACGATCAAGGGCTTCGGTCTCCGGTAAATGAAAGACAGCACATTTCCGCACGGTAGACAATGCAGAAATGTGCTGTTGGTCTAATTGATTTGCCGGTTATTTCGGCCAGTTCGGTTTGTCGCTCACCCCGAGGATGACCAGTTCGGCGGACTTGAACCCAAACGAATCAAGGTTGTAGTTATGTGCAGATTCCACGATTATGTCGACTGCAAACAGTTCGTCTTTCCCTTTTTCGTTCTTTGTGTAGCAAGGGTCTAAACCGAATGTGCTAACTCCACCGGTGAAAAAGAAACCGGAAAAACTTTTTTGATCGATGATTGAATCATAGACGCTTGTACCAGGGAAAGTTGCAGAGGTTGTTGGCACACCGAAGCTTTTCCCACCCTTACTGCAAACCATGTTCTCAAGTGATACAACCGTATTGCCTTCAACTAAACCTACCTTGACAGTGGCAAACACGGAAGGCCCGACCAATTGGGACCCCGGCGGGGGCGGTTCATGAGCCGCAAATACCGACCCTATTGGAAAAATCGCCAGGCAACACACCGCCAGAAGAACCGTCCGGAACGATTTTTGAATGATGTTCTTCATGATTTTCGATCTCCTTTCACGTTGTAGGTTGCGGTCTTTACTTTCTCCTTCAGAGATCCACTCGTCGGGTATTCCGGCCTTCGACCACCTCCTTTACTAAGGGACTTGCGAATATTGCCAGCACGCATTAGAAATAGAATTCGACGGAGGCCTCAATATATTCGGTTGCCAAGGCATTTACCCCGGCAATCCGGTTCCGGTACCCAATCGAAGCCGTGAGAGGGACCGGGAACTTCTTTTCCACGTACAGGGGGATCGTGGTGTAGGACAGGCGGGCGATGTAAATTTGATCCCGTTGTTTCGTCATCTCCTCGAGGGCTGCGTAGTTCAATCCCTTGCTCCCGGAAATGTTGTCCTTGCCTTTATAGGCCAGGCTGTACAGCAACGAAGCCTTGAAACCCTTCACGAACTCATAGGTCGCGGAGACCTCTCCGGTGATCGTGTCCCCCATGTTCAGCGAGACGTTCTCCTTGTTCGAGAGGGGGACCAACGGCTGGAACGGGTAATCGGGTACCCTCAGTTCCTGATGGGTAGGCAGATTCCAGTCGTAACCCAGGGTGGCGTTGAGGACCAAATTGTTTACCCCTGTGTAATCGTTGTTCAGCCGGAACAGCAGGGCCCAGACACCCTTTCCGAACCACTGGTCCACCAGGTTGTCGGGGTCGTCCACCTTCCCCGTCGGGAACCGGATTCCCCCCGTGAAGGCAAGTCGCCAGTTTTCCGACTTGTAATACTGGTATCTTCCCCCGGCCTCGATATCCCCGAATCCCTGGTCGGACCAGCTTTGTATGGGCTTGTAACCGTATACCCGCTGAATCAGTTGCTGGACTTGCGCAGTCGACAGGGGTGTAGTATCGGGGGGTCCCCCGTATTGCGGAAGGGGGGCGAAATTGCCCAAAGATGGACTGAAGCCGACCGTGGCATTGGTGTTATCCAGCGACGCGCTGACGTCCACTCTCTGCCACCAGTACGGAAGAATGACGCCGACTGTTAGGCGTTGGGTAACGCCATAGGAGATCATCAATTCCGCCGATTGGGCTTCATACTCCATAGACACAACGCTTTTCCCGATGTTAGAGAATCCCGGGATCCCGATGATGTTATCCAGCTGGGCCAGTGGCCCGATGACCTTGGCGTCCAGGGTGGTGTTGTAATCGCGGGCGATATCTACCTTATCACCGTTCTGGTCGAACCGCTGGTCGGCCGGGAGGTAGAACAGCCCTTTAAATTTGACCCTCCACACCCCTTTCGGCAACACATCCGCGTCGTCCGCAAAAGACGCACCCGCAATCGGAACCATGAACAGAACCAGAATCATGATGAGGTGGAATCGCTTCGTCAACATCCCCTCTCACCTGCCGGTTTATTTGAGATCCTTGTTCTTTTTCTTCACCCCGATCTTTTCCTTGACCTTCTCTTTCTTGTTTTTGTAGGTGATCGTGTACTCCACGTTGGTGTCCACCCAGTCGCTTCCCACGTCCGTCACCACGAACTGCACCGCCTTCAGCGCATCCTTCACATTCACGGAGAGGGTCGACTTGTCCGCCACGAACCCCTCCGGCGGGGTGATGGCCGTCGCCACCCCCCAGTCCCCCACGGTCTGGAAGATGAACGGGTACAGTTCCTGCGTCTGGTCCCACTCGATGTACTCCGGCTGGATGATCAGAAGCTCCGAGCCGGTCTTTATCACGTACTTCGCCGGCACCAGCGACTGGTCCGCGCGCATGATCACCTGCAGGTAGACCTGCTTGGTCTGGTTCACCGCCACCGATCCCACGCTGTTGCCGATGTAGATCTCGTCCCCCGACTGGAAGGGGTTCGGATCGTACATCCCGATCATCAGGTAGTCGCCCGCGGGGACGTTGAACGTCGCCGTTCCCGGGGGGACCGTTCCCGGGGGGGGGGCGGTGATCTGCATATTCACCACCGCCTCGCAATTTTTCCAGATGTCCGGGTACTTCTGCCAGGAGACCCCGTACTTGGAGGCCGCGCAGGAATTCTTCGACTTGTCGAACACCCGCATCGGAACCCCGGGGAGGGGCTGCTTGGAGGCGGTCGGGTAGTTCCCGACCCCCACCGTGTGCTTCTCCACCGCGACCTTGATCGTCCCCAGGGGGGCGGAGCAGACCACCCCGGGAGGCTGGTCCGGCGTGAGCGGGTTGCAGTCGTCATCCCGCCCGTTGCACGCAATCTCCACCACTCCGGGGTGGACGCCCGCGAGAAGGTCGTCGCAGTCCGCATCATTCCAAACCGCCAGGGTGGAAGAACATTGCCCCGCCGGGGGGCAGTTCCCGCACCCCTCGGGCGCGAAGTACCCGTCGCAGTCGCGGTCGTCCACGACCGCGAAGTTCACCACGTTCGACTCGATGGTCCCCGTCCATTCCACCCCGTCCAGCCTCGCGTAATCCACCCCGGCGACGTCGGGATAGGCCACCCCCTGGTACGTCGTCATCGGGATGACCGCCTTCACCGAGTACCGCCCCACCTTCGACAGGGAGTAGTAGGTGTGCGCGTTCGGCAGGGTGATCTCCAGCGCCCAGCTCGGCCCCGGCGACCTCCCCGGCAGGGATTCCACCGGCTGCACCTGGACCGGAATCCCGTCCACGTGGATCACGTGGACGGGAGGAACGTGGAGACCCGCGTGCGATTCGGCACCCGACGCCGTGACCCCCTTCCCGTCCGGGTCGATGAACACCAGGTCCAGGATGAACGGCTTCCCCGAAAAACCCGACGGTACCAGAACTCCCGAAGTCCCCACGTTCTCCAGCGACAGGATGATCCGGATGGGGTCCTTCTGCTGCGATCGGTTGTTCCACATGTAGACCAGCCGTCCGTCCGTGGCGCGGCTCCCCTGCAGGATCAGCCCGGCCTTGACCGCCGGTGCCTGCGCCAGTACCTCCCCCGAACCCGCAACCAGGGCCGGCAGCAGGATCGCCACCACGCTCAAGAGGATCCTCGTTCTGCGCATGCTATACCTCCCCTCTCCTACTGGTTGTGGATCTGGATGTACCCCTTGGCCGCGGCCTTGAAGGCGGCGTCCCGGCTCCAGTCGTTCGAAAACTCGTACATCAGGCACGTCGTGTCCTGGTTGTGCGGGATCCCCACCGCGTGCCCCAGCTCGTGCGTGATCGTGTGCTTGAGCACGTGCGCGCGCGAGTACTCGAACGCCGTATTGATGCTGCCCGGGTCGCCCGCGATCGGCAGTTCCACCAGCCCGTTGTTGTTTATGTCAAAGGCGGACAGCGCCTTGTCATATGCGCCCAGGACGACCATGTCCCCGGTAAACAAGGTCGCATTGGCGGTGTTGGTCCCCGTGGATTCATATTTGTTGCTCACCTTGTCGTCCGTGGAGTTGTCGTTCTTGTCCTTCACGCTGGTGCTGCTGATCGGGTCCAGTTGCCCCGCGAGGCCCCCCGCTGTGCCGTCCTTATACGGCCGGTCCTCGAAGTAGTAGTTCAGGGACAGTTGATACGTCGTCGACGAACCGTACAGCGTCGCCGTGCCCAGCGGGGCCGTGTCCCCCTTCGTGTCCCACGACCAGTCCCGAACCCCCCGCTTGTTGAGGTGACCGTCCGTGAACGGGTACGGGTTCACCGTCTCGTTCCGCACCGTCACCACGTCGATGTTCGTGGTCCCCAGGTGCATATTTGTAAGCATCGCGCTGTCGATCGCCCACACGTCGATCCCCGCGTTGGCGAAGGCCTTCCCAATCGCGAACGGAAGCTTCGGACGGCCCGTCGGCTGAGTGCCCGACATCACGACCGCGGGGTCGCTGCCGTTGTACGCATCGTATCCGGTGAACATCACAAACAGGTCCTTCCGCAGTGGGTGGGTCCGGAAGTGACGGACCGTCCCCTTGAACACCAGCGCATCGGTCTTGTACCGCCCATCCCCCGTATCCGTCGCCTCCAGCACGCCCCACTTGAACCCGCGGTACTCCTTGAAGTTGCTCAACCCGTCGCCGGTGTAGCTGTTCCCCGCGATCGTCTCCCCGTCGCCGGTCGACGTCAGGCTGCCGTACTGCTTTACCCATCCGTCCGGCAGGCTATCCCCGTTCGTGTCCTTGGGGAGCGAGAAATCCGCCGTGACCGTGCCGATCGTCCCACCCATCTGGGCCAACGCATTGATCGTGATCGAACCCCCGTAATCGTACGAGGTGAAGAAAAGCTCGTTGGTGCCGGGTACCTGGGACCAGTCGAAGTCCGGGTCCACGTTCGTCGTGTTGTCGTCGTTGGTGTACTTGCCCGGCAGGCGCGTCACGCTCTTCAGCTCGAAGGACATCGCCGGCTGGACGGCAACCGGGTTGCCCGTGTAATCCACCAACTGCGCCACGACCCTCGCCGTGCCGCCGTCCGTGGGAAGCCACGCCTCGTAGCACTGGTCTGCGTTCGATCCCGTGCATGGCACGGCGGTCCCCGATCCGGCGTTCAGCATGGTGAACACGATCCGGTTCGCGGGAACCACGTCCGGCGTGTTCGGGTTGCAGTCGTCGTCCTTGCCGTTGCCCGTAATCTCGGTCTTGCCCGGGTTGACGGTGCCGTCGTTGTCGTTGCAGTCCCCGCTCAATGCGGTCAGTTCCGAGGCCAGCTTGTACCCCGTCGGGCGGCTGCACTGGGTCAGCGTCGTCCCGTCCGAATAGAGGTCGCCGTCCGCGTCCTTGTACCACACCGGGAGCCTCTGGTCCGGGTTGTACACCGTCGGGCAGTTGTCGCACGCGTCCCCGACGCCGTCGCCATCGCTGTCCACCTGGTTCGTGTTCGCCTCCGTCGGGCAGTTGTCCGAACTGTTGGGTACACCGTCCCCGTCCGAATCCGAGACCGCCGTCTGCGACGACGGCTTCTCCTGGTCCGGAATCGGAGCGCCCGCGCAGGCGTCCCCCACACCGTTCAGGTCGTGGTCCGGCTGGCCGCTGGTATGCACCACATTGTCGGTACTTATCCAAGCCGTCACCGTGCCGACCGACACGACGTACCAGGGCTGGATCGTGATCTGGGGGTTCGCGGAGATGCTGAACGGAACCGGCGGGTTCTTCACCCCCTTGCAGTTGTCGCACTCGTCCCCGACGCCGTCCAGGTCGGTGTCTCTCTGCGAGTTCGTGCGGGTCACATTGTCGATGCCCGTCCAGCTCGCAACGACCGGGTTGTAGACATACGGGCAGTTGTCCGCCGCATTGAGCACACCGTCGTTGTCCAAGTCGGCATCGCACGCGTCCCCGATCCCGTCCCCGTCGCTGTCCTTCTGGTCCGGGTTGAACACGTCCGGGCAGTTGTCCACGTCGTCGGGTACCCCGTCGACGTCGGTGTCAACCACGCCGGGCGAGGTGATGAAGCTTTCGATGCTTCCTTTGACGATCCCTCCGGAGTTCTGCGCGACGGCGCGGAAGTAGTAGGTCGTCCCGGGAACCAGGCTCGACAGGTCCGCGCTGAAAGCCCCGCCCGTCGCCGACGGCAGCGGGTGCGTCGTGAAGCTGAACGTTGTTAACCCCGGATCCGTCCCGTACTCGAACCAATAGAACGTATCCAGCCCGCCCGTGGTGAAATTTCCGGTCAGGGTGGCGCCTGTCGACGTGATACCGGTGGCGCCGCTGCTGGTGGTCACGCTCAATGCGACCGTGACGATCACCTCGTTCGAATACGCGCTTTCGTTCCCGTTGCCGTCGACGATCGCGACAACCACGTAATAGTTGCCTGGCGGTACACCCAGGAAGGAGTAAGTCAACGGATGGCCCGAATAGACGTAAGACTTCAGCGAGTAGTTCCCGGGGGAAGTGCCGTAGGCAATCTTGTAATAAGAGGGGGTTAAGGGTGGGGCATTGTAGATGATCTGCGACCCACTCGAAATTAAGCCAGGGTACACAGGAAGATCCTGGTAAGCGTACGTGTCCCGGACGAAGATGTCGACAATACCGGTATCCGCCGGAACCAGGTTGGTGGCGTAGGACTCGAAAGCCACAAACCGGCCGTCCGCACTGATCGAAGGCTTATTACTGTTGCCGTTCCCCTCCACGTTCGTGCTGTCCACGCTCACCCGGGTGGTCGTGCCGGTAAGCCGGTCGTGGACGAAAACATCACCCCTATTATTTGTGTCGGTGGGAACAAGGTTGCAGGCCTGGGAGTTGAACGCCACGAACCGGCCGTCCGCACTGATCGAGGCATTAAACGAATCACCATTATAACTATTCTCCAGACAACCGTCGCCCTGCAATCCCCCGCTGTCCACGCTCACCCGGGTGGTCGTGCCGGTATTCCGGTCGTGGACGAAAACGTCTCTGTCTCCGTTGGTATCCCCCGTAACCAGATTGGTGGCGTAGGACTCGAAAGCCACGAACCGGCCGTCCGCACTGATCGAGGGCATTACCGAACTCCCGTCGCCCTGCAACCCCACGCTGTCCACGCTCACCAGGGTGGTCGTGCCGGTAAGCCGGTCGTGGACAAAAACATCCGCACGTCCGTTGGTATCCACCGGAACCAGGTTGTTGGCGCTGGAATAGAAAGCCACGAACCGGCCGTCGGCGCTGATCGAGGATTTAAAACTCAAATTTAACCCGGGCGCTCCCAAGGTGGATTTGCTCACCAGGCTCGCCGTACCCGACTGGAGGTCACGGACAAAGATCTGGATAAACCCGTTGGCACCCGGCAGATTAATAGAATCGGACTGGAACGCCACATACCGGCCGTCCGCGCTGATCGAAGGGTAGTCGCTCATAGGGCCGGTTCCCGGGCACCCTAAATTATTTTGGCTCACCAGGGTCGTCGTGCCTAAATCGCGATCACGAACATAGACCTGCGGCCCGGCGCCGGGGGGACAAGATCCGCTCGGCAGCAGGTTCGCGGCATCCGATCGGAACGCGACGAACCGGCCGTCCGCGCTGATCGAGGCATTATACGAACCGGCGTTGACCTGCAACCCCCCGTTATCCACGCTCACCCGGGTGGTCGTGCCGGTAAACCGGTCGCGGACAAAAACATCCCCATTTGTGTTGGTATCCACCGGAACCAGGTTGTTGGCCCCGGAGTTGAAAGCCACGAACCGGCCGTCCGCACTGATCGAGGCATTAAACGAATCATTGTTGCCCTGCAACCCCCCGCTGTCCACGCTCACACGGCTGGTCCCCGTTCCCGGGCGGGCGATGACGAAGACGTCTTCGCCGGCATAGGGGTCTATCATCCCGTTGGTGTCCCCCGCGACCAAGTTCGAGGCATCGGATGCGAACGCCACGTACCGGCCGTCCGCGCTGATCGAGGGGGGATTATTGCCACCCTCTAAATTCCCCTGGGCGCCTGCGCTGTCCACATTCGCCCGGGCGGTCGTGCCACTCAGACGGTCGTGGACGAAGACATCCGCGTACCCGTTGGTGTCCCCCGCGACCAGGTTGGAGGCCCAGGATAGGAACGCCACGTAACGGCCGTCCGCGCTGAACCTGGGATAAGCGCTCTCGTTATTCGCCTGGGCACCTGCGCTGTCCACGCTCACCCGGGTCGTCTGTCCCGTCTGACGGTCGTGGACGAAAATATCTGTGCCTTGTCCGGGATCTAGCTCCCCGTTGGTGTCCCCTGCGACCAGGTTCGAGACAGAGGATGCGAACGCCACGTACCGGCCGTCCGCGCTGATCGAAGGAAGAACGCTACCACCGTTCGCCTGGGCGCCGGCGCTGTCCACGCTCACCCGGGTGGTGGTGTTGCCCACAAGGTCGCGGACGAAGATATCTGTCTCCCCGTTGGTGTCCCCCGCGACCAGGTTCGAGGCTAGGGAAGCGAACGCCACGTACCTGCCGTCCGCGCTGATCGAGGACCAAAGGCTCTCGGCATTCGCCTGGGCGCCTGCGCCGCCCACGCTCACCCGGGTTGTCTGCTCCGTCTGACGGTCGTGGACGAAGACATCATAGGTCGCGTTGTTGTCCCCCGCGACCAGGTTCGAGGCACCGGAATGGAACGCCACGTACCGGCCGTCCGCGCTGATCGAAGGAAGGACGCTATCACCGTTCGCCTGGGCGCCGGCGCTGTCCACGCTCACCCGGGTCGTCTGCCCCGTCTGACGGTCGTGGACGAAGACATCCACGTATCCGTTGGTGTCCCCCGCGACCAGGTTCGAGGCGTAGGATTGGAACGCCACGTATCGGCCGTCCGCACTGATCGAGGGAAAGAGGCTGCTATCGTTGTTCACCTCGGTGCCTGCGCTGTCCACGCTCACCCGGGTCGTCTGCCCCGTCTGACGGTCGTGGACGAAGACGTCATAGGTCGCGTTGTTGTCCCCCGCGACCAGGTTCGAGGCAGCGGAATGGAACGCCACGTACCGGCCGTCCGCGCTGAGCGCGGGATAACTACTCCAGTCATTCCCCTGGCTCCCGTCGCTCGCGACGCTCACCCGGGTCGGCCCCCTCGGGTCGAACTCGGCGAAGGTCGTGGAGATGTTTTGCCAATGAGCCGGATTGCCTCCCGCATATTGGATGGCATCCAGCCGGACCGTCACCTTCTCTCCCGCGGTCAGGAATCCGTCCGGTATCTTGAAGCTTGTCGTTCCTCTGGGTAACGGAGGGCCTTGGTAAAAATGGTTATCCCTCGAGGTCAGCAGGTACACCCGGTACTCGTCGACTTCGACCGCGTTGTCGGCCATTGGAGGGTAGAAGACCGGATCCCAAGTAACCGTCGGCGCGGTCGACCGGTCGGAGAAAGCGATGTTGTTCGCATTCGGGATCTGCGTTGCCGATGCCAGGTTGGGGCCTAAGACCCCGGTCATGGCTCCCGTGTTGTCGGTTGCGCGGAATCCCCACGTCCCCGTCTGATTGGGGAGGTTGTTGAAGTCGAACTCTCCGATGTATATGTACTGAGCGTTATTGAATGCGGGGCCGGGGTCCAAACGCCACATCGGGAAAACGGAATTGTCGTAGTTGCTGCGCGCCTGAACACTGACGATCTCGGTTCCGGGAGAAGGAGCAAAGGACGCCGAGAGGAACAGTTGCCATCCCATGTCGAAACCCCATCCCCCGCCCCCTCGATTGGCCGTGTAGCTGACCGGCCCCCCGACGAGAACCGGCGCAGCCGTTGCCATGGTCAACGGCAAGAGGACCAGCAGTATCGCGATGCCCGACCTAAGGAGAAACGACAGGCTCTTCCGCATTTTCATCCCCCTTTTACCAGGAAGGCTTATAGACTCTCTAATCCATTTCCCCCGAGCGAATGAATTGCTCCCTCCGCGGCGTCTGGCCGCGGGGGACGCCCATGATCATCCGCAACTCCTCGAAGTCCGTGAACCCCATCTTCAGCTTCTCGCCGACCTGCTCCACCGTACCCACGACCATCCGGGGGTTCTGCCGGTCGCGGCGATAAATCCGGATGATGTAGTCGTCCTGGTTCATACATCCCCCGCCGGTCGGTCGCATGTGTGCGAGCACTCGCATGCCGTAATGGGCAACATCGTAAAATGCGCGAGGTGACAAATAGGGGACATATTCGGGAAAAAATAACGGCGTGTTGAAAAATTTCCCTGTGAGGGGAGGCGGTTATACGGGGAAATTCCCGTCTTCTCGCCTATGGGAAGTTACAGGAAACCCGTGTTTTATAAATATTTAACCAGCGGTTTATACGGGAAACTCCGGAGAATGATTGCCGCTATTCGTACCCGCCTCGCGGTTATCTCAGTTGGGGGGGGTCCCTCGGGGTTGTGTCGCGAGGTAATCCTTGATCGCCTTTTCAAATACCGGATAGGACTGCGCCCCGACGATCTTGATGCCATTCAGGGTATCGTCATTTACTGTCCCTACGACGAAAGAGGGTGTACCGGTGATACCGATGCCAGCGGCCCCTTTACCGCTTTCACGGATGTCTGTGATGTACTTATCGCTCTCGATACAGGCATTGAATGGTCCCGCATCGAGCCCCAAATCCCTGGCGTACTTCGCGTATGCTTCCGGCCCCAGGGAATTGGGATTCGCCGAGAGGAGGTCGTGCATCTCCCAGAACTTTCCCTGGTCCGCCGCGCAGCGGGCGGCCTGGGCCGCCTTCAGTGCCTTGGGGTGGAAATCCAGCGCGAGGTCCCGCTTGATGAAACGCACTTTTCCCGTATCGATGAAGTTCTTCCTGATCTCCGGATACGTCCCGGTGTGGAAGCGGTTGCAGTAGGAACACTGGTAGTCCGTATATTCCACGATGACGACCGGGGAGTCGTCGCGTCCCAACGCATGCTCCGCCCCGATCTTGAGGGAAACCTTCTCCGGTACGGGAGGAGGCTGTTGTGCCGGGGGACGCTGCTGCCGCTCCAGCAAGGTCTTTATCTGGCGCAACTCATTGAGGATCGCGTCCCCCTGCTCCCTGGTAAGTCCTTCCGCAAACGCGCCAATGGGAAAAAACAGGGAACATACCAACAGAAGACCCGCTACCGTTTCCCTACGCATCTTCATCATCGGTAACACACGCGCCACCATCCCTCCTCCGTAACAGCGCTATCGTAACAGAAGACCACCCGATCGGCTCGAGCGTTTTGACGCCGACATCGTGCGGAGGTTCAGCCGACGAGGGGATTGCGGATCTTGAGGCCGGGGAACCGTCCGAAGTCCCCGATCTACCCGAAAAGATCCGAGTGGGTTCCGGTGCGCTCGAAGATGATGATGTTTGGTTCGAGCTTGTAGATGAGCAGCCAGTCCGGTTCGATGTGGCATTCCCGGCGACCGACATGATCGCCAGTCAGCGCGTGGTCGCGGTTTCTGGGTGGAAGCGGCCTTTCCTCGACAAGGGACCGCATGACCGCCTTGATCTTTTCGATGTCTTTTCCGCGTCGCTCCATCAGCTTGATGTCCCGGCGGAAGCGTCCGACGTTGACCGACCGGCGAGCCATCAGATGTCCAGGTCCTTGAACATGTCGTCGATGCTGTCGTAGCTCTTAAGGTCTTCCCCACGGTCGGTCTTCTCGAACGTCTCGCGGGTGATCCGGTTCGGGATCTTCACGTCGAATGGTAGCCCCTTCCGCAACGTGACCTGCCGCAGGAACAGGTTGATCGCCTCGGTGTAGTTCATCCCGAGTTTCTTCAAGATCGCTTCCGCCTTCGTTTTCAGTTCCGGCTCCGTCCTTGCATGGATGGTGGCAGTCTTCGCCATGGCAACCCCCTTTCTCCCGACGGCATTGTATCACATCCGGCCCACATTGCGTGAACACGAAGATCCGGGTCATCCAACGGCGGGCGAACGGCCTTCGGCGCGAAGAGCCTTAATTGAAAACATCTGGAGTGCAAACCAGGAAGGACACCGGCCGTCCCGTCAGCCGACGGGGGCGATTTATTTCCTGACCGGTCCGGGGGCGGGCGGCGCGGACGTGAGGATCGCCTGCAGGTCGGGCGAGGGGCTCACGCCGAGGACGGTGGCGAGCGTCTTGCGGCACCGCTGATACACCGCGTGGGCCTCGGCGGCGCGTCCCATCCGCACGTTGCAGGAGATCAGACCGCGGTACATGTCCTCGGAGACGGGATCGACCTCCAGCCCCTTCTGGTAGAAGGCAATCGCCTTCTCCCACTCCCCCGCCCGCTCCCAGTGGCGGCCCGCCTGCACGACCGTCCGCAGGAACTTGCTCCGCAGACGCTCCCGGTGCGTGACGACGCAGGAGCAGAACGTCTCCCCGAGCAGGAGCGTACCTCCGTACAGGGCGATCGCCCTATCCGCGAGCCGGGCGGCCTCCCCGCCGTCCGGGGCGTGCGCCCCGACTTTCCGCGCGGCGTCGGCGCGGCCGAGCGTCCGCTCCAACTCCCAGAGGTCCACCCAGCAGTGCCGGTTGTTGAGGGTGTAGCGGCCGTCGTGCAGGAGCACGGCCCGGTCGTCTCCGAGCATCTCCCGAAGCCGCTCGAGCGTCTTCGCCAGCGACTGGTGGGCCAGGTCGCCGTCTGCGTCGGGCCACAGGACATCCGTGAGTTGCTCCTCGGGGACCTCCCTTCCCCCGAGCGCGATCAGCGCCTTGAGCAGCAGCAGCGGCTTCTGCCGGGTCTTCCGGGCAGACGGAAGGGTCTTCCCGTCGACGACCAGCGAGAACCGGCCGAGGGTGTACACCTTCACCGGCCAGGGCCACTTCTCGAGGTCGGGGGCGGACGGGCCGGGGACGAGCCGGTTCTTCCGGATCAACCCCCGGACGTACTCCACCTCGATCCTCGCCTCGAGGGCCTTGAGGCAGAGCCGCGCCATCGCCTCCGGCTCCCACCACCAGAACAGGCTGACGTACTCCTGTACCCGGCCGAGCTTCATCCCCTCGCGCAGCGCCGAGAATCCCCCGGCCTCGTCGCCCGAACCGAAGGCAATACGGGCCTCGGTCAGCCGCTCCATGAACTCGAACATCCGGTTCCCCGAAGCGCGGATCCGGTCGCCGACCCCGAGGAGAAGGGCCTTCGCCTCCTCGCGCTCCCCGCGTCCCTCGGCGATGTTCGCCAACACCAACCGGCACAGGATCTCCGGGAAGACGGCGCCGGCCGCTTCCGCGCTCGCCAGGGCCCGCCCGGCGTGGGCCGCGGCGCCCTGGCGGTCCCCCTGAAGGAGATGGTGCCAGGCGCAGAGGTGGTCGTACTGGCACTCCGCGAAACGACGCGAGGGCGGCAGAACCGCCTTCACCTTCCCGAGGTATTCGCCGGCCGCCTTCCCGTCCCCCGCAAGGAGCGCGGCGTACGCCCCCGCGGCAAAGAGGAGGTGGTCCCATTGGGACGCGCTGAGCCGCCGGGTCGCGTCGAGCCCCTCGGAGACGATCCGCAGGGCGCCCACTGTGTCCGCCTCCGCCCACAGCAGGGTCGACGCCTCGAGGAACATCCCGAGGATGGCATGACCGGGAGAAACCGTGGGGGATCGGGAGAGGAGGCGGATCTCCTCCAGCGCGAGGGAGGCGGCGGCCCGGTCTCCCGTCCAGTGGTGGTGATTCGCGGCGCGGACCATGGACTGCAGCCTCAAATTCCCGTCGCCCGCCGCGCGGGACGCCGACAGCGCGCGGTCCACCCAGGCCCGGATGTCCGGGTGGTGCGGCCTCCGGCGCAGGAGGGCTCCCGACATGCTCGCCGAGACCCGCGCCTCGACCTCCGCCGACGGGAAGGCGGCTCCTTCGGCGACGCGGCGGTCGAGCCAGTCGATCCAGCGATCGAGGGGCTGGAAATCGTTCCATTCGAACAGGATCGTGTCGACGATGCCGGACCAGGACAGGAAAGCCCCGGCCTCCTCCCCGGTCCGCGAGAAGAGATCCAGCGCCCGCTCGAACGCGGCGCGGCTCTCCGCGGAATCCCGCACGTGGGAGCAGACGCCGCTCCAGTAGAGCAGCCACGGGTCCTCCGCGCGGAGGTCCTCCGGGACGGAGAGGATCCACTCACCGAGGGTGTGGCTGCGCCCCTGCCGCGCGAGGGACGACGCCTCGTTGCGGATCACCCGGCACACACCCCGGAAGTCGTCGCACCGCCGCAGGAGGTCCACCGCGTCCTCGGTCTGCCCGGAATCCTCGAGAAGCGCCGCGGCCCTGTGCCGCGTCGCACACACCTCTTCGGGGGAGAGGGCCCCTTCCGCATGGTGGAGAAGGAACTTCCGGAACAGGGAATGGAACTCGTAGACCGGTTCCTCCCCCGGATGGACTTCCGTGAAGAGGTTGTGCCGGTTCAGGGACGAGAGGATCCGGGACGCCTTCGGATTGCCCGTCAGCGCCTCGGCCGTCCTCGCCGTCATCCTCGGCAGGAAGGAACTTCTCAGCAGGAACGACCGGGTGTCGAGACCCACCTGCCCGAAGACCTCCCCCCCGAAGTAGTCGACGATCTCTTCGGGAGTGCGGGCCCCCTTCCAGTCGGGCACGACGCCTTCCGCAACGGCCTTCTTCAGCATTAGAACAAGACCGGCCACCCACCCGTCGGCGCTCTCCTCGAGACGGCGGATTTCTTCGCCCCGAAACGACCGTCTCGCGTGCAGCCGGGCGATCCCCCTCGTTTCCTCCCCGGTCAGCCGCATCTCCTCCCACCCGATGACCGACGACCGCTGGTTGGCGCTCAACGGAGCGAACGCGGGAGGCGGAGCGCTCCGGCTGACCAGGAGCAAGTTCACCTTCGGGGGAAGACAAGCCGCCGCGTCCCGGATCACGTCGTGCAGCATCGACTCCGGGGAAATCTTCTGGTAGTTGTCGAACACAACCACCGAAGGCGCGGGGAGCCGGGCGAACAGCTCGTCGAAGAACCGACGGGTGAAGACGGGGAGGCCCGGAAGATATTCGGGGGTGAGGAGGGGCAACGGCTTCCGCTTGCGGGGAGCCGCCCATTGCGCCGCCAGCCCTATGTAGTGGAAGAACGTGGCGACGTCCGCATCCCTCTCGTCCATCCGGTACCAGACGCAGGGGAGCCGCCGGACGTCGAGATAACTGCTTACGAGCGTGGTTTTCCCGGAACCGGGCGGCGCCGATATCCAGACGACGGGCCGCTTGCGGGCGGCGTCCAGCAGCCGGAACAGTCTCTTGCGGGGGAAATACCTTGTTATCTCCGGCGCGATGACCTTGGCCGGAACCGGTCGGGCGACCTTTCCGCGTAAGACGCGTGCCGCACCCATGGAATGATCCCTCTGGAACGGGTACCCGGGTGAGGTGAATCCAGCTCAAACAATAGCCGTAAGATCAAGTAGAACACCGTTTCAGGTATTGTCAAGCGAGTTTTATGGAACGGGCCTCTCATCGAAAAGCCAGGGGCTGGGAGGAGGGGTATTCCCGGCCCCATCGGCTCTCCGACGGTGGTCCCGGCCGCCCCCGCCCGAGGAGGAGTGGGGCACGCCGTCGGCAAGACCATGTTGGCGGTTATTCGCCCGTGCGAGATGCGGTTCATGTCCCGTGGGCAGAATCGTAAAATGCGCGAGGTGACAAAGAGGGGACAGAACCCGGGAAAAATAACGGCGGGAAGGCGGGGCGTCCGTGATCGAGGCGGCGAAAGCGGCGGGTCAGCCGACGAGGGGATTGCGGATTTTGAGGCCGGGGAACCGACCGAAGTCCCTGTCGGCGGTCCAGAGTTCGCGGACGCCGTGCTGCCGGCAGACGGCCGCCACGCGCGCGTCGTGGACCTGGGGCCCGGAAACCTTCCCCGCCGCGAGGAGGGATTTCAACTGCTCCCAGTACCCTTCCGCCTCCCCGAGCATCACCAGGGTCGGAGACTCCAGCCAGGCGTCGACCTGCGCGATGGCCCGCCCGGCGGGCGTCGGGGGGGCGAAGATCCGTGGATGCGTGGCGATGGCGAGAAACTCATGGATGCACGGCCACGGGATCGCCCAGGGCGCCCTCCCTTCGGCCAGGCCGGCGATGCAATCGAAGGCGGCCCCGTGCCAGGGGGACTCCTCGCGGTGGGCGTAGACGAGGAGATTGGTGTCGACGGCGATCACCCGCCTCGCCCCTCGTAGCTCGCGTCCCGGATGCGGTCCCAGGAGGCGCCCTCCAGGCCGGGTTGCAGCCCCTTCCCCCTGAACGTGGCCCTCCGGAGCCGGAAGCCGCCGCGCCTGGCGTGGTCGGCAAGCACCCGCCGGAGGCCCGCTTCCACGAGAGACCGCATCGTGACCCGCTCCCGTTGCGCCACCCTCCGCGCCTCCTCGAACAAGCTGTCGGGTATCTGTATGGTCGTCTTCATATGGCTAACCATATCATCAGGATGCGGGGACGTCAATCCTCGTCTTCAGGGCGACGGACCGGAGGACTCAGCGGCCTTTATTTCCCGACCCGCGCGGGGATATTATGGAAGGCCTGCCCGGCGGAATTCCCGTAGCACAGCCCGGAAGACCTCAGCGAAAGGGGGAAGAATCGCTACCTGATGGGATAGTCGGGAGTCCCAGAGCCTGCGGAGGCGTTCTTCCTTCTCCCGCAGCACCTCGCTGATCCCGTCGATTTCCCTTCCCCGAAAAGCAAGTTTTTCGGAAATCGCGGCGGGCAGTGCCGATATGTCGACATGCTTCCCCTCCGCAAGGTACCAGAGGTCGTAGAGATCCCGCGGCTCGTTCCGTGACCGGTCGCAAAGTGCGACCACCTTCTCGGCGGCGATTTCCTCGAGACTATAGACGGACACGGTTGCATCCGGAGGCAGGTCCGCGTATTCCTCATAGCCACGGAGCACCCGCCGTTCCGGCACCGGGAATACGATCCGTTCCCGTATCGTGATGTCGACCTTGATTTCCTTCCTTGCGGCCACCGCCGGCAGCGGCCCCTCGTAGGCAATGTAAAACGTGTAGCTGTTCGTTCGGGAATGACGATCCTCCCGGGAGTAGCGAAACGCCATGCCGGAGGATACGCGAACCGCATCAAAGACCTCATCCAATCCCGAGAGGATGATCGCAAAATCCATCTCGCCGTTCAGCGTAAAGTCCAGGTCCTCGGAGAACCTGTACTCGCCGAAGTAGCAGCGCTTGATCGCGGTGCCACCCTTGAACATCAGATGGTTCTTGATGCGGGCTCCGGAAAGACCGGCCAGGAACCAGGCGATGCAGTAGTCCCGTTCCAGAACCGCCTCGGGGATCCGGCGTCCGCCGGACCTCGCGAGGCGATTGGAAAGCAGGGAAAGATTTCGCTGGGGGATCACGCGTCAAGCGCTCCGCAGCATTCTGATTTCCTCCGGACTCACGTTGAGCCGAAGGCGCCATCGGGAAAGGAACTTCCCTTCGGCCGGCAGGACCGGGTCCAGCAGGTGGTACGTCGCCGTCAAACGTTGCCGCAGACGCTCGATCTCCTCCGGCGCGTGAACTTCGCAGATCTCCATGAGAAAGCCGAGCCGGCGGATGACGGCGCCAACGGCGAGTTGCAGCGCGTAATCGACGAGGCGTCCGGGCCGGAAATCCTCCCGTCTCATCCAGAATCCCCTGGCGACCTCGCTTACACCCCCGCAATATTCGGGGTGTTTCAAGCCATCGATCACCGTGCGCTCCAGGTCGCTCACGCGCACCCTCTCCGTTTTTTCGACCCAATGATCGGTGATGCCGAAGAGATGCCGGGGCTTGCAGCGGACGAAACGGAACTCCGTCCCGAGGATGGTGCGCGACCGGATCAACTTCGTCGTGGAGGTGAAGACCACCAGCCGGGGTTG
>Ga0315276_10001261_pt1 | contig 22643 bp, 22 predicted proteins | sample YL17G05_0_MG_FD_204542 | JGI IMG/M metagenome (GOLD analysis project Ga0315276, IMG submission 204542) | Sediment microbial communities from Yellowstone Lake, YNP, Wyoming, USA - YL17G05_0 | ecosystem: Environmental > Aquatic > Freshwater > Lake > Sediment | place: USA: Wyoming | collected... | reverse complement strand
ATGAAGGCGAATTGAGAGGAAACCGCCTTCGGCGGATGTTGTTTTACGCTGGATTCGCTATCGCGGCTCTTCGCTTCGCTTCGTGTCCCGCTTTCGCGGGAATGACATCGATGCGGGAATGACAGAGGGGAAAAAGGCAACAGGCACGAGGAAAAGAAGTTGACAGGGTATAAATCCCCCGATTTTACATCGGGGGCTGGTATAAGATTTTTTTGGGATTTTTTTATAGGAGGTATGCGATGGCGCGGTATGTTTTGGAGAAGATGTTCGATACGCAGGTGGAATTGTCCGCTAATGTGAAGGCGGTGGCGAATATGTTTGGCCTGGGGGTACGTCGTGATCGTGCGATGAAGGTGCTCGATAAGTGTCAGATCGATATTGAGCAGGGTCAGGTGGTTTATATTACCGGCGGCAGCGGAGCGGGTAAATCGCTGTTGTTAAAGCTGCTCAAGGAGCAGCTTGGTAATGTTGTCGATCCTGCGGATCAGCCATTGGATCAGGATAAGCCGGTGGTCGATTGTTTCGGGCAGTCGAGTCTTACGGAGGCGTTGGGCTGGCTGAGCGAGGCGGGTCTTAGTGACGCGTTCGCTATTTTGCGTAGTCCGGGTCAGCTTAGCGACGGTCAGCAGTATCGTTTTCGACTGGCGTTGGCGCTGGCGCAGAGGCCACGGGTAATTTGTATCGACGAATTTTGCGCGGCGCTCGATCGTGTGACGGCGGCGGTGGTGGCTCATAATGTCCGCAAATTCGCTGACAGGTTTTCGACAACGTTTATCGTGGCAACGAGTCATGACGATCTGCTGGAGGACCTTTGTCCTGATGTGGTGGTGGTCAAGCATTTGGGCAGCGGTTGCGATGTATATTATCCGGGGACAGGAGTTGGGTTCGATGGTAGATAACATTGTCCGTCGGTGTTCGTTACGGGGATGCCTTCGGATCGTAAGGGCTGATATGTCTGCCTGGCGGGATTTGGCTGATTATCATTACCGTGCAGGCGGCGTCGGCGCCGTCGATAAGATATTTGCTATCGAGCGCAGGGGTGGCGATAAAAACGGCGGCGGGGTTCGTTTGCCGGGTGATCGCGTGCGGTTCGTCGGAGTGATTGTTTATTGTATGGCGATTCCTAATGTGGCGGCTCGTAACCGTGCGACGAATAATCGGTATGTCGGGCTTGGCGATCGGAAGATGGAGCTTTGTCTTCTTAACCGTGAGATGCGTTGTATCAGCCGTGTGGTGATCCATCCGCAGTATCGCGGGGCTGGGCTGGGTCGCTGGCTGGTGGAAGAGACGCTGCCGAAGGCCGGTACGCTTTTTGTTGAGGCGCTGGCAGTGATGGGCAGGGTGAATCCGTTTTTTGTTCATGCTGGTATGACCCGTTACGAGAATGGGCTGTCACCGGCGGCGTCGCGGCTGGTCGAGGCGTTCGGTCATATCGGTATCGGAGAAGATGAGTTGGTTGATCCTGGCGGTCTTCTGGATGCGATCGGTATGGTCGGTGTGGATGAGCGTCGGTTTATCGCGGCGGAGATGCGTCGTTTCGCGGGGACGTTTAGCCGCGTTTCGGGGCGGCTTGCCAAGGCGGCGGGCGGACGGCAGGGTGATGATATGGCTGCTTTGGAGCCATACGTTGAGTTTGTGGTGGATTTTGTATTGAGTAACCCGGTTTATTTTATTTGGCAGCGAGTGGATGAATGAGTGGAGGTTTTGATGGATATTGTGCAGATCGGGCTGGAGAAGCTGGTGGCACATCATGCTAACGCGAATGTGATGAGTCGGGAATTTATGGATAAGCTGCGTCGGCATATCGAAGGGCATGGGTATTACGAGCCGCTGGTGGTTCGTAAGCATCCGCAGAAAGAGGGTTATTTCGAATTGATTAACGGGCACCATCGCAAACTGGTGCTGGAAGAGATGGGTCGCAGTTTCGCGGACTGCGTGGTGTGGCAGTTGTCCGATGAGCAGGCGTTGATGTTGTTGGCGAGTATCAATCGTCTGAGCGGCCAGGATGATCCGTATCGTCGGGCGGCGCTGCTGGAGGAGCTCTCGGGTCGCTACCACGAAAAAGAGCTGTTGAAAGGTTTGCCGGACGCACGTAAGCAGTTACAGAAGCTGCTTGCGTTGAATAAGCCAGTGAGGCTGTCGTCTCCGGCGGTGCTTTCTGATCTGCCGTGTGGTATGACGTTTTTTGTGAGTGAGGAGCAAAAGGCGACAATAGAAGAGGCCCTGAAACAAGCGCGTCGTCAAGTCGGCAGTAGTGGTTCGCAAGATAAGCCGACGCGTGGCGATCTGTTAGTGACTATAGCTAATATTTACCTGATGGGAGATGAACAAAATGTTAACGAAGAGACAGCGTGATGTGGCCCGTGCGTTGTTCGAGGGTCGATTGACAGAACCGGAGATACTGGAGCGATATAAGGTGTCTCCGAGGATATTGCAAAGATGGCTCGGTAAGCCGGAGTTTCAACAGGAGTTCGAGCGTCTGAAAGAGAATTTGCGAAGAGAAGCAAACTTTGCCATGGTTCGCTATACGCCGGCGGCGGTTGTGCGTTTGGTGGAGTTGCTTGGCTCGGATAAGGCTGATGTTGCGCGGCGTGCTGCGTTGGATTTGATGGATCGTGGCTTAGAGCCGGGAAGCCCTGGCGAAGAGGCCGACAGCGGCGAAGAAGCTCCGTCCGAGGAGATGACCGACGAACAGGTTCGTGAGATGTTGGTGAGCCTGGCGTCAGGATATAAAAAGGAACGAGGCTGAAAGGACAAGAGGGCAAAAGATGGCAAGGCAAAAAGTGAAAATGGCGAGGTTGTTGGAACGTGCGCGGCGGATGCGGCCTAATACGCCAAGCGAACTGGCGGCATACGTGCGGACGTTTATGGGGCTGAAGATACCATCACAGCGTATCTGTCCCGGGCATGACAGCCCGCTGGATTATCTGTCGTTTTCGTTTTTGGGTATCGGAGGCGGCGATGGTGAGTCAGCGAGGTCCGGCCGTGATTGTGCGGTGTGGGCTAATCGCGGCGGCGGCAAGACGCAGTTGGGAGCGGTGGCTACGCTGTTGGAATGTATTTTTCTGGAGGGCTGCCAGGTTCGTATCCTGGGCGGTTCGCAAGAGCAGTCTGGCCGGATGTACGAGTATTTGCGGCGGATACTGGATAATGGTTTTTCGGGTCGTCTGGACGGTCGGATTACGGTTCGTGGATGTCAATTCGCGGGCGGCGGAGCGGTTGGGGTACTGGCTCAATCGGATCGGAGTGTTCGCGGTCATCATGTTCAGCGGCTACGCTGCGATGAGGTCGAGCTTTTCGATCGGGACATTTGGCAGGCGGCACAGTTCGTTACGCAAAGCGTTGCGGGGATACCCGCTCAACTGGAAGCGTTTTCGACGATGCATAAGCCTTATGGTTTAATGCACGAGATTATCAGTTCGGCTTATGAAGATGATATGCGGGTGTTTCGGTGGTGCCTGTGGGAAGTGATCGAGCGATGCCGAGATCGTAATTGTTCGGGATGCCCCCTGTGGGAGGACTGCTGTGGCAAAGCTAAACAGGCAGATGGTTATTATTCCATCGACGATGCCATCGCTCAGAAACGGCGGAGCAGTGAACAGTCATGGAAATCGGAGATGCTTTGCCTTCAGCCTAATCGAGAGGATTTGGTGTTTCCCGAATTCAATCCGCATCGGCATGTGCACGAGATCAGCTATGATGGTAACCTGCCGTTGTATCGAACGATTGATTTTGGTTTTACCAATCCGCTGGCGTGCCTGTTTATTCAGGTGGACCAGGACGAACGGGTGTTTGTTATCGGCGAGCATATTAAGAGCCGAACTACCCTGGCGGAACAGGTCCGGCTGATAAAAGAACGCTATCCCTATCCTGTGGAAGCGACCTATTGTGATCCAGCCGGGAGAGGGCGTAACGAGATCACCGGTACTAACCTGATCCAGGAAATGGGGGCGCTGGGAATACCGTTGCGTTGTCGTAACAGCCGAATATTGGACGGTGTAGAGTTGATACGTGATTTTTTGTCTCCGGCTTATGGTCCCAGCCGACTGCATGTATCGAACAAATGTGAGGATTTGATTCGTGCGTTCTGCGGTTTGCATCACCGGCGTCTTCCTAATGGGACCCTCTCGGAGCTGCCAGACAAGGATGGCGTTCACGATCATGTTATCGACGCGTTGCGTTATTTTTTTGTCAACCGTTTTGCCCGTTTATACCCACTGCAGGAGAAGAGATACTAACTCAAACTGACTCATGTGATTTGGTATGTTGCATTACCGTTGTATAGGGAAACAGTATCGTCCGATAACTTGGATTAAGCTTGTTGACTGGTCCTAAAAACTGAGGATCGAGAGCAATTATTTTGCTTTGCCAAAAAATTTTCAAAAAAATCTTTCCGGCATTTTTGATGTAACTTGTTATTTCATGGGGAGTTACGCTCGTATGTGGGCGAGGTTTACAGTTTACATATACATAAACTTCTTGACTTGACTTTTGGGTTTAGGTATATATAAACTATAATGGACACGAAAGCCGATAAGGATGTTATAGCCAGAGGTGCATGGGGCACGATTGAATTTGCCGTTCGTCACAATGGAGCAAGGCCTGCGGAGAAGTTTCTTGAGGAACTGGACAAGAAACAGCTCTCTCGCAAGAGAACAAAGCTATTCACTCTGTTTCAATGGCAAGCCAATGGCCGCAACTTGGGCGAGCAAAAATTCAAACATCTTAAAGATGATATTTTCGAATTTAAAAGTGGTCAGGCGCGAGTATTGTGTTTTCAAAAAGGAAATTGCTGGCTGATTACCAACGGATACATTAAGAAGCAAGATAATTGTCCGCCAAGAGAAATAGCTAAAGCTAAGCGGATTATGCAGGAACATTTGGAATGTGAGGGGAAGAAGAAATGAGAGGAACGATAAAATGAAGCGAACTATTGTCGAACAATTTACCAGTTCTGACGAGGGGATGAAACTATTTCAACAAGAGAGTTTGATTCTGGAGATTACAGAATTGGTCTGCAAACTAATGGAAGCAAAGGAGATCAATAAGACAGAATTAGCAGCCAAGTTGAATAGATCGAAAGGATACATTACACAATTGCTTAATGGTACAGCTAATATGACCATTCGAACTATTTCGGATGTTATGTGGGCACTTGACAGCAGCCTTCATGTTAAAGCCGGTCCGTTAAGTATAGAGGCACGTGAACCACACACAAATAACCGGTGAAGAATATTCTTCCTGGATATTACATGGAAAGCACGAGAGTACATACGAAATCCATGTCCATGTGATGGGGAGGGATGAATATGATCTGGATATTCAAAATAATGAAGATGCGGAGATTCGTGTTCCTGCTTAGTTAGCATGACTTTATATAATGAAAGATGGATTGGATAACATGGGAAAAGTAGCAAAAAAGACAAAAACATCAAAGAAGAAAAATCTTTTAGAATTGGGCATAATTGTATCCGATCGTGTCCAACTTGTTGACGTAAGATTGATCAGGTGCAATTGTCATCAGACGCCTTTAGCTCAGCAGGGTAACCAATCAGTAGATATTGATTATGCTTATTCAACAAAAACACTACTGCAAAAACAAAACAATTGTATATTGGTTTTTCCTTCATTCAAAATGAAGATTGTGCCCAATGAATCCAAAGACAAAGAGACGTCGCTTGCTATAGAAGCTGACTTCTTACTAGTTTATAGCATTGATGATCTTGAAGGCATAAAAGAGGAAAACATTAAGGCTTTTGGAGAAGCTAACGGCATCTATAACGCCTGGCCGTATTGGCGGGAGTTTGTGCAAAATACCATTGCTCGAATGGGGCTCCCCCAATTGACCATTCCTGTATTTCGTATTACATCGTCCCCTAAAAAAAAGAAAAACAAACCTGCTTCAAGACCCCGCAAAAAAGCGATACCGAAAGCTATTGTGGATCAGAAAAAACAGATTGGGAGTTGAATCCGCCTAATAAGAAAACAGGGCAACTCAATCGTTATAAGTATATTTTGTGCATATATTGGAACGGCCGGGGTTTCTTTGTAGAAAACCCGGCCGTTGATTCTGTGGCACACTGCCCTTTCGCGGACAGCAGTGTACCTTAGAGGTCCTGTGGTTTAACAGTGCTGCGACGATTGGCCTGTGTTCTGGCCATGGCTTTGTCGAGGCAACAACACACGCAGTCTGACATTGCCTGGATGGCGTCGGCACTGCACATATAGCCCTTTGAACGGACATAAGCCTTGACCTTACTGGCTACAACCAGCACATCTTTCTTTGCTGCAGCTTTTGTGACTGTTTTTTTGGCTTTCTTCTTTGCCATAATGTTGCGGTCCTCCATGAAAAAGAGACAAAAGAATCAAAAAACCGATACTGACACAATTCTGCCTAGTTTTTAGCGGGTTTTGGCTCAATTGCAACAAAAAAAACTGAAAAATCGCAAAATTTTAGTTCCATAGGCCACATTTTCGATAAGATTCATTTATCAGCTTTGGCATTTTCCGGATAGCGATGTCTGTTGCGGTGAGTTTTTTGGCGAGGTTTGTCGGGCAGGCCGAACAGATTGATTTTTCGAGATTTGAGTTTTAATTTGCTCCAAATTGGCCTAAATACCGACTATTTTGACGGTGCTGTTGTGGGTGTAACGGGTTTTTTCGGTCTTTTTTGTGGGGATTTGGGGGAGGGCCGATAAAAACGGCTGAGTTTGCCCGGCTCCCCCCCAAAAAAAAAGAAAAAACAGATTTTTTTTCTAAGTTGTAGTTGTAGAATCAGTCGAGAATAGGAATAATTATGTGGATTTTTGTGGCTGTTGCGTGCGCCAGGCAGATTTTTGAGGTTGAGCAGAAGGGTGGAAGAAGGCGCCAGGCGTGAGGCAGCAGGGGGTAGGTAGGCGGCTTGTGCCTTGTAAGTAGATGTCCACACGGTAGTTATGCGTATTTTCCAACTTAAAACGGTCAGTTGGAGTAAAATAGAGGACTTGTGAGAATACGGATGAATTGAACGACGGTGTTGTAGGTGACCGAGAGGTATTTGGTACGATTCTATTATTGAGGTTTGGTATGAGCGAGATAAAGGATGATTTGGTGCCGGTAGTGTTTGCCCGTGATGCGGCGGAAGCGGATTTTTACAGGGTTCTTCTGGAAGATCACGGTATCCACGTTGTTATTGCCGAGGAGTGCGAAGCTTCTGTGGACGTTCCAGATTCCAAAAGTGGTGTGCCTGTGCTGGTTCCGGCTGAGCAACTGGAAGAAGCTGAATTGGTGATAGAGCAGCGTACGGAATTGGACGATGAAAAAGACGATGAGGTTGATGACGACACAGATGACGATTTTGAGGATTTTGAGGAAATAGACCCGGATATGAGTGTGGGGTCGGACGATGATGATGAGGAGACGATCTGGTGAATCAGGGCCGACAGCAGGATTTGGAGTTGCCTGAAGAGTTTCGGCGTGGAGATTCCGATGTAGCGGATGGTCAGGAGCAGCAACCCTACAACGGGCCGGATCAGCGTGTGGGTGATCGGCGGCAGGATGGGGCGGGGGTCATAACAGAGGGGGACCGAAGGCACGATATCTGTGAGCGTCGTAGCGGCTGGGATCGTCGTCGCGGGCCTGGCAGACGGCGTAGCGACGAGCGGCGGTCTGCCGAAGAAGGCGAGATGAACGATGAACAATTTGCCTTTCTTCAAGCCATTGACGAATACAAACAGGTTAACAAGCGGCCGTTTCCCACCTTTACCGAGATACTGGAGGTCGCCAAGGCCTTGGGGTACCGCAAGGTAGCGGAGCCACAGCCGTTAAATCGCCCCAGCGAAGATCAGCAGTAACGGGAAGAAGGCATTAGGCACGAGGCAGCAGGGGGGAGGACAGATGGAGAGGAGTCAGGTGGTCATCGGTGGTCTGCGCCTTCTTTGAGTTTTTCTATGCATTCACCTGACGCCGGGCGGTTAAAGAGGTTCTTTGGAGTCAAAGAAGATTCCGCTGAGCGTTACGATGTCGCCTCGTATTTTGTCGAACCTGAATTTCACGGATTTATCATACGAATAGACTAAGTACCTGCCGCCGGAATAATCGTCCACCATTTTGACAGGAGCAATCATAGTTAAAGTGTTTTCATCAAACATTTCAACGGCCTGTCTCATGTTTTTTTTGTCCCAATCGACGAAATACAGTGCGATCTGATAATCCCTTGTGCCATCAATTCCAATAGAGACGGTCATGGTATTGTCATTGTTTGAATAACATGCGGCGTTTCGCGGAGTGCTATTTTTCGAATCGGGCGAGAGTGCCCTTTTATCAGAAGTCTCCGCTGCCCAGGTGGTGCTATCAGGCAGACAGTCTTTTGTTATTGGGAATGCTCTGAAATAATCGATCGAGGTAACATAGGAAGGCAAGGACTTCTCGTCACGGCCTTGGCCGTTGAAGTTACAGAGCACATAGCCATCTTTTCCATAAACGCCACCCCAGTTTCCGCTGGTGGTAGTGTCATGCTTTATAAATTGTGCGGCATATTTTTCTTGTGGTTCGTTATAAGCGGGTGTCGTGCCACTATACGAGACTGAAATGGTATAATCGCCGGGCTGCACAGAAGTAAAGTAAACGAAATCCGAGTCCTGGCCGGCAGTTCCGACGCCGGGTACGGAATGCCAGGAGCCGTCCCATGCAAGGTTTCCGTTGATCGATATGCTCGTAATTGTTTTTTCGACCTTCGGTATGCCGATTCTGCCGATGGTGCCTGCCGGCGCCGATACTTTGCAGATTCCCGAAGCGAGATCGAAGCTTGCGCAAATGTCGCCCAAAGGCGTAGGTGTTTTTCCTGATACTTCGGTGAGAGTTCTGCCAAGGTGTGGCAGGACGTCATAAGTTTTGAAGCCGGGAGATGTGGGTACTATGCCGAGCACTTCTTCATTGAGCCATTTGACCGGTCCCGCTCCCCAGGGATGACAAAGGCTGATGATACCGCACTGGTTGTTCGGAAGAGCATCGTTGGGACCTATAATGTAGTTCCATGACGGCCGGAAATCCTCAAAGGTTGTTGTCGCACCGTATTTTATCATGCCTCCCCAGAGGTCTCTGACGGAGCTTAAAGCGTCATCGTATTTTTTCATACGAGCCATTGCCTGTATGATGAAGTATTGGTTGAAAGGTGAGAATGAAATGCGGTTTACCCGATCGGTGAAATGTTTTTCAAATAGCGTGTTTTGTTCGGCAGTGTTCAGGAGTTCTGTAGTCACCGCATCAGCGGCGGCATGAAGTCCGAAATCGGCAAACCAATCGCTGTTCTTCCTCAAGTCGGCCATTTTCGCACTGGCATATCCGTTGTATTTGTCCTTTAAGTCGGTGCGGCCATACTTTCCCATGACGGTTGCGAAATCTTTCCATACCCGTATAGATAGCATTTCATACGCATTTTGCGCTTCCGGGCATGGTTTGAACCATAATTCAAATCCGGCGCAAAGTCGTTCGTCCCAGCCATAATATCGGAGGTTGGGATCGGTACCAAAAACATTAAACGCATCATCGAGTTTCGCGCATGCATTTGTGATATATTTGTCCAGCGTTTGCGTATCGCCGGTGTAATTGTAATAGTCGAGCAAACTCAATACCCAGTACAAAGAATAGCTTCTGATGCCGTTGCTTTGTTCGGAGGTGTTGTCGATGTTTTGTTTTATGAAGTCATAATTACCGAACGCGACCAGCGCGGCGGCCTGGGTCGGATGCGCATCGCCGGTCCATGACATTCTATCTCCTCGGTTCATGAGTATAGCTCCGAAGTAGTCCTTACATAAGGATGCTTTCACGCCATAGGCGGAGATATACCATATTTTTGTGAGCATGGGGTCGCTGCATGAAAAGCTGCCGTTATAATTGGTCGGTTTTATCTGGCAGACAGCCCGGACACCAGTAATATGCCATTGACTGCTTAGCGAATTTACTTCGATCCATGCGAAACGTACTCCTTCGTACAGTTCGTTGTTCAGTTCAAGGCGGTACGTATTGCCATGTTTAACGGGTTTACTGGTTTTGTCAGGTCCAGGCTCGTTGTATTCACTAATGCTCATCTCAACGTCACCAGGGCAGTCGGGGCTGTCAAATTCGATCCATGCGGCATTTTCAAGACCAAAATCAAGTCTAATCGAACCTGTGCCCGTTACCGTCACATTAGGGTTATCTCCGGTCAGGGATTGAAGATTGTCGAAGGATTGCGTTCTGTCGGCTGAAACGGATTTTGGTTTGAGCAGATAAATCTCCAGTCCATCGGTCGCTTTGGGGTTTGGCCATCGATAGGAGATGAGCGGGTCGGGTGAGAGAGGTATATCAGGTCCGCAAAAGCTGCCGGTACTGATATAAGGATAAGGCTGGGGAATTGGGGAAGTCCCACAGATAATCTGAGTTGGAATGGTGGATTTTGGAGGGATCTGCGCAATGTTTTGGTTGGCTAACAACTGTACCATTGCCTGGCCGAGGGCATTGCCCACCAGGAAGTAGCTCTCCGCATTGCCATACCAATGATGGCCGTGGCCTGTGTTCGGAGATTCCTCGGCCGGTCTGGCGAAATCAGTCGTCTCTACAAATACGGCATTGTCGATCTGCTCAGTGCCCCTTCTCTGGGCGTCGCGGAAGGCTTGCATGTTGCTGCCTGGCTGTGCAGGACCACCATTACCCAATTCACCGATAACGAAGGGCAGATTGGGCAACTCGAATTCTTTGCGCAGGTCCTTTGCCAGGTTGACCAGGTTCTTGTCATATTCAGGTATCGCCTGGGGTGTGCACATATCGTTCCAGCCCTGCATCCAGACAAAGCCCGCAATGTCATACTCGTGATTTTTCCGGCCGGGAAAGAGATTTTCGATATCAGCAAGTGCCTGACGAATCTCTGCCAGCATTTGGGTGTAATATGGGCCAACCGTACCGCCTGAACTCGGAGGGCGGAAATCCACATAGAGGCTCTTGCCGCCCCATGCTGTTTTGATCAGCAACACCGGCTCATCAAGGTAATTGCCTATAACATGCCCGAACTGAAGCTCAGGTCCTATATGGCTGTCTCCTCCTTTGCCAACTTTGACGTTTTCAGGACTGACGTATCCCGTGAAACCAACGGTCAAGGGGCCCTTTGTTATACCACTGGCAACTTTGAACCATACCTTCACATCATCGCGCACCACCCAATTACCCTGGTCATCTTTAAGGTGTTTCATGATCCCCGCGCTTTTGGAGTTCTTCATGGACCAGAGAAGATTGCCTTTGCCGCCATTGTAGTATTCTGGATGGTCCATGGCAACAACGCCCTGGCCTTCCATATTCGACTGACCGGCAAGGAGGAAAACTTTGATGGGTTTGGCGGATTCCTTTGGGGTTCCAGCGCAGGTGAGGTTCGATAGACAGAGAACCAATGTTATAATTGATACATGCTTCATAACAAGTTCCTTATACAGTTAAGTTCGTATAGTTAGGTGTGTGATTTCGCTTACGCGGCTCTACGTGTCGCACTTTTTCTTGTGTGTTGCTTATACGCAAAGTTAGAACAAGGTTTGTTGGTCGTTTTGTTCCAATACGGCGTGGCGGCGTGGTGAATCGTCCAAAGGTGGTTCGATGTTCAGGTGGCGGTATGCGTCATCGGTGGCGATTCGGCCCTGGCGGGTGCGTGCGACAAAGCCGATCTGCAATAAGTAAGGCTCGACGATATCTTCGAGTGTGTCTCGTTCCTCACCGAGGGTGGCTGAAAGCGCCTCAACACCGGCGGGTCCGCCGTTGTAGGTTTTGATGAGGCTGATAAGATAAGAGCGGTCGAGGTTGTCCAGTCCGAGCTGGTCGATTTCTTCGATGCGCATGGCGGCCTGGGTAAGCGGTGGTGTAACGGAGCCGTCGCCGTGCACCTGAGCGTAGTCACGAACTCGGCGCAGCAGACGGTTGGCGATACGCGGTGTACCGCGACTGCAAAGACTGATCTGCCTTAACGACTCATCATCACAATCGATTTTTAATAATCGCGCCGATCGCCGCAGACATTGCTGGAGGTCCTGCCGGGACCAAAATTCCAGGTGATGCTGAATGCCGAACCGGCCTCGTAGTGGGGCGGTGATCAGTCCTGCGCGGGTAGTGGCGCCGATCAGGGTGAATGGTTTTAGAGGGATGTTGATGGTCTTGGCGTGCATACCGCTATCGACGGTGAAATCGACTTTAAAATCCTCCATGGCGGGGTAGATGAACTCCTCGACAATGGCCGGGAGGCGGTGTATTTCATCGATAAAAAGCACATCGCCGTGCTGAAGGTTTGTCAGGATGCCCATGAGGTCGCCCGGCCTGGTTAGGGCCGGGCCGCTGCTGGTCTTGAGGTTAGCGTTCATTTCGTGAGCAATTACGTGGGCGATGGTGGTTTTGCCTAAACCGGGCGGGCCGTGGAGCAGGGTGTGTTCCATCGGCTCGCTGCGCTGCTGGGCAGCGGTCAGTGCAATTTTCAGTTTTTGACGCAACTTTTCCTGTCCGATACATTCGTCCAGGGACTGCGGGCGTAAAGCCAGATCGTAACGATCTTCGTCGGGGTTTTGCGCGTCTGCGTTTATGATTCGTTCTCTGGCCATTTTGTTCTTTCTAAAGTGAGCCTCTAAACAGTTTTTCGCGTGCAAAGTTCCATTTTTATTTGAGTAAGTCTGTAAATATATCGATGGCCTGGTCGATCTGCCGGTCGGTCACCTCAAGGCTGGTCACGGCCCGAATGAGATTGGGTCCGGTGGCAAGAACATAAACGCCGGCTTCGTGTAATTTATCAGCAAACCGCTGGGCAGTCATTGAGCGGATCTGGATGTTTACCATGTTGGTTTCGACGGTGTCGAGGTCAACTTCGATATTGGGCAGGTTGGCGACGCCGCGTGCGAGCCGGCGGGCGTTGTCATGGTCCTGAGCGAGCCGGTCGCGATGATGTTCGAGTGCGTAAAGGGCGCCGGCGGCTATGATGCCGCCCTGTCGGATACCGCCGCCAAACTGTTTGCGGAACCTGCGAGCCCGCTCGATGAATTCGGCGTTGCCTGCCAAAACGGAACCTACCGGGGCGCCGAGTCCTTTGGAGAAACAGACGCTGACGGAATCGAAATATTGGGCGTATTGTTTTTCCGGAATGCCGGTGGCAACGGAAGCGTTCCATAATCGGGCGCCGTCGAGATGTAGTTTCAGGTTTGCCTCACGTGCAGTGGCTGCCACTTCTGCAATGGTGTCGAGCGGCCAAATACTTCCACCACCACGATTATGGGTGGTTTCTATGCAGACCAGTTTGGTGTGAGGGAAGTGGATGTCTTTCGGTCGCAGTACAGCGCGGACGTTCTCGGCGGTAAATATGCCACGGACGCCGGGCACGAATCGAAGCATCACACCAGATAAGGCGGCTGATGCGCCGGCTTCGTAAAAGTAGATGTGGGCGTTGGCGTCAACCAGGATTTCATCGCCCGGTTCGGTATGGGTACGGATAGCGACCTGGTTGGTCATGGTGCCGGAAGGCATATAGACGGCCGCTTCGTGACCGAGTATTTCAGCGGTGCGTTTTTCCAGGGCGATGACTGTGGGATCATCGCCGAAGACATCGTCGCCGACTTCGGCGGCAGCCATGGCCTGTCGCATGGGTGGCGTGGGTTTGGTAATGGTATCGCTGCGCAGATCGATCATAATAGTCTATATCACCCTTGATTTCATTTGATAGACGGCCTGTACGAGGGCGTCGGTGGTTTTGATATTGTGAAAGTTTTTGGTGACCCGTTCGATAAGCTCCTGAGCTTCGTTGCGGCGTTCGCCCAGTTGTAATAGTATTTCCAGGGCTTCCTTTTCGATAATGGTCATAGGTTTTGCCGCTTTTTGGGCATGGCCGGTGGCGGCCAGGGCGAAATTGCCCATCTTGCCTTTGAGTTCGGCGACAATCTGCTCGGCGGTGCGTCGGCCGATTTCCGGCAGGGTCGCGAGCATTTTGGTGTCTCCCTGTTCGATACTGTAGGCGATGTCGGCTAAAGGGCTGGCCAAGGCCCGCATTGCTTTGCGGATACCGATACCTTTGACCGAGATAAAAAGCTGGAAGAAGACTTTGTCCTGGGACTGAGGGAAACCGATCAGTCGCGGCACCAGATTGTTTCCGCCTCCGCTGCCTTCATAATATTCGAGACAACACAATGTGATGGTATGATTTAACTGCTCGGACAGATTGCTCATGGCGTAACCGGGTACCATGATTTCATAGCCGATATTGCCTATTTCCAATAGTAGCGTGTTGGCTTTGCTGTCCAATTCAACGAGAGTGCCTGTAATTCGTGCGATCATGATATTATACCAATTCTAGTCGGGTATTTCCTGGCGGCTGTGTTCGTTTATGCAGCAGATGGCGATGGCTAATGCGTCGGCCACGTCCGGTGGCGTAGGCAATTGGGTAAGGTTCAGTTGGCCGGCTACGGCCCGTTGTATCTGTTCTTTGCCGGCATGTCCGTTGCCGACAATGCTTTTCTTGATGCGGGTGGCGGTGAAGTCGTCCACCGGTACGCTATGCTCGGCGGCGGCCAGTAGAAACATGCCGCGGGCATGAGCCATCAGGATAGCGGTTTGTGGATGCTGGTAGTGAGCGTAAAGCTGTTCGATAGCCATGGTGTCAATATCATGCTCGTTGAAAATCGTGTCGATGTCGTGGTAAATCTGCATCAGCCGCTGCGCCATGGGTAAATCGGTATTGACCTTGATGGTTCCCGCGTCGAGCACCTTCAACTGCCGGGACTGCTGGGCGATTACCGCGTAACCGCTGGTTCGCAAACCGGGGTCGACACCAAGTACATTCATCTTTAGGTACCTTAGAAAAACAAATCGGTCAGTTTGAGTAAGCTGTCATTATACTATGATAAATGCGTTATTAAAGCCGAAATATCGGTTTTTTTGAAAGGTTGATTCTGATACCAAAGCGGCGTTTTCGGGTGTGGATATTGGGCATAATGTCGATGTGCCTTGTAAAATTCAGGGAATAGCTTGATTTTTTCTGGCGATTGGTAATAATTCTGGTGACGATTGCAAATCGTGGAAAGCAGTTTTTCCCGGCTTGGGAGCGGGTATATGGGAGCAGATGTCATGCAGACTAAGGGTTGTTGGAGTTGGCGATCCATGAGGCAAAGGGCTTTAGTGGGTGCGGTTTTTGGGGGTGTCTCGCTGGTTTGGGTTAGCGGTCTGTGGGGTCAGGGTGTGCGTTTTTCGCTGGCGGGAGGGGGGCCGGGACAGGAGCGGATCGGCATTTCGGCTGTGGAGCCGGGGCAGGTCGTGGTCGAAGTTGTTTCGCAGTATAAGCCGGTTGCCGTGGAGGGGCGTTTTGCCCTGGCGGTAGTGCTGAATATCCCGCCGGGTCAGCATCTGTACGCCAATCCTAAACAGGGCCAGTTTGGACTCGATACCGAGATTACGCCCCAACCGTCACGGCATTTCAGGTTTGGCAAAGTGATTTATCCGCCCGGCGAGAAATACGAGGATAAAACTCTCAACGCCTCGAACCATATTTATGAGGGAAAGACAATCTGTTATGTTCCGGTTGAGGTTGTGGTTTTTGAAGCAGCCGAATGGCCTATGGTTGTGCCGGTTAATCTTGAATTGAAGGGTCTGCTGTGCAGCGATAGCGATACGGGTACGTGTCTTGGGTGGCGGGAAAGTGTCTCGATCGATATTGAGGTTTATCAGGACAAGGCTGCTGTTCGTGTTGGTGATCGTCCGGAATTGTTTGGGGATTTTGATCCCGCAACCGCCTGGCCCAGCGGCGCCGGTGATCAGCCACAACCCAAGAGCAAGGAGATTGCCCCTGACAACTGGCTCACTCCAATTTTACTGGCGTTGTTTGCCGGGGTGATTATGAACCTTATGCCATGTGTGTTGCCGATTATTCCCATTATCGTAATGACCCTGATGAAGCAATGCGCTGTGGAAGAAGGAGCACAACCAGATCGCAGAAAGAGCATTAAGGTCGGTCTGGCCTTTGCCGCCGGTATTATGATTGTATTTTGCGGGCTGGCTGTGCTTATGGGCGTTTCCAAACTGCTCTGGGGCCAGCAGTTCCAGGGCAATACGTTTAAGTTTATCCTGTTGATGATCGTTTATGTGTTGAGCTTGTCGATGTTCGGTTTGTTCGAGATTGTGCTGCCTGCAAGAGTTTCCAATATAACTATCGTTCGTAAAGGCTACCTTGGTGCACTGGGTATGGGTATGTTGGCAACAGTTTTGGCTACTCCTTGTGGCGCACCGCTGCTGACGCCGGTTCTGGCATGGTCGCTGGGTAAACCATTAGCCGTTACGATTGCAGTTTTTTTGATTATCGGGGCCGGTATGGCTGTGCCTTACGTTCTGCTGACGGCATTTCCGAGACTATTGGGCCGAATTCCAAAGGGCGGCAACTGGATGATACTGCTCAAACATGCTATCGGATTTGGTATGCTCGCTTTTTGTGTTTATCTGATTTTGCTCTTTTCGCCCGCCTGGCATGGTCCGCTGTTTTATTTTTGTCTGCTGCTGGGGTTTTGTGTGTGGCTGGGCTTGGCCGTGGTGAATTATGCGGCACCGACAAAAAAACGTTTATTGGTTCGCACCATAGCCTTAATTTTGCTTATCGCAGGTTCATGGGCTTTGGCTGTCGCGGTCAAAACCGAAAAACCGGGCGAGGCGGCGAAAAACTGGCTTGCGCAACTTGAAGACTATCAGCAACAAAAGCGATCTGTTATTGTTAAGTTTACCGCCAACTGGTGTAAGAACTGTACCGTTATTGATAAGATTATTTATAAGAACCCGGTCTTTAAGGATAAATTAAGCGAAACAAAAACCGCCCTGGTGGTTGCCGACTGGTCCAATGAAGATGCGGATATCGAACGTATGCTCAATGAACTTGGTGGCAAGGCGCTGCCATTCGCTGTGGTTTTCCCCGGCGGTGAACCGGACAATCCGATTATTCTGCGAGATTTCTATAGTATGGAAGACGCGATTAACGCACTGGATAAAGCTTATGAAAGAAGTAGATAGATTTGAGATGGGAGGTTCAGATGGCTGTTAGCAAATCCAATAGCTGTGAAATCACCGAAAAGGACAGGTGTTTTGCCGAAAAGTGTTGTAGCTGTGCCCTGTGCGAACACGCGCGCAGAAAGCAGAAAGGGCTGGCGTACTGGTTTGTGAAAAAGATTGAAGGAGGTATATGTCCTTATTGTAAGGCATACGAGAAGGTTTATGGACGCAAGGCGCATGAGCCGCGGGACAATATGTCGTCGGGAGAAGACATTGAAAAAGGCGAAGAAAAAAACGGCGGAAAAGAAAAAGGTGGCGAATAAATCAAAAATGGTGTCGCCCAAGGAGTTTTGTCCGGTGGCGTCGGATTTGAAGGATGCCGGCCGGCGTGCCGGGAAGATATATTCGATTTTGAGCAAGACCTATCCGGATGCGCGAATAGCCCTGAATTTCGGTAATCCACTGGAGATTTTGATTGCCACGATTCTTTCGGCTCAGTGTACCGATGTGCGGGTGAACATCGTTACCAGGGATCTGTTCAGGAAATACCGCAATGCCGGTGACTATGCCAATGCGGGGCAGGAGGAGCTTGAAAATGACATAAAAAGTACGGGGTTTTATCGCAACAAGGCTAAGAACATCAGGGCTGCCTGCTCGAAGATTGTCGAGAATTTCGACGGCAAAGTGCCAGATAACATGGATGACCTGCTGGGCCTGGCCGGTATCGGGCGCAAGACGGCCAATGTCGTGCTCGGCAACGCTTTTGGTGTCCCCGGTATCACTACTGATACACATGTGATTCGGTTATCGCGATTGATGGGGCTTTCGGCTAACACCGACCCGGTAAAGCTGGAGTTTGACCTGATGGAATTGATACCGAAAAAGGACTGGACGCAGTTTAGCCATGTTTTGATTTTTCACGGCCGGCGCATCTGCCCGGCCCGCAGGCCCGGCTGTGATGAGTGCCCTGTCCAGGAGCATTGTTGTTTTGGAAGAATGACCTTGAAAAGGTGATTTTTGTATCGGCAAGGTAACTATAAAACAGGAGAAGACCTTCAAAGGGGACAACGAAGCATGATTAAGATAACAAAAGTCTGTGTATATGTGGAAGTGTTGTTTTTATTGATATGTTCGGCCTGCAATGCTGTAGGGAGTCGTCCCGACCCGTTCAAGCAGAACGAGCTTCTGGGCCGGGGGGTAAATCTGGGCAATGCCCTTGAGGCCCCGGAGGAAGGCCAGTGGGGAATAACCCTGGAGGCAGAATATTTCAAGTTGATAAAAGACGCCGGTTTTAATTCTGTTCGTATTCCTGTCCGCTGGTCGGCGCATGCGTTAAAGGACAAGCCCTATACGATTGAAGCGTCTTTTTTTAAGAGGGTTGACTGGGCTGTCGAACAGGCCTTATCTCGTGGGTTTCATGTTATTTTGAATATGCATCATTATGAGGAGATTTACATCGATCCGGCCGATCACCAGCAGCGGTTCCTGGCCCTTTGGGAGCAGATCGCCGGTCACTATAAAGATCAACCGGCCAACCTTTTGTTTGAGTTTCTTAACGAGCCTAATAAGAACCTCAAGGCTGAGCCATGGAATCAGCTTATCGAAGAGGTTCTGAAGGTTGTTCGCCGAAGCAATCCCTATCGAACGGTTGTCATCGGGCCGGCCTCGTGGAACAATATCGATTTTCTTGACAAACTCAAACTGCCGGAGGCTGACCGGAACATTATCGTTTCGTGTCATTACTATAAGCCTTTCGAATTTACCCATCAGGGCGCCAGTTGGGTTGGGACATCTGCCGCCAAGGATTGGATCGGAACCCGATGGAGTGGTACTGAAAAAGAAAGGCAGGCAATCATCGAGGATTTTGAGAAGGCCCGGGTCTGGGCGGCGAAAAATAAAAGGCCTGTTAATATTGGTGAATTTGGATCTTATAGCAAGGCGGATATGGCGTCCCGGGCTTTATGGACAGCGTTTATCGCGCGGCAGGCGGAGAAAGAAGGTTTTAGTTGGGCGTATTGGGAATTTTGCGCTGGGTTTGGCGTTTATGACCGGCAGGAGAAACGCTGGAATGAGCCACTTGTCAGGGCTTTGATTCCCCCGGAGAAATGAGTTTAGGTCAGTTACAGGCGCATTTTTTGAGGGACTTGTGGAAAAGCCTAAAGTTATATTGATTGGGGGCGCTCCGCTGGTGGGCAAGACTACGGTAGCGCGTAAGCTGGCTGCACGGCTGGAATATAGCTGTTTGAGCACGGACGATTTGATCCAGGCTGTAATTGCCCTTACCACTGAACATTCTCATCCGCATCTGCATCTTCTGGAACATAAGGATGACCGTCAATATTTTATTACGCATTCGGTGGCCCGGCTGGTCGCTGATGCCCAAATTCGTAATCAGGCGATCTGGCCGGCGGTGAAAAAAATTATTATGAACCACGGACGCTATACCACCCCGATTATTGTCGAAGGATGGGCCCTGATGCCGGAAAAAGTAGCGCAGTTAGAGATGGATCAGGTTGTTTCATTATGGCTGGTCGCAGCGCCGCAGGTATTTGAACAAAGAGTTCGACAAGAGTCGGAATTTTTCCGTTCGACCGCTATGGAGGAGGTGTTTATCCGTAAGTTTATCGACAGAAGCACTATTTGTAATGATAATCTCCGCAAAGCGGCCCAGACCTTGAATCTACCGTTGGTGGAGGTTGCCCCCCAGTCCGGCGCCGATGGGATTGTCGATCTTTGTCTGGAGCGGATGTTCGGCAATGAACTTTGAGCTAACATCCTTTCAATACGGGAGTTATGGTGTTTTTCGGCAAAGGTATGGTCGTTAACATTTTATTTCCCCCTTGTTATTTATGGTTTCTTTAGTATCCTAAAGCGTATATTTATACCCAATGCGTATGATAATTTCTGGCAGGACCAATTTTAGTAACACAATCGTTATGTGCATAATCAGATTTTTGAGAAAGGCTCGGGCAAGATGAAGATAAACCATATTGTTATGTTGTCGTTTGTTTTGGTGTTGGATGTTGCTGTTTGTGCAGGGGCCGAGCAGTGGAAGGTGGCCGAGGGGCCTTTGGTGACCCGCTGGACCAAGGATGTTTCGCCGGACAATGCGCTTCCGGAATATCCACGTCCGCAAATGGTGCGTAAGGATTGGCTTAACCTCAATGGTTTGTGGGAGTTGGCGGTGACCGAAAAAGACGCCGCCAAACCTGCCGATTTTACCGAACGAATTCTTGTGCCGTTTCCGATTGAATCGGCGCTGTCGGGCGTGATGAAGCGAGTTGATGAAAGTAATCGTATCTGGTACCGCCGTACGTTCGAGCTGCCGGGGGCATGGAATGGCAAACGCATACTGCTGCACTTCGGCGCGGTGGACTGGGAATCGGTTGTTTATGTCAACGGTAAGAAGCAAGGCGACCATCGCGGTGGATACGACGCGTTCAACTATGACATTACAGATTCCCTGAAGGCTTCAGGTCCGCAGGAGGTGATCGTATCGGTCTGGGATCCGACCAACACCGCCGGTCAGCCCCGCGGCAAACAAGTCAAAAATCCCGGGGGCATTTTTTACACCCCCACCACCGGTATCTGGCAAACAGTCTGGCTCGAACCGGTGGGGAAAGACAAAGGGCACATCGAAGGCTTGAAACTAACACCAGATGTCGATAACTCTCGTCTGGTGATTGAGCTCGATTCAAAATATCTCTCGAAGTCTAATGTAACAGAAGTGGCGGTCTTCGATGGCGGTAAAGAAGTGGCGAGGGGCAATGGACTGGCGAAAATCGAGGTGAAAATTCCTAATCCGAAACTTTGGTCGCCTGAAAGCCCATTCCTTTACGACCTGCGGATTACACTGCGGTCGTCCAAAGAACCAAATAAGGTTATTGATGAAGTGAACAGCTACTTTGGCATGCGGAAAATTGAGATCGGCAAGGACAAAGAAGGTATTACCCGTATTTTGCTCAATGGTAAATTTTTGTTTCAGATCGGTCCGCTGGATCAGGGTTTTTGGCCGGACGGATTATATACCGCCCCGACCGATGAAGCGCTGCGCTACGATGTCGAGATAACCAGAAAACTCGGGTTCAACATGGCCCGCAAACACGTTAAGATCGAACCGGCCCGTTGGTATTACTGGTGCGATAAGCTTGGTTTGATGGTTTGGCAGGACATGGCCGCCGGTGACAACAATTCGGAAGCGGAAAAGAAGCAATTTGAAAAGGAACTGCAGAATCTTATTGAAGGTTTTTACAATCATCCGTCTATTGTAATGTGGGTCATATTCAACGAAGGCTGGGGTCAGCACGATACCGAGCGATTGGCCGCATGGGTAAAGCAACTGGACCCAAGCCGCCTGGTCAATAACGCCAGTGGATGGACCGATTGTGGCGTGGGCGATGTTTTTGACATGCATAGCTATCCTGGTCCCGGTTCACCGCAGCCGGAGGAGGCGCGGGCGGCGGTGTTGGGTGAGTTCGGCGGGCTTGGTTTGAAGATTCCAGGACATGTCTGGCAGGATGAAACCTGGGGCTATCAGAATATGGCCGATCGAGAGGCCCTGACCGACAGATATGAACAACTACTACAGGGAGTGGCTCAATTAACTGCAAGCCCCGGCCTCAGCGCCGCCGTCTATACCCAAACCAGCGATATCGAGACCGAATGCAACGGACTGCTTACTTATGACCGTGAGGTGGTCAAGGTGGATATCGATCGCGCGGCCCTGGCGAATCAGGGATACGTACCGCCGACATTTGCCGCCGAGGCGGATATCTTTATTGATCAGACGACGGTTGAGTTGGCCCAATTGCAGGGGACGGCCAGCATTTATTATACGCTCGACGGGAGCGAACCGACGGGAAAATCATCTTTGTACACCACCGGGATTATTCTGAAGGAAACCGCTGTCGTCAAGGCTCGCAGTTATTGGCCGGACGGTAGAAAAAGCGCTGTGGCTGCTCATACGTTTACGAAGGTGCAGCCGCGAAAGCCAGTGGAGGTCGCTCAAACAACAGATGGTTTGCGATACGACTATTACGAATTCATGGACCGATGGGAAAAGCTGGGGGATTTTTCCAGCTTGAAGCCGATTGCCTCCGGAATCTGCAAAAAGTTTGACCTTAGCCCCGGCCGGCGTGAGAGTGACTATGCCTTGAAGTTTACCGGTTACATCGAAATCGCTCAGGCGGGTGTCTATACCTTTTCAATCAACTCAGACGACGGCACGAGGTTGTATATTGGTGATGAGGTGATTGTCGATAACGACGGCGTCCACGGCATGAAAGAAGAAAAAGGACCGGTGGCGCTGGAAGCGGGCAGGCATCCGATTAAAGTGCTTTTCTTCCAGGGTATGGGCGGAAAGGGGTTGGAAGTTTTTTATAGCGGTCCCGGCGTAAAAAAGCGGCAAATACCAGCCGAAGTTTTGTCTCATGCGGAAAATTGACAAGATAACCACTCCAGACAAACCGAATTGACCGAAAATAGAATGAGTGCGACTTCGCACTTATATTTGCTCGGCTTTATAGTAAACTTTCGCACTTTTTATAGAGGTTTAAGCCGCTGGAGCTAGGGCTTCCAGCAGGAACTCGAATTTTTTATCATGTACGGCAGAAACACCGAACATAGCTTTTATTCTTTTGGTCCAAAGT
>Ga0315276_10001260_pt1 | contig 22644 bp, 30 predicted proteins | sample YL17G05_0_MG_FD_204542 | JGI IMG/M metagenome (GOLD analysis project Ga0315276, IMG submission 204542) | Sediment microbial communities from Yellowstone Lake, YNP, Wyoming, USA - YL17G05_0 | ecosystem: Environmental > Aquatic > Freshwater > Lake > Sediment | place: USA: Wyoming | collected... | reverse complement strand
AGTCTCAATATTTATCTGCGGCAAATTAGTTGATGAAGAAGAAAATTATCTTATTAAAAGATTTGGTAAAAAATACAAAGATTATCAGAAGAATACTAAGAAGTTTATACCGGAGATTTATTAAAATGAAAACTCTATCATCTTTTAATTTTAAAGGAAAAATAGTTTTGTTAAGAGCTGATTTAAATTCTGATGTTAAAAATGGAAAAGTTCTTGAAAGTGAAAGAATAAAAGAATCTGCTAAAACAATTAATGAATTAAAAAAGAAAAAAGCAAAGATTGTTGTTATTAGCCATCAAGGCAGGCCTGGAAAAGATGATTTTGTTTCTCTTGTTCAACATGCAAAATTGCTTAATAAATATACAAAAATTAGGTTTGTTAATGATATTATTGGAAAAAAATCTGAAAATGCAATTAAAAATTTAAAACCAGGAGAAGCAATTCTTTTGGATAATATAAGAAAAGAAAAAGATGAATTTTTGCCAAATAAATCAGATAATGAGCTATTGAAAATAGTGAGGCTATGTGGTATTTATGTTAATGATGCATTTTCTGTTTGCCATAGAAACGAAGCTTCTATTGTTTTATTTCCAAAATATCTTCAAAGTTGTGCAGGAAGATTGCTTGAAAAAGAAGTTAATGCTTTAAAGAAAATAAAACTAAAAAGCTGTTTGTATATCCTTGGAGGAGCAAAGCCAGAAGATAATATTAAGCTTTTAGGAAAAAATAAAGTTTTAGCTTGTGGATTGTTTGGCCAGGTTTGTTTAATTAATAAAGGCAAGAATTTAGGAGAACAAGAAAATTATCTTAAAAAACAAAAGGCTTTTATTAAAATTCTTAAAAATAAACTAAAAAATATTGAAACTCCTGTTGATTTTGCTGTTAAAGTTAATAACAAAAGAAAAGAACTTGTTTTAGATAAATTCCCAAACAAATATGAGATTTTTGATATAGGAAGCAGGACAATTAAGGAATATATAGACAAAATAAAAAAAGCAAAAGCAGTATATATGAAAGGGCCTGCAGGAGATTGTAACATTAGGGGATTTGAAAAAGGCACATTTGCAATTTTAAAAGCTATTGCAAGCAACAAAAAATGCTTTTCTTTAATCGGTGGGGGGCATTTAAGTGATGCTATTAAAGATTCTGGAATTCCAAAAAATAAATTTAGTCATATAAGTTTAAGCGGAGGAGCTTTGCTGAATTATATTGCAGGAGAAAAACTGCCTGGATTGGTGGCCCTAAGATAAAAGAGGAAAAAATGAAATCACAAAAACAAAAAACAAAAACTTATGAAAATTTTCCATTCTGGATGGTTGCTATATCAAATATTTTACCATTATTAATTTATATTATTGGAGCCTATATTTTATATAGGTTATGGGTTGGGTTTTTTGTATTGTATATAATTTATTGTTTTTGGGTTGAAACAAGAGTATTAAAAAAAAGCTGTATAAATTGTTATTATTATGGCAAAACTTGTTGTTTTGGTAAAGGGAGATTATGCTCTTTGTTATTTAAAAAAGGAAATCCTAAGGATTTTTGCAAGAAGGAAATTTCTTGGATTGATATTTTGCCTGATTTTCTTGTTTCTATACTTCCGTTTATAGCAGGGATTATATTATTAATTAAAAATTTTAATTGGAGCATTTTATTATTAATGATAATTATAATTATATTATCTTTTGGTGGTAGTGCAGTCATAAGAGGAAATTTTGCTTGCAAATACTGCAAGCAAAGAGAGATAGGATGCCCTGCTGAAAAGCTGTTTAATAAAAAAGTGGAAAAAAAAGATGAAACTTATTATTAACCGAAATGTTTATAAACTTTTGAAAATTAATAACATTAGAATGTTCCCCAGTGATCTTTCGGGGTCGCTGGATGATTTTATTTTTCTAAATTGCTTGTTTCTTGGAGGATTGCTATGGAAGAAACATTAGTTTTTATTGATGAGGGGTTCTTAGATAAGTTGACTAAACTTCTTGGAGGAGGAATCAGATTAAAATTTGACAAGTTTGATTTTGCAAAAAGAATTGCAAAAAAACAAAATCTATTTTGTAAACACTTATTTTACTATACTTGTCCACCATTTCAATCAGAAAATTCATCTGAAAAAGAAAGAAGCATGAAAGAAGGATATGACAAATTTATCTTAGCTTTATCAAAAAATAAGAATATAACTATGAGGCAAGGAAGATGCCAAAGAATAATCAACCCAAATAGAAAAATAGAATATAGTCAAAAAGGAGTTGATGTTTTATTAACTATAGATTTAAGTCACATCAAAGAAGATTTTCCTAAAATAAATAAAATAATATTAGTTTCTTCTGATACTGATTTTTGTCCTATAATAAAGGATATTAAAAAAAGAGAAAATATTGAAGTTATCCTCGATACTTATTTTGATAAGAAAAGAAACTCCAAATTCTCGCTCTCAAATGAATTGATTTATTGTTGTTCAAAGTATTTTAGGCTTACAAAAGAAGATTTTACTTCCTGCCCAATAAATAAACTAGTTGAAAATACCAAAAATGAAACTCCTTAAAACTAAAAACTACAAAGAGCTTTCTACAAAAGCAGCAGATATTATTATTAGAGAGATTAGTAAAAAACCAAATCTTGTTTTAGGTTTTGCAACAGGAAAAACTCCTCTTGGTTTATATAAAAATCTTGTTGAAGTTTACAAAAAGAGAAAAATAGATTTTTCAAAAGTTAAAGCTTTTTCGCTTGATGAATATTATCCTATTGGAAAAACTGACAGAAAAAGCTATTTTTATTATCTGCATAAAAACTTGTTTGATAAGATTAATATTAAAAAAGAAAATATAAATCTTTTAAATGGAGAAACAAAAAATCCTGGTGGTGAATGTTGGGATTATGAAAATAAAATCAAAAAAAATCCAATTGATTTGCAAATTTTAGGGGTTGGAGTTAATGGGCATATTGCTTTTAATGAGCCAGGCTCATTAAAAGAGAGCAAAACACGACTTGTTAAATTAAAACATAAAGCAGTTAAGTCTAAAGCTTTAACACAAGGCATATGCACAATAATGTCTGCTAAAAAAATAATTTTGCTTGCTTCTGGCAAGAAAAAAGCAGAAGCTATTAAGTGCTTATTAAAATGTAAGCCTAATAAATGCTGCCCTGTAAGTTTTTTAAGGAGGCACAAAAATTTGATTGTGATTGCTGATAAAGAAGTTGCTGGGAGACTGATATAAAATTAGATAAAATTAAAAAGTTATTATTATTTGTTAAGATATGAAAAAAGAGGCAAGATGGTAAAAAACATTTTAGATAAAGCTTATAAGAAAGCAATCGAAACTTTAAAATTATGTTCTACAAAGCATGGGCTTTATGCATCTGGAGGAAAAAAAGGTTACAAAGGGGTTTGGGCAAGAGATAGTATGATTACTCTTATTGGAGCTTCTGTTAGTAAAAATGATTTTATTCAAGAACAATTCAAAAAGAGTTTAATCACACTTGCAAAATATCAAAGTGAAAAGGGGCAGATACCAAATGCTGTTTATAAATTTGAAAAAACAAAGCCTAAAGTAGATTATATTTCTATTGATTCTAGTTTATGGTTTATTATTGGACATTATATTTATAAGAAAAAATATGGGAATAGTTTGTTTAAACAATATAAGAAAAATATTGAAAAAGCAATAACTTGGCTTTCTTATCAAGATGTTAGTGAAGATATAACACTTGAACAACTTCCAACAACAGACTGGCAAGATGCTTTTCCTCATAAATATGGAGATACAATAAACACACAAGCACTTTATTATTATGTTTTGAATTTGACTGGAAAGAAAAAACAAGCTGAAAAATTAAAACAAGAGATTAATGAAACTGGAGATTTGAAATTATGGAATAATAATTTTTATTATGCTTATAGATGGAAAAATCATGGAAAATACAAAGAAATAGGAGATTGGTTTGATAGTTTAGGAAATTTGCTTGCAATTGTATTTGAGCTTGCTGATAAAAAACAAGCTGAGAAAATTATTTCTTATATAAAAAATAAAAAGATTAATCTGCCTTATCCTGTTAAATCAATTTACCCTGTAATAAAAAAAGATAGCAAATATTGGGAAGATTATTATATGGATTGTGAAGCAGGAAAGCCTTATCATTATCTTAATGCCGGAATCTGGCCTTATATTGGGGGCTTTTACATTTTAGCTTTAATAAAATTAAGAAAATTTAAAGAAGCTGAACAAGAACTGAAAAAACTTGCAGAAACAAATCTAAGAGGGAATTTTCCAGAGTGGGTTGACCCAATTAATAAAAAAATGCATGGCAAGTTGCAGGCATGGGATGCTGGAACATATATTCTTGCTTATGAGAGTTTGAGGAAGAAGAAGGGTGGCAATTTAAAAAATGACTTTTGTTTTTGAAGTTACTGACAAAACAGGAAGGAAAATTCATTTATCAAAAGAGAGAGGGAGTCATATTAGACAAAGACATCCCAATGTTGTTAATATAGAAGAAATTGAAGAAACATTAAAAAAACCCTTAAAATTGTGGAGATAGAAGAAGATTTTGTTGTATACTACAAACATTTTAAGCATAGAAAAGAATCTACAAAATATTTAAAAGTTATAGTTAAGTACTTAAATGGAGGAGGTTATGTTCTCTCATCATATTTTGTAAAATATATGCTTTGAAAATGAAAGGAAGAATGAGTATTTATTATGATGAAGAAGGAGACTATTTAGATATATTTATAGGTGAACCTAAAGCAAATTATGGAGAAGAGGTTGCAGAAGGAATAACTGTTTTTAGAGATGAAAAAACAGACGAAATAATTGGTATAGGAATTCTTAATTTCAAAAAAAGAGCCAAAAGTTTACAGGAGATTAAGCTTGATCTTCCAATTGATATCGGGCTCTTTGCAAAAGAAGCTTAAACTGATTATTTTCGGGCGAGTTTCCATAGAAGAGCGAAAACTTGTTTTTGGGTTTCATTAAAATCTCTGTTTATTATAATAATCCCATAATAAGGCTCTTCTTGTAAATTTAATATAGCTACTTTGTTCTTGTAAATGAAAACACTTGTTTTAAAAATAAAATTTTTTGGCAGAAATCTAAATTCACGATACTCTTTTTTAGCAGTCTTTATTAGTTCAGCATGTTCTTTCTCTTTTTTTGCAATTACCCTTATAGGAATCTTTCTTTTTACTCTCTCGTTAATATACTGTGGGAAAATATACTCAAGATTTCTTGTTAAAGACACTATATCACCATAATGTAGAATTTCATTTTTTTCCTCAAGAACATTTAACAGTATACTTTTAATTCCTTTTGTCCCCTCAAAAACTTCTACTTCTGGTTTTTGTTTCAAAGTAGAAACAATAGATTTAAGCTCTGGCAATGCTTCTTCAATATGCTTTTTCTTTTCATTGATTATATTCTTCAGAATTTCAGGAGATGTCGCCTGGAAATATTTTATATGTTCTTTTATTACAAAGCTAACTAACCCTTTCTGTTGTAAGGAAGTTAAAATATGATAGGTTGTGGTTCTTGGAAGCCCAGCATTTTTAGCTATTTTTTGTACACTAGACTCTCCTGCTTTAAGGAGAGTTATGTAGACCCGTATCTCATTCTCAGATAGCCCATATTCTCTCAATGCTGAAATATATTTATGCTCCATAATTATTCTAGCATTTTGAGGTTTTTAACCCTTTCTATTGTTGACCATTTAGGACAACAAGAATTTAAAAGGGGTTTGGTTATTTCTTTATAGGAGTAAAAAATGTCAAATAATTTAACAAGAATAGTCCAAAGATTTGATAGAATAATAAAAGAGTATAACGCAGATCCTGATAGTTATAAATCATACATAGAAATAGATGGGTTTGATAAAAGATATAAAAGATATCAATGTCTTAGAGAAAGATATAAAAGACATTTAAATAAAACTCTTAATAAAATAAAAATTTTAAGAGCAGACACACACCTTAATGGTCGTGTCGAAGAGTTTTTTATCCCACCATTTAGTATCACAATCAAAGAATGGACAGAAAGAGTTTATCCAGACCCATTCAACCTTCATTATTCATTTACTAAAAGTAATATTACGATAGGCTTTATAAACAAAAAATTAAACAAAAAAGGATATAATTTTTATGATGGTGTTGGCGAGGATCTAAGTTTAGATCTCAGGAAAATTGTACAAGAAACACAACTTTATCTTGCAGCATATGTTAAAGGGGTTATAGAAAGGATAAAAAAGGGCAATTAAGTTTTATAATTTCATTCTAACAAATAAAATTGCAAAAAAATTAATTTTTATTTTAGTTTAGATTTAACTTTTCTCTAATCACATCAAGCATCTTCTTGCTTGTGATTCTGTAATCAAGATTTTCAACAACATGTTGTCTTCCTGCTTTGCCCATCTCTTGGCAAAGCTTTTCATTTGTTAAAAGTTTTAATATATATTCTTTTAAATCATTTATATCTGCTCTATATGCAAATGTTTTGGGCTTGTCAAATTTAATTATTTGTTTTGTAACAAATCCCATTGAGGGGTAAGCCCATTCTTCATTTAATTGAATTTCTTCTGCAACTTTTGCTAAAAATCCTGTTTTATTATGGATAATTGTTTCTGCTGGGCCTCCAATATTTATTGAAATAACTGGCTTTGCACAAGCCATTGCTTCTACTTGTATCATACCAAATCCTTCTATTCTTGAAGGAGCTGCATAAATATCACATGAGTTTAAAACTTCTGCCATAAATTCTTGTGAAAATGAATCTTCTATAAATATAACTTTATCACTAATTCCAAGCTCATCAACTAATTGCTCTTCTTTTTCTCTCCACTCACCTGCACAATCACTTGGCCAAGATTTGCAAATATATTTCCAGTCTTTAAACTCTTTATCAATTTCTGCTAATGCTTTAAACATTTCCTGAGCTCCTTTTGATGTAACATCTCCTCCAATAGTTAAAATCATTTTTTCATTATCCCTTACCCCCAACATTCTTCTTAATGCAAGTTTTCTTTTTCTATTTTCTTCATTCTCTTCCATTGGCTTGAATAAATCAGTGTCTATTCCTATGTGCATAGGAATTATTTTGCTGACGTCTACTCCATCTCTTTTGTATATACTTCTAACCCATTCGCTTGTTGTAAACATTAAGTCTAATTTGTTAAATTCTTCTTTGTAATTAGCAACCCAACCATCTGCATTAAACCAGGGAATAGGTTTTACTCCAAATTTTAATGGTTCTTGAATAATTTCAGGAACATTCCCCCAAAATCCTATTCCAATAACAAAATCTAGATTTAGATTTCTTAAATAAAATTCTTTTTGTATGCTTTCTTTATAATGACATGGAATTGCTTCTATGCCTGCTTTTAATAAACCTCTACAAAGCAAATCTCCTTGAAGACTGACTCCATCTGGTTCTGTTGGATAAGGAAAAAGTACTAAACATTTCATTTTCTTTATTAGTTTATTTTATTTATAATGATTTTTAGATTATTTTTTATTAATTTAATTTGTTATTAGTAATTTGATAAGCGAATTGAGCTTTGCAGATAGGTTCATTAAACATTTTTTCATAGCTTACTCTTCTTATCTTAAGATTATTTAGTTTTGTAAATTATTGATATTATTAATTTATTTTTATTTTATATTTATTCTTTTATATCAAATGCCTCTGTACTCGTACAACATTTACTTTCAAAACTTTTTTCTTCAAATCCATAAATTTCTTGAATTAAGTGCATTTTTTCTTTAAAATAAATATTTTTTAATCTTATAAGTTTATGTGCATTTTCATTCACATAACAAATTCCATTTTTTTCATCTTTAAGATAAGAAAAGAAAAAAACTTTTTTAGCTGATAAAAGTTTTTTGTTTAGCATTTCATTTACAGCTTTATGAGCTTCAATATGCCTCATATGCCCGTATTCCCCATTTTTATTATGAGTAAAGACATAATCAAAGTTTGTGTTTTGCTTTAGAAATTGCTGGATTCTTTTTATTATGTCTTCATCTGAAATTTGTTTAAAATCTCCTTGTTCTGAATCATCTAAATCAGAAATAAAACATTTTGCATTTAATTTATCACAGACTACTTTGAATTTAGGGGCTCTGTCTTTGTCGTCTTTCCTACATAAGCTGATTATTGTTATATTCCATTTATCTTTATTTTTTAATAAAGTTCCACCTATCCAGATTGTTTCATCATCAGGATGAGCTACAACCACTAAGATTTTTTTATTTTTGTTTTTTTGAGATTTTAATTGTTGGTTTTGCATTTTACTTTTTCTCTTCTACTTTAATATCCTCTTTAGAGTCTTCAAAATAATCCTCATTTAATTTAACCCATCTTGAACAAACTTTTAAGAGGTGATTAGAACGATAAAAAAAACTATTTCTTTTATTCTCATAATAAGTATAAAGGATAACACTGATATTATTTTTTTCTTTAATTAATTTAATAATCGGGGCAAAATCAGAGTCAGATGAAATTAAAATAACTGTTTTTACATTAGGAAATTGTTCTTTAAATAAACATAAATCTGCAACAATCCATGCGTCAACTCTTTTTTGATTGAAAAGCGGGTTTCCATTATCATCAAAAAGTTTCTGGCATCTTCCTTCTCTAACTGTTATCCATTTCTTTTTATCAAGCATTTTTTTAATATTGTCATATTTTTTCTTTCTGTCTCTCTCATCATTAGTTGGCTCTCTGTTTTGAAATGGAGGGGCCATGTAAATAAAAAGATGCTTCAAATTAAGATTTTCTTTTTTAGAAATGTTTCTAAAAGTTTGAAGAAATTTTAATTTCTTCTTAGTTTTTTCTTGGAAGTATCTTTTAACCAACCTAAAAAAACCATCGTCAACAAAAATTAAAGTGTCTTCCATAAGAAAGTGCCTCCAAAAAACCTGCTAGAAAAATAAAGCATCCGGCGACCACAGAGATCACCGGGGAATATACTCACAGTCCGAAGACTGCTGATGTTATTATTACTCTTTACTTTATAAACTTTACTTTTATTCATTGTTAATAAAAAAATACAATCTAATTAAATTTAACTGTTGATTGATTTTTTTGATAGCTTATTTTTTAGCTTAAACCTTGCTTTTTTATATTACTGATTATTAATATTTAATAACTGCAGAGCAAGTGAGTGAGTGAGTGAGCTTATGGATCATGGTTATTAGTGGCAGCCGAGCGAAGTTAGGCTGATAAAATTAGTTTGATAAGATTTATAATATCAGTTTGTTTATTATTAATAAGAAAAAAAGAGGAGAAAAATGAAATTTGATATTGTAACATTTGGAAGTGCTGTTGTAGATGTATTTGTGAATACAGAGATAGCTGAAAAACACGGGTTTATGAATTATCCTGTTGGAGAAAAGATTTTAGTCAAGGAATTAAGATTTGATATTGGAGGTGCAGGGACAAATACAGCTGTTGCTTTTGCAAGGCTTGGATTTAAAACCGGGTGCATTAGCGAGCTTGGAGGAGATGAAAATGGAAAAAAGATTTTTGATTTATTAAAAAAAGAAAAAATTGAATATTTAGGCAAAGTTGTAAAAAATGAATTGTCTGGATATTCTGTAATCCTTGACAGCAAAGGAGGAGACAGGACGATTTTAACATACAAAGGTGCAAATGATGAAATAAGTTTAAATGATATTAAAAAATTTAAAACAAAATGGCTTTATCTTAGTTCTTTATTAGGAAAGAGTTTTGAGACTCAGAAAAAACTTGCTAAGATTTTAAAGAAAAAAGGAGTTAAGATTGCATTTAATCCAAGTAATTATTTGATTAAGAAAGAAAATTTGACTTCTTTGCTGAAAATTTGTGATATTCTTATATTAAATAAACAAGAGGCTCAGATGCTAACTGGAAAAAAAGATAATTTGCTTGAAAATTTACATAAATTAATCAGCAAACAAGGACTTGTTGTTATAACTGACAAAGATAAAATGATAACTTGTTATGATGGGCACAATAGATATTTTTTAATTCCAAATAAAGTTAAGGTTGTTGAAAGAACAGGAGCAGGAGATGCTTTTGCATCTGGGTTTGTTGCAGCACAGATTGCTAAAAAATCAATTAAATATAGTTTAAGACTTGGTTTAGCTGAAAGTGAATCTGTCATAAAATATTTTGGAGCAAAAAATAGATTGTTGAGGATGAGGGTGAAAAAATGAAAGCTTGGTTAAAATGGTTGATTACATTAGGATTTTTTGCAACCATAGTACTTGCTATAGCCACTGAAAATTTTATATGGAATATAATGTTTTATGTGTTAACTTGTATTCTTATTTTTTTATTAATTAAAGATATAAATGATTTCTTTATTAGAAAAATTAAATCAAAATCTAAAAGAAAATGAAAATAGAAATCTTTGCATCTAAAATGGATAAAGTAGGAGTTTTAGCTTTTTTATATGTAATAATTTATGCAATAATAGCATTAATTAAAGAAACAAGTTTTATGAGTTGGGTATTATTAGTAATTGGAATAGGGGGTTTTTTAGTTGATTTATATGTTGTAATCAACACGAGGAAAAAATGAAAAAAGTCAATATTAATAAAATCACAAAAAAGGGCAAAGCACTTTTCCTAGCTTATGACCAAGGACTTGAGCATGGGCCAACTGATTTTAATGACAAAAATGTTGACCCTAAGTTTATTACTGATATAGCTAAAAAAGGAGGATATACTGGAATTATTTTCCAGAAAGGGATTGCTGAGAAATATAATAAAGAAATCAAAAAATCAAAAGTCCCACTTATTGTTAAGTTAAATGGAAAAACTAATTTGTTTAATGGAGAACCAATTTCAAGACAGCTTTGTACTGTTGATGAAGCAATTAGATTAGGAGCTAAAGCTGTTGGTTATACAATTTATATTGGAAGTGATTATGAAGATGAAATGCTACAGGAATTTGAAAATATTCAGAGAGAAGCACATGCTGCAGGACTGCCTGTGATTACTTGGATTTATCCAAGAGGGAGGAGTATTACTGGAAAACTTAATACTGAATTAATGGCATATGCTGCAAGAACAGGATTAGAAATTGGAGCAGATATTATTAAACTTCATTATACTGGAAGCATTGAAAGTTTAAAATGGGCAATTAAATCTGCTGGAAAAGCAAAGATAGTAGTTGCTGGAGGAACAAAAAAAGATGAAGATATGTTGGTTAAGCAGGTAAAAGAGATTATGGATGCTGGTGCAATAGGATTAGCAATTGGAAGAAATGTTTGGCAGTCTCCTAATCCATTAGAGATTACAAATAAAATTAAAAAAGTGATTTGGGGATGAAAAAAAGAATAAAATGGGCTTTTACTAGTGCAGTAATTATTTTTTTGATTATATTTATAATTATTTTGTATTTTTTTCCTGTTAAATATAAAATTAATGTGTCAGTTACCAATAGTTTAGGAGAAGTAATGTTTAATATAACTAATCCTTCTGCTAAATCAGTATATATATGGAATTGGGATTATAGTGAACTTCCAATTTATAGATTTGAAAATGATAGTTGGATAAGTGTTGTAACAGAAGAAGAAATTGGTTGTATTCATCCCTGTGAGTTCGGTTGTGAATTTGGCTGTAGAGATTATAGTATTTTGCCACTAGCATGTAAAGAATTTAAATCAAAGGAAAATTTAATCCTAAAATGGGATAAAAAAATCCCTTCTGATTATAGAAATATTTCTTGTGGTGGAGAAGTTAAAAAATGTTATGATATGGTTAATGCCCCTCTAGGAAAGTATAAAATGATGAAATGTTTTAATACTAAATGCGATATGAAGAAAGAAAATTCCATGCCAGAATTTTCTGGAGAAGAAATTTGTGTAGAAAAATATTTTGAAATTTAAAAAAAATGAAACCCATCATTGTCATAAACTTTAAAGCCTACAAGCAAGGCAAACAAGCTATTGAGCTTGCAAAGCAGCTGCAAAAAGTCAGTAAAGATGTTATTATTGGTGTACAGGCAACTGATATTTATGAAATTGTTAAATCTACAAAGCTTAGAGTTTATAGCCAACATGTTAATTATGAGAAAAAGGGAAAAGCAACTGGCTTTATTCTTCCTGAAGCAATTAAAAAAGATGGTGCTGTTGGAAGTTTTTTAAATCATTCTGAGCATAAACTAAGCTTTAATGTTTTGAAAAAAACAATGAAGAGATGCAAACAAATAGGATTAAAAACAATGGTTTTTGCAAGTTCTGTTTCTGAGGCTTTGAAAATTGAAAAATTAAAACCAGATTATTTAATTTATGAGCCTCCTGAATTAGTTGGAGGAGAGATTTCTGTTTCTAAATCTAAACCTGAAATTATTAAAAAAATAAAAAATAAATTAAAAATGAAATTTTTAGTTGGGGCAGGCGTTCATACAAAAGAAGATGTTAAAATTGCTATGAAACTCGGAGCTTCGGGAATTACTGTGAGTTCTGCTGTGTGTGGGGCAAGAAATCCTGAAAAAAAGTTAAGAGAGATGATGAAGTAAAACATCTTTTTTAGTATAAGAATTCTTTTAATATTCATTATTTAATAATTTTTATGACAAAAGCACATACTTTAGTTTCTATTGTAGATAATTCTATTGAAAATTTTGGTGATAGAATTGCTGTAAAAAGTGAAATTACAGGAGAGAGCTGGACTTATTACCAATTAAGAGAAAAATCTTTAAGTGTTGCTAATGCTCTTGTTAAATCAGGAGTGAAAAGAGGAGACTATGTTGCTATTATCTCTGATAATAAACCAGAGTTTGTTTTTGGAGATTACGGGGTTTTATATACTGGAGCTGTATCTGTGCCAATAGACCAAAATTTAAGGCCAGGAGATTTATTAAAAGATTATTTGAGATTTCTTAATCCTAACTTAAAGGCAATTCTTGTTGAAGAAAAATACAGAACTAAAGTTAAAAAATATAATGAGAATGTTCAATTAATTTCTTTAGAAGAAGCTTTAAAAGAAGAACCAATTAGGCCAGATTTAGAAATTTCAGAGGATGATATAGCTACAATAATATTTTCATCAGGTACAACTTCAGAATCAGAAAGAGCATTTAAATCTATTATGCTATCTCATGAGAACATAGCATCTAATGTTCTTGCAGCAGAATTTTTAACATCAAGAGTTGAAAAAATTGACAAAAAAGGACAAGGAATTTATATGGCTGGTATAGCTAGGCACTGGCATTCCTTTGAGTATATGGTGCAAAAAGCATTTTTGCAAGCAGGTGCTTTATTGCATTTTACAAATGTGCAAAGAATTCAAAAAAGAAATTCTGGAGCAGAAATTAATCCGCATTATACAATAATGATTCCTAAATTTGCTAATATCTTAATGAATGGAGTTAAAGAACAAATAAAAAACAAAGGAGAAAAAACTTACAAATTATTCAACAGGTTTCTTGAGAATTCAAATGCTTATAATTATAATAGGGCAAATAATGGAAAATTTAGTCTGAAAAAATGTTTGTTTCATCAGGTTGCAGAACAATTATTTTACAAGAAAATAAGAAAAGAACTAGAAAAAAAATTTGGAGAAAATTTAATTTATATAGTTGGTGGTTCTGCTCCTCTTCCCCTGGAAACACAACTTTTCTTTTGGAGTATTGGCTTGCCAATATATCAAGGATATGGATTAACAGAGACTTCTCCTGTTGTATCTGTAAATACACCTGAAGAAAATAGATTTGGCTCTTCTGGAAAGCTAATTAAAGGAGTAGAGATTTTAATCGCAGATACAGAAGAAATAAAAAAAGGTAGAATAAAAGTATTAGAAGATAGTAAAGATGGGGTTATTTTAGTAAAAGGAAAAAATGTTTTTAAAGGATATCTAAATGATGAGAAGAAAACTATGGCTTCTTTTGTTGAAGGTTGGTTTAATACAGAAGATTTAGGGCATATGAAAGAAGGATATCTATATGTAACAGGAAGAGAAAAGGATTTAATATGTTTGTCAACTGGAGAAAAAATAAATCCCCTGCCAATAGAAACAAATTATTCTGCAGAAGGATTAAATGTCATTTTAGTAGGGAATAACCAAAGTAAGGCAGGAGTTCTAGTTATACCTGATGAAAAAATGAATTCAGAGATTAAAAACAGAGGGTTAGAAGAAATTACAAATTCTGTTTTGTCTCTTTTATCTGAATCTAGCAAAAGATTTGGGATTGGTTTTTCTAGTAAAAATATTGCTGTAATAACTGATTTTAATGAGCACCAAGAATTAATAAGCGGAACTATGAAAACCAGAAGAAGATTAGTTGAACATAGATATTTAGAATTAATAAAACAGATTTGCAATTAATTTTCACAGCGCACAAATCCAACCGCCATCTGCAACTATTTCGCTTCCGGTCATATAAGAAGATGCATCACTAGCTAAGAAAACTGCAGGGCCTGCAATATCAACTGGCTTGCCTACTCTTTTAATTAAGAATTTAGACATCATTCCTGCAAGTGCTTTTTTATCTTTTGTAAATCCAGTTGTCATTGGAGTATCTATTAATCCAGGATGAACTGAGTTTACTCTTATTCCTAAAGCACCTACTTCTGCTGCTAATGCTTTTGTAAACAATCTAATTGCTCCTTTGCTTGCGCAATAAGCAGCCCCTCCTGCACTTCCTTCTATTCCTGCTACAGAAGAAATATTAATTATAGAAGCTCCTTTTTTCATATATTTTAATGCAGCTTGAGAGCATAAAAACGGGCCCTTTGCATTTATATTCATTGTTTTGTTCCAAGTTTCTTCTGGCATATCAGATACATTTCCAGGAAGATAAACTCCTGCATTATTAACAAGTATATCAATTTTTTTAAATTGTTTAATTGTTTCATTAATCAAGTTTTCAACTTCTTTCTTTTTTGAAATATCTGTTTTAACATAAATTGCTTTTCTTTTTAGTTTTTTAATTTGATTAACAGTTCCTTCTTCTGGGATTATATCAGAAACAACAACATCTGCACCTTGCCTTGCTAATTCAATAGCAATTCCCTGCCCAATGCCGCGAGCAGCTCCTGTGACAATTGCAACTTTTCCTGTTAAATCAAATAAGTTTGACATTGTGCCTCTTCTTTATATTATTAAGATTAATTGATATTTAAATATTCCTATAAAAACTTTCTATTAAATAAAAATGAATTTTTGATCTCCCTACTTTTTATATTCTATTAGGATACTGTCAACATATCATGATATGAAGCATTTTTGAATAAATTTCTCCAGAATCACAACTGATTACCATTAATTTTATTTTTAATATTATTAATAATTGACAAAGAGTATCTTCGGAAAAATTGAGCAAGAGGAGATTTTGGAGAAGATAGTTTTATGCAGTAGAACAAGAATAAGTTTGGTAAAGATAATACAAAATTCAGTATATCCTTTTAACTTGACAGTATCTTCTATTAGATATTTTTAAATATAATCAATAATATAAAATAACTTCGGAAAAAGCGAGCAAGAAGAGCTTTTGGAGAAGAGTTATTAAAAGTAGCCGAGCGAAGCGAGGCTGCTTATATACACAAGTTATTTAAATCAAAGTTTTCTTTTTAAAATAGAAAAGATGGTGAAAATAGTTAGAAAACCTTGGGGGCATGAAAAAGTACTTTCTTTTAATGAAATTTCTACTGTGAAGCTAACAAGTGTTAAGCCTAATTCTTTTCTTAGCTTGCAAAAGCATAAAAAAAGAGATGAGATATGGTATTTTTTAACACCTGGTTTTGTACAGATTGGAAACAAGAAGAAAAAAGTTAAGAAAGGAGAGATTATTAAAATAAAAAAAGGGCAAATTCATAGGCTGTTTTCAAAAAATAAACCAATTCAATTTTTAGAGATATCTTTTGGAAAATTTGATTGGAATGATATAATAAGACTAGAAGATATTTATGGAAGAAAAGGAAGGAGAGGAAAATAAATAAAAGGAACATGTTTAATATAATATTAATAATAAATAAAACGAAATTAATATGAAATTGAGAAGATTAAGCTGTTCAAACAAAGCTTAATTAATAATTACATAGCTTAAAATCATTTTATAGATTATAAAAATAAATAAAAAGAGGAATAAGAACAAAAATGGGCAATAAAATAATAGCAATTGATTTAGGAGGAACAAATTTAAGAGTTGCGCTTTTGGAAAACAACAGGATTTTAAAATATATTAAGAAAAAGACTCCTAAAAATCAAAACAAACTTCTTTTAGAGATGTGTGATTCTATTTCAAAATTAATAACAAATGATGTTAAAGGCATAGGTGTTGGAAGCCCAGGGCCTCTTGAAAATGGAATAATAAAAAATCCTCCTAATTTGCCTTTTAGGAATTTTAATTTAAAAAAATATTTGCAAGACAAGTTTAGAAAAAAAGTTGTTATTGAAAATGATGCAAAGTGTGTTGCCCTTGCTGAATCTAAATTAGGCTGCAAGAAAAAGAATTTTATTATTTTGACTTTGGGAACAGGAATTGGAGGGGGGGTTATAATTAATAATCAGCTGTATAAAGGACAAGGTTGTGCTGGTGAATTAGGGCATATAATTCTTGATAATGGAAAAGATTTTGAAAGCTTGTGGAAAGAAAAAGGAAAACAAATTAAAGAATTATTTGAAAAAAATGATAAAAAAAAGCTTAATAGAGTTGCTATGTATTTAGGTCAAGGAATTGGAAGTTTAATTAATATTTTTGATCCTGAAATTATTGTTATCGCAGGAGGAGTAAGAGAAAATGGGAATAAATTCCTGGATATGATTAAGAGAAATGTAAAGAAATATCAGATAATTCCAAGGAATATTGAGATTAAGTTTAGTAAGTTAGAGCATCCTGGGGTTTTGGGGGCAGGATTGCTGGTAAGATAAGATATTTACAGTTTATCAATGGAAAAAAGAAAAAAGTTATACTATTCCTATGAAAGCAACCATTTCCAAACAGGAATAAGTTTTATTATTTTTCCTTGGCTTTTAATTTTATCTTCTTGATCAAAAGTTATAATTAATCCCTTTTTGAGCTTAAATTTATTCAAAGCTTCTATTAACCCATTTATTTCTCTTTCTTTGTTCTTTTCATTTAGCTCATAAGTTACTTGTATTGCTTCCTTTATTTTGTTCCCTTCTCTTATCAAGAAATCACATTCATATTTATTAGAATAATAAAATATTTCTTTTTCTCTTCTTTTTAATTCAATTGCTACTAAATTCTCGAGTAATTTTCCTTTATCTTCTGAAAGCCTAAACCCCATGTTAACTAAAAAGCCATTATCTATGCAGTAAACTTTTCTTGGGTTTTGAATTTGGGTTTTTATTGAGTAATCAAATTTATTAATAAAAAAGAATAAAAATGAACTCTCAAAAGCCTCTGTCATAGATTTAACTGTTGCAATATTTTTTATCTTAGACATTTTAGATATTGCTCTAAGACTTATTAAAGAAGAGGGATTTGAGAAGAAGAAAAGAGCAGTTTCTTTTATCTGTCTGTCTAATCTCGCAAATCTTTTTATTATATCTTTATATAATATGTCCTCATAGAGCTCTTTAATGATAATATTCTGCCCGGTAATAACTCTCTTTGGTATCCCTCCTGTTTCAATAAAAGAGCTTAATTCTTTACGTATCATTGCCTGTTCTTTTAAATCAAGCTTCCAATTTTTTATACTAACTTTATTTGCTTGAAGGAATTCTTTAAAATTAAGCGGTGTCAAGCTTAAACTTATTGACCTCCCTGTAAGAATTGTTGCTATCTCGCTGCTTAATAACTTTGAGTTTGAACCAGTAATAAAAATTTTATATTTACTTTTTATTCTATCTATCCATTTTTCCCAGCCAGAAACTTCTTGAATTTCATCAATAAAAAGAAAACATTTTTCATTATATTTTTGTTCATTAATAAAATCTATTATTTTTTGAAAATCTTCAACTTCAAATTTTATAAGCCTATCATCATTAAAGTTAATGTAAAAATACTCTTTCTCTCTTAATTTAAGAATGTTTTTTATTATTTTCAAGAGAAAAGATTTGCCGCATCTTCTAACTCCTGTTATGACCAAAGGCATCTCTAAAGAAGTCAATTTTATTGCTTTTTCAGCCATTTCTCTCGGTATTGTTGGGTTTTCTTCTTCAAAGTCTTTTTGCTGTTCAAATAATATAGAATATAATTCTTCTCTGTTCATAAGTTTCTTAATAATTTTGGGTTTATAAACCTTTCTAAAGTGATACATATTTTGTTACACTTATGCTATAAAGTGATACATATTTTGTTACACTTTTGGATAGGCAGAAAAATAAGAAAAGTAAAATTCTTAAATATCCAAAGGAGAATTCTACTATAGCATCTTATAGTTATGCTATTTTCTTTACGATGGTATCTTATAGTTGTTTGGGGGTTTAGCGGAAATATAGGAGCATGAAGAGATTATTATAGAAGATAGGAAAAGTTGAAAAAATAGGTTTAGTTGTTGATAATTTCTATTGTTATCTGAGTTAAAGTTCCTGGCTTTAGTTTTTCTTCAAGAAATTTCTTTGTTTTTGCGTTTTGTTTTACGTTGCGATACACTGTAATAAAAAGGTAACGCAAAAAGTAAAGGGATAAAACCTAAAACTTTTACTGATTCTCTTGTGATTCTCTCAAAATTATAATAAGCCCAAAGAGTTCTATGGTCTTCTGCATATTTCTTAGACTTCTCAAACTTATCAGAATAATAGGCTCTTAGTTGGTGCGCTCTCCCATCTAATCTATTGAGATACCTTGATATTGGACCCAAATCAGCATCACTTACAAATATAGACCTCATAGACTTTGCCTCTGCCCAATTGTATAACAGTTCACCAATTCCATCCCCAATTCCTCCTATAAGCCCATCTATCGCTGGATTATGAAATTCTTTCTGTGTTAGAGACTTTATTAAGCGCATTTTATTTCTCTTGCTTTATTATTTATTTAATTTATTTATTCTATAGTACTAACAAGGTCATTTTTAAATTCTTGTTGTCTAAAAATAGAGACAAAATAGTAAAGTTTAAATATGCAAAAATTGTGTAGAATTATGAAAACAGAAGTATTAAGAAGAATTGGGTTGTCAGAAGCAGATGTAAAGATTTATCTATCTTTATTAAAAAAAGGCAAGGCAAATGTTACAGAATTAGCTGAAGATTCAGGGGTTCATAGAACAAATATCTATAGTATTTTAGATAAACTTAGAGAAATGGGTTTAGCTGCTGATTTTAAAGAGGATAATAAATCAAAATTTAAAGTGACAGACCCAGAAAATTTGCTTAATTATCTAAAAGAAAGCCAAGAAGCAATACAAGATTTGATCCCTGATTTAAAAAATATTCAAGAAACAATAAAAGAGAAAATTGATGTTGAGGTTTTCAGAGGGATTAAAGGAATGAAATCTTCATTTAAAGATATAATCAGAGAGAGAAAAGAAGTTGTTGGGTGGGGAATGACTGGACAGTTAAGAAAATATCTTCCTGTTTTTGCTTTACAATGGTTAAGGGACATTAAAAAATACAAAATTAAAAACAAATATATTTATGTTAAAGGAACTGAAATAAAACAAAAAGAATTCGAGATTAAAACTTTGCCAAAAGAGTTTATAACTCCTGTTGCTACACAAATTTATGGAGATAAAATTTTAATTTCTATTTGGGAGCCTGATTTAATAGCTGTTTTAATAAAAAGCAGAGAAGTTGCAGATAACTACCGAAAATATTTCACTCTCCTCTGGAAACTCGCTCGAAAATAGAAAAATTTAAATAGTCATATCAATTGATATTATTAGATATTTTACAAATATTATAATTAAAATGGAAACTGAAACAATGAAGAAGAGTAAAAGCTATATTGAAACTAATGATATAGCGAGAAGTCCAACACTTCAAACAGTTTTAATGGTGGAAAAATTTATTGAAGAGCATTCAGGAGAATACAAAAAAACAGAATTGTTTAATAAATTGCCTAAAAAAGTAATGTGGCAGACTTTTCAAGTAATCATGGAGTATTTAGAAAGAAGCTATAAAATTATAATAGAAAAAGACGGAAAAGTTGTGTATATTTGGAATCCAGAGTTTTATGAGAAAATTAAAAATAGAAAGGAGATTAAAATATGACAACTCCTTCAAAAGTTATTTTTATAGATGACCAATTGGAAAATGCTTTTAACAGCCTGCCTGATACAGATCCGATTAAGAAAGCTTTAATCAGGGCTATTCAAAATATAAAAGAGGATTTTCAAGCAGGAGAATACATTCCAAAGAGCAAGATTCCTGAAGAATATTTAAAGAAATATGGAATTAATAATGTAAGAGTTTATGATTTGCCTTTTGCTTGGAGATTAATGTATACTGTATCTGGTTCTTCTGAAATAGGAATTATCTCAGTTATTCTTGACTGGATGGATCATAAAGATTATGAAAAGTTATTTAAATTTTGATTGAGCAATAAACTTAATTCAAGACTTCTATAACTTCTATTTTAATTTCAGCAAGTGTTCCGGGTTTTAGCTGTTCCTCAAGTATTTTTGGTATGATTATAACTGCTTGAGTGCCGTGTTTGGCTATTTTCTTTGTGAGGGTGAATTGATTTGTTTTGTTGTTTCATCTGTGACTATTGACGTGGTAACTTCTTAAAACATCTCTAAAATAAGGGCATAAAGCCTCTCCTGTGATAGTTCCTATAACATCTTTCTTTTTTTTATATATTAAGTTTCTTATTTCCGGCAATTCTTCTAAATATTGTTGGTGATGTGTGCAAACTACCTTTTTAGGAAAGGCATCATTAAATATTGCATCAATACAACGTGGAAGCTCATTTTCAACCTGAAAATATTCGTTGAGATGATGAGCCTTAGTAAATGGACACAGAACTTCTGTAGAACCATCTGAAAAATGTTGTACCTCAATTCCCTTAACTTGAGGAACTTTGGTTTTTTTCCATTTTGGTGAAGAATAATTACTATAACTAATTTCAGAAGTATTAAAAAGATCACTCCAGTTGGAAATTGAAACTCCGCTACATGAAAGAGAGGCAACATAAACTAAACTCCTATTTGCTCTTGCCTTTACTAGTTTCTTTCTGATTTGTCTTCTCTTGAAGTTATCTATCATTCTCTCGAGGATATCTATCGGATTCATTTTTCTTTTCTCCTTAATAATTTATCATACTTAAGTAGCAACGAGGCATTACTTAAATCTATTTTGTCCTTAAAAGGACGAAATATTTATATACTCTGAAATCTTGAAAAGATATGGAAAAACAGCAGTTGAGGGAATTGGGTTTTTCAGAAGGAGAATCTGAAGTTTATGTAGCTTTGCTTAAGCACGGCAAAACAAGTGTTATGCAACTTGCAAAACTTACTGGAAGGCATAGAACCCATATTTATGATACAATTGAAAAGCTAAAGGAAAAAGGGCTTGTTTCTGAAACAATAATAGAAAATAAAAAATTTATTCTTGCTTCATCTCCTGAAAATTTGCTTTCTTATCTAAAAGAAAAAGAAGAAATTGCTGAAAAATTAGTGAGTGATTTAAAAAGTTTGCAAGTGCAGGAAAAAGAAATTAAAGTTGAAACATATAAAGGAACTGCTGGATTGAAAGCTGTTTTTAGAGATATTCTTAAGGAGAAAAAAGATTATGTTGGGTATGGTGAAGGGGGAAGATTTCAGAAGATTCTTCCAGAGTTCTTTGGACAATTTCAAGGCCAGTCAGAAACTTTGAAAATTGGGCTGAGGCTGATATTAAAGAAAGGTAATAAAGTTCCTGCAAGAAAAGGATTGGAAGTTCGATATTTAGATTATGTCAGCCCTTCAACTACTTTCATTTATGGAGATAAAATTTTAATTGTCATTTGGGAGCCCTTTCCAACTGCAATAAGAATAATAGACAGGCAAACAGCAGATTCTCATAGAAGCTATTTCAATCTTCTCTGGAAACTCGCCCGAAAGTGATTAAATCTTTCAAAAAAGAAAGCTTTAAATAGTAACTTAAAGTTTCTATATAGTAACTTGGTGTTAAAATGATATCTTTAACTCAAAAAGAAAGGAAAGCGTTGCTTATCTTATTTAAAGAGTTTACTATATTTTATAATGCCAATTCTATAAGCAAAGTCTTGGACATGAGCCATGTTGGTGCTCAAAAAATATTTAAAAGACTTTATAATAACAACATAGTAGTTTACCAAAAAATTGGAAAATCTATAATTTATAAGCTTAAAATAGATGATGATTACGCAAGAAAATTAGTTGCTTTTTTATTAGTAGATGAGGCTAATAATTTTAAAAGGTGGAAAGAAGAATTTAAGGACTTATTTAAAGAAGATAGAATAGTAATGCTCTATGGCTCTACGATAAAAAACTATAAAGATGCAAAAGATATTGATATTATGATTGTTATGAATGAAAAAGATGTTAAAGAGGTAAATAAAATACTTAATGAAAAACAAAAACTCTTGCCTAAAAAACTTCACACAATTAAGCTAACTCCTAATGATTTTTTAAAAAATCTTAAGAATAAAAATAAAGCCATTATTGATATAGTTAAAAATGCAGTCATACTCTATGGGCAGGATAAATATGTAGAGATAATGAAAAATGTCACAAGCTTCTAAACAAATTAAATGGTGCTTAAATAAAGCAAATAAAGAGATAGAAGAATGCAAA
>Ga0315276_10001257_pt1 | contig 22675 bp, 21 predicted proteins | sample YL17G05_0_MG_FD_204542 | JGI IMG/M metagenome (GOLD analysis project Ga0315276, IMG submission 204542) | Sediment microbial communities from Yellowstone Lake, YNP, Wyoming, USA - YL17G05_0 | ecosystem: Environmental > Aquatic > Freshwater > Lake > Sediment | place: USA: Wyoming | collected... | reverse complement strand
AACCCGCAGGGCGAAATCTCAATTTGGGCGAAGCCAAGCAACATAATCATATCATTACTTTAGTGATGATATGATACTACTTGAAGGGGTTATCATAACTTTATAAATAATAGGTTTATATATAATTTATGCAACAGGGATTAATTGATAAATTCAGGCGAGAACTTGAAATTCGTAATTTTTCTCCTAAAACTATTAGGAGTTATATGTTTGCTGTTGAAAAATTCTTGAATTTTTCTGAAAATAAGGGATTAAATGAGAATGTTGTAAAAAATTATATTCAAACTCTTTTAAAAAAACAAAACCCATCAACTGTATCTCAAAATCTTTCTGCAATTGAATTCTTTTTTTCAAAAGTTTTAAATCAAAATATTAAAATTCCCCATCCAAAAAGGAATAAGCCAATTCCTGTTGTATTAACAATGGGAGAAATTAAAAGATAAATTGAAGTTACTCAAAATATCAAACATAGATTAATAATAAAGCTCCTTTATGGTTGTGGACTTCGAGTTAGTGAAATAATTAATCTAAAAAAAGATGATGTTGATTTTAATGAAGGGCTGATTAAAATCAAACTTGCAAAAGGAAGAAAAGACAGGTTTGTTAATATTCCTGCTTCATTAAAAAAAGAATTGGAAAATTATTGTAATTTAAATAATGAAGAAGTTTTATTTCCATCTTCAAGAGGCGGAAAATTAACAACTGCAACTATCAGAAAAATTATAAAAAGTTCTAGGAGAAAGGCGGGAATTAAAAAAGATATACATCCGCATAGTTTAAGGCATTCATTTGCAACTCATTTATTAGAGCAAGGAACAGATTTAAGAATAATCCAAAAACTTCTCGGGCACTCAGATATTAAAACTACCCAGATTTATCTTTCTGTTTCAAATCAATTAATAAAAAATATAAAAAGTCCATTGGATAATTTATAAAATGTTCAACTTAAATGAAAAAGAGCTTGAAAATTTTAAAAATAAAAATGTTTAAAGCTTTCTGGAAAGCCGAAAGCTTTAAATAGTTATGGAACAAATATGTTACATATGGAACAAAAAGATTACAAACTTGAAATTATGAATGAATTGCTGAAAGGAGAAAATCATGTTAGAGGAATTGCTAAAAAGCTTAATATTAATCATATGGCTATAGTAAGAAAAATAAAAGAGCTTGAAAAAGAGAATGTTGTAGACTACAGAGAAGAGGGGAAAAACAAAAAATATTTCTTGAAAAAGACAATTGAAGCAAAAAATTATGCTTTTACAGCAGAAAATTATAAACTAAATCAAATACTCAAAAAATATCCCCCTTTAAGAGAGATTATAGAGAAAATACGAAAAGATGGGAGGATAAAGCTCGCTATATTATTCGGAAGTTATGCAAAAGGGATTGCAAAAGAAAAAAGCGACATAGATGTTTATATAGAAACTGAAAACATGAAAATAAAAAAAGAGTTAGGTTGGTTAGACACAAAACTAAGCATAAAAATAGGAAAGTATGATAAAGCAAGTCTTTTAATAAAAGAAATAGAAAAAAATCACGCAATAATAAAGGGGGTAGAGGCGTACTATGAAAAAAATAAGATTTTTGATTAAGCTGAGAAAAGAAGAAAAACTTGAGCTTGTTGAACCATCTGAAGAAATTAAAGAATCTTATATTTTAAAATCCCAAAGTAATCTGGTATCTTCTAAAATTCTTCTTGAAAATAATAAACTTGAAGAGGCTGTTGCATTAACATATTATAGCATGTACCACATAGTAACTGCTTTGTTTTCTAAAGTGGGGATAAAATGCGAAAACCATGCATCAACAATAATCTTACTAAAAGAGTTGTTTAATATAGAAAATGCAGATATTTCTTCTGCAAAAGCAGAAAGAATAGACAAACAATATTATACTAATTTTCACATAACGAAACTGGAGTTAATTGAAGCTATAAAAAATGCAGAAATTTTTAATAGTAAAATTCTTGATTTTGTTTCAAAAGTAGCTAATAAAGATATAAAAATTTACAGGGAAAAGTTTAATGAGTTAACTTCTGAGGAAAATTAAAATGTTCAACTTAAATGAAAAAGAGGAGAAAATATTCAGAGAATTAAAAAATCCTTCTCAGATTCAGGATTTTTTAAATAAATTTCCAATAAATTTTGAGGAAAAAGGAGATACCTGCCTGTCTCCAAGACAAGTGCTGAAAAAAGGAAAGTGCCATTGTATTGAGGGTGCTATGTTGGCTGCTTTGGCTTTGAGATTGCAAGGCAGAAAGCCTATTTTAGTTGATTTAACAGCTTCTCGCCATGATTTTGACCATGTTATTGCTGTGTTTAAACAAGATGGAAAATGGGGCGCAATTTCTAAGACAAATCATGGGGTTTTGCGTTACAGAGAACCAATTTACAACAGCATTCGAGAGCTTGTTATGAGTTTTTTTCATGAGTATACAGATGACAAAGGAAGAAAAACTTTACGCTCTTATTCTTTGCCTGTTAATTTAGCGAGATTTGACAAAAAAGGCTGGATGGCTGCAGAAAAAGATGTCTGGTATGTTAATGATTATTTAGCGAAAGTCAGGCATTATAAGATTTTAACAAGAAAGCAGATTAGAAATTTAAGAAAAGCAGATAAACTGGAAATTAAAATTGGGAAAATCACAGAGTGGAAAAAGAAGAAGAAAAAGAGCATATAAATCCTTAAAAACACATTTATATCTTTCTTATTAATGAACAGAAGAGAATTTATGTCGGGGGGTTTGGTAGCGGCTGTTAGTTTAATTCCAAACGGGCTAGGAACAGAAACACCAAATTCTTCTAAAACAAATGCAGAACATCTTTTTGGAAGAGGATATGAATTAGATGTTGAAAACTTGCCCAAGATCTATTTAAAAAAAGATAATGCAGTTTATGTTCCAACTACTGAGGAAATTAAGTTATACTCCCAACAAGTTTCTGACCATTATAAAGCAAAGGGAAAACAAGTTCTACAAATAAAATTTCTTGGTGCAGTAAGTAAGTACGTAATGCGAGTAGAGCAAGATGGCAATTATGCTCAGAGGTATACAAAACAAGCTAAAATCTCTATTGAACATGCACAAGAATTTTTTGATTTTCCTGAATTAAGCAATACTGCAGTTAATTTTGTTGTTCCTAAAACTCCAGAAGAGGTTATTATTGATGATGGACCTTTAAAAGCATATGTTGTTGCACATTTAATAGAGCGAGAATCACTAGGATTTCAAATTATAACTGATGAAGAATCAGCACAAGCAGATGTTAATATCAATAAAGAAATTGCAGGGGTATCTATTTCGGACGAGAGACTAGCTGCAGGAAATGGAAAAATTGATTTAAGGCGGGCGGGCAAAAGGGCAATATTTTACAGCACTACTGCGCCGCTAGAATCTCTAGTTTGTGCCCCAATAATTGAATTTCTTCACAGCAGATTCCACGAATCTCTTTATAGCCATCTTAACAAAAAATTTGAGGGTGTTAGTGGTACTGCTGATATATTTATTAAGGGGTTTCATGAATTAAGTGACAGAGAAGAAAAATTTGTTCATGCTCTTGGAATTTTATGGTTTGAGCAGTATAACGAAGATAGAAACTTGGGATTTAGTGGAGAATCTTTAAAAGGGTACTTTTCAAAGCGAGAGAGTTTAAATCCTTGCTACAATGGAATGCAGAAATTAGCAGAACATATTAGAAAAATTGGTGTGAAAGAAGCAAGAAGGTTATACATTGAAGAGCCTGATAAGCTATTTGAAGTTGTTGAGAAAAATTAGGTTTATATATTCTAAGAAATTGAGATTAAAATGATGCTTATTTACACAAAACATTCTAAAAAGAGGATGTTTGAGAGAGGCATAAAAAAAAAGATATTAAAGAAACTATTGATTTTCCAGAGTATAGTATCAGAAGAGGAAAAGAAATTGAAGCTTATAAAAAAATTAATAATAAAATGTTAAAGGTTGTTTATGTTGATATGGGAAACTTTAAAAACATAATTACTCTTTATTATTTACAATGAGAGTAGAATTAGATAAAGAAGCAGATGCCGCATTTGTTTATTTTAAAGAAAATGTTGCAGAAGGAGAAGTTGCTAAAACGATCTCCTTAGATGAAAATCTAAATGTTGATTTAGATAAAAATGGTAAAATTTTAGGTATAGAAGTTTTGAATGCTAGTAAAACTATTTCTAAACCTTTAAAAGAAGTTGTATAGAATTCTAAAATGCCACAAAAATTGCCAATTTCACGCGAGCAAGCAATTGAGCTTTTGAAGAGCATGCCTCAGCAGCAATCTGATTGGAATCATTATTTGGAAAGCGAGGCGATTATGAAAGCGCTTGCTGAAAGATTAGGAGAAGATACTGAATATTGGGGAATGCTGGGATTGTTGCATGATGTTGATTGGGCTTTAACAAAAGAAAATTTAAAAGAGCACTGCATAAAAGCAGCTGAAATGCTGATAGAAAAAGGATTTGACTCAGAGTTTATACAAATTATACAATCTCATGGTTATGGCTATGTCAGAAATGCTATGAAAGTTTGCATTTCTGAGCATCCAAAAATTCCAAAGAAGACTGAAGAATTTTTTGACAAGGAAATTCCGAGTTTCGCAGATAAAAAACGAGAAAAGAAAATAGAACATGCGCTTGCAGCTTCTGAAACTGCCACTGGATTAATTTATGCTTATGCTTTAATGCGCGGAAAAAAGATAAGCGAGATGGAAGTTTCTGGATTAAAAAAGAAGTTTAAAGACAAAAGATTTGCTGAAAATTGTAACAGAGAGATTATAAAAGAAATTGAACAAATAATGCCGCTAGATGAATTCTTTGAAATAGCTATAAAAGCGATGCAAAGTATAAAAGAAGAGATTGGTTTAAGCTAGAATTCTCCAGATAACTAAAAAAACTACTAATGCAATTATTGCCCAAAAGATAATATCTCCCAGCCAAGTTTCCATGTTTTTATAAGTAAGAGCAAGTATTTAATTTTTTCGCTTATATTTCTGGAAAGATTTAAAAACCCTAATTTTCAGTAGTAATTATGGATGCCCAAAGATTACGATATTTTTGTATTTTATTTGTAGTCTGCGCTTTCTTTAAAGATCAAAAAAAACAAGCGCCACCACACCTTAAAAGGTGTGGTTTGTGGCAGGCACTTGTTTTTAGGATGCATGAAAATTCCAAAAAGGAATTTTCTGCACAGAAAATTATCAGAAACCAAAGGTTTCTGAAGTGCTCAGAAATTAAAACTAACAAACAATAACCACATTGTCAAAAACGATTAGTTTTTGAGCACTATCCAAAATCTTTTAGATTTTTGAAGTCTAAAGAATGTGGTTTTAATTTCTGACATAACTAAAAGCTGTTTAGCTTCGTTAAAATGATACAAACTGCCGATATAACCGTACAAACTCGAGAAGAAACCTGCAGCCAGGAATATGTTGAGTGGAAGGGGCAGAAAGTCAGAATTCCGGATTTACCATACAACGCAGGAGGAATATTAACAAGATACACTCCTGAAAAGGTGGATTCTACTCTTGATTTTTATTATGAACAACTTTTAGAAGGGGATTTTAGAGAGGTTCATGAAGAAGAGAGAGAGGAACAACATCATCCTAGACTATTGGATACTGCCCTTTTAACTATATTCAGGGAAAGTAAAGATGGGCTAAAAGAGAGGCTAAAACAGGTATTAAAAAAAAGACATTTAAAATTTGAATAACAAATTTTCTTTGAAAACAGATCGACGGAAAAGGGAAAATCACCTCTTTTTATGAAGGTAATTAGATTTAAAAATATCAAAAAACTGGTAGTAAGATGTATAATTTCAAAGAAATTGAGGAAGAAGCGCGGAAAGTTTGGAAGAAAAAAGATAAAGAGATTAAGAAAACTCTTTATGATAATCCTAAGAAAAAACTATTTTCTTTTTTAGAAGGCCCGCCAACTGCAAATGCCCCTCCTGCTTTGCATCATCTAGAAGTCAGGACTTTCAAAGATATTATATGCAAGTTCAGATTTATGCAGGGATTTTCTGTTCCTAGAACAGGTGGATGGGATTGCCATGGCTTGCCTGTTGAAGTACAAGTAGAAAAGAAACTGGGATTAAATTCAAAAAAAGAAATATTAAGTTATGGTGAAGAAAAATTCATTAAAAATTGCAAGGATAGTGTTTTTTCAAATATAGAATTATGGAACGAGTCTACTGAAAAAATGGGTTACTGGATAAATCTAAAAGAAAGATACGCTACTCTAGACAATAGTTATATTGAAAGTGTTTGGTGGAGTTTGCAGGAATTGTATAAAAAGAAACTATTATACGAAGGGTTTAAAGTTGTTCCATTTTGTCCGAGATGCCAAACCCCTTTGTCAAGCCACGAGGTTGCTCAGGGATATGAGAATATTACAGAAGAAACTGTGGTTGTTAAGTTTAAATTAAAAGAAGAGAATACTTATGCATTAGTATGGACAACAACTCCCTGGACTTTACCCAGCAATCTGGCAATTGCAGTAAATCCTGGATTAAATTATGCTTATGTTGAAAAAGAAGGAAATAAATTTATTATTCTCAAGCAATTAGCGGAAAAATATATCCCAAATGGAAAAATTACAAAAATAATCAAAGGAAAAGAATTAGTCGGTAAAAAATATTTTCCTTTATTCAATTATTTTAATAATTTAGATGCATTTAAGATAATTGAAGGAGATTTTGTAACAGCAGAAGAGGGAACGGGGTTGGTTCATATGGCTCCTGCATTTGGAGAAGTTGATTATGATATTTGTAAAGAAAATAAGCTTCCTTTTGTCCAGCCAATTGACCAGACAGGAAAATTCACAAAGGAAATTCCAGAATTAGAAGGAAAATTCATAAAAGATGCTGATTTGCTGATAATAAGAAAGTTAGAAGATGAAAATAAGTTATTTAAAATGGTAAAATACAGCCATGATTACCCTTTTTGCTGGAGATGTAATTCTCCATTAATGTATTATGCGATTAAGTCCTGGTTTATTAAGGTTAGCAAGGTTAAAGAGAAACTTGTTAAATTAAACAAGAAAATAAACTGGTATCCAAAAAATATCAAAGAAGGCAGATTTGGTATTTGGCTGGAAGGAATAAAAGACTGGAATTTATCTAGATTTAAATTTTGGGGAACTCCTTTGCCTGTTTGGAGATGCGAATGCGGAGAAGAAAAAATTATCGGGAGTGTTGATGAATTAAAAAATAACTCTATTAAAAAATTTAAGGAGTATGATCTGCACAGGCCCTGGATTGATGATATAAAGTTCAAATGCAAGTGCGGAAAAGAGATGAAAAGAGTTGCTGATGTTATTGATTGCTGGTATGATTCAGGAAGCGCTAGTTTTGCGCAATTTCATTATCCATTTGAGAATAAAAAAGAATTTCAGAAAAGATTTCCGTATGATTTTATTGCAGAGGCAATTGACCAGACAAGAGGATGGTTTTATACACTTCATGCAATAACAACAATGTTATTTGATGATGTTGCTTATAAAAATGTGATATGCGCAGGACATGTTGTAGACGAAAATGGAGAAAAGATGTCTAAAAGCAAAGGAAATGTAATACAGCCAAAAGATGTATTTGAACAAGTGGGGGTTGATGCAGTCAGATTGCAATTCTGCACCACAGATCCTGGAAACCAGAAAAGATTTTCTGTAGGTATGATAAAAGAAAGTGTTTTACCTTTCTTGAATGTATTATATAATTGCAAAACTTTTTATGAACAAGCTGCAAAAAACAAGAACAAAAAACAGCTTGAAGATAAATGGATATTAAGCAAATTGAATTCTTTAATTAAAAAAACAACAGAAGATTTAGAGAATTATAAAATTGATGGAGCTTTTTTAAGCATTATGAATTTTGTTGTAAATGATTTTTCAAGAACTTACATCAAGATGACCAGAGACAGAGACAACACCAAAGAAGTTTTGGGAGAAATCCTGAAAAAAACATCGTTATTGCTTGCTCCTTATGCTCCATATATAACCGAGTATATTTATGCAGATTTTGATAAAGAATCTGTCCATCTTTCTTCATGGCCAAAATTTGATAATAAATTAATAGACAAAAAACTTGAAGAAGAGCTTTCAATTGTTTTAGAGATTATTGAAAAAGGTTTATATGCAAGAGATAAGGCACAGATAGGACTAAAATGGCCGTTGGCAAAAGCGAGCATTAAAGCTCCTCTAAAAATAAGTAGCGAATTTGAAGCTTTATTAAAGAAGCAGCTAAATGTAAAGTCCATTATACAAACAAATAATAAAGAAAATAAAGTTATAACTGCCGAGCTTGACACAAAGATGACAGCTGAGCTTGAAGAAGAAGGGTTCGCCAGAGAAATTTCAAGAAAAATTCAGGACGCAAGGAAAAAAGCAGGGCTTGTGAAAACAGATAAAATTAATTTAGCAATTGTTACAGATTTAAACTTGAAAAACAATGAAAATTTTATTAAAGAGAGAACAAACGCCAAGAAAATTTTAATTTTAAAGAAGATAGAAGAAAAAGACGAGAAAAGCTATAAAAATAGAATAAACGAGAAAATTAAGGACAAGGAAATAAAAATTTTATTTACCGGGCTGTAGAGATTTTTTCTTTCTAAGAATAAAACAAAAAAAGAAAACATTTAAATACTTCAGTATTTTTTAGATTTAAAGACTTCGGGAGTTTTCTTAATTCCTGAGTACTACCATAATGGTAGTAATTAAAAAAGAGCAAACTAAAAATGATTGTGAAAGAAGAATTTTTGAGTAGGCTGAGAAAAATTTTTGATTTGAACTTATACGAGGTGAAGGTTTGGACTGCATTACTCTCTAGGGGCGTTTCAACTGCCGGAGAGTTAAGTAATATAAGTGATGTTCCGAGAAGCAGAACATACGACATTCTTGAGAGCTTAGAGAAAAAGGGATTCATTATAATGAAACTTGGAAAGCCGATAAAGTTTGTGGCTTTGAAACCAGAAGAAGTTATAGAAAGAGTAAAGAAAAACTTGGTTGTAGATGCACAGACTAAAAGCAAGAGATTAGAGCAGTTAAAAGGCGACGATGTTTTGAAAGAGCTGGGAACTTTGTTTACGCAGGGAGTTAAGTTTGTACAGCCAGCTGATTTAAGCGGAAGCTTGAGAGGAAGACAGAATTTATACAACCATTTAGACATGATGATACGAGAGGCGCAGAAATCGATAACTATTGTTACAACAAGCGATGGTTTGAACAGAAAATTAGAAGCGTTAATGCCAAGTTTAGAAAAAGCTAAGAAAAGAGGAGTGAAAATAAAGGTAGCAGCTCCAATAAACCAAGGAAATTTGAAAATTGCTAAAGATTTCTCTAAAGTTGCAGAGATAAAGAGTTCAGAAAATATGAAGGCGAGATTTATGATTGTTGACAGCGAACAACTTTTAATGATGCTTTTGGATGATGAGAAAGTGCATCCTAACTACGACTTGGGTGTCTGGATAAACACAGAGTTTTTCGCTCCAGCTTTAGAACAGCTGTTTGAATTAGCATGGACAGATATGAAGCCTGTGAACAAAGTTGGGAAATAAGGGCTGAATAGGAATAAGACAAAGAACAGAACAAAAATTTAACAAAGCTAAAAGAAAAGGATAAAAAGGGGAAAGAAAGCACTTAAAAGGATTTGAATTTTCTTATTTTTTAGTTCACATCTCTTCCATATCGTATGAAACCTAACGGTTCATCAGAAATCTTATGATTTCTGACTGCTATCAAAATTTTTAATTTTGAAGTCCTAACAAGTCACCTTCCCTTAAATTTGCTTCGCTTTGTTCAGTCACATCTCTTCCATAACAGAAGTTAAATCTGATACAATTGGTAAGAACTTGATTTATTGATTGTTTCTACATTACTGCTTGATTTAAAACTATTACACTTTTAATTTTTTGATTGAACTAAATCATAAATGTTCTTGAAAAAAGTTTTAGCATTTTCTAAACTTTCTTTTGCAGGCTCTTTATTTGCCTGGGCTAATCTTTTGTATGTAAACTCTCCTCTTTTCTTTTTCTCTACTTTGAAAATTCCCAACAGCCTCTCAGCTTTCACTAAAACTTCTTCATATAATATTAATAGCTCCCTGTCAATTACTCCTTGCTCAACTAATCTTTTGAATTCCTCGTATGTCTTTTTGTGTTCTTCTGGAGCTTTTGTTATTATTCCTTTCACTATCAAATAAGCCTTTGCAGTATAGAAAATTGAATAATAAGCATGTGAAATAACTGAACTGAAATAAGTATCTGCTTTTCTTACTTCAAATGTTTTAACTTGCAAATCCTGGTTAATGCTTAACTGCATTATTATCTCTGCTAGCCGTAGTTCATTCTCAGCTCTTTCTAAGTATAGTTTAGTATCTGAATCCATCTTTTATTCCTTCTTTCAGTAATGAATAGAATATGTGAGAATTGTGTATTGATAAATGTTTCCTTGCTATCTGCTTGCCCAAGTTTTCGTAGTCTACTTTTAACATCTCAAGAAATTCGTTTTTACTAATAACATGCCCGTGTATCTCTAAAGGGGTTTTAAGTTCTGATGATTTTAAAGCAGATTCAATTATCTTTTTCTCGCTTTCTTTTTCAATAAAAACAGCAATATCTAAGTCAGATTCTTTTGTCTGTTTTCCTATTGCATGCGAGCCGAAAATAACAAGAGAATAAAAAAATGTATGCTTTTCAATTTCTTCTTTAATTCTTTTTATTGCTCTTTCTACCAGCTTTGAAATTTTTTTTGTGTTTAAAATCGACAAATAATAAAAAACTAAATCATTATCAGTATTTAATGTGCAAAGCAAAGACCTTCCAACTCTTCTTTCTATCACAAGATTTTCTTCCTTAAACTTCTTTAGGGCTAATGCCATGGCATTATTTGATTTTTCGCCAGAAATTTCTTTTATCTCTTTGATAGAATACTCCTTAAGGATATTCTTTGTTAATGGTTCAAATATCTTAAGTTGATTTTCAGTTAACATTTTAAGTCCTATTTTGTGATATATATTAACCACTTATTTGGTTTATATAAACCAATATATTGGTATTTATAAACTTTTCTGTTTTCAACCTTTTAGTTGAATTGTAATATGATTCTTTATCTACACCCATATCACAAAGATACAAAAAAATATAACATTATGATAACATGCAAAACGAAGGAAAAGGAAGAAGAAAAAGAGAAACGCTCCTAAAATTGTATGCAATATAACTTATAAGTAGTAACGCAACCAAAAAGTTTAAAAAGGCTGAATCTGTATAAAAATATGGCAAAAGAAAAAATAACAGGGCAGTTTGATTGGAGAGTCCCGCAAATTGTTCCAAGTTTTGTTCAAGGAAAAGATGCTTTAGCTATTTATAATTCTATTAAAGACTTAGGATTAGGATTAGGATGGATGGATTATGATGAAAATAGCAAGCTCGTAAAAGGAGATAATGTGTTTATTTCTGCAAAAATTGATACTCAATTACAACCCTTAGGGATAAGAGTAGCTAATTTAAGAGATTGCGGCAGGACAGAAGTTATGGGAATGGTTAAAGGACAATACTACACAATTCCCCCTGCGCTTGTTTTAAGAACTATAAAAGATTCTTATGAAAAAAATCTTCCTTTAATTAAAAAGCTTACAGAGTTAGTTGAAGAAAAAAATAGAAGATTAGAACTGCCTGCTTTAATAACTGGATTTGATGTTCAACCATTAGGAAATGAAGGATATAGGGTCGATATAATCGCTAGAGATGATTTTGCGTCTGTTTCTGACGAAAGATTAAAAGAAAAATATCATGGAAAAACCTTTTCAGAAGTAGATGAGATTGGTTTGCCAAAATTTGATAAAAATGGAATAAGAACCTGGTATGCTAGAAATGAGGGCTTGTCCAGGCTCTACTTGTGCAGGGATCTTGACTTGTACTCCAACAGCGGGGACTTGGCTGACTCGAATGCGGATGGTCGGGTAGTTGTTGTGAGTGGCGAAGCCACTCCGCAAAAAATTAATGAGTATGCTCAAAATCTTCAAACACAAAGAGATAAACAAATAGCACAAGTTAATGATAGGTATGCTAAAGCAGAAGCGGTTTTGAGGGGAGAAAATTAATATGGCAGATAAAGTAAAATTAATTCCAAGGCAAATAAGAGAAGCAGAACTTTCTACTGCAAGATTTTTATCAGCAGAAGAGCAGAAAGTCTATGAAAAAGCTTGCCAAAAATATTCAGAAAAAGCAAGAGGCTCATTAGAGAACAAAGAATCTAATCTATGGAAAATTCTTTTGCTAAATGACATCGGCATAAGGACAGCAACTTTGCCAGAATTAGAATGTGCTTTAGAAAACGGGCTTTCTTTAAGAGGACATTATGAAGATGCAAGAGAAGTAATTTTGAGAAGCAAAGGGGATTCTTATCAGCCTAATGATTATGTTGCAAAACATTTAGCAAAGAAACTTAAAATAAGAGGACAAATAAGAAATCCTTTAATTATTACTAATTTAAAACCTGTAGAAGATGAAAATTCAGAGTATGGCTTAATTGCGGAACCAACAGGCAAAACTGAAATAATTGAGGCTCGTGATTTTAACCATGAGAATAATCAAAGAAAATTTAAAAGAATAAATCCAAGCTATTCAATTGAGTTTGATGAGAAAGGAGACAGAACATTATATACAAGACAACAGGGCTTGTCCAGGCTCTGCTTGGGCAGGGATCTTGGCTTGTTCTCCGACGGCGAGGGCTTGGCTGGCTCGAGTGCGGTTGGTCGGGTAGTTGTTGTGAGTGGCGAAGCCACTTCGCAAAAAATTAATGAATATGTTAATCAACTTACCAAAGAAAAAGCAAAAAGAGATTCACAATTAACAAAAAGATTTGATAAAGCAAAGCAAGTACTGGATACTGCTTATAAACAAGCAGAAGCAATCCTAAAAAGAAAATGAAAAGATTTAAAACAGACTAATTCTTTGCATGACTCCTAGCCATTTTATGGCTGGGCTACAAGCTTATTAATAGTGCTTTTCAATCTTCAGAAATTTTTAATTTCTGATAGTGCTCAAAATCATAAAGATTTTGACATTTTGAAAAGCCATAAAATTCAACCACGACATTTAGTAAATAATATTAATTATTGAAATATGAAGTGGTGGTGATTTACTTTTAGTTGATAGGCTAAAAAGTCCGGGGCTTGTCCAGGCTCTACTTGAACAGGAATCTTGACTTGAACTCCAACAACGAGAACTTGGCTAACTCGAATGCGGATGGTCGAATAGCCCAGATAATATGGTTAGGTTTTATTATATCTTTAATATGAAATCCTACAAAAACCTTTATGAGAAGATTTATTCTTATGATAACTTATTTCTTGCTTATAAAAAAGCAAGAAAAGGCAAGACAAAAAAACCTTATGTTATCGAGTTTGAAGCTAATTTAAGGGAAAATTTACTTCAATTGCAAAAAGAACTTAAAGAACAAACTTATTTTCCTAAGCCCTTAGTAACGTTTATTTTGCGAGACCCAAAAACCCGTAAAATTTCTAAGTCTGATTTTAGAGATAGGATTGTTCATCATGCTATCTATAATATAATTGAGCCCATTTTTGACAGGAGTTTTATTTATGATTCCTGTGCAAATAGAATTGGAAAAGGAAATTTATTTGCATTAAAAAGATTTGAACTTTTTAAAAGAAAAGTTTCAAGAAATGGGAAGATTAATGGCTGGTTTAATGAGAATCAAATAAAAGGTTATTGTTTTAAAGCAGATATAAAGCATTATTTTGAAGAAGTTAAGCATGAAATTTTAATAAACATAATTAAAAGGAAAATTTCTGATGAAAAAGTTATGTGGCTTATTAAACAGATTTTAAATAATTCGGCGAGTGTGATTGGGGGGGGGGGGCGAAGAGCTGGAAATGCAAAATAAAGGTATGCCTCTTGGCAACTTAACAAGCCAATTTTTCGCAAATGTTTATCTTGATAAACTTGACAAGTTTGTTAAACATAAACTAAGAGCAAAATACTATATTCGCTACGTTGATGATTTTGTTATTTTACATTCTTCAAAAGAGCAACTTGAAAAGTGGAAACAAGAAATTGATAATTTTTTAAGAAAAGAACTGAAACTTGAGTTACACCCTGAAAAATCTAAGATAATTCCTCTTTCAAGAGGAGTGGATTTTGTTGGATTTAATAATTTTTATTATTACAAACTATTGAGAAAAAGAAATATAAAAAATATTTTAACTAAAATTGAGAAGTATAAGCAAGGGCTTTTAAGTTATGAAAAAATGCTCGAGGTTTTTAATGGATGGAATGCTTATGCAAAATGGGCTAATAGTCTTAAACTAAGAAGGGAGATTGTTGGAAAGATAAACAAAATTAAATTTATAGTAAAAGACATAAATTTTTTACCGACTTTTATGTCTTTTCCTTGATACCAAAGGCATACATGGTAAGTTGTCAATGTCCTTTGGTATAGTTAGATTTGTGAACTGCTTATCCAATAGACAGGATATAAATCTTAAATGATATGCCTCTCTCTTTTACCCTTATAATATTAATATATACACATATATTCGGAGGGGCAGAATCGATTATTTTATGAGATGTTGCCGAATATAAAACCTACTTACCACTCCTCAAAATAGGGTGTGTGATTTTAAGCAACTTTGCTATATTTTCTGACACCCCCTTTCTTTGGGTGGAAAAGCCTAATTTATTATATTTTTTAATTAAATTTCTGTTTGAAACAATAAACATCCACCTGTTTTTATATTTTTTATTAAGACAATTTAATTTTTCTTTTATTTGCTTTGTTTTTCCAAGCAAACTTCCTGTTTCAATTTCTAAAGCATAGGCATTTCTCTTAAAGTTAAATGTTATGTCAGCATCTACTGATAAATGCTCTTTTATATTTTTAACTCCCTCAATATCTTTCAGCAAATTTATAGTATTCCAGACTAAAAATATGTGTGTTGGAGAGTGATTTAACTTTTTCTTTATTAGAACATTAATCTGTTTCTTTTTAATTATGCAGTATTCACTATAAATTGAATAACTATTTTTTGATAAAGCTTCAATTTGTTTTTTATTTAATTTATCTTTTTCAAAAACATAATTTTCGTCTGCATTAAGCCTTCTTAAGATTGTTCTTTCATTTACTTCTTCCTGATATAATCTTTGCTTTTCTTTTTCTTGGATTTCCTCTTCTAAATTTTTGCTTTTTTGTTCTTTTATCTTTATTCCTTCAGATAAATTTTTTGAATATTGTCCTTTTCTTGCTTCCTCAAGGAGCTCCCTTGCTTTCGCAAGGCGCTCCTTGAACTGCGGAATAAAATGGGCTAATTTTTCATAATGCCTGCAGATATTCATTTTATTCCTTAACTTTTCGATATCATTTGTTAATTTCTGCTCATCGATTACAAAAACTTTCTCAAGTAAATTTTCGATTTCAATTCTTTCATTCTGTATAAACTCTGCTTCTTCTTTTTTCTTTTTTATCTTATAAGTTGCCTTATTGAAAATAAATTTTCCAGACTTTATGCTAATATGTGTTAAGCCAAATAAAACTAGATAAATAAAAACAACTGCTAAAAAAATAATTGCCCAAAACCACAACATAGAAAGATAATAATTAACTTTTGAGATATAAGGATATGTTATAGCTGCAATTATAAAGCCTACAACAGATACTCCTTTAAGAATATCTTCTAACTCTGTTTCTTGGTTTTGCATTTCATCTTCCTATCACCTGCTCCATAACAAATAAACATTCATCCATTTCTACCTTTTTAGCTGTTTATTTAATTTGTTAATTTTTTCCTCTTGTTCTTTTAGTTTCTTTTCAAATTTTTTAAACTCACTTTTCATCTTGATTTTGCTTCAAGCTTCTCCTCTTGTTCCTGTTCTTTCCATATCCTTTCCATTGCCTTAATCATTTTAGGGACTAACTTTGGATTTTTTACCATTCTCTCAAAAACCATATTATCCCAATCCACTTCCTTAAGAAGTTCTTTATTTTTCTTTTCTTGCTTCATCTTTTCTTCCTCTGATTTTTTTCTTTCTTCCATCTCTGCCTGAAGAGCTTCTTGCGTTTTCTTTAAATTTTCAAAATCTATAGCGCTTTTTGTCCTTTCGGTTTCAAGCTGCTTCTTTAGCTCTTCTAATTCTGTTGATTTAAATTTTTCATCTAATTCTTTATTTTCCATTCCTGCCCTTGAAATGTAAATATCAGGCATAGGACTTGAGAATTTCCAGCCATACCTGTAACATAGCTGTTGCCTGTTGATTTTTTCTGCATAGTATGTTGCTGAGCTATGCCTGAATAAATGATAAGTTATGTTCTTATTCAATACTTTCTGCCCAAACCTCCTTAATGTCTGCCTTGAGGCTACATAGGATTTTGAAAATAAGAGTTCATTCGATTTAATGTTTGCTCTTTCGTTTAAATAATCTCTAACTGCTTCTAAACTATATTTCCAAAATAAGCTGATAACTCTTCCTGCTGTTTTTGAATATTCTTCTTTTAATGTAAGCTTGGCATAAGTTTCATTGCCTTCTGGCAATTGGATATCCTCTTTTCTTATATTATGAAATTCTTCTGCTCTTGCTCCTGAATCAAAAAGAACTGCTATTAAAAATCTCTCTTCATTTGTCGAGCAGGACTTATACAACTTGATTATTTCTTTTTCAGTTAAATAATCAGGAGTTTTATTTTTGTTTCTTACATCAAACCAATCTGTTAATTTGATGGCTTTGTCTTTTAATCTCCATTTAAAGTACACTCTTAAGCTGACTTTTAAGTCTACTTGAGAAGAATGGGCATAGGGCTTTCCAAACTTTGTTTTAATTTCTCCAGAGCTTAAGCCTTTTTCAAAATTTTCTACATCTTTCAATTTTAGTTGTGTAGATAATTTGTTAAAATATTCTAACGGAGTTTTAAGATCCACAATATATTTTGCTAATCTTAAATTCTGTACTTTTAATCCTTTGTTTACCTTGCCTAATGCAAGTTCATCAATAAACGTTAAGACATACTCCTTTTCTTTTTCAGGAATCTTAGCATTGCGAATAAGATTTTTCCACTTGTCTAAATCAATTACTCTTAATGGTACCTTTATATTCATAAAATAGCAAAGTGCCTGCTATTTATAAACTTTTCTGTTTGTATCAGATGTAATCACATCTCTTCCATTACGTCAATTCCTAAAAGATTAAGCGCATTTTTGATTGTTGTTTTGAACGCTTGAACAAGTTTCAAGCGAAATGCTTCTTGCGCGCTTCCTATGACCTGGCAAGAATGATAAAACTCATTGAAAATTTGCGCAAGCTCAAAAGAATAGTTTGCAATTAAGCTTGGATTTAGAGAAAAAGATGCTTTTTCTACAATTTCTGGAAATTCAGAAATCAATTTGACTAAACTTGCTTCTTCTTTGCTTAGTTTATCTATCTTAATTTTTGATTTGTTAAAATTTCCTGCTTTTCTTAGGATAGAAGAGGCTCTTGCGTAGGAATATTGCAGATAAGGGCCTGTGTCTCCTTCGAAATTTAAGGCTTGCTCCCAAGAAAACTGGACATCGCGAGCAGGCTCATTTTTCAAAATTACATATTTGACTGCCCCTACCCCTACTTTTTTTGCATCACCTTTGGTTGTTCTTACGCTTATTTCTTGCTTTGCTTTTTCAATTGTTTTTTGTAATACATCTTCTAATAAAATTATATCTCCTTTTCTTGTTGCTAGAATTTCTGTACCAAATTTAACCACCCCAAAAGGCAAGTGTGCAAGCTTATCTGAAAAATCATATCCAGCTAATTTTAGAATTGCAAATAACTGGGAAAAATGGTCTTTTTGCCTGAAGTCTGTTACATAAATCATTCTGTCAAATTTATATTTTTTGAATCTTTCAACAGCTGCGCCTAAATCATAAGTAATATAAGAGGCTGTTTTATTTGCCTTTAAAATGTATTTTTTTTGTTCTCCAAGTTTGACATAGATTGCTCCATCTTCTTCTGATTGTGCTATGTGCTTCAATAATAAACCCGAAACAATCTGCTTTCCTTTTTCTCCAAATTCGCTTTGGCCGACTGTCTCATTAAACTCTATATTAAGCATTTCATAAACCTTATTAAATCCTTTTCCTGAATATTTTCTTATTTCATCCCATATTTTTTGGGTTTTTTTGTCTCCTAACTCCAAAAGCTTTAGCTTTTCTTTTGCTTTTCTCGTCCATTCATTATCTTGAAATTCTTCTTCTAATCCTTCTTGCACTTCTGATTTTTCCTTACCGCAGAATTTAATGTATAATCTTAAAAGTTCTGCGACTGGGTCTTTTTCAAGTGCTTTTTTGTCAAGCCACAACTCATATGCAACTATAAGTTTTCCTATGTGCAGCCCAATGTCTCCTAAATAGTTCACACCAATTGGTTTGTAGTCCAGAAAATTGAAAATCCTCATTAAAGAGTCTCCGATTATTGTAGAACGAATGTGGCCTATATGCATTGGCTTGCCGATATTTGGAGCAGAAAAGTCTATAACAATTTTTCTTTTCTTGCCTATTGCAGTTTTGCCATAATTTGCATTTATTTTTATTATTTCTTCTGCAATCATTTTTTTGTTTACGAAGAAATTAAGATAAGCTCCTTTTGCTTCTATTTTTTCAATTTCTGCTGGAAGTTTTATGTCTTTGGCTAAATGCTCTGCAATTACATTCGGAGCTTTTTTGTGTTTTTTAGCCAAAACAAAACACGGAAAAGCATAATCTCCGAGTTTTTCATCAGGGGGAATTTCAATTAAACTCTCAACTTCCTGCTCTTTTAAATGAGTTTGCTTTGCAAGTAAATTTATAATCTCTTTTTTCATTATTCTCATAGGAAAGATATGTTTATAAAACTTGCTTGTTTCTTAGGTTTATGGCAAAAAAGTGTGTAAGCTGTAAAAATGAAATAGAGGAAGAATTTGGAAAGCTACAAGGAACGATGTTAAAATTGAAAGAAGATAACAAAAATCAGCTGATTTTTGTTTGTTCTACATGCCAGCAACAAGAGGGCTGGATTGAAAAGGCTAAAGTAAAAGCTGTTTAAAGAAAAAGGTGCCTCAGTAGCTCAGCTAGTAGAGCATCTGCTTCGTATGCAGAAAAGAAAAAGCAGGAGGTCGCAGGTGCAAATCCTGCCTGAGGCTTTTGTGAACTTGCAGCGCTTAAATATCTTTTCCAAAAGATATTTAAATGAGTTGTTCTACATTATTTTAAGCAAATTTGCCCAAAAAGAGTATATTTATTCGTAACTATACTTTAACATTTCCACTCAATTCAAATTTGTGCTAAAAGATGGTGTATAAGAAGTATGTATATAAAAGAGGTAGAAGGCACGGCCCGTATTATTATCACTCTTATAGAGATGGTGATAATATAAGGAAAGTTTATATTGGTGGAAAAGAAGAGTATGATGCGTGGTTAAAAAAAGGAGAACAGAAAAAAGAAAAGAGTAGAACAACTTTTCAAATTCCTTCTGCAATAAAAAATAAACAGTTTCTTGTTATTCCAATTGTTATTCTGCTGATTATTGCGGGATTTATTATTTACAATTATCAGATTACAGGCAAGGCAAGTCTGGATATTCAAAGTTCTTATGTTGATGGAGAGAACATATCTGGAGTTTTAAGATTAGGATTAAAAAAAGGAGAGCTGCTTCCGATAAACACAAAAATTTTAGTTGAACAGCCGAGTAAAACAAGTGAGTTTGCGCTTAATCAATTTGTTAATGCTAATTCTGAAGGTAATTTTTTTATAGAGAACACTGAACTGAGTGGAAATGGTTTGGGGTATGGGTTTTCTGGTGAAGAAATCACATACCCTCTAGTGTTCTTTAAGCTAAAGATTACAAATCTTGGGATAATTGAAGAACCTATAGAACCTAGTGAAGAACCAACTGAGGAACCAAGTGAACCTGCAGAGGAGCCAATTGAAGAAGATCCTAGTGAAGAAATAATTGAAGAACCTAGTGAGTCAACAGAAGCAATTCCTAGTGAAGAAAGTTCAAGTTCAGAACCAAGTAGTTCGGAATCTGGTGAAAGTAGTTCTGAATCTAGTGGAAGTTCAGAAGAAAGCGGAAGTTTAATTACTGGAGGAGTAATTAGCGAGGCAGGAGAAGAGGTTGAAATTAAGGGGAGTGTGAGCTACGGAAATCCTTTTTCTTACAATTTAGAAGCAGGACAGACAGCTGAAACAGTTGAAGGCAGTTTAGAAATTGAAACTTTTGATGAAAACGGAAATATAAAAAGAGAAAAAATAAGTGAGAGTTCGGTTACCCTACAAATTTCAGATGGAAAAGCAGAGGTAACAACAGATTATTCAATTTCCCGCGGGGGATTTGGAGAAGAATTTTTGAAAGATGAAGAAGAAACTTTTGAAATTAATTTAGAAGAGTTTGGAATTGTTGCTGAAGAGGGTGAATTAAAAATAAGCTTAATTTACGAGGATAAAACTCTTGTGGGAGTAACTAAAAATATTAATGTTGAACCTCCTCTTGCTGGGAATGTGACAGAAGAAATCCCAGAAATTATTGAAAATATAACTAATGTTTCCATGCCAGAAACAAATTTGACAAACGAAACTATAATAAATGAAACAATAACAAATGAAACTTTAGAAAACATAACAATTTTAACAATTCAAGAGCCTGCTAGAATCGGCGAGCCTGTTAAATGGAAAAAACAAGTTAGTTTAGAAAACCCAGAAGATGTAAAAGTTAACCTTCCTAAAGAAGCAGAGAATATTGCAGTTAAGAAGCTAACAAAAGAGGAAAATGAAGAAAAACTTGAAGAAGATATAACATTAAAAGCGAGCATTACTGGACAAATTTCAGCTGATTTAGAACTTAAAAAAGAACAAGGAATTTTAAGCAGGATATGGAATACGATTAAAAATGGGGTAAGGAGAATAACTGGGCTGGCTGTTAGTGAAGAAAAAGATGAAAAAGAAGAAATAGAAGTTTTATTGCAGGAAAATGCAACAGAGTATACTATTGAATATGAAACAGAAGCTCCTCAAGCTGTTGAAGAAGACACGACAAACGGCAAAAGAATAATTGTTTCTGGGCCAGAAACACTGCATTATGAAAATGTTTTAGCTTTTACAAACATAAGAGAAGCTAAATTTGTCAAATTGTATCATATAATAAACGAAAGCAGAGAAGAAATTAATTTTACAGCTTATGATAATAATCAAAATGGCTTGATTGATTATATTGAATGGCAAGTAGAAAGCTTAAGCAACCAAACTTATGAAATAATTTATATTACAAAAGCAGAACACTTAGATGAAAATCGCACTTTGATTGAAGATGTTTATCCTGCTGTCAGTGAAAAAGATGGCAACTGGACAGAAATTCCTGATGGGGATTACTTAAGAGTAACCTTTGAGCAGAATCTGACAAATAAGAGAGATATCACCCTTTATGCAAGAAGCAAAAATGAATCAAGCCCTGCTGAAATTGAGGTCTATACTGAAGGGAGTGAAGTTGTTATTGCTCAATTTGAAAATATTATGGAAGAAAATTGGCATAAAGTTTATCTGACAAACCTTCCTGAAAGTGAAAGCTACGAAACATTTGACTTAAGAAGTTTAGGAGACGTTGAATATGATTATGTTGTTGACCCGGATGATGAATATCCTCAGTTCTCAACTTATCAGGATAACAATGGAACTTTAACAGGCACAGGAACAGGAGAATTTAACATAACTATGACCTCTACAAATACTACTGTTTTGTTAGAAATTAATGGAGTGAATGTAACTGCTGGAAGTGAAACAACCGCAGAAACGCTGCTAACAGCAAGTTCTACTGATAATCCTGCTTATTATGGGAATCTAACTGAAACTACTTTAGGTGTAGCTGCCACTGCCGCCATGGGCGCAGCCGGTTATACTTTACTAGCAACAAAGAATGATTTATCGTTTGATGGTGCAGTGCACACAAATGCGTTAGATACTTTTGTTTATGTGAATTTTACAGTCCCTCCATTTTCTACTAATATAGAGATAATTGGATGGATAAATATGAGCGGTACAACTTCTATGGGCCTGGCTTTGTACAATGGAACTGACTGGGAAAGCATAAACTCAACTGGAAATAGCGCAACAAATACTAAGCTCGATTATATATTAACAGATGCGTCCAAATATATATCTGCAGGAGTAATGCCAGTAATGGCTTGGGAGAGTTCTAGCAATGACAGGATATTCTGGGTGGATTTTATAGGTTTAAATATAACTTCAAGCAACAGAGTTTATAATGCAACTTATGACTTTGCTTCTGGGGGAGTGTATGATTATTTATGGCATAGCTGGGGAAACGGCACATCAATAAATTATAATCAATCTAATACACAAAGTTATACTATAGCTAGCGACACAACCCGCCCGAACATAGCAATAGAATCTCCTACTGCAATGAACTACACTTCTTCGTCTTTAGAGTTTAACATATCTGCTAATGAGAACTTTGGCTCCTGCTTGTTTAGTTTAGATAGCTATGCGAGCAATACAACAATGAGCATAAATGCGACTGAAACAGGAGCGAATTATACAAATGAATCTGTTCCTGATGGGAGCTATACAGTGAACTTCTGGTGCAATGATACTGTTGGAAATGTAAATGACAGCGAGAGTGTTGCATTTAGGATAGATACA
>Ga0315276_10001255_pt1 | contig 22692 bp, 22 predicted proteins | sample YL17G05_0_MG_FD_204542 | JGI IMG/M metagenome (GOLD analysis project Ga0315276, IMG submission 204542) | Sediment microbial communities from Yellowstone Lake, YNP, Wyoming, USA - YL17G05_0 | ecosystem: Environmental > Aquatic > Freshwater > Lake > Sediment | place: USA: Wyoming | collected... | reverse complement strand
TCACCCACGCGTTACTCACCCGTCTGCCACTCTACTCAGGGCCGAAGCCCCTTTCGCGTTCGACTTGCATGTGTTAGGCACGCCGCCAGCGTTGATTCTGAGCCAGGATCAAACTCTCATGTTAAAGGTTTTGCCAGCGTCCCTTGCGGGTCGCCAGCCAACTTTAACCAGAGTTCTTATGACTAGCTCTGGCGTTGTTCTTGCTACGTATTATTTGCGGATCGGCTTCGCCGCCCGAAGGCCGCGGTTCCGACCCTGCTGATACTCACAAGGTTCGTAACTACACGCTCTATCTAGTTTTCAAAGAACCGACCGCATCCCCCATCGTATCGGCTGCTTGCGGCGGCCGCTTCAGGGGAACCTTCCTATACTACTAACGCTCCGCTATCTTGTCAACCCCTTTTCGACTTTTGTCGGACGGCAGCGCCGCCTTCCAATCATCGTGCACGGCCACCAACGGTGTCGTGGGGGCTGGCCGGCCCTGGTCGTGCCGGGCCAACCATACCGCCGTTTCCGGCGGGGGTTACGGTCAACAAGGTCGCTGACCGGCGGACCTCTGATACTACAGATCCAGATCGAGCGTGTCAAGTTCCGTCGATTTCCGGAAGAGCTGGATTTCCGGGATTTCCGGAGCGTTTCTCCGCGTCAACCGACCAGCCTAGTGCGTGAGCGTGCTGCCGGAAGGCGGGACGTCTTCGATCCGCACGAGGTGATACTGGCGCGCGCCCTTGCGCAGGACGAACATCCGCCCCGCAATCGCCTGATCGGCGGTGAATCTCGCGCGTTCGTCGGCCACGCGGCGGTTGTTCACGTACACCCCGCCGCCTTTCACCAGGCGCGTCGCCTCGCCCTTCGACGCCGCGATCCTGGTGGCCACCAGCAGGTCCGCAATCGCCATCCCCGGCGCGGCAAACATCGCCGCCGCGACGCCTGTCGACGGCACATCGTCGAACACCGCGACGATGTCGTCCACGTCGAGCTCGGAGATCCGTTCTCCGAAGAGCAGACCTGACGCATGTTCGGCGCGCTCGACGGCCTCCTGGCCGTGGATGGTGGCGGTCACGGCCCGGGCCAGGGTGCGCTGGGCGACGCGCTTCTCGGGCGAGGCCCGCACCTCGGCCTCCAGGGCCCCGACCTCCTCACGCGTGAGGAAGGTGAAGTACTTGAGGTACGTCACGACGTCGCGGTCGTCGGTGTTCAACCAGAACTGGTAGAAGCGGAACGGCGAGGTCAGGCCCGGATCGAGCCACACGGCGCCGGCTTCGGACTTCCCGAACTTCACGCCGGCGGCGGTGGTCACCAGCGGCATCACGAGGCCGTGGGCCTTGCCCGCACGCAGCCGGCGGATGAGGTCGGCGCCTGCCGTGATGTTGCCCCACTGATCGCTGCCGCCCATCTGGAGCGTGCATCTGTACTGATCGTACAGCACCAGATAGTCGTACGACTGCATCACCAGGTAGCTGAACTCGGTATAGGAGATCCCGTCTTCCTGCTCGATGCGCCGCTTCACCGACTCCTTGGCGAGCATGTAGTTCACGGTGAAGTGCTTGCCGATGTCGCGCAGAAACTCCAGCAGGTTCAGCGTCCGCAGCCAGTCCGCGTTGTTGACGATGCGCGCGGGGTTGGCGGCGGCGCCGAAGTCGAGCACCTTCTCGAGTTGGGCGCGGATGCCGGCGAGGTTCGCGTCGATCTGATCGATCGTCAGCAGCTGGCGCTCGGCGGTCTTGCCGCTGGGGTCGCCGATCATGCCGGTGCCGCCGCCGACAATCGCGATGGGGCTGTGGCCGAAGCGCTGCATGCGGGCCAGCGCCATCATGGGCAGCAGCGACCCGACGTGCAGGCTGGCGGCCGTCGGATCGAAGCCGATGTAGAGCGTCAGCTTCTCCTTCGCCAGCACGTCCCGGAGGCCCTCGGTGTACTCGGACACCAGCCCCCGCCACTGCAGTTCCTCGAACACGTCTGTGGACATCGGCATCACGGCTCCAGGGCATTACTATACCCGACCCGCTGAGCGGGGTTCGGCCGCCTTCGCGCGCTGCGTTCTGGCGCCCATCGGGGTTTGGGACTCGGGGCTCGGGGCTCGGGGTTCGGGGTTCAGCACACCCGAGGCCGGCTTGCGACGCAAACCGCTCGACACGTCGGACAAGTGCATCTCCAGGGTGCCGTTGGCGGCAGCGATGGGTCCCCAACCCATCGCGGATTTCGGCCCTTTCGATGCACTTGTCGTGCACTCATGATCGCCGTGCTCGCATGGTTTGCTTTGCAAGCCCGCCTCGGGCGTGCACCGTCGGCGTGAGGCGTGACGGTCGTGGGTGCTGGCGTGCCTGCCCTGAGCGCAGTCGAAGGGAGCCAGCACCTCAGAGGATCCGGCTGAAAGCCGGATCCCACGACTGTGGGCTGAAGCCGGATCCCACGACTGCACACGTGGACTTGAAGCTAGTCGAACACCACCCGCCGGCCGTCGATGGTCCAGCCGCCGTCGAGGATGCGCTGGATGGCCTCGGGATAGATGCGGTGCTCCTGCGCGAGGATGCGCGCGCCCAGCGTGGCTTCCGTGTCGGTGTCGAGCACGGGCACGGCCGCCTGCAGCACGATGGGGCCGGCGTCGAGGTTGGTATCGACGAAGTGCACCGTCGCCCCGGACACCCTCACGCCGTGCTCGATCGCCTGGCGCTGCGCGTGCAGGCCGGGAAACGCCGGCAGCAGCGCGGGGTGGATGTTCAGGATGCGGTTCGGGAACGCGTTCACGAACGTCGCGCCAAGCAGCCGCATGAAGCCGGCCAGGCAGACCAGTTGCACGCCGCGCGTCCGGAGGTCGTCGACCAGCACCGCCTCGTACGCCTCGCGGCTGGGGTGTGCCTTGTGATCCCGCACGAGGGTTTCGATGCCGGCCAGGCGCGCCAGATCGAGTCCGTGCGCGTCCGCGCGGTTCGAGACGACCAGCGCGATCTCGGCGTCGAGGCGGCCGTCGCGCGTGGCGTCGATGATGGCCTGCAGGTTCGATCCGCGGCCGGAGATCAGGATGCCAATATTGCGTTGCACCTTGTAGCTCTTTGTCACCAGATTCGCCGGACACCGTACTTCAGGAACACACGATCGGCGGACACCACCGTCAGCCCCTCCACAAGCGCCTGCGCAATGATGAGACGGTCGAACGGATCGCGATGGTGAAACGGCAGCTTCACGGTCCGTGCCACATGGCGGATGCCTATCGGCAGGATGGCGAATCCGTTCTCCGCCATCTGTTCCGGCAGGAAGTGCTCGAGATCGCCTTCGAGAGTCAGTTTCCCGTTCGCGATCTTGATAGCCATTTCCCACGCCGACGCCATGCTGAGCCAGCACTCGTTGTGCGGACTTGCGATCGCACGCCTGGCCGCGCGGGACAGCTCGGGCCCGTCCTGGTTCCACCAGAGCCACGCGTGGGTGTCGAGCAGGAGCCGCACCTACAGGTACTCCTTGAAATCCGCCGGCGTGTCGTCGAAGTCCGGAGCCATCCAGATCTTGCCACGCCCTCCCCCGGGCTTCCGCGGCTTCGAGCCCGCGGTCAATGGGACGAGCTTGAGGAGGGGCTTGTTGTCCCTGGCGATGACGACCTCCTCGCCGGAGATCGCCTTCTTCACCAGTTCAGAAAACCTGGCCTTCGCCTGGGCGATGTTCACCTGCGTCATAGGAGGACCTCATATTGGTCATTCTACATGACCAACAGACGATTCGCAAGCCCGCGGACGGCTGGGGGCGCACCAGGACACGTCGGTCTGAGGTTCCGTATCCGAAACGCGACAGCCGGGTTGCGGGCCGAACCGAAAGCGGGTCGGCCTACAGGGTCCGGTACACGACGCCAGGCTCGCCCTCCACGATGCGCCCGATGCGGTGCACGCGGGTTTCGCCGGCCGCCTGCAGCATCACGGTCACGCGGTCCACATCGTCTGCGGCGCAGCCGATGATGAGGCCGATGCCCATGTTGAAGGCGCGGAACATGTCGTCTTCGGGTACGCCGCCGACGCGCTGGAGATAGCGGAACACGGCGTTTGGCGTCCAGGTGGCCTTGTCGATGAGCGCCGCCGTGCCCGGCGGCAGAATCCGCGGCAGGTTCTCGGTGATGCCGCCGCCGGTAATGTGGGCAAGCCCTTTCACAAGACCCACGTCGAGCAGCGGCCGGATCACCGGGAGGTACGACCGGTGCACGCGCAGCAGTTCGTCGCCGATCGAGCAGCCGAGCTCGTCGACGTGCGAGTCGGCCGACAGGCCGAGCTGGCCGAAGACGATCGCGCGCGCCAGCGAGTAGCCGTTGGTGTGCAGGCCGCTGGACCGCAGGCCGAGCAGCGCGTCCCCGGGCCGCAGCCGCTCGCCGGTGATCAGGCGGTCGCGCTCGACGACGCCGACGATGAAGCCGGCCATGTCGTACTCGCCTTCGGCGTAGAAGCCCGGCATCTCGGCGGTCTCGCCGCCGATGAGGGCACAGCCGTTCTCGCGGCAGGCGATCGCCACGCCCTCCACGACCTGCGCCGCCACGTCGGGTGAGAGCCGCCCGGTGGCGAGGTAGTCGAGAAAGAAGAGCGGCACGGCCCCCTGCACGAGGATGTCGTTGACGCAGTGGTTGACCAGGCACTGGCCGACGGTGGTGTGGCGCCCGGTGAGGAACGCCAGCTTGAGCTTGGTTCCCACCCCGTCCGCGCTCGAGACCAGGACGGGATCGCGGTAGTCGGTGCCGAGCCTGAAGAGGCCGCCGAAGGATCCGATCGACGACAGTACGCCGGGCGTGAAGGTGCTCTTGGCGAACCCTCGGATGCGCCGGACCGTTTCGTTGCCGGCGTCGATGTCGACGCCTGAGCTCTTGTAGTCCATGGCCTACCGATCCACCGCCCCCCTGGTATCCAGCGCGAGGGGAAGTTGCAGGTACACCGCCTCGTCGCGCGGGAACGGCACCGGGTAGTGTCCCGTGTAGCACGAGGTGCAGTACTGATCGCGGTGCGAATTGACGGCCCGCAGCAGCCCTTCCAGGCTGAGGTAGGCGAGCGAATCGGCGTCGATGTACTTCCGCACCTCGTCGAGCGTGTGCGTGGCGGCGATCAGGTCGGCGCGCCGCGGCGTGTCGACGCCGTAGAAGCACGGCGAGATCGTCGGCGGACAGCTGATCCGCACGTGGATCTGCTTCGCGCCGGCGGCCCTGATCATCTTGACGATCTTGCGGCTGGTCGTCCCGCGCACGATCGAGTCATCGACCAGGATGACGCGCCGGCCGTCGAGGATGCTCCGCACGGGGTTCAGTTTCACCTTCACCCCGAAGTGGCGGATCGACTGCTGCGGTTCGATGAAGGTGCGTCCGACGTAGTGGTTCCGGATGAGCCCCATCCGCAGCGGGACCCCAGACTCCTCCGAATAGCCGATGGCGGCGCACACGCCGGAGTCGGGCACGGGAACGACGACGTCGGCGTCGACGCAGGATTCGCGCGCCAGGATGCGGCCGAAGTGGGTGCGCACCTCGTTGACGCTCTCGCCGAACACCAGGCTGTCCGGCCTGGCGAAGTACACGTGCTCGAAGATGCAGTGCGAGATCGCCGCCCGCGGAAACGGCCGCACCGACCGCGGGCCGTCGGGCCCGATGATCAGCACTTCGCCCGGCTCGACGTCGCGCTCATACGTGGCCCCGATGAGGTCCATCGCGCACGTTTCCGAACAGACCACCCACCCGTCGCCGAGCCGGCCGAGGGCGAGCGGCCGGAAGCCGTGCGGATCGCGCACGGCGACGAGTCGGTCCTTGAGCAGGAACAGCAGCGAGAACGCGCCCTGCGCCTGCCCGGCGGCCTCGATCAGGGCGTCCTCCACGCGCGCCGCCTGCGACCGCGCGTAGAGGTGCAGGAAGACCTCCGTGTCGCTGGAGGTCTGAAAAATCGCGCCCTGGGAGGTGAGCCACGTCCGCAGGTCGCGCTCGTTCACCAGGTTGCCGTTGTGGCAGACGGCGATCTGGCCGTGCACGCAGTCGATAAGCAGCGGCTGCGCGTTCTGGAGGCGGCTCTCGCCGGCCGTCGAGTAGCGCACATGGCCGATGGCGGCGGTGCCGGGCAAATCGGCGAGCACCTGCCCGCTGAAGATGTCCGCGACGTAGCCCATGCCCCGCGTCGCGCGCAGTGTCAGGCCGTCGGAGGCGACAATCCCTCCGCTCTCCTGGCCGCGGTGCTGAAGGGCGTAGAGGCCCAGGTAGGCGAGATTCGACGCCTCGGCGCGGCCGTAGACACCGAAGACGCCGCATTCGTCCTTGAACTTGTCGAGCATGGCCCCGGGCGAACGTCGTCTACGCGAAGACGCGCTGGAAAATGTGATCCACGTGCCGCAACTGGTGATCGAGATCGAACAGGCGGTCGAGTTCCGCCGCGGGCAGCACCGCCGTCACCTCGGCGTCCGCCTTGAGAAGCGCCCGGAAGTCGAGCTCGTCCCGGGACGATCGCATGGCCGCGCGCTGCACCCACTCGTAGGCCTGCTCGCGCGACACGCCGCGCCCGGCCAGCGCGAGCAACACCGTCCCGGAGAACACGGCGCCGCGCGAGATCTCGAGGTTGCGGCGCATGCGATCCGGGTACACGACCATGTCGGCCGCGATGCGCGTGAAGCGGCGCAGCATGTGGTCGAGGGCGATGAAGCTGTCGGGCAGGATGATGCGCTCGACCGACGAGTGCGAGATGTCGCGCTCGTGCCACAGGGCGACGTTCTCGAGCGCCGCCGTCAGGTTGCCGCGCAGCACGCGCGCCAGCCCGACGATCTGCTCGCACCCGATCGGGTTGCGCTTGTGCGGCATCGCCGACGAGCCCTTCTGGCCCTTGTCGAACGGCTCCTCGACTTCGCCGATCTCCGTCTTCTGCAGGCCGCGGATCTCGAGGGCGAACTTCTCGAGGGAGGCCGCCGTGATCGCCAGCGCCGCCATCAGCTCGGCGTGGCGGTCGCGCTGGATGACCTGCGACGACACGGGCGCGGCCTCGAGGCCGAGCGCATCGCACACGGCGCGCTCGATAGCCGGATCGAGGTGGGCGTAGGTGCCCACCGCGCCCGAGATCTTGCCAACCGCGATCGCGGCCCGCGCGCGGCGCACCCGCTCGACATCGCGCCGGATCTCCGCGTACCACAGCGCCAGCTTCAGTCCCAGCGTGGTCGGCTCGGCATGGACGCCGTGGGTGCGGCCGATCATCGGCGTGCGGCGATGCTCCATCGCCTTCGCCTTCACGGCCGCCGACAGGGCGTCGAGCCTCGTGAGGATGACGTCGCAGGCGTCCCGCATCTGCAGGGCGAGCGCCGTGTCGAGCACGTCCGACGAGGTGAGCCCGAAGTGCAGCCACCGCGCCTCCGGCCCGACGCGTTCGGCGACGGCGGTGGTGAACGCGATGATGTCGTGCCTGGTGACGGCCTCGATGGCCTCGATGCGCGCCACGTCGAAGCCGCCGCGCTCGCGGATGGCGCGCGCCGCCTCGGCGGGCACCATCCCCTGCGCCGCCATCGCGTCGGCCGCCGCGATCTCCACCGTCAGCCAGGTCTGGTAGCGATGCTGGTCGCTCCAGATGCCGCCCATTTCCGGATGGGTGTACCGCGCAATCATGGGGCCACCTGCAGCTGCTCCGGGGTCACCGTCCAGTCGTGGACATCACCCAGCACCACCAGTGACAGCGGTGTGGGCGTCAACAGATCGCGTGAGATCCGGCTCACGTCGTCAATCGTCACGGCGTCAATGCCGGCCAGGGTCTCCTCGATGGTCAGCGGGCGGTCGAAGTAGAGCTCCTGGCGCGCCAGGTACGCGGCGCGGTGCCACGTGCTCTCGAGGCCCAGGAGCATGCTCCCGCGCACGTTGTCCTTCGCGCGCTGCAGTTCCGCCTGCGCAATCGGCGCCGCCACCATCGCGCGCAGTTCGTCGAGGATGACGCTGACGACCTCGCCGACCTTTGCGTTCGAACACCCCGCGTAGATCGACAGCAGACCCGCGTCCTGGAACGCGCTCAGGCCGCTGCCCACCGAGTAGGCCAGGCCGCGCTTCTCGCGCACGTTCTGGAAGAGCCGCGAACTCATCGATCCGCCGAGCAGCGTGTTGAACACGAGCGCCGCGTACCGATCGGGGTGATTCTGCGGAAACGCGTCCGTGCCCAGACAGATGTGGCTCTGCTCCAGGTCCTTGTTCTTGATCAGAATCAGGTCGTGCCGCTCGGGCGCGGTTTCCGTGGCGGGCCCGCCGTGCGCGGGGACGCCGCCAAATGCCCGCTCCACCAGTTCGCGCACCCGGCCGTGCTCGATGTGCCCCGCCGCCGCCACGATGAGGTTGCCGGCGGTGTAGGCCCCGTCGAAGTAGCGGCCCAGGATGTCCCGGTCGACCGCGTCGATGCTCTCCTGCGTGCCGAGGATCGGCTGCCCGAGCGGATGGCCCATCCAGTACCGCTGGAGGAACAGCTCGTGGACCAGATCGTCCGGCATGTCCTCCACCATCTTGATCTCTTCGCCGATCACGCTCTTCTCGCGCTCGACATCGTCGGGCGCGAAACGCGGGTGCAGGACCACATCCGAGAGCAGATCGACGGCGAAGTCGAGGTGCTCGTCGAGGACCTTGATGGCGTAGTTGGCGTTTTCCTTGCCGGTGGAGGCGTCCATCTGTCCGCCCACGGAGTCGACGGCCTGGGCGATCTCCTCGGCCGACCTGGTGGTGGTGCCCTTGAAGAGCATGTGCTCGACGAAGTGCGCGATGCCAGGGTGCTCTTCGCCTTCGTGGCGCGAGCCGCGCGTCAGCCAGACCCCCATGCTGACCGACCGGACGTGGGGGATGGACTCGGTCAGCAGACGGAGGCCATTGGGCAGAACGTCACGGACAACCATGGGCGAGTCTTCGGCCTTGAACGGGCGTTGGATGGCAGCCGCAAGATGTTGACTGTAAAGGAATTGCGGCCAGATTAACCTGCTGATGATAGCATGGGGACCTGACGGCAGCAAGCGATCAAACCCAAGGGCCCTGCGATGCCCACGGCCGAGCTGACGGAACTCACCCGGATCGCCCTCGAGCACGTGCTCGTGAACCTCGGCCTCGAGCCGTACCGCGCCCGGCAGATCTACCAGTGGGTCTACCGCCGGGGTGTCGTGGATTTCGAGGCGATGACGGACCTCTCGCTCGAACACCGCCAGGCCCTGGCCGCGCATTTCAGCATCGCGACACTCCCGATCAGCCGCCGCGACACGTCAGCCGACGGCACCGAGAAGTTCCTGCTGACGCTTCGGGACGACCGGCACGTCGAATCGGTCTTCATCCCCGACACCCCGAACCAGACCTTCTGCGTCTCCACGCAGGTCGGCTGCGCGATGGGTTGCGCGTTCTGCCTGACGGCGACGATGGGGCTGGTGCGCAACCTGACGCCGGGCGAGATCGTCGGCCAGGTCCGCGTGCTGGCCGACGCGCTCGGCCTTCGCGACACGCGCTTCAACATCGTGCTGATGGGGATGGGCGAGCCGCTGCACAACTACGACCACACGATGGCGGCGCTGCGGATCCTGACCGACCCGCACGGGCTGGCCGTGCCGGCGAAGCGGATCACGCTGTCGACGGTGGGGCTGGTGCCGGCGATCGAGCGGCTCGCGACCGAGCCGATCATGCCGAACCTCGCGGTCTCGCTGCACGCGCCGACCGACGACCTGCGCGTTCGGCTGGTGCCGCTCAACCGCAAATACCGCATCCGCGAGATCATCGACGCCTGCCGCAGGTTCCCGCTCGCAAAGCGGGACCGCATCACGTTCGAGTACGTGCTGCTGGCGGGCGTCAATGATTCGCCAGACGACGCCGCGGGCCTGGCCGCGCTGCTGCACGGGATGCAGGCGAAAGTAAATCTCATCCCGCTCAACCCGGCTGCGGGCATCGCCTTCGAGCGGCCGTCGGACGAGGCCATCGACCGCTTCGGCCGGATCCTGGCCGAGCGCGACATCGTCGTGTCGGTGCGCAAGAGCCGCGGGCGGGACATCCGCGCCGCCTGCGGACAGCTTGCGATCGAAGGGCGGAAGCAGTCCGCCGCGCAACAACTCGCCGACACGATTGAGTAGGGTCATCTCTCGACGGCACCACCCGCGCCCGCTGCAAACCGCTCGACACGGCGGACAAGCGCATCTTCAGGGTGGTGTTGGCGGAAGCGATGGGTCCCCAACCCATCGCGGGCTTCGGCCCTTTCGATGCACTTGTCGTGCATTCATGATCGCCGTGCTCGCATGGTTTGCTGCGGGAGCGGATGGAGCCGTCTGCCGCCGCCTACAGATCGGGCGAGACCACCCGCCCAGCCAGCGACGGATCCGCCCTGTCGATGCGCACCTGCACGCGGGTGTTGCGCGGCAGCCCTGGCGGGATTCGGACCTTGAGGAAGTTGTCGGTCAGGACGAGCGTGCCGTCCTCCAGCGTGAGCCCGGGCCGCACCTGGCCGACGTGTGAGCGGGCGAACGCGTCGGCCACATGCCGCCCGGTGGCCCTGAGCCGCTCGGCCCGGCGGCGGACGGCGCGCGGATCGACCTTCTCTTCCAGGCCGCTGGCTTCGGTGCCGGGACGATCGGAGTACGGGAACACGTGCAAATAGGTCAGCGGCAGTGCGTCGATGTGCTGCGCGCCGGTCTCCGCGTCGTCGTCGGTCTCGCCCGGGAACCCGACCAGCAGGTCGGTGCCGATCGCCGCATGCGGCAATCTTGCGCGGATGTCGCCGACCAGGTCTGCGTAGAACCCGACCGAGTACGGCCGGCGCATGCGCGACAGCACGGCGTCGCTGCCATGCTGCAGGGGCAGGTGGAAGTGCGGCAGGAACCGGCCCGACGTCGCGACCACATCGACCATCTCGCGCGGGCAGTCCATGGGCTCGAGCGAGCTGATGCGGAAGGTCACGTCACCCGGAACGGCGGCCAGCGCCCGGAGCAGCGCGACCAGCGACGACGGCGACGCCAGATCGCGCCCATACGATCCGAGATGGACGCCGACGATCCAGATCTCCTTGTAGCCCGCGTCCGCGAGACGCCGCGCGCGGCGGCACACGTCGTCGATCGGCAGGCTGCGCGATGCCCCGCGCGTCGTCGGGATGATGCAGAACGCGCAGCACGCGTCGCACCCGGTCTGGACGCGAAGGGGCACCGCCGTCCGCCCCATCGCGCCTGGCTCGATACGCGTCCCGCACGCATCCTCGCCGTTCTCCGTCCGGGGACGGGGCCATTCTTCCGGGCGGCCTTGCAAATTCTGCGCGTCTTGCGTGTGAACTGCCACGGCTAATGCGCCCCGTCCCCAATCGGCCTCGGATGTGCGCAGCCAGTTCGCAAGTTGGGGCTTCTCGTCGTTGGGCACCAGCCGCACGACCTGCGGCAGCGAGGCCAGGTCGTCGGGCTGGCGCGTGGCGTAACAGCCGGTGACGACGATGCGGGCGCGTGCGTTGTCGCGGGCGACGCGGCGGATGAGGTGGCGCGCGCCCTGGTCGGCGGCACCGGTCACCGAGCACGTATTGACGACGACCAGATCGGCGTCCTCTGCCGGCGCGGCAACCGCGCCGCTCGCGCGCAGGCTGTCCTCGAACTCGAACGAGTCAGCCTGATTGACGCGGCAGCCGAAGGTGACGATGGCGTATTTCACGGGGCTTGGGGCATCCGCAGACTGACGACTGACTACGTCCCGTCGCCCGCAGCCAGCCGCGCGGCGGCCTGTTCGACCTTGTCGGCAAGCTTCGCCTTGTAGGCTTCGAGGCGCGCCGTCAGTTGCGGATCCCCGATCGCCAGGATCTGCGCGGCCAGCACGCCGGCGTTGATCGCGCCCGACTTGCCGACCGCCACCGTCGCCACGGGGACGCCCGGCGGCATTTGCACGGTCGAGAGCAGCGCGTCCAGACCCAGCAGCGGCGACGAGTCGATGGGCACGCCGATCACGGGCTTCGTCGTATGCCCGGCCACCATGCCGGCCAGGTGCGCCGCGGCGCCCGCGCCGACGATGTACACCTGCACGCCGCGCGCTGGCGCCTCGGCCAGCAGTTTCTGCACGCGCGCCGGCGACCGATGCGCCGATGCCACCGTCATTTCGCAGGGGATGCCGAACTCGCGCAGCACGTCGGCGGCGCCCTTCATGATCGGCGCGTCGGAATCGGACCCCATCAGAATCAGCACCTGGATCTGGGACATGGCGTTACTCCATCACACTCGGGACTCGGGATTCCCACCTTCGCCCTCCGGGCTTCGGCGGGCCAGCGGGATTCGGGATTCGGCCCCTGGGGTCGTTGCCCGCGGCGGAAGGTCACGCGGCAAACCATGCGAGCACGGCGATTGCCGATGCTCGACAAACGCGTCGCAAGGGCCGAAATCCGCGCTGGGTTGGGGACCCAGCGCTGCCGCCAACGGAACCCTGGAGACGCATTTGTCCGCCGTGTCGAGCGGTTTGCGGCGTGACTTGCCGCCGCGGGTTGCTCCCTCTTCTGCTTTCTGCCTTCTGGCTTTTGGCTTCTTTCCGACTACTCCACCGCTCTCACGCCTATATCGGTTCGATAGTGCATCCGATCGAATGATATCCCCGCCACTGCCTCGTACGCGTGAGCGCGGGCGGCGGCGAAATCGGCGCCCTGGCCGACGACGGTCAGGACGCGCCCGCCGGCGGTCACCAGCCGCCCCTCCCGATCGGCCGTGCCGGCGTGGAACACCAGCGCGCCGGGCGGCACACGGTCGAGCCCCGCGACGGCCAGGCCCGTGTCGAACCTGTCCGGATACCCGCCCGAGGCCAGGACGACGCCGACGACGCGCTCGGGCCGCGTGCGGCAGACGCCGGGCTGAAGCGTGCCGTCCGCGGACGCGCGCAGGTGCGGCAGCAGGTCCTCGTCGATGCGCGGCAGCACGACCTGTGTTTCGGGATCGCCCATCCGCGCGTTGAACTCGATCACCGTCGGCCCGGCGGCGGTGAGCATCAGCCCACAGTACAGGAACCCGCGATACGGACAGCCTTCGGCGGCCATCCCTCGCAGCGTCGGGCCGACGATCTCGTCGAGGATGCGAGCCGTCATCGCGTCGGTCACGAGCGGGCTCGGCGAGAACGCGCCCATGCCGCCGGTGTTGGGCCCCTGGTCGCGATCGAACGCGCGCTTGTGATCCTCGGCGGACGGCAGCACGCGGACGTGCTCGCCATCGGTCAGCACGAAGAAGGACACCTCGCGGCCCTCGAGGAACTCCTCGATCACCAGATGCGCGCCCGCGTCGCCGAACCGGCGGTCCTCCATCATGTCGCCGACGGCTGTCTCGGCCGTCGCGCGGTTTTCGGCGACGACGACGCCCTTGCCGGCGGCGAGCCCGTCGGCCTTGAGCACGACCGGGTAGCCGAAGTCGCCGCGCTGCAGGACGTCGCGGGCGGCGGCGGCCGTGTCGCAGGCGACGAAGCGTGCCGTCGGGACCCCGTGACGCGCCATCAACGCCTTCGCGAAGCCTTTGCTCGCCTCGAGCGCGGCCGCCTGGCGGGTCGGGCCGCAGACCGGGTGGCCGGCGGCGGTCAGCGCGTCGACGGCCCCGCGCGTCAGCGGCAACTCGGGCCCGATGACGGTGAAGTCGATGCTCAGACGCGCCACCAGGGCGACCAGCGCGCCGGGGTCGGCGGCATCGACGGGCAGACACCGCACATCGCGGGCGATGCCGGCGTTGCCGGGGGCACACAGCACCTCCCGGACATCCGCCTCCCGGCCAAGCTTCCAGCAGAGGGCGTGCTCGCGAGCGCCGCTGCCGACGACAAGGACTCGCATCGGAGGTATCCTGTTGAAAAACCAACACTTGAGCGTGTGCGACGGGTAGCGGCCCGGACAGCGGTGTCGGACGTGTCCCGGGCAGCCGCGTCGACGATTTTGGCCGATCGCGACCGCAAGCTGTGCTAGCCTAACATATTCAGACTACGGTCTTTGTCGGCAAGGCAGCCGTGGAGAAGTCTGTATCCCATAAGCCACGGAGGGGGGTGTTACACGCGTGGCTGAAGTCAAGATCCAGGATGGCGAGTCGATCGAGAGCGCACTCCGCCGGTTCAAGCGGAAGGTCCAGCAGGAAGATATCATCAAGGACATCAAGAAGCACTCGTTCTACTTGAAGCCGGGTGACAAGCGTCGGGCCAAGCAGGCGCTGGCGCGCAAGCGGAGCCGCAAGAAGCTCCGTCGTGAATCCGATTAGCATTCGGGGCAGCTAATGGAATTCCAGGACAGGAACCTGCCGTGTGTCGATTGCGGTTCGGACTTCGTGTGGACGGCCGGTGAGCAGGCCTTCTACGCGGACAAGCACTTCACGAACGAACCGAAACGTTGCAAGCCGTGCAAGGCCAAACGCGGTCAGCGGCAGGCGCAGAACCCAGGGGGCGGGCACGAGCGGTCCGAGACCCGGGCGACGTGCTCGTCGTGCGGCAAGGACACCACCGTGCCGTTCAGGCCGAGCCAGGGGCGCCCGGTCTACTGCCGGGACTGTTTCCAGCAGCGCAAGACCGGCGGGCCGCACGGCGGCTGACGCGGCGGCTGATTCTCGCAGGTGATCGGGCCGGACGGCGTGGTTCCGGCTAGTTTTTGGGCGATTCCGGCGGCGAGCCGGGCGTTGACCGTGTCGGGGACCTGCGCTACCATGCAGGCTTTCGACGAGGCTCCCGAGAGCATCTCCCCTGGTCGGTGCGACGAAGCCGGGCCAGGGGTGGAAGGAAGACTGTCATGCAGATCGACGAACGAAAAGTGGGCGATGTCATCATCCTCGACATGAAGGGCAAGATGACCCTGGGGGATGGCGACGAGATGCTGCGCGCCAAGATCAACGCGATCATCCAGGCCGGATCGAAGAAGCTGGTCCTCAACCTGGGCGACGTGCCCTACATCGACAGCGCGGGCCTGGGCGAAGTCGTGCGCACCTACACGACGGTCAGCCGTCAGGGCGGCGTGCTGAAGCTCCTGAATCTCACCAAGCGCATCAAGGACCTGCTGGCCATCACGAAGCTGCTGACCGTGTTCGAGACGTTCGACAGCGAGAACGAGGCGGTCAATAGCTTCGGCGCCTGACGCGCCTCGGCACCCGCGCTACATGGCGCGACATCACTCGTCCGCATCACCGGCCGTGGACGCTCCCGCGGGGAGCGTCGGCGGCCGGTTCGTTGCAGCACTCCTGTTCCGCTCGCTCCGCCCGGAGCAGTGGACGAAGAACCTTATTGTCTTCGCGGGCCTGCTCTTCGGCCTGCAGCTGTTCGACGTGGACGCGGTCTTGCGCGCGCTGGCCGCGTTCGCCGTGTTCTGCGCGCTGTCGGGTGTCGTCTACGTCGTGAACGACATCATGGACCGCGACGCCGATCGGCGGCATCCGCTGAAGGCCAGACGCCCGATTGCCTCCGGCGCGCTCTCGCCAGTGGTGGCCGGCGCCGCGGCGGCGGCGCTGACGGTCGGCGGCATGGCGGCGGCCTTCGCGCTGGGCCGCAACTTCGGGCTCGTCGCCCTCACGTACCTGGTCCTGCAGACCCTCTACTCTGGCCCGCTCAAACACATCGTCATTCTCGACGTGCTGACGATTGCCGTGGGCTTCGTGCTGCGGGCCGCGGCCGGCGCGGTCGCGGTGGCGGTTCCGATCAGCCACTGGCTGCTCATCGTGACGGTTCTGCTCGCGCTGTTCCTCGCGCTGAGCAAGCGGCGCCACGAACTCGTGCTGCTCGCCGGCGAGGCCGCGCAACACCGGCCCATTCTGGGCGAGTACAGCCCGTACCTGCTGGATCAGATGATTTCCGTCGTGACCGCCTCGACGCTGGTCGCGTACATCTTTTATTGCATCAGCCCCGAAACGGTGCAGAAGTTCGGCACCGACCTGCTCGGCCTGACGATCCCGTTCCCGCTGTACGGCATCTTCCGCTACCTCTACCTGGTGCACCGGCGCGAGGGAGGCGGCAGCCCGTCACAGATGCTGCTCAACGACCGCCCGCTCCTGATGTGCGTCGGGCTCTGGGTGGCCGCAGTGGTCGTGATCGTGTACGTCAGGCCGTTTGGAGTGTGACATGGCGCCTGAGTTTGTTGTCCGGTCAGAGTCGGTCGACGTCGAGCAGATCATGAAGCAGATCCGGCAGCGGATCCGCGAGAAACGCGGCGTGGACTATACCGAGGACGAGATCCGCGAGCTGGCGAACGTCAAGCTCGAGACGTTCCTGGATCCGTCCCGCGTGCGCTCCGAGCTGCTGACCTACTACCGGCAGGCGGCCGCAGCGCCCGCCGGCACGCTCATCCCGCAGGCCCCGCCCAACTACGTCTTCGAAGACGAGATGCCGTACGCCTCGTCGCCGGGGCTGGGCGGCCGCACGATCCGGCTCATCCGGAAGCTCCTGAACCCGCTGCTCAAGTTCTTCATCAACCCGAACCCGTTCATCCACGTGCTCAACATGCAGGGGCAGATCAACGCCCAGAACACGCGGCGGATCGATCACCTGCTGGTGGCCGAGCAGCTCAATTTCGAGATCATCCACAATCTGGTCGTCGAGATGACGCGGCTGGCGATCGAGGTGAAGAACCTGAAGATGCGGGTCGAGTCGCTCTCGGGCCGCCTCGACTTCACCGAGCGCCGCGCGCGCGCCCTGGAAGCGGTCGTCCAGTACAGGCCGGGGTCGGGCCCGGCGGCCGAAGGCGCCCGCAGCGCCGCCCCGGCGCCGGGCCACGGCCACCCGTCCCGCGACAGTCAGCCGAGACGCGACAGCCGACCGGTGCGCGAGGCCCAGCCGGCGCGCGAGGCCCAGCGGGCACGCGAAGCCCCGCCGGCACGCGAAGCCCCGCCGGCACGCGAGGGCGAGGGACAGGGTGGCGGCGTGATCAAGGGCGAGGCGCAGCGCGCTCGCCGGCGGCGCCGCCGCCGCGGCGGCCGCGGCGCCTCGGACGCGCCTCAGGCGGGCGGAGGCCCGGAGGGCGCCGAGCCGAAGGCCGAACCCCTGGCCGTGGCTAATGGCCTGAACTTCGACGAGCCGTCGGGCGGCGAACGCTCGCAGCCCGACGAGGGCGGCCGTGAGGAGTCGGCCCCGCCGCCGGCCGCCGCCGTTCCAGACGAGCCGACCAACCAGTGAAGCTCGGCGTCGTCGTCCAGCGGTACGGCCTCGACATCAACGGGGGCGCGGAGTTGCACGCGCGCTACGTGGCGGAGCACGTGTCTGCGCACGCGGAGGTGGAGGTGCTGACCACCTGCGCCCGCGACTACGTGACGTGGCGCAACGATCTGCCGGCGGGCGAGGAGACGCTCAACGGGCTGACAGTACGGCGCTTCCCGGTCGGCCGCGAACGCGACGTCGAGCGCTTCGGCCGCCTCTCCACCCGCGTGTTCACGGGGCGGCACTCGGTGCAGGACGAACTGGCGTGGCTCGATGCGGAGGGACCGACGTCCCGGGCGCTCATCTCGCACATCGCGCGCCACCAGGCGGCGTACGACTACTTCATCTTCTTCAGCTTCCGGTACTACCACGCGTATCACGGGATCCGCGCGGCGGCGTCCAGGGCGCTGCTCGTGCCGACGGCGGAGCGGGATGGCGCCATCGGTCTGTCGGTCTTCGGCCCGGTGTTCCGCGGGGTCCGCGCGCTGCTGTACAACTCGTTCGAGGAGCGCGCGATGATCGAGGCGGTGTCGGGCAACACGGGCGTGCCGCACGTGGTGGTCGGCGTCGGGTCCGAGGTGCCGGCGCACACCAACCCCGCGCGCTTCCGCCAGAAGTACGGCATCACGGGGCCGTTCGTGGTGTACGTCGGCCGGATCGACGAGAACAAGGGCTGCCGGGAGCTGTTCGACTTCTTCCAGCAGTACTCGAGGTCCCTCCGGAGCGAGGTGACGCTGGTGCTGATGGGGAATTCGATTCTGCCGATCCCGGACGATCCGCGGATCCGGCATCTCGGGTTCGTGTCGGACCAGGACAAGTTCGACGGGATCGCAGCGTCGGACGCGCTCATCATGCCGTCGTACTTCGAGAGCCTCTCGATGGTGGCGCTCGAGGCCTGGGCGCTGGGCAAGCCGGTGCTGGCCAACGGCCGGTGCGACGTCCTGCAGGGCCAGTGCCTGCGCAGCGACGCCGGGCTGTTCTACGAAAGCCTCGCGGAGTTCGTCGAGACGCTGGGGCTGCTGCAGTCAAACCGCCGCTTCGCGGCGCACATGGGCGACAACGGGCGCGAGTACTTCCGGCGACACTACGCGTGGCCGGTCATCGTCCGCAAGTACATGGACACGCTCGACCGCCTGAAAGCGGAGGACCAGGCCGGCCGGCCGCGCGCGGGGCTGGAGCCGCTGCCCGGCTGGTTCGCGCGCCGACGAATCTCGCTGCCGCCGTCCGAGGACGTGGTGGCGACGCTACGCTCGGGCCCAGTGCGCAGTTCGGAGCGGCGCCCATGACGAGCCCCAGACGCCCGCACGTCCACCAAGTGCTCGCCAGCCTCGGGTACGGCGACGCCATCGGCCACGAGGTGCTGGGCATCCAGCGCGTGCTGCGCACGGCCGGCTACCAGTCCGAGATCTTCGTCGAGGCGGCGGACCCGCGCCTCGAGGATCTCACGGTCGACTTCCGCGAGTTGGTGCACGAGAGCCACCCGGACAACATCCTGATCCATCACTTCTCGATCGGATCGAAGGCGTCCCGCATCGCGTACGCGCTGCCGGACCGGATGGCGATCGTCTACCACAACATCACCCCGTCCGAGTTCTTCGTGGACATCCACCGCCTGCTCGTGCGGCAGTGTTACCACGGGCGGCGCGAGCTTGGCGCGTACGTCGACCGCTGCGACCTGGCGCTGGGCGACTCGGAGTTCAACCGCCGGGAACTGGAGGCGGCCGGCTTCCCCGTGACCGGGGTGCTCCCGGTCGTCCCGGACTTCTCGCACCTGGAGGAACCGGCCGACGATCTGATCGCGCGCCAGTTCGACGACGCGTGGACCAACGTCATGTTCGTCGGGCGCATCGTCCCCAACAAGCGGATCGAAAACGTCATCCGGTTCTTCGCGGCCTACAAGCGGCGCTACAACCCGCGAGCGCGCCTCCTGATCGTCGGCTCGTACGGAGGATTCGAGCGGTACCTGATCATGCTGCACCACCTGGTGGCCCGGCTGGGCGTGCCCGACGTGCATTTTCTCGGCCAGGTGTCGAACGGGGAGTTGACCGCGTTCTACGACGTCGCCGACCTCTTTCTCTGCGCGAGCGAGCACGAGGGCTTCTGCGTGCCGCTGATGGAGGCCTTCTCCAAGCGGATTCCGGTGCTGGCCCTGGCGCGCTCGGCGGTGCCCACCACGATGGACGGCGGCGGCGTCCTGTACGACACCACAGACCCGGCCGAGGTGGCGATGCTGATGGACGTGGTCGTGAGCGACGCGGCGCTCCAGGAGCGCATCCTGGCGTCGCAGGATGCCGCCCTCCAGCGGATGCGTGCGCGGGACTTCGGCGGCACCCTGCTGGGGTTCGTGGACCAGGTCCTGGCATCGCCGCGGAAGCCGGCGCAGCGCGTGTCCTGGGACTTCTGGCAGCAGTTCGAGACCATCGAGCGTCTCGAGCGGCAGCGCCTGTTCCGGCCGTCGATTTACAAAGCGCTGGCCACCTCCGCGCGCGCCAGCGGCCTCTCCTGGTAGGGCGGGCGCACACGACGATGGTCATCAACCAGTGGCTGGCGGCGGCACATCGCGGCGACGCCGTCGGCGACGCCGCCCGGCAACTGCGCGATCGCCTGCGCGCCCTCGGCCACCGGTCCGACATCTACGCGTTGACCATCGACGAGGATATGGCGGACGAGGCGGTGCCCTTCCCGGCGTCGGGCGCCCGCGACGGGGACGTCACCATCCTGCACTTTGCGATCGCGTCGCCGCTGACGCAGGCGTTCGCCGCGCTGCCGCGGGGGCGGGTCCTCCACTACCACAACGTGACGCCAGCGAAGTTCTTCGCGCCCTACGATCCGGCCGTGTTCCGCATCGCCACCGTCGCGCGCCAGGAGCTGGCCTGGCTGGCCGGCCGCACGGACCTCGCGCTGGGCGTGTCCGAGTACAACCGGCGGGAACTGGAGACGGCCGGTTTCCGCGACACCGGCATTCTGCCCCTCGCCCTGGACCTCGATCGCATCACCAGCGCCCGCCCGGTGCCGGCGCTCCAGACGTGGCTCAACGATGGCCTCACGAACTTCCTGTTCGTCGGGCGCGTGGCGCCGAACAAGAAGATCGAGGACATCGTCCGGCTGGCCGAGCACTACAAGCGGTACGTGGACGCGCACTACCGATTCATCTTTGTCGGCCGCTACGACGGCATGCCGCGCTACTACGACATGGTGCGCGCCTTGATCGCGCAGCTCGGGTGGCAGGCGGATCGTTTTCTGTTCACCGGCCCGGTGCCCGACGACGAGCTGGCAACCTACTACCGTGCGGCGAGCGTCTACATCTCGATGAGTGAGCACGAGGGATTCTGCGTTCCGCTGGTGGAGGCCATGGCGGCCGACCTGCCGGTGCTCGCGTACTCGTCGGCCGCCATCCCGGACACGCTGGGGGAGGCGGGTGTGCAGTTCTCGCCCAAGCACTTCGAGATGGTGGCCGAACTGCTCGGCATCCTGGCGTTCGACGACGAGGTGCGGGCGAAGGTCATCGACGGGCAGCGACGGCGCCTGCAGGCGTTTTCCGGGGAACACGTGGATCGCGAACTGCGCCAGCTCGTGGCGCGCTTCGGGTGATCCGGCCATTGCGAGGATCAGGACTGTGAAAGTCGCATTCGTCATTCAACGCTACGGGTCGGAGATTCTCGGGGGCGCCGAGTACCACTGCCGCCTGATCGCCGAGCGGATGGCGGAGCGCCATGAGGTCGAGGTGCTCACCACGTGCGCGCGCGAGTACGCGACCTGGCAGAACGAGTACCCCGAAGGCAGCGACCGGATTCGCGGGGTCACGGTCCGCCGCTTCGCGAACGCGCAGCCGCGCGACATGGCGTCGTTCAACCGGTACTCCGACTGGATTTTCAACAACCCCCACACTCGAGACGATGAAATGGAGTGGCTGAAGCAGCAGGGCCCGTGGTGCCCGGCGCTCCTCGAGTACCTCCAGCGGAATCATCGGCAGCACGACGCGCTGATCTTCTTCACGTACCTCTACGCGCCGACGGTGCTCGGGCTGCAGATCGCCCCGGGGAAGAGTCTGCTGGTGCCGACGGCCCACGACGAGCCGGCCATCCGTCTGGGCATCTACCAGGAGATGTTCGCGCTGCCGGCGGGCCTGGTCTACAACACCGACGTCGAGCGTCGGTTCCTGAACGCGACGTTCGCCGTCAACGCCATCACCGAGGAGACCGTCGGGTGCGGCGTCGAACTGCCGCAGCAGACGCACGTGCGCAGCCGCCAGGCAGAAGACGTCCCGGGCGACGAGGAGGAGGAGGCCCCGCCCGCCTCGGCGACGAAGGGACGCTGGGCCCCCGCCGCCCGGGGCACTGCCTTCAAGCGGCGGCACAAGCTGCACGGGCCCGTGCTTCTGTACGGCGGCCGCATCGAGAAGGGCAAGGGCTGCGAAGAACTGATCGAGAACTTCAGCGCGTACCGCGACGAGGGCGGAGACGCGACGCTGGTCCTGATGGGCGTCAAGCTGATGCCGCTGCCGGAAGACCCGTGCGTCCGCTTCGCCGGCCTGCTCTCGGAGCGCGAGCGGCTGCAGGCGCTGGAAGCGGCCACGGTCGTGGTCGTGCCGTCGCCGTTCGAGAGCCTGTCGTTGCTGACGCTCGAGGCGTTCGCCGTCGGCACGCCGATCCTCGGCAACGCCCGCGCCGACGTCCTGGCGGACCACTGCCTGCGCAGCAACGCCGGCCTCTACTACGCAAGCCGCGACGAGTTCGTAGAGTGCCTGAAGCTCCTGATGGCGGACGATCGCCTGCGCGCCGCCATGGGCCGCAACGGCCGCGCCTACATCCGCGACAACTACCGCTGGGACCTCATCATGGGCAAGTACGAGCGCATGCTGGCGAAGGTGCGGGGGAAGTAGTCGCGCCCACCGGCCGGTCACTGCGCAAACCGCTCTGGAGGGCAGGACCACGCGGTCGCCAGGCCCGGCACGCCGCGTTTTCGATCAGATGAGCCCCCAGCCGCCCGACACCGGTCATTGCGCAAACCGCTCGACACGGCGGACAAACGCGTCTCCAGGGTGCTGTTGGCGGGAGCGCTGGGTCCCCAACCCAGCGCGGACTTCGGCCCTTGCGACGCGTTTGTCGAGCACTCATGATCGCCGTGCTCGCATGGTTTGCTGCGTGACCTGCCGGCGGACGCGCGTGACACCGTCCCGGAGGCCGGGCCGATGCTCACCGAACATCCCCTCGAACCAAGCCGACAGCATCAGTCTGAAGAACGCGTCGAAAGGGCCGAAAGCCTGGTGGGGTGGCGGAGTCGCACGAGTCACGCGACGTAGTGGGGCCCCGCCTTCCGCCGACAGCACTCTGAAGATGCGTTCTTCCGGCTTGCGTGAGCGGGGACGTGAGCGTGAGCGTTGGCCTGGCCATTCCGCCCACGCAAGGTGCGTCCGCCGTGTCGAGCGGTTTGCGAAGAGACTGGTGTCAGGCGGCGGCTGGCGTGAGCGGGGGCCTGCCCACGGGGCGCGTGAGACCTATTCGGGATCTGACCCGTCTCGGTCCGGGGCGGCGCCGAAACTGGCCGGCTTCTGCTCGGGCACGTCGCCGTTGCGCTTTCGGCGCGGCAGAATATCGTGCCGCTTGATCATCTCGTTCAGCGTGGTC
>Ga0315276_10001253_pt1 | contig 22696 bp, 23 predicted proteins | sample YL17G05_0_MG_FD_204542 | JGI IMG/M metagenome (GOLD analysis project Ga0315276, IMG submission 204542) | Sediment microbial communities from Yellowstone Lake, YNP, Wyoming, USA - YL17G05_0 | ecosystem: Environmental > Aquatic > Freshwater > Lake > Sediment | place: USA: Wyoming | collected... | reverse complement strand
GAGGCGCCCGGGTAGCCCCCATGGAATAGGAACGTGTCGAGGTCCCAGCCAAAGGCGTCGCGGCACTCGGCGAAGGTCCAGTGCGTCGAGCGCACGGTCTCGAAGCGCCCGGCGAGGCAGTCGGCCACCCTACGCCACCCAGGCCACCTCTGCGCTCAGGCGTTGCACGAACGGCGACTTCTCGGCCTCCAGCCGGCGCCATTCATCCTGCGTGTAGACGAGCAGGTCGACCGGCACCGGGAAGCCGCTGATCGTGTCGAAGGCGAGGCCGCGCCGCAGCGGCGGCTCGCCGCACTCCGTGAGGATGACCACGAGGTCGAGGTCGCTGCTCACGCCCCAGTCGCCGCGCGCATAGGAGCCGAAGTAGCCGACCCTCACGACGTCGGAGCGGGAGGCTTTGAGGGCGGCTCCCCAGGCGCGCGCGGCCTCGTCTACCGCGTCACGCGGCGGCCACGTAAGGACGTGCGAACTCGATGATCTCACGGGCATAGCGGAGTGCCTCGTCGCTGTGGAGGACGCCGAAGTGCTCAAAAGGCGGACCTTCGGCATGGCTATTGGCGTAGCGGGTGGGGATGTAGAAGCCATCGATGACCTTTGCCTTCTCCACGAGATCGGCGGGCACGTCGACCGGCAGTTCGTTCAAGAGGCGCGCCACCACGTGACCCCAGGCATCCTGAGCGAGAGAGAGGTGGACGGCTTTGACGGCCTTCTCGGCGGCCTGCTGGGCGGCGAAGCAGGCCCACTCGTGGCGCCCGTCGCGGCGCGAAGATTCCGCCTGCTCAAAATCGCGGAGAGCCTGTTCGAACCAGTCGGCGGCGCGCGAGGTCACGTCACTCCCTCTCTTCGGGTCGACCGCAGTCTACCACCTGCCCTGCAAGCCATGGTGCCCACCGGCCCGCAGCATGTCCGCCACATCCAGCCTCAGTCGTCTCGGCGACGAAGGCCTCGAGCGCAGGTGTTTCCGGCTCAACGGCGTCGGCGCCGAATGTCCCGATGCGGAACACGATCGCCGAACGCACGTCGGCATGGACCGCTTCGCATCGGCTGAGCCTCACCCTTCTACGCCCCCAGACCGTGCACGTGTCTACCCCGCAATGGATGGTCAGCTCTTCGTCCTCGCCATGGGCTGACACACCTGAGCGGGACGATAGGTGGCGTTGGCGGGGAGGAGGAGCCGCGCTTCGGATACTGTGGTGTGGGGGTCGACAGTCGGCTACGGGTGTTCCGGAGGCCCGGCGGTCGCACCGCCGCACAGCTGGATCAGCGCGGCGGCGGCGGCCTCCGCGTCGGCCGCGGACAGCGTGCCTACCTGTCGCTCGACGAGTCGGTCATCCAGGGTGAAGAGCTTCATGCGCATGAGCGAAGGCGCCGGCAGGCCCGCGCTCGCGAGGTCGGTGAGCGGCATGTCCAGTGGCCAGGCGCTATGGGCGGCGCTGGTGATCATGGCGAGTACGCTCTGGCCGACGCGGTTGCCCAGCGCCTCCGGCCGCGAGACGACGAGCGCCGGCCTGCGGCGCTCGGCCCGGCGGTCCGTGAACGGAAACGGCACCACCACCACGGCCCACTGCTCAAAGCCCACTGTAGGCTTCGTCGTCGTCGGCGGAGTCCCACTCCGAAAGCAGCGGCTCGAGGGCCGTCGCGAACGGCAGGTCGAGGACAACGGCCTTGCACATGGTGACGCGGCCATCCTCGCCGATCTCGAACACCATGGCGTCTCCCTTCTGCAGACTGAGGGCAGCGCGCACCGCCGCCGGTACGGTGGTCTGGTACTTGCTTGTGAGCTTGCTCATGGCACGGGTCGTCATCGACGGTCCTCTGCAGTAAGGGAGTAAGCAAACCTTACCACATTACTATCCGACAACGGGCGTGTTGAAGCGTCTATGTGCATCCTGGTCGTGTGCAGACTGCACGGCGCTGCCGGGGCCATGTCTGCGCCCTGGGCTGAAGGCCGCGATTACGAAGCTGGGCGCAAGCGGGTGACGTATGCACACGTGGGCGAAGACGTGGCAGCACCAGAGGGGCCCTCATTGCGGAGGGCGCCTACCCCTCCGCGGCGCGCGCCTTGGTGACCACCAGCGACGTGTCGGGCGTCACGATGTAGGGGGTCTTCTCTTCCTTGACCACCGTGAAGGACGCCGCCTCTTCCCAGTGGTCGTACACCGCGAGGTCCTGCCGGTCGGTCACTGAGCCGCTCTCCCCTCCTCAAGCTGCCCGTAGGCTGCTTCTTGAGGAGCGAGTTCGTGCCGAGGACTGGAGCGCCGCTGGAGTTCTTGATGAGCGAGCCATACACGATCTCGTCGACGTCCTGCTCCGCCATTGCTTCGAGCTCGAGAGTCAGGCTGCCTTCGTCGCGGAGCAGGGCGGACACGTCGACCACGGAGTACCGGATGGCGCCGCTGCCTTGCGCGACAATGCTGCGATCCTCGTTGAGGATGGCGCGGTCGCAGAACTCACGCACCGCGCTCACGTCGTGGGAGACGAAGACGATCGTCGTGCCCTTCTTCTTGAGGGCCCGGAAGTGCTCGAAGCACTTGCGCTGAAAGGCGGCATCGCCGACGGCCAGCACCTCGTCGATCAGCAGGACGTCGGCCTTGGCACGGGTGGCCGCCGAGAAGGCGATGCGTACCTGCATGCCCGAGGTACACGTTGCCACATCGTCTGTGTCAGGTGCTACAGTGAAGGCGACGCATCCGCTGTCAGGGAACGACTGCCATGGAGGCGAGAACACGATGAGGTTCGATCGCATCACCACAGATCCTGACCAGATGGGCGGGCTCCCGTGCATACGAGGTCTGCGTATCCCGGTGGCCACCGTCATCGACATGGTCGCTGACGGCATGGCGCCTGCGGACATCATCGATGCCTTCCCCGACTTGAAGCCGGAAGACATCGAGCAGGCGCTTCACTACGCGGCCGAAAGCGTCCGCGAGCGGGAGATCCCGATCAGGGCAGCCTCCTGAGGTTCCTCGTGGACAATGCGATCTCGCCGCGCGTTGCCGCCGGTCTGCGTGCGGCCCACTATGATGCCGTCCACGTTCGAGACCTCGGCATGCAATCCGCGTCCGACCTGGAGGTCTTTTCAGTGGCCGAAAGGGAGGACCGGGTCTTGGTGTCCGCGGATTCCGACTTCGGCACCTTCCTTGCCATGCGTGCTCAGGCCAAGCCCTCGCTCGTCCTCTTCAGGCGTGGTGCCGATCGGCGTCCCGACGCTCAACTGGCTCTCCTACTCAGCAATCTGGGCGATCTTGCAGGCGACCTCCAGGCGGGGAGCGTCGTCGTGATCGAGCAGGCGAGGATCCGGATCAGGCCCCTGCCGATCGGTGGATAGGCGGCGTTCGGTAAGCGCATCGGCAGCCGTGTCGGCATCTGCCAGGGAGCCTCCCTTCTGCCGCCCGCGCCTCCCCCGCCTACGCCTCCGCGGCGCCCGCCTTGGTGACCACCAGCGAGGTGTCGGGCGTCACGATGTAAGGAGTCTTCTCCTCCTTGACCACCGTGAAGGACGCCGCCTCTTCCCAGTGGTCGTAGACGGCGAGGCCTTGCCGGTCGGTGATCGTGAGATCGACGTGGTGAAGCCCGTCGCTGAACACATTGGGCACCGACCATGCGACGCGGACTCGCTCTCCCTTGCCCACACCGCTGGGGGGCTGCTTCTTGAGGATCGAGTTGGTGCCGAGCACCGGGGCGCCGCTGGAGCTCTTGATCAGGAAGCCGTAAACGGGCTCTTCGACGGCCTGCTCCGCCACGGCTTCGAGCTCGAGAGTCAGGCTGCCTTCGTCGCCGAGCAGGGCGGGCACCGTGACCTCGGTGTAGCTGATAGCGCCGCTGCCCCTGCGCTTTCCGCGTGCCGGCGGCGCCGTCGTGGGCTGTGGGCTGAAGAGATCCGTGTATCGCCCCGCGACCTCCTCGGCGCTGCCTTGCGCGACGATGCGGCAATCCTCAATGAGAATGACGCGGTCGCAGAACTCCCTTACGGCGCCCATGTCGTGCGTGACGAAGACGATCGTGGTGCCGCTCTTCTTGAGGGCGCGGAAGTGCTCGAAGCACTTGCGCTGGAAGGCGGCGTCGCCGACCGCCAACACCTCGTCGATCACCAGGACGTCGGCCTTGGCGCGGGTCGCTACCGAAAAGGCGATGCGCACCTGCATGCCCGACGAGTAGTTCTTGAGCTTCTGGTCCATGGACTCCTCGAGCTCCGCGAAGGCGACGATGTCGTCGTACATCGCCGCCACTTCGCTCTTGGAAAAGCCCAGCAAGGCGCCGTTGAGGTAGACGTTCTCGCGCCCGGTGAGCTCGGGGTGGAAGCCTACGCCGAGCTCGATGAAGGGCACGAGCTTGCCGTGCACGGCTACACTGCCGCGCGTCGGCATGTAGATGCCCGCGAGGATCTTGAGCAGGGTGCTCTTGCCCGAGCCGTTGCGTCCCACGACGCCGAAGAACTGGCCGCGCGCGATGTCGAAATCGAGGTCGCGCAGGGCGTGCTGGACCTCGATGGTCCGTGACTTGCGAAACATGTTGAGCACTCGGCCCTTGAGCGTCGTCTGGCGCAGATGGGGCAGCAGGAAGTCCTTGGAAAGGTCTCGCACCTGGATCATGGACTCCGCCACCTAGGCCTCCTCGGCAAAGGACCGTGACCGGCGGCGAAAGTAGACCACTGAGGCGACCACCAGGGCGATCGTGATACCGACGGGGATCGCACGCACCCAGGGCGTGCCGTACAGCTGGGAGATCGTCTCGGTCTCCGGCGTGACGAGGACGTAGCGTGCATCCTGGACGATCTGGGCCACCGGATTGAGGATCAGGAGGCGGGCATACCTGACCGGGACAAGGGTGAGCGGGTAGATGATAGGGACGGCGTAAAACGCCGCTTGCATGCACACCTCCCAGATGTAATTGAGGTCGCGGAAGCGCACGTAGAGAGCGCTCAGGAAGAACGCCAGGGAGATGGTAAGGGCGACCAGCTCCATGAAGAGAAACGGGAGCCAGAGGATGTCGAGGCGCACGGGCACGCTGAGCAGGGCCATGAAGAAGACGATGACCAGCATGTTGAGAGCGAAACTGATGAGGACTGATGCGCCCACCGAGAGGACCACGACGTACCGCGGAAAGCTGATCTTGCGCAGGAGATCCGCTCGGGCGACGAGGGCGGACAACCCCTGGCTCGTCGCCTCGACAAAGAATCCCCAAAGAACGATGCCGAACAACAAGTAGACCGGAAAGTAGGGGATGGACGCTCCCAGCTTGAGGAATCTCGCGAACACGACGTAGAGGATCGAGAACATGGCGAGGGGCCTCAGTAGTGTCCACAGATACCCCAGGAGCGACGCCTGGTAGCGCAGCTTGAAGTCTGTGATCACCATCGCCCTCAGGAGGATGAGGGGATAGCGATAGCGGAGGCGGATGCGCGCGAGGAGGTCCTTCACGCGCTGATTCCAAGGCACGAGGACAGGCCAAGCGCTAGCAGAGCGTCGCACTCCTCGTGGAGTCCGATCGGCTCACTCGCTCGACCTCGTTCCCACGATCGCATACGCGCTGTAGTTGGCCCCTGAGTCATGGGGGACGCGAGTCGCCAGTGGACCGGGGATGAAGTACCTGATCATCACGTCCTGGAAGCCGAGATGAGTGAGCAGGAATGCGATCGTGTACGCGTGATAGGGCCGAACGTGTGTCATGTCCAGCCAGAACTGGCCAAGCGCATGCCAGTTCTCCGGATTGTCCGTTTCAAGCACGATCCTGCCGCGTGGGGCTATCTTGGCAGCGGCAAGAGAGAGGAACTCCTCCAGATACTCGGGAGGCAGGTGCTCGATCACCGCGTGCGCAGAGAGCCCGCACAGCGAGTTGTCGGAGCATCGACCGAGATAGCTGTTGGCGTCCGACTGGACAACTCGAAGGTCCCTCTCTTGAAGGAGGGCGAAGTCCGCCCGGTTGGGTTCGAGCCCGACCGCCGGCACACCCGCCTGTGCAAGCAGCGTCAGGAACTCCCCGCGACCTGCGCCGACGTCCACGAACGGCAGCTGACCCCCCGTTTCCGCGTAGGCCGCCTGTGCCCAAGCGAGACTGCGGCTCTGTCGCGCGCAAATCTGCGTCCAGGGCCCTCTGAACGTGTTCTCGAAGTCCAAGCGCAACTCATCAGCAGACCCCGGAGTCGAGGTCGACTTTGCGGGAGGCCCGTATGGCGGCACGTCGAGCGTCTCGGGTATGGCCATACGTGGAAGCTGAGCGGCCATCTCATTCAAGCGCACGTCCTGAAGCGAAAGCTGAGCGGCCATGCCGTCCAAACGCCGGAGGGCAGGCCACCAGAAGCGGAGCTTACGCGCGATGAATCTCGGGTCTCTCAGGCTGTTCTCCAGTCACAAGCAAAGGCTACGAATGTGAGTGTAGCATCCTGCATATTCCGGCCCAAGCTGGCATTCGTCGAGCGTGACGCCAGGCTCTGGATGTCGCCTCCTGAGTCGGATTGGTGTTCGGCCATCCGGATGAGCTACAGTGTCGGGCGACACGCTCTGCGTGTTCCAGTCTCCGTCCTTGTCGGCTTAGGGGCCCGAATGAAGGCGCTGATGGTCGCATGAGCTGCTGCAGTCCGGTCGAAGATTCCGGATGAAAGACAGAAGAAGTATCGAATCCAGATGAATCGTGATCCTCAGGAAGTCGCGATCGCCTGTCTTGGAGGCGGAGATTTGGCCAGCATCGATAGGGTGTATAGAGACGGCGTTGACATGCAGACGGCGTTCGTATCGCAAATGAGGCGAGCAGCGGCTGACCCCGATCCGTCCACCCGGGCCGGAGAGTCCGTTGCCGACGGTCCGTACGGCACCGTGGGGAAGGCCTTGCTCGCGACGGCACGGAGTCTCTTCAGTCGTACCAAGCCAATGTTGCGCCCGGTCGCTTTCAGAGTCCGCTCCTACCTCATCGCTCCGCTGCTGGAGGAACTGCAACGCAAGCACGCCGAGACACTGCAGTTTCAGCGCACTCAGGCCGAGACCCTGCAGCGCACTCACGCCGAGACTCTACAGCTTCAGCGCGCTCAAACCGAGACCCTGGAAGAGCTCCAACCTCGCTTCGACCGGATCGAGCAGTACGGCCTCGCGACCGCCAGGCGTGTCGCGGTCAACTGTGGGCCTGGTGAGGTTCTCGTTCGTACAGAAGTAGGCTACATACTGTGCTCAGCGGCGGACCACGCGGTGCTCGCTGAACTGCTGGAGGCTGGCGAGCCTGAGCAAGGAATCCGTCTTCTGATTCAGAGGCTTGTTGGGCCAGGCGACGTCTTTGTTGATGTTGGAGCCCATCTTGGCCTCCATACTCTTGCCGCGGCCAGGGCCATGAACGGCCATGGCCGCATCGTCGCCTTCGAGCCGTTCGAGCCGACACAGCGTTTGCTTCAGATGTCTGTGCTGATGAATGGCTTCTCCGCTATGGTCGAGATCCATCAGGCTGCAGTCTCCAATCACTCCGGCCGTCAGCAGTTGTTCTTGGGGATGATGAGCGGGCACCATTCCCTCTTCCCTCCGGACTTGCCGGCAGGAACGGGCGATCTGTCGGTCGAGGTCCCGTTGGTGAGATTGGATGACGTGATGAAAGCCGCCCCCACCATCGACCTGCTCAAGATCGACGCTGAGGGTGCAGAGATGGAGGTGCTGGACGGCGCCAGATCGCTGATCGAGCACAACCACGAGATCGCGCTCATTGTCGAATTCGGCCCTTCTCATCTGCGCCGGAGGGGTCTCTCGGCGAGGGCCTGGCTTTCAAGCTTCGAGCGCCTGGGATTCACGCACCAGGTCATAGTAGCCGACTCCGGCTGCTTGGAGGACTGGTCGATCGAGCAGCTGGAAGAAGCGGAGTCCGTCAACCTCTTGTTTGCTCGCGCCGATGCGCATGCGTGGCGCAACGCGCAGCCCGGCATGCACGCGTCGTCATCTGAATTGTGAAGATCGCGCTCTGTTCCTCCGTCGTGCCGTTCATCTACGGCGGCGCCCGCAACATCGTCGAGTGGCTTGAAAGCATGCTTCAGGAGGCGGGGCATCAGGTAGAACGTGTCTATCTGCCGCACGTCGATGCACCAGACCTGCTGTTCCAGCAACTGGTGGCGTTTCGTTGGGTGGACCTGGCTTCCAGTGCCGACCGCATCATCTGTTTTCGCCCGCCCGCGCACCTGATCGCGCACCCGCACAAGATCCTTTGGTTCATCCATCACATCCGCGCCTTCTATGACATGTGGGATAGCCCGTATCGAGGGTTCCCTGACGACGCCAGACACAGGGGGATCCGCGATGCTCTGCGGGCGGCCGACACGGCTGCATTGCGTGAGGCGCAGCGCGTCTTCACGAACTCTCAGGTGGTTTCGGACCGACTTCGGCGTTTCAACGGCGTGGGCAGCGAGGTGCTGTATCCGCCGATGTTTCAGCCGGAGCGCTTCCGGTGTAGATCGTTCAACGATGAGATCGTCTGCGTATCCCGGCTGGAACCTCACAAGCGCCAGCACTTGCTCATCGAGGCGCTCCAGTGCACCAGAACCGGAGTCAAGCTCCGCCTGTGCGGGGCAAGCGCTGGTCCTGCCTATGGCGGCGATCTGCGAAGGCAGATCGATGACGCGGGACTGAATGGCCGTGTGATCCTTGACAACCGATGGATCAGTGAGACTGAGAAGGCCGAGGTCCTGTCCGATTGCCTGGCGGCCGCCTATCTGCCGTTGGACGAAGACTCGTACGGGTATCCAAGCCTCGAGGCCAGCCATTCCTCCAAGCCGCTGCTGACCACAGCCGATTCCGGCGGTGTTTTGGAGCTCATGCAGGATGGGTTCAACGGATTGATCGCCGAGCCTGAGCCACAGGCCATCGCCGAGGCCATGGACAGGCTCTATCTCGACCGGGAATCCACGCGTCGGATGGGTGAGAACGCGCTGGCACGGCTGGACGTCCTGAACATCAGTTGGGAGCACGTGCTCGAAAGGCTGCTCGCATGAAGGTCCTTGTGGTCAACAATATGGCCCCGTTCGTCTGGGGCGGCGCGGAGGAGCTGGCCGTCCATCTGCAGGAGAATCTGCGTGCCGCCGGCCACGAGGCTGAAGTACTGCGCATCCCATTTCAATGGGAGCCCGCAACCCGCATCCCTTCCCAGATGCTGATGGTGCGGGCCCTCGAGCTGTGGAATGTCGACCGCGTCATTGCCCTGAAGTTCCCGGCGTACTTGATTCGTCATCCCCAGAAGACCCTCTGGTTGTTGCACCAGTACCGCCAGGCCTACGACCTCCACGATTCAGGGCAGTCCAACCTGCCCGCCGGAGAGCAGGGCGAGGAGATCCGCCGAGTGATCAAGAACGCGGATGAGGAGAGCTTTCTTGAGTGCCGGCGGGTATTCGCTTTGGAGGTCACGGCTCATCGCCTGGCGCGCTACAACGGCGTTGAGGCGGAGGTTCTGCAGCCTCCTCTGAACGATCCCCACTTGTTCGCAGGTGGCGTCGCAGACGGATACATTCTCGCCGCCGGGCGCGTCAACGGCATGAAACGCCAGCACCTCTTGCTCGAAGCTCTGGCGTTGGCGCCCACAAGCATCAGGCTCGTGATCGCAGGACCGCCGGATGCCCCAGAGGATGCTGAAAGACTCCGACGGCTTGTGGAGACCCTGGGGTTGAGCGACCGCGTCAAGCTCGAACTGCGGTTCCTCCCGCGCTCCGAGCTCGCGCGATATGTCAATCATGCGTCGGCGGTAGCTTGCGTTCCCTACGATGAGGATTGCCTGAGCTACGTGGCTGTGGAGGCTGCTGCGGCGGGCAAAGCGCTGATCTCGACTCACGATAGTGGTGGCGTTCTGGGCTTGGCGAAGCATCTGCAAACCGGATGGGTGGCAGATCCGGCACCGGATTCGTTGGCCGAAGCCTTGGCACAGGCAGGTGCAAATGCCGGCCGCACACGGCAGCTCGGCCTTGCGGCGCGCAGACTCTGGACTGATATGGAGATCACCTGGCCCAAGACGATCGAGAGGCTGCTTTCATGAGACTGCTCATCTTCTCTCCGGCAACTCTCGCATCGGCCATCGGCAGAGTGACTCAGCTCGTCGTGCAAGCATTGGCCACTCAGGGCCACGAGTCGGTCGTCGTGCGGTCTGAGGACAAAGCGCACCTCGCTACGCCGACTCATGCACTCGCTGCCAGGACCGTGCCCTGGGACGAGACGGGTCACGTGGAGGTTCTGGCTCAGGCAGCCGACGCCGTGGTGTACCAGATCGGCGATAACTATCAGTTTCATCGTGGGTGTCTTGAATGGCTGCCAAGACTTCCCGGCGTCATCTGTCTGCACGACTACTTTGTGGGGAGTCTTTTCTGTGGCTGGTCCGAGCAACGCAGGCCGCAGGCGCGGGCCGTCCTGCGGGCCTGGTACGGAGAAGCGGTCGCGGAGCGCTACCCCTCATTCCGTGCTTCTCAGGAGCTGATCGAAGGCACGCACGAGACCGCCCCAATGACCGAATGGGTCACCTCAATGGCCACCGGCGTGGTGACCCATTCCAGCTGGGGTATTCAGCGCGTTCTCGATGCCTGCCCGGGGCCTGTGCATGTGGTCCCCCTGCCGTACAACGCCCCTGGACTCGGCCTCGGTTCAGCGAGCGACCCGCAGGCCCCCGCAGACACGTTCACCGTGTTGACTGTGGGCCACATCAATCCCAACAAGCGCGCCGCGAACGTGATTCGTGCCCTCGGCAACAGTGCACTGTTGCGCAGAAGGTCTCGCTATCGACTGGTCGGTCGGATCGAGCCCGCGGTTGCGCGGCAGCTCATCGCCTTGGCAGACAAGCTGAACGTAGAACTGGTGATCTCTGGTGAGGTCGATGAGGTCGCGCTCCACCAGGCGATGGGGCAGGCCGATGTCGTGTGCTGCCTGAGACTGCCCTCGCTTGTGGCCGCGTCGGCGTCTGCCATAGAGGCGATGCTCTACGGCAAAGCCGTGGTCGTGCTGGACACGGGATTCTTTCGCGAGCTTCCGGATGCCTGCGTACGCAAAGTTTCTCCCGAGCAAGAGGTCGTCGATCTGCAGCGGGAATTGGAGTCTCTCTGCATGAGTCAAGCTGAGCGAGAGGCACTTGGCAAGAACGCCGCAGAGTGGGCGGCGACGACCTTCAGTGCCGACAGCTACGCCAGGAGACTCGCGCAGGTATGCACGACCGCGGCCAAGGCCGCTCCGAGTATCGAGGCTGGCAGTTACTTCGCACAGATACTGGCTCGCTGGGGCGCGTCCGATGATGGAGCGCATATCCCCGATACCGTTGCGCCTCTGAGCATCTTTCGGAACGCGGGCTAGAGCGCTTCGAGAGGAGCTGCCTGCCTCTGCAGGGCCCGGCGCAAGCGCCAGGAATGCGGTCCGGGGTACACTGGCGGTCGTGAGGGGAATGGGGATCCTAGTCAGAGCGCGCCACGGTGTCTCTTCGCACGCCCGCGACATCGCGCTCTACATCGGTGTCGCGGCCTGTGCCGTGCTGCTGGCCGTGGTGCTGCTCCGGCTGGCCGGACACCTCACCAGCCTCCCCATCACCTACACTGGCGACGGCATCGGCTATTTGGTCGGCGCCAAGGCGATGATCGACAACGGGCAACCCTACACAAACCAGTACCTGGGGGCACCGGGGGTAGCCCAGGGCTTCGACTGGCCTTCGGCGGATGGCCTGCTTACGCTCGAGATATGGCTCCTTTCGCGATTCACGGCCAACTACATCGCTGTGCTCAACCTCTTCGCGCTGCTCACCTACCCTCTGATCGCCCTCACCTCGGCTTGGTCGATGCGGCGACTTGGCCTCAGCAGGCCGTGCGCGTTCGTCTTCTCCATCTTGTACGCATTCATCGTGTTCCATCAGTCTCGGCTACCGGGGCATACCTTCCTCAGCGCCTACTTCGTTGTGCCGTTGGCCATCGCCCTGATCGCCACGGCGGTTTTGGGAAGGAATGAAGACGACCCGCTCCCGGCCGCCGCCCGCACCCCCCGGTCGCGGCTGTTCGGCATCCCGGCTTGGGGCTGGCTCATCGCCGTCGCGCTCGGCGCCTGTGGCGTCTACTACGCGTTCTTCGGGGTCGTGCTCACGGGCGTCGGCGGCCTGGTGGCGTGGTTCGCGGCCCGAGACTATCGTCGACTCGTGCCGGCGGCGGCGATCGTCGCCGTCGTGTTTGTCACCATCGCGATCCAGTTTGCCCCGAGCTATGTCTACTGGCAACGGGAGGGCTCGAACAACATCGCCAGCGCCCGGGTACCTTGGGAATCCGATCTCTATGCCCTGCGCGTCACTCAGCTGGTGTCCCCAAGGCTGAACCATCGCATCCAACGTCTCGCGACGGCCAAGGCCTTCTACCGCGATTCACTCACGGCGATCGGTCCCAACCTTGGCGGGATCGCCTACGACTCCTCGCTCGGGCTGGTGGGCACGGCGGGCTTCATCTTGCTGATCGTCTGGGCGTTGGCCTCGCCCTTCCGCGCGCCGCCGGGCAGGCCACGCCACACTCCGGCCAAGCTGACCGTGCTGAACGCGAGCGCCCTGCTCCTTGCGACGGTCGGGGGCCTGGGTTCAGTGCTGGCCTTCTTGGGCTTCCCTCAGATCCGTGCGTACGACCGGATCACGCCGTTCATCGCCTTCTTCAGCCTCTGCGCCTTCGCTTGGGCAGTCGACGTCTTGCTGGGGCGCCTCGCTCTCCGCTTGCCGCCCGCGCGCCCGGTGTTGCGCTACGGGGCGCCCGCCTTGGTCCTCGCCGCCATCCTCGCCTTCGGTCTGTGGGATCAGACCAGCCCGGCCGACGCGCCGCCCTACGCCGCGATCCGCATGGCGTTCGACCGGGATCGAGCCTTCGTCGGCGCCATGGAGGGCGCGATGCCCGTCGGGGCATCCGTCTTCCAATTGCCCTATGTGCCGTACCCCGAGAGCGCCGGCGTCAATCGGACGCTCGGCTACGATCAGTTGCGCCTGTACCTGCACTCGAACGCGCTGCACTGGAGTGCGGGCGCCTTCCTGGGGCGCCCGGACGCCGTGTGGCAGGAACAGACCGCGAGTCTGCCGCCGCCGCAGATGCTGACCGCGCTGCGATCCCGTGGTTTCTCGGGCATCGTCATCGACAGATTTGGCTATACAGACGCCGCTCTCGAGACGGCTCTCGCGGCCCAACCAGGCGTCGGTCAAGCGCTTGTCAGCAGCGACGGCCGCTACGCGTTCTACTCGCTCGACCAGTAGCGTTTCGGGCCCGAGCATCCGCGTCGCCTACGCAGGGCCGGGGGACTCCTCGCGCCATGGTGGCGAGGTGGCCTGATATCCTTACCAGCCAGCAGGCTCCGCGTCTGACGCGCGCGGCACACCGAACATCGGAGCACTCATGATCCCCGTCTACAAGCCGTTCATCGGCGAGCAGGAGCGCAAGTACGTGGCCGAGGCAGTCGCTTCCACGTGGATCTCCGCCAAGGGAGAGTTCCTCGACCGCTTCGAGCGCGAGTTCCCGCGGTTCGTGGGCTCGACCCACGGCATCGCGACCTGCAACGGGACGGCCGCGATCCATCTGGCTCTTGCGGCGCTCGGCATCGGCCCTGGCGACGAGGTGATCGTGCCGACGTTCACGTATGTCGCTTCTGTGAACGCTATCTCCTACACGGGCGCCACGCCGGTGTTCGTCGACTCGGAGCCGGACTACTGGAACCTCGACCCCGCGCTGCTCGAGGCGGCGGTCACCGAGCGCACGAAGGCAATCGAGGTCGTGCATCTCTACGGCCATCCGGCGGACATGGACCCGGTGCTGGAGGTCGCGCGCCGGTACGGCTTGGTGGTCGTCGAAGACGCCTCCGAGGCCCACGGCGCAGAATACAAGGGACGGCGGGTGGGCTCCATCGGCGATGTCGCCTCGTTCTCGTTCTTCGGTAACAAGATCATCACGACGGGCGAGGGCGGCATGCTGGTCACCGGGGATGAAGCTTTGGCGCTGCGCTGCCGCCATCTCCGCGGCCAGGGCGTCTCGCCCGCGCGGACCTACTGGCACGACGCCATCGGCTTCAACTACCGCATGACCAATCTGGTGGCGGCGATCGGGGTGGCGCAGCTCGAGCGCGTCCGCGACGTGCTGGCGCGCAAGCGGCGCGTGGCGTCGCTGTACCGGGAACGGCTCGGGCGGCTGCCCGGCCTGACGTTTCAGCAGGAGGCGCCCTGGGCCTCGTCGGTCTGGTGGATGGTCAGCATCCTCGTGGACCCCACGGTGAGGAACGGGCTCATGTCCTTCCTCGCCGACCACGGGGTCGAGACTCGCCCCTTCTTCTATCCGGCCCACGAGCTGCCCATCTACCCCTCGGCGGAGCGCTTCCCGGTGGCCGAGCTCCTGGGAGCATCGGGAATCAACCTGCCGTCGTACCCCGAGCTCACAGAGGACGAGATCGACACCGTCTGTGTATTGGTGGCGCGGTACCTTGAGTCGTAGGCGGAGCGCATGCGTCGCGGTCCGCGCGCCCAGGCAGGCCGACCGTGGCTGAGGCACTCGTGAGGGATGTGAAGCCCGGCGACTGTGCCCGTCTCGGCCGGTTCTTCGCGGCGATCTGCGAGGATGAGACCGTGACTCGTTTCTTTCACCCTCACAGGTTCACGCTCCGTGAAGCACGGCGCGTCTGCTCGCGGTCGGCCGCTGCTCGCGACATCTACATCGTGGCGCTCGACGAGGATGAGGTGATCGCATACGCGATGCTGCGCGGGTGGGACCAGGGGTATGAGGTGCCGTCGTTCGGCCTCTGCGTCTTGCCCGCGCATCAGGGTGCCGGCCTGGGATCGCGCCTTCTGGACCACGCGTTGACTTGTGCCGGCGCGCGTGGCGTCCAGCGCGTCATGCTCAAGGTCCACTTCGACAACCACGCCGCGCGACGGCTCTACGAGAGCCGCGGGTTCGACTTTGCGAAGCTCGACGACGACCAGCTCGTGGGCTACAAGCACCTTGGGGGTGGCGCGCAGAACCGCGAGTAGGGATGCTACTCGTCTGCGGTATCGGTCGATATACTTGGGCCATGTCGCGCAGGCCCATCTCGAGGTGTTCCACACGGCGGTCGCGTCTCGCAGCATGCCCCGAACAAGCCCCCAGTGACGCACCTGCGGGAGTCGGCGAGCCTTGCGCATCGCCATCGTAAGTCAGTTCAGCAGCCCCGGCGGCGGCGCGCGATTCCTGCGCGGTCTCTGCGTCGGCCTCCTGGATCAGGCGGAGATCGCCGAGATCGGCCTGTTCATCGACTCCGCTGCGGCCTCGCGCGATGACGTGCTCTCGTGGGGGCGGTCCTCGAATCGCCTCACTCTCCACCTGATGGATGACCGCGGCGACCTCGTCGCCTGCTCCGCCTGGAGCCCTCGCGACGTCGTGCGGCGGTCGCGTGCCTGGGCGCTTCGCCGGCCTGCCATCGTGCGCACGTATCGCGGCCTCCGGCACCGAGCTCTCCCGGGCGCCGAGGTCGACGCGCTTCGCCGGATCACGCTGTCGGATCGGGCCGTCGACGTCATCTCCAGCTACGACGTGGCGTACTTTCCGTGGCCGCGACAGATCGTGCTGCCGCCGGCGCCACGTGCCCTGGTCGCCACCTTCCACGACTTCAACCATCGCCACAGGTTCGGCAACTTCCGTCCCCGCGATATCGAGGTGCTGGACGCCGAGATGGTCGAGTGGCTGACGGGGCGCGTGCAGCCCGTCACCTCCACGCGCTTCATTGCCGACGAGCTCGACGCCTACTTTCCGGAGCGCATGCACGAGCCCGAGGTGGTCTACCTGTCCGCGTTCGCGATGCGCGATCCTGACCCCGAGGAAGTCGCTGCGGTCGTGGCGCAGTTCGGGCTTCCCGGGCGCTACGTTCTGTGTCCGACGAACATCGCCCCACACAAGAACGCTATCTCGCTTCTTCGCGCGCAAGGCCGGATGAAGCGCGGCGGCATGGAGGTCCGGTTGGTACTCACGGGAAGTGGCACTGATTGTCTGGACCTTGACTCGAGCGAGGGTCCAGAGTGCGCCGCCGTCATCAGGCAGAGCATCGACGAGCTACGCGCGGCCATTGCCGAGGAGGACCTGGTCGTGGGCGAGGATGTCTGGCCGCTCGGTTACGTCACGGACGCGCAGATGGACGCTCTGGTTCGTGGCGCGGCTCTGGTGGCCGCGCCTTCGCTCTATGAGGCCGGCTCGGGTCCCGCTCTGGATGCGTGGTGGCTGGGTACGCCGGTGGTCAGCTCCGCGCTGCCGTCTGTCGTCGAGCAGATGGAGTTCCTCGGCACTGAGGCCGTGTTGTTCGACCCGACCGACGTCGGCGCCATGGTCGCCGCGCTCGCTGTCGCCCTCACAGATCGTCAGCGGACGATGGCCATGGCCGCGCGGTCGCGGAAGGCCATCGCGCGCTACACGTGGGACGATGTGGGGAGTGGATACGTTCGCGTCTTTCGCGAGGCGCTCGTGCAGAGCGAAACGTCCCCGAGGGGGACGGCAGGCGCGCCCGGAGGAGCCGCGGCTCACCGCGACGCCTCGACCGCACGATGCTCGGCGAACGAGCGCACCGGCGGCTCAGCTGTGCACTCCCATGCCTCGTCTCTGCCAGGTTGACCTGAGATTCACCTGAGGCTCGACCAATGCCTGCCAGGGACCGTCACCCCCTGCGGCCGCGGCGGCAGCGGACGCTTCGGTCGCGTGTATACTCTCCACGCGATACGGGTGCAGGCTTGAGATCGACATCGCGTGAGGGAGGCCGTCACGGACAGCGGGACGCTGCATGTGTGTCTCGATGCGCGTCTCGTGAGCGGACTGCAGGGCGGCGTGCAGCAGGTCGTCATCGGCCTCGCGCATGGTCTGAGCCGTCTCGACGACGGTCCGGAACGCTTCAGCTTCCTCGTGTTTCCCGGACACTCGGGCTGGCTTGAGCCGTACCTTGGGGGGGCATGCCGGCTTCTGCCGGCGAAGCCACTTCCCAAGAAGCGCGGGGCGGCGGCACGGACGATCTCCACCGCCCCTCGGGCTTTCAGGCGACTTCGTTCCTCTGTTCCCGGAGCCCGCTCCGCGGTACGACTGGCGGAGTCAGACGGCACCATAGAGGCGAGTGATGTCGACATCATGCATTTCCCCTTGCAGACGGCATTCGTCGCCTCTGTCCCGAGCATCTACCACCCCCACGATCTGCAGCATCTCCACTACCCCGAGTTCTTCACTAAGGTGGACTGGGAGGGCCGCGAGCTCGCGTATCGCTCATTCTGCGATCGGGCAGCGATGATCCCGGTCACCTCCGAGTGGAACCGGAGAGACCTGCTGGAGCACTACTCGCTGCCCGAAGAGAAGGTCGTCGTGATCCAGCTGGCGCCCGCCATCGGCGCGTACAGCCCGCCGACACCGGAGGACTTGCAGCATACGCGAGCCAGGTTCGCGCTCCCGGACCGATTCGTCTTCTATCCGGCGCAGACCTGGGCGCACAAGAACCATCTGCGGCTCGTCGAGGCGATCGCCTGCCTGCGAGACGAGGGTCGCGTGAACATCCCGGTCGTGTGCAGCGGGACCAGGAACGACTTCTACCGCGTGATCGCCCGACGGGTCCGGGAGCTCGACCTCGAAGCATCGTTCGTCTTCACGGACTTCGTGGAGCCCGAGGAGCTGTACGCTCTGTATCAGCTGTGTCAATGCGTGGTCGTCCCGACGCTCTTCGAGGCCGCCGGCGGATTCGGCCCGATCGCCGAAGCCTTTCTGGCCGGACGCCCCGTCGCATGCTCCAGCGTCACGTCACTGCCCGCGGAGGTCGGCGATGCCGCACTTGTGTTCGATCCGCTGGACGTGGTCGACATGGCGCAGGCCGTCTATCGGCTCTGGAGCGACCGCGCGTTGTGCGATCAGCTGGTTGACCGGGGGCGGCTCAAGGTGGGCAGATACGACTGGGTCCGCACGGCAGGGATCTTCCGCGCCCACTACCGGCGGATCGCGGAGCGGCAGCTGACAGACGAGGACAAGGCGCTTCTCGCGGCGCCGGCGTTCTTCTAGCCCATGCGGACCCACGCGCCATACGAGCCGCTGGTCTCGGTGCTCACCCCGTCGTTCAACCAGGCGAGGTGGCTCGCGGACAACCTGCGCTCGGTCGCCTGCCAGACCTATCAGCGGATCGAGCACATCGTGATGGACGGGGGCTCAAACGACGGCAGTCGTGATCTCTTGGAGGCAGCCGGCCCGCAGGTGCGCTGGAAGAGCGAGCCGGACCGCGGCCAATCTCACGCCCTGAACAAGGCCCTCGCCGAAAGCGGCGGCCAGGTCATCGGATGGGTGAACTCTGACGACGCCTACTTCGACAGCCGCGTCGTGGACGACGTTGTGCGCTTCTTCGCCCGCAATCCCGGGGTGGACGTGGTCTACGGTCACGCCGCCTACGTGAATGCGGACGGGCGCATCCTTCACTACTTCTGGGCGCCGCCTTTCCACTGTTGGATGCTCCGCCTGCTCGACTACATCCGCCAGCCGACGGTCTTCTTGCGGCGGCGAGCGCTTGGCGATCATCTCGTGGACGAGAGCTTCGAATTCGCCATGGACTATGAGCTGTGGCTCAGGCTGGCTCAGCGCCACCGGTTCGCACGTTTCGACCGCGTGATCGCGATCGACAGGGTACAGCCCGAACGCAAGAGCCAGACGCTCCTCCACGTGATGAGAAGCGATATCGAGAGGCTGGCCGCGGCGCACGGTGTGGTGGTCTCACCCGCGGCTCGGCCCTTTAAGTCTGCTCACGACATCTACTGTCGCTTCCGCGGGGCCCGCCTCGCTGTGACCGACCATGGCGAGTTGGCCTTTTCTGGTCGCCAGGACAGGCGGTCTGCGGTCTTGCGGCGGCAGGTCGCGTCCCGCAGATCGACGATGCCGGTCAGTGATCGGTGACGACCTGCGCGCGTCGGCTTTGGGAGCCCTGTGGTCCGACGGCGAGTTGCGTGCCAAACTGGCGCAACGAGGTCGCGCGAACATCAGCCGGTTCAGCTGGGAGCGGGTCGCGCGCACGTTCAGGGCGCATTACAGGCGCTTGGCCGGCAGACCGCTTGAGGTGGAGGATGTCGCGCTGCTCGAGCGCAAGGCGGAATTCTGATATGGCGGCCCCGTGAAACGTCCGCTGGTCTCGGTGCTGACGCCTTCGTTCAACCAGGCGCGCTGGCTCGGTGACAACCTCCATTCGGTCGGCTGCCAGACCTACCCGCTCATCGAGCACATCGTCATGGACGGCGGCTCGAGTGACGAAAGCGTTGCGATGCTCGAAAGGACTCACCATACGCTGACGTGGCGCAGCGAGCCCGACCGTGGGCAGTCGCACGCGCTCAACAAGGCGTTCGCTGCATCGACTGGCGAGATCGTCGGCTGGCTGAACTCAGACGACGCCTTCTGGGACTGCAACGTGGTCGAGGATGTCGTGAGGTTCTTCGCGGCGCACCCGGACGCGGACGTTGTCTACGGTCACGCGGCCAGCGTGAACGAGGATGGCCTGCTGTTGCACTTCTTCCGCGTGCCCCCCATCGCGGGCGGCTCGCTGCTCAGGCGGTACAACTACCTCATCCAGCCGTCGGTGTTCGTGAGGCGCGCGGTGCTCGGCGAGACGCTCGTCGACGAGACCTTTCACTTCGCGATGGACTACGAACTGTGGCTCCGGCTGTCGGCAGCGGGCGCGCGCTTCATGCGCATCGACCGTGTGCTCGCGATCGACAGGGTGCAGCGCGAGCGCAAGTCGAGGAACCTGCTGCATGTGCTCGCCGCGGACTCGAAGCGTCTAGCGGCGAGGTACGGTGTGGCGACATCGCGGGGCTCGCGCATGCTCACCGCTGCGTACGCCGTGTGGTGCCGGTTGTGCGGCACGCCGCTGATCTGGCGCATGCCGGCTCAGCTAGCGTTCGGTGTACAGATCGACGGTCTCTGGCCCCTCATCGTGCGCCAGTGCTTCAGCCGCAGGCGGGACATGTCGGTCGGGGGCAGGTGACGGCTGGCCCTCCGGACGCTACTGCGGGGACGGATCGTGTGCGATTCTCTCGACCTCTTTGTCCACCATCATGCGGACCAGCTCGGCGAAGGCTACCCGGGGCTCCCAGCCGAGTCGCGCGCGGGCTTTGCTGGCGTCACCCCGGGTCTCGGTGATGTCCACCGGCCGGAAGAGGCCGCGGTCCTGCTTCACGTAGTCTCGGTAGTCGAGCCGCACGTGAGCGAAGGCCTCCGCGCAGAACTCACGAACCGAGTGGCTCTCGCCGGTGGCGATCACGTAGTCGTCGGAGGTGTCGGCCTGCATCATCAGGTACATAGCCTCGACGTAGTCGCCGGCGAAGCCCCAGTCGCGGCGCGCGTCCAGATTGCCGAGCACCACTTCGGTCGCCCGGCCGGCGGCGATCTCGGCAGCGGCGCGGGCGATCTTGCGGGTCACGTAGTTCTCCCCGCGGAAGGGGCTCTCGTGGTTGAAAAGGATGCCACAGGAGGCGTGCAGACCGTAGGCCCGCCGGTAGGCGCCTACGAGAGAGAACGCGTAGAGCTTGGCCGCAGCATAGGGGTTCACCGGCCGCAGGGGGGTGCGCTCGGTCTGCGGGCTCTCCTCGGGCTCGCCGAACAGCTCCGACGTGGCCGCCAGGTAGAAACGCACGTTGTCGCCGCGCCGCCGGATGACCTCGAGGAGGCGGAGCGTGCCGAGTCCAGTGGTCTCTCCCGTGTACTCGGGGAGGTCGAAGCTGACCCTCACGTGGCTTTGCCCGGCGAGGTGGTACACCTCGGCAGGCTCGCTCTTGTCCATAAGCATCGAGAGGCTGGACGTGTCGGTGAGATCGGCTGAATGCAGGCGTACACGGTCGGGGAAGGCATGGCCGAGCGCCTCGATCCGGCTGCCGTGCAGATCGGCCGTGGGCCTGATCATGCCGTGGATCGTGTAGCCTTTGCCGAGGAGAAGCTCTGTCAGGTAGCCACCGTCCTGACCGGTGATGCCGGTGATGAGGGCAGTCTTCTCAGGCATCGCGCTGCGTCCTTTCGCCGTCTGCGTTCGATCCTCGTGCGCATTCTGGTTCGTCGTGCGACTATGATACCTGCGTGGCCACCATGGGCAGCGATCTCACGGCGCTTTCGACGCGTGGCGGCGGGGGCTTCGGCACGCCCCAGTCGCACACGATGCGTGCGTCGCGCGCATGAGGCTCGCGTTCGTACACACCGTCGCGGAGTGGGGTGGGGCCGAGCGCTACACGGCCGACCTCGCGGGTGGTCTTGCGCGCCGGGGGCACGAGGTCCACGCGTTCGTCTCGCCGTCGGGGGGCCTCGCCAGGGCGCTGGCGGGCAGCGCGGTGTGCGTTCACCCGCTGAACCTTGGCCTCGCGGTGGGGTGGCATGGAGCCATCGGCCCATTCAACCACCCCCTCAACTGGGCCGATTTGCACGCGAATCCCCTGCGCCGACGCGTGCGGGTCGCTCTGGACGCGCTCGCCTCGCGAAGGCGCGTAGACGTCGTCCACGCGCAGGCCGTGAAGGAGAAGCTCTGGGTCACGAGCTGCGCCAGGCGCCGGGGGATCGTCTCAGCATGGACAGTGCATGCGCCCCTGGAGCCCTGGATGAGGGAGGGCGCTCCAGGTCGGGTGCACCAGTGGGCGCGTGGCAACCTCGACGCGCTCATCGCCGTCAACAGAGCCGCCCTCGACGACTACGCGGCATTCGGCATCCGGTCGCGCTCTGCGGCCGTCATCTACAACGGGTTCGACGCATCCGTCTACGGAAGAGGCGACCGGGGTCTGGCGCGTTCGCGGCTCGGCCTCGCCCAGGACGACGTCGCGGTCCTCATGCCGGCCAGGCCCTACGCGGGCAAAGGCGTCGGCGTTCTGCTGGATGCACTCTCCATCATCGGCTCCCACGCGTCGACTCAAGACATCCCCTTGCGCGCGTTCGTTGCGGGGGGGAGCCGGCATGTGGAGGACTACAGCGACCAAGCAGCCTCAAGGCGCCTCGGCGACAAAATCGTGTTCCTCGGCCATCGCGACGACATCCCCGATCTGCTCGCGGCCGCGGACATCGTCACGCTGCCATCCTTCCACGAGGGGTTGCCCTACGCCATCAGCGAAGCGATGGCGGCCTCGCTGCCGGTGATCGCCACGCGCGTTGGCGGCATCCCCGAGATGATCGAGGACCCGGCCTCGGGTCTCCTGATCGACCGCGGGGACGCCCCCGCTCTGGCCGCTTGCCTCGTGCGGCTCGCCGGCGACCCCGGTCTGCGTCGGCGCATGGGTGCGCGAGCGAGGCAGCTCGCAGAGGACAGATTCTCACTCGATCACATGCTTGATGAGTCCGAGGCATTCTTGACGTCGATTGCCGAGAAAGGCGCTTGCGGGAGCGCGACGTGATGCGCGTCCTTCTCGATTGCCGCATGGCAGGCTGGTCGGGCGTCGGTCGCTACACGACGGGGCTGGCCCGCGCCCTCGCCGTGCGCGGCGATGTCGAGCTCGTGCAGGTCTGCGCCGCGGGGGAGCTTCCGCCTGTGACGCCCGGCCCGGGCGCAGAGGTCGTGGCTGCATCCGTGCATCCCTTCAGCGTGCGCGGAGCACTGGAGCTCGGGCACCTCGCCCGCAAGGCGAAGCCCGATCTCGTGCACTGCCCGCACTTTCCCACGCCGGCGCCGGTGCGCGGCCCGCTCGTCGTGACGCTGCACGACCTCACGCCACTTGTCGCGCCCGGCGTCATGCCGTCGGCGGTGAGGCGCGCCGCGTACCGCGCCTGGAACGCGCG
>Ga0315276_10001252_pt1 | contig 22699 bp, 22 predicted proteins | sample YL17G05_0_MG_FD_204542 | JGI IMG/M metagenome (GOLD analysis project Ga0315276, IMG submission 204542) | Sediment microbial communities from Yellowstone Lake, YNP, Wyoming, USA - YL17G05_0 | ecosystem: Environmental > Aquatic > Freshwater > Lake > Sediment | place: USA: Wyoming | collected... | reverse complement strand
TCAATTTCATTAACACATAATTTGCAGGAGGTAGTAGTACAAAGATAATCATTCATTTCAGGGTTGCAATCTGAATAAAAGATTCTATCTCCTTCATTAAGGCAAACAAATTGAGTTCCTAATGCACTTACAAGTGTGAAACTAATTATTAAGCTTAAAAAAATTCCTAAACCCAGGATAATTCCTTTTTTCATAGAATTACTTCCCAGTAATCATTTATAAATAAATTTATAATTCAAAATTAGTAATAGAAAATAGGTTTTATAAAATATATTATAATAAATAGATAAAGATTTGTTACTTAAGTTGACAATGATAAAGAAATTCATGTTATTAATAATCTGTCAGAAAAAGTAGTTATAGAGAAGAATTATTTTATATTTATCAATAATGTGTTAAAGTTATAAATTATAAAGAAGAGTTGTTTATTTTTTTCTAATCTCTTTTTTAATTTTTTTAGTTTTCTTTTTATTAACAATTTTCAAAATTATAGCAGCAATAATCAATATTATCACAGCCAAAAGAGATAAAATAATATATGAAATTTTAGAATCTTCTTTTTCATTAGATTCATTCACAGCATTTCCATTTATAGTTTTTCCAGTTAAGATTGCATTTCCTGTTTTTGTTGTTAATAATGATTTAATTATTGCTATTAAATTATAGCCAACAAAAGATGAATTGGTATTGCCGAGTATTTTTCTCCTTTTATTAAAGTGGCTTTTGTAACTAAAATTCCTTTATTAAAATGATATAATCCTTTAAAATCTTGCTTGGAGATTTTATTCTGGTATCTTATTTCAAATGGAAAAATATTTTCTTTAACCTTTATCAAAAGATCTACTTCCCGCTTATTTTTCCAGTAATATGCTTTTGGGAAAAGAGATTCATAAGACAATCTTGATAGGTTAGATACTGCAACTCCTTCTATTAGATCCGGCTTTATTTCATTTTCTTTAAAAAATATTTTCTTGTTGAAAACATGGTAAATAAAAGGGTCTAAAAAATAAATTTTCTTGTTTTTGTTATAGTCAGGAATCTTTTTGTTTAATTCTAAAAAATATAAAGTTAAGAACACAAACATATTTTCAAGGTCTTCAACATAAACAGAGACAGTTTTATGGCTCTTGATTTCAGCTTCTTTTGCTAAGGAATCCCAGCTTATTGGAGAAGATTGTTTTAATATAATCGAAGCCATTAACTGTATTAATATTCTCTCTTGTTTTCCCCATTTAACAATATCCCCAACAACCCACCTTAAATAAAGTTCATAGAGATATTCTGGAATAGTTTTATTTGAGAAAAATTCATTTATTACTAAAGGGAATCCACCAGTTATTAGATATTGATTGAACAAAACTTTTAATTCAGAGTCAAAAACCTTCACATTATCTGCTGCAGAATTTATTTCCCTAACTGATAAATTTTTTATTTTTTTAATCTTTTTTGCAATATCTGGTTTTATTAATTTTATATATTCAGAAAAACTTAAGGGCAAAAGTGCTAAATCTTTTCCAAACTTTCCTGTCCTTCCCGGCAATCTCTCAATTCCATATTTTATGTCTAAAGTATGTGATCCAGTCAACAAAATAAAACAATTGTCCAATTCGCCAGAGTCTTTCAGAGCCTTAATTGCTCTTTGCCAGTTTTTTACTCTCGATATTTCATCAAGAAAAATATAATTTTTTGTTAGATTATTTATTTTTGAAAATTCTAAATACTCCCTTAAAATAGATGATAATTCCCTAAAATCAGGCAGCTCATCACAATTCCAGAAAAATATAGATTTTTCATTTACGCCGGTTTCAAGAAGGTTCTTTATTAATAATTTAACTAAGGTCGTCTTTCCAACTTGCCTTGGGCCTCTTAATGCAGTTATATTATTTATTTTTAGCTCTATATTATTTAATAGGGCGGGCTGCCATTTGTATTCCTTTTCCTCAAACTCCCTGAGATTCTTATCTTCTTTGATAAATTCTTTTCCTTTCCACCACGGATTCAATAAGCTTAGTTCTGTCATGGTAATCATAATACCTAAGTATTTATAAATCTTTTGGTATTATAATATCTAAGAAATTTATCTCTTTTTCTTAGATTTCTTTCTGGTTTTCTTTTTAGAACTCTTATTTTTTACAATCACAACAGCAATAATTAGGATTATCACAACTAAAAGAGATAAAAAAAGATATTGAATTTTAAATTCTCTATTTTTATTAGTTTCACCATCTTTATTCATAACATCTTCTGTTTTTCCTGTTAAAATATTTTTAATCCAATTCCAGATTTTTGTGAATGGAGAAAGAGACAACAAGCCAGAACATTTCCCACTAGCTTCATCACAAGCTCCTAATCCTAAATCTGCACATTGTTGGTCATTTGTGCATACACAAGGCAGAGCGCCGACTGCAACACCAACAGGATTTATTGAGCCATTGCATGCAGGAGAAGATATTAATAGATGATAATCATTATTATTATAATTAACAAAAGTATTATTCAATGTTACATTAATCTTGCTAAGTATAATCTCATTAGCTGAAAAAGGCCAACCATATGCATCAGCTTGACACCATGTTCTTCCAACATATAGATTATAATCATGAGATACTGATTGATAAATAGCGAAATCCTCTACTGTATTTGCCCATCCATCAAGAACATTTTTTTCAACAACAACATTTGACGCTGCAGTAGTCAATTTTAAAGCTTCATGCCTTTCTTTACTAATAATTGTATTATAAAGAATATTCAAATTGCTAGTGTTTCCTAAAAATCTAATCCCATTATCCCAAGAACCCCAGATAGTATTATTAATAAAATTACTGTCTTTTATTTTGCTAACAAAAATAGTCTGCATTGAATCATAAACAAAATTATTTGTAACATTTATTCCAATGCATAGGGGTTCTGTACCAGTAGTCGGGCTAGTTTCAATTTTTATACCATCATGGTGTGTTTTGTATGAATCTTGATCATAAATCCTATTCCTATCTATAACTACATCTCTAGCAGTTTGAATATAAATTCCATCATCTTTATTGCTGTGAATTGTATTATTAATAATTTTTAAAGAACTGCAGTTTCCTATATGAATTCCAAAGCCCTGGCTAGATTCCCCAACCATCCCATTATGATAAAAATGATTATTTTCTATTGTTATATTTGCTGCTCTGTCCATATCAACAGCAGAAGGAATATTATTGTAAACAATATTATTACGAATAACAATATCATGAACACGCTTGCCTGCTCTTCCCATATAGAACACACCATCACTATAACCCCAATGATTTGAATTATAATTTTTTATAATCAATCCATCAATTGTAATATAATTAGCACCGTTTATAGAAAAGTCAAATGCATTTGTTAGCTTTGAAGCTTTAATATTATCTGGGATTTCATCATCATATGCCCGGATATACACTCTCTTACTGGAATTATCAACATAAAATTCTCCAGGCATGTCTAAAAACTGTAATTTATTCCAAAAAGAATACCCCATTACCCTTGTTGAACTAGGAACACTTAATGAAAAGTTTGTTGGATTATCTGAAGTTATTCTGTGGGTAACAGAATCATACGCAATAACATCATTTTTCCATTCTTCGTTTACCATTACATAAGCATATATATTTATTTTAGCTCCAATATAATTAAATTCATCTGTTAAATCATTATCAATTAACCAACCAGCATCTCCATCTTCTTGATTTAAGTATAAACTAATATTCCAAGGGTCATAAGGATCATTTTGATTAGGATATTGAGCTCTAATCATCATTTCATCATTTTCATAAATCATAAAAGGCATGCATCCACTAATAAAACCCAAATTACAAGCAATATCACTATAATTATAATTTGTATAATATATTTTATCCCAATTTGAATTATTATCACAAGCTGCTTGAGATTCACATTGTGTCCATCCAGTTAAATCAACGCCTCCATCTAAAATCACCTCTTCTCCTGGATAAGCTTTAAATGTTATATGACTACTAAAAGTTCCATTATTCTTCAAAATTATTCTTTCTTTATATATTCCTTCTCTAACTAAAACAAGATCCCCAGCAACACTAACATTTACTGCTTCTTGTAAAGTGTTATAAGCTTTTTCCGAGCCAGTCCCGCAAGTTCTTGTTAATACATTATAAGTTGCACAATCTTCAATAGAATTATCAACATAATAACTTGCCTCAAAAATTTCTCCTTCCCCTTTAACACATTTTCCTTCACTATTGCAACTATATTCACTTCCAAAAACAGAAATACATTGGCTATCGCTTGTACAAACGCAAGGCAAAGCTCCAACAGCAACTCCTGGCATTCCATTTAAACTTCCATCACAAGCAGGGCTATTCATCTTAACTCTAAAATTATTATTAGATGGATCAACGAACAAATTAGTGATATTATAATCAACAAGTTCGCTGGAAGAATTAATATAAAATGGATAGGTTGGACCGCCCATCCCGCTCGGATTGTTTCTGAAAATATTGTTGCCATGACCAGTAATTTGTACTATCTGTCCTGACTTATCACTCTCAAGATCTAACTGGCATATATTATTAAAAAGAGTAACATTTGTTGATGACTGTCCATCATCTGTATAAATTCTAATGTGGCTTACTGGTCTGAGATTATTGTAACAGGTATTATTATAAATCTTTAAGTTATTTATGCCAGTTAAAAGCATTGAATGATCGTTAGTGTCATATATAAGATTATTGAGTAGACTAACCTTATCAATCTGGTTGGGAGGAGTTTTTGAAGTTACTTTTATTCCTTGCCCAAAAACTGGGTGTATTTTGTTTCTTTGAATAATCAATCCATCTGCATCAGAGTTATCAACTTGAATTCCATCTGCGTGATGATACTCTACTTTTGTCACATTGCGCACATAAGCGCCACTAACTTTCCCAACTATATTGTGAGTTTCATCAAACTCTGGGCCACTGATATGATAAATGTAAAATTCTCTTAGACCCTCTCCTTCTGTTTCTGCGCCTTTCCAAGCACCAACTGCACCAGTAACATCTTGTATGACTGTCTCATATTTCTGAAATCCTGCGCTGCTGTTGTAATTAATTATTCCTTTACAAGTTAAGTACATACTGCTCTTACGGCAATCGTGAATGTCATTGTCCTCGACTATTATATCATGACCTTTTAGTCCAATAAGATCCCCAGTACTATCATAAATCTCATTGCCCTTAATAAGAATATGATTGCTTGAATCACCAGTATAATAACCATACTGGTTAGTATGTAATTTGCAACCCTGTATTATAATATGCTCTGCGCCAGTAACATAAATAGAGGAGCCAGCTGGAATATAAGGTATATAATTGCCCTCGAGCGGTTCAATTGTGTTTAAAGATTGCACATTGCAGTCAATTATCTTAACATAGGAGGTATCTCTAAGGCTGATTCTGTTTGGTATGTCAAAACCATCAAATATTAGATAAGAACTGCCGTGCTCAATCGGTAGCCATTTGTCCTGTTGCTCAATATAAATACTATTTATCTCTGGAGTATGGCCGGGAGCAGCAACATATGTAATCCAGTTGCTCCTACGTCGTACAGTTGCTTCATTAATAGCAGTTTCATCAAAAGAACCATAACTTCCATTTCTAAAAAGCACAGTGTCTCCTTCCTGCACTTTTATCCCATTTCCAGAATACCAAGTATAAGTTCTATTCAAAGTTTTCCATGGCTGAGAAGATGTTCCTACCCAAGAATCATTTCCAAGAGCAGCATCGACATAATAAGTTTTTCCAACATAATTATAACAAATTTTAGAAGTTGAATTCCATTTGCAAACTCCAGCCTCACAAGAGTCTAGTGTGCAATTAGTTTCATCAGTATAATTTGAACAATCATTTATACCTAAACAGAAATTAGAAATGCAATTTCCATCAATACAATTTTCATTAATGTTACAGTTTCCACAATCAACATCTTCATTACAATTATTTTTTTTAATTCCACAAACCCATGCTCCGCAAGTTGTCTCTTTTGGTTCTGGAGTGCATGTTTGAGGAGGATTTCCTCCACCACTACTAGGTCCAGAACCTCCTCCAGGAGTTGTAGTTTTATTAGTTGTTCTTCCTGTATCTAAAACAGGAGTCTCAATCACTTCTCCTGTTTCTGTTTGATATTCAAATGAAACATCAACTTCATTAATATCAGAAAAATCACTTAAGCCAGCATTTTCAGAATTTATTTCATAATCATAACTTCCTATAAACTGCCTTCCAAAAAGCCAATCCCAAAAACTTCTTTTAAAAGGAACTTCTATCTCTTGAATGCCTTCTGTTGTTTCATAAATATGTTCATTTCCATCTGAATCATAAAATAAAAATTTTATTTTTGTTATATTTTTATCTAAACTTCCTCCTAAAAGTTTAACATAAACTAATTTTCCATCAGAATTTATTAAAGCAGATTTTATATTTGCTCCTAGGCCCAAAGTTCTTTCAGGTGATTGAAAATACTGATAAAAAGAAAATATAAGAAAAAGAACAATCATTACAAAAACAACAATAATCCCAGTAATAAGAATTTTTCTAATTTTCTGTCTTTTTTCTAAATTATCAAAGTTTTCTAAAACCTCTTTATCTCTTTCTTTTGTGTATTTATCCTCTTCTTTTTCTTGCATATAATAGAAAAGTTTTGTATATTAATAAAGATTGTTGTTTAATATACAGAAAAATCAAAAATTAATCACCACTTAATAGAACTTTGTTATTATCAGTTTTATTATCAGTATTTAATTCTATATCTTTTTGAATATGAAAATCTAATTTTATATTATTTTCAAGAGGTGTGTATATTTTATCCATTTTAATTTTATCTTAAATTTCTAATAATATTATAATAAGTTACGAGATTTATTTTAAGAAAATCAGCAAAACAAGTTAGGATAAACAAAGTTAAAATAGCAATTGTTAAAACAATTATTATAACCTTAGTATTTTTTGATTTATTTTTTGTCATTAAAATCTGTTTTATTCTGTTCAGGCCAATAAAGGTGAGCAAATCCATCATAAAAAATTTTTAGATCTTGATGGAACATTGCTTGTGTTATTTTAAGAAAACTTAATGTCTGAACAAAGGGTTCAGAAGAATCAACTCTTCTTCCAACCATTATCTCTATAGAATAAAACCCATTTCCCTCATTCTGCATTGCTAAAGCAGCTTCTAATCTTTGTCCTCTTGTTGGATTTTCTAAATCAACTTTAACATGATAATTTTTAACAGCAGATTCTAAAAGATTTCTGACATAACCATCAATTGGTTGAATTTCATCTAATGAGTCTTTTGTTTTATTTTCTCTCATTTTATATTTCTTCTGTTATATTTTTTCTTTTTCTAATAATCCTGATAACTAAAGATAATATTAATAATGCAATAATAAATATTATTATAATTAACCAGCCTGTGTTTCCTAAAGCTCCTGTAACAGCACCTGTTATTTTTGAAAGGTTTGATTAAGTGTCATTATCATTAGTTAAATTATTAGTTAGTGATTCAGAAGTGGTGTTAGTGTTTGTTGTAGTTTCTGTTGTTGTGTTTGTAGTTGTTGTATTTGTTGTTTGATTTTGAGAAGGAGTGCAATCTTTAGGACAAGTATTAACACTTTCTCCTGAGTCACATCTATTATTTCCGCAGAAATAATATCTTCCATTACTTCCACCATTATTATCATTGTCATCATCACTAGATTGAGATTTAATAGCTAGATTTACAATTGAAAAAAGCCCTGAATCACAATCATTACTGCCATCACATTCAACTACAACTCCTGAACCAGAACCAGAAAGACCTGATTTTACTGCATTAACCTGAACATTATTATCTAATTTACATATATTTTCTTCAAATCTTACAGCATAAGTTCCATCATCTAAGCTGTTTGTAATTAAAGAATTTGAATTGCAAGTTACTGTAACTTCTGCTCCTGAAACAAGAGCATTATAATCAGAAGTATAAATTTTTCCTGCAATAAGAGTCTGAGCATTGATAAAACTAATTAAAAAAATAATTGAGAATATACTAAAACCAAGTAATCTTATTGTTTTTGTGATTTTTGTGATTTTTGTGGTTTTTGTTGTTTTCATTTTAGGTTAACAAACCACCTCAAACACCTCTAAACCACCTCTTAACCTCTTGTTTTTGCTCTTTAGTTACTTCTTTATCCCAAAAGAGGTTATAATAACTCTATCTAAAAGTAAATAAATACCTATATTTAAACCTTACTATTGTAGTAATTGAAAAGTAACAAAAAAGATGTTATATTTTTAATGAAAATCTGGGCGGTCATATGGTTTAGATCCATTATTATCAGCTGTTCTCATCCAAGGTGCTTGAGCTAATTCCTCATCTGGATCTGAAAGAACTACTGTATCTAAATCTCTTTGTGAATCTCTTGTTAATCCAAAAATACACTTACCTTTTTTTTTAACTTGACGAAGACCGCCAGCATACACACATGCAGTCTTAGATTTATGTTCTGTATAAGAACCACAATCATCTATCCCGCATCTCATTAATTCTGCCTTACCCATTGTTTTTTAAATTATCTTAAGTTTTTAAAGATTATTGCTATTTGATTTATAAGATTGTTTTAAAAAATTTATTAATATCCTGAATTATTAAGCAATCAAAAGATGTCCCAATAGTTTTAATGCATATCTGGCCTGTCATATGGCCCTGTTTCATTATCACCAACTCTCCTCTAAGATGCTTGTGTTAATTTATACATTTGAACTAATTCAGCTAATCTAGAATCTCCTTTTTGGAGATCTTTTGGCCTTGCAAAAACACAAGTACCCCCTCTTTTAACTTTAGAACCAGTATAAATACATGTAGAGCTCTGGATGTTTTCTACATAACCATCACAAGTATCCCCGCATACCATTATTTCTATTTCTCTCATTTTCTTTTGAATTATTTTAGGTTTTTAAAGATTATTGCTATTTTTTGTTAGGGATTATTAGTAATATAAAGGAGAAGAGTAAGTCATATAACATTAATATAAAATTTATAAGTTATGCAGATGAGATAAATAAGCTATGCAAGAGTAGAAAATATAACTGCTGAATTCCAGCTTAAGCTTCTTAATATAATATCAGATTATTTTAATAATCACTAAAAAATAGATTATTAATAATACAGAAAAAAATAATAAGTTATACAGATGAGAAGGCCAAGGTTAATCTATAACAGGATAATTTTATTCTTAATTAATTTAACAGAAAAGGTAATATTATAAACTATTAATTATTAATTAGGATATGGAATATGATGTTAATAAAAAAGAAATAATATTAAACAGAGAGTTGAGCAAACTTGACAAATTTGTTTTAGATTTTATAAAGATTTTAGAAAAACATATAGATTATGTAATAATTTCAGGCTATGTTTCTATACTCTTAGGGAGAACAAGAGCAACAGAGGATATAGATGTGTTTATAGAAAAAATCTCTTTAGAAAAATTTTCTGAGTTTTATGAAGATGCAAAAGAACAAGGGTTTGAATGCATAAATGCTGAAAAAACAGAGGAGGTATTTTCATATTTAAAAGAGGGCTTGGCAATAAGGTTTTCAAAAGAAAATCTTCCTGTTCCTAATTTTGAAATAAAATTTCCAAAAAGAGAAATTGATAAAGAAACTTTTAATGATTTTATAATAGTTATTCTGCCTGAAGGCAAATTGAAAATTTCTTCACTGGAAAGACAGGTAGCATTTAAAAAATATTATCTTAAATCAGAAAAAGATATTGAAGATGCTTCTCATATAGAAGAGCTTTTTAAAGATAAACTAGATTATAATAAAATTAATAAATTTAAGAATATTATTAAGAATATAAAAACATGAAAAACAAGCAAATTCAAAACAAGAAAGTTCAGGAAAAGAGAAAAGTTTTCAAAAAAGTCTTTATGAAACCAGGCAATAATAATCAGGAAGACAGACTTAATTTTATAAAATTCTGGGCAGAGTATATTAAAACTCATTCAGATGAAGATTGGAGCAAGCAACAGAATATAGTTATAGATTCTCAGATTGAATGAAAAGCAACAAAAAAATATGTTTCCTGTATAGTTATTTCTTTTTCAAAAATAAACCAATTATTCCTATAATTAAACCTATAGCAGAAACAAATAGCCAAAGAGTCTGATTTGAACCATAGATTAAAGGAAGAGTTATATTTCCTGGGAGTGTTGCTCCTGCAAGAAAATTAATTATAAATCCTCCAATAAAAAGAATAATCCCCCAGATTAAAACTTTTTTTCTCATTTTAAACCTCCTTTTTATTTATTTTTTATTAGGTTTTTTATTTGCTTTTTCCTAATATAAGTATTGCAATTCCTATTAACAACAATATGGGGCAGACAATAAATCCAATTAATTTGCCTAACATGCTAGCCCAGCTTGCTATTACAAAACTTTGATTTCCTAAAGTAACAAAATTTATAATAAATAAAAGAATTGCTCCAATAATCCAAATCCATCCAGCTTTTTTTCTCATTTTCATTTTGCACCTCCTTTTTTATTTATTTTATATTCCTAAATTATATTCCAAATATCTTTCTAAAATTTCTGCTTAAAAAAGATTCTTTATCTCCAAAGCTTATCATTGCTCCGGTTATTATATTTCCTCCTCCACTTTCTCCACCAGAATTACTGCTAGAACTTCCAGAACTACTTTCTCCACCACCGCTGCTCACAACAACATTATTTGCTTCTCCACCAGTGCTTCCTCCAGAATCACTTCCTCCAGAACTTACTTCATTATTTCCACTGCTTATTTCATTATTGCCGCTGCTTATTTCATTTTGAACTTCATTGCCTCCACTTCCCCCATTATTTCCCCCAATTATTTCTTTACTTGCTTCATCAATATGATTTATGCTTTGTTCTATGTTATTAATCTCTTGCTTAAGTCCTTCTGCTTGCTCAAGATTTGGTTTAATATCCTGAGAAGCTTTTTCAGAATCATCTGCAATTTTCTCAATCTGCTCTGGATTTATATAATCAACTTTTCCGTTTTCATCAACAACAATCTTCTCCCCGTTTTTTATTCTTTCTTCATTAATTCTTCCAGCAATCATGCCGCAATCCTTGACATCTGAAACGCCCATCTCTCTACATTCTTTTGGCAAATTTGCTTGTTCATCAGTATTTATTACTTGATTAATTTCAATGCCTTTTTCTTTCATAATAATCTTGCATTCTTCTATAGAAATACCCATGCATTCTTGTGGCATATTAATTCCAATTCCTTGTTCCATTCTTTGTTCTTGCATAAAATCACTGCAATATTCAGGATTTGTAACATTAGCATCTATGCATTCTTTTGGTATTATGTCAATTATAATATTTTGTTTTATTTTATTTTTGCATTCTTCAGGAGAAACAGCAGTTCTTTCATCAATCATGCATTCTTTTGTAATGCCTCCTGTGTCTGTTGGTTTAGGAAGAGTTATGCCAAGTTTTAGAAGTTCTGCATCACAAGCATCGCTACTAATAAAAATTACTTTATTTGTACCACTCGTGCAAACATCTGGAATTTCTTCAAAACTTAATCCATTCCTGACTAAATATTCCATTTGAGCTCCAGGAGTTACTATAAGAGAGCGTGCTCCAACCATAATAACTGCACATTTTTCAGGGTCAAGTTCTCCTGCACTTTTGCATTCTTCTGGAAATTTTTGCTCTATTTTTATTTGTTCACATTCTTCTCTTGAATTTGCTCCTGAGCAGTCAGAAGGAAGTTTAAATTTTTCACATGATTCAGGAGTTAATAATCCTTCATCCACACATTCTTTAGGAAGATTTTTATTTAAGGTCATTGATTCACATTCTTTTTTTGTATAAAATCCTGCATCTTTGCAAGGACGTGGAAGATTTACTATTTCTTCGCATGCAATAGGGTCATAAACTCCTCTTTCTTTACATTCTCCTGACATTAATTCAAATTCTTCTCCTGTTGGTTTATTTGATTCTTTTACATTATTCAAACATTCCTTAGGATCAACAAGTTTTCCATCAACAACACATTCATTAATTACATTCCCTTCATTTACTAATTTTTCCTTGCATTTTTCATCTCCTACATATTCTCCATTTTCCAGGCATTCTGATTTAGGCTGATTTAAAGAAAGAATTAATTTTTTGCATTGTTCACCATCTCTTATTCCTGCTTCTGAACATTCTGCTGGAAGATATTTTTCTATTATTTGTTTTTCAAGCTCTTGTCTAGTTTGTTCATTTTCTCCTTTATCTTCTCTTTTAATATCTTGTATTTCATTGCAGGCAGAACTATCGCCCTGAAACTCACATCTTACAGCAGAAGCTTTGTATTTTTCACAATTTGATTTTTCTGATGCTAAAGAAACTTCATCACAATTGCAATCTTTTGGATTATTCATGCAATTTGAGACTGCTTTTTTTATTTTTTCAGTATCTTCTGCTCTTTCTGTTTCTAGTTTTTCTTTCACTATATTTTCCATCCAAGAATAAGAAGTGCATTTTTCATTTTTTATCATTAAATCATAATTTTGTGATGCTAATTCTTTGCAATAATCAAATGTTTTTTCAGATAAATTAACAGAAAGCTTTGTTTTTTCTTCTTCTTTTAAATATTCATTAAAATATTGATTTGTTTCTGAATTAATATTTTTGTTTTTATTTATTGTATTCTGAGCTTCATTTACACTTGACCTGACTTCATCTGCAACATCTGGAGTAATTCTTTCCTGTATTATTCTTAATTTATTTTTTGCATCTTCTAAGTTTTTGATTGCATCTTTATTATCTCCTGCTTTTGCATTTTCTATTGCAGAATTAAGCTCTTTTTCTCTTATTTCAAGAGCTAGCTTAACTTTGCTGTCTCCACTAAAAAACACTAATTTAATATTATCAATGAATTTAGAAAATCCAGAATATGTTTGTGCTGAAACAATTGGCATAGAAACAAGTAATAAAACTAGGGTTATTACAAGTACAACATATGACTGCCCCTTTTTCATATAAATTATAGTAAGTTATAGTATAAAAATGTTTTTAATATGAATTAGTAATATAATTCTGTATCAGTAATATACTAAATTAATAAGCTATGCAAAAGCAAGTTAAGTAGGGGTAGTCAAGCTAAAAACATATTACATAAAGCTAAAATTTCTGGGTTTTCCCTTATTTATTTTAATAATTACTAAAAATAAGTTATGCAGATGAAAGCTACCTCTTATTCTCATCTTAAAAATCATTTTAATAATTACTAAACTCATTAATTATATTTAATCCTTCACAATAGTTATAGTAGTAGGTATAATTTCATCTACCCAAAAATGAATATCTATTTCCATAGGGTAGTTTGGATCAGGCCACCAGAGTTTTCTTTTGAATTCAGGCTCACCTATCAGGTTTTTTGTTATTACAACCTCTATTTTTGCTCTGCTAAAAGAACTGTCAAACTTATAATCAGAATCAATTGTTTTGGTTTCATTATTAGCAAGAGTAAATGTTCCATTATCAATAGAAAAAAGCAAGGCATTATCAACATCATAAGCATTAACAGTATAATCATATTTTACATCCTGATATTCTAAATTATGAGTTGTAAAACTAAAATTATAATCCTTTCCTAAAAATACATTTTTAGGAAGAGATGTATGGTTTTCAATATATAGCTCAGTAAGAGGCTCTATTCCCAAAGGAATAAAACTCAGCACAACTAAAAAAGCAATTATAATGACAATGCCTGCTATGATTATGTATTTCATTTTATATAGAGTTATTACTCTGGAATAACACAAAATAATAAGCTTTATAAACATTATTCTCTCATATTTTAATATATATTTTAGAGAAGAATAACCTAAAATAATTTAATATCAATAATAAAACAAATAATATTAGTAATAAATAATAACGAGATAAGAAGGATAAGATAAGAGCAAGCAGGAGCAGAGAAGAGTAAATCGCTCGATCAAGCTTGGCTAAATCTCTCTGAGGTTTGTTCTTCAATCTCAGCTAGGAAGGGCATTATCTTCTTCTCAAAATCAGAGTATTCATTTTCTTTAATCTCAATTAAGGTTAGTTTAGACCTTTCTTCTATTATATCACCTCTGCGTTTAGTCAGTATGTCTATGTTTTCTTTTATTTTTTCAGGAAGCCCCTTGATGAATGATTTGGAACTTACTATTTTATTTACTATTTTTTTCTTGTCGAGGCTCTTTTCAAGATTTATTATTTTTGAAATTAAGAAAAGATCAAGAAGATCCCTTTCTTTTATTGCTGGCCTAGTTAAAATCGCCCTTATTTTTTCTCCGGCAATCTCTCTTAAATCATAACAAAGAATATTTTTTTGTATTTGTATCCTGATGCCTTCAGCAAATTCTAAATCTTTAATTAATCCTGAATCAAACAAGTGTTTAATATCTTCAAATAAAGCAGGATAAATTAACTCGTCATTAAAATTAACCTCAAATTTAATGAACTCTTCTGCACCATAAACCGGCTTATAATATATTCTGAAAACATAAACATTTTTCCTGTCCATGACTTTACAATACTTTTTATCTTTTTTATTTGCAGAGAAATCTAAATTAAATTTCTTGCTTGTTTTATCAATTTTTTCTGCTAATTCTTTAGTGAAAACTGTAATTGCCTTTTTCCTTTGTTTTGAAGAGAGTTTGTTTAATTTTTCATTTTCTAGATGTGTAAAATCAAGGTCTTCACTTATACGATGATAATTTAAGTGAGTTCTCGCCAGCAGCGTCCCCCCTTTGAAAACCAATTTTGAAAAAGGAGATTTATTGTCTTCGCTTATATCTTTGCTAATCTCATTAAGAAGAAGTGTGAGATAAAAATCTTTTTCAATTGTCGGTTCATTTATCTCTTTATGCTTTTCTTTTATATGAGCTACAACTCTTTTTATAATATCTGCCGAAACCATTAAATTGCCTCCTGGATTTTCCTGGAATAATTCTTTGCATATTTTTTAAGCCTGTCTTTTCTAATATCGAAGTCTAAATTTTTCTTCATATTTTCAATATCCTTTCCTTTGCAAAAATAAAGAAAATCCAGATAGGTTTTTTCTAAATCTGAATAGAAGTATGCAACTTTATTATTTGTCTCTGCCTTAATACATCCAAAACTAAGCCTCTTTTCTTTTGTTTTAATAAATTTAAATTTAGAGTTTCCTAGTTTTTTAATTCCGGAAAAATGGCTGTTCACTAGAGTTATAACATTAAAGGCCTGCCAGGCAATTTTATTTTTCTTTAATGCACTTTCTAATCCCAAATACCATTTCAGCCTCATTTTTTCTAAAACAAGAAAAACTAATTCCTCTTCTGAAAGATTACAATAATGATTATGCCTTTCTTCTAAAGAATAAACATAATAATAATCCTTCAAGATGCGCTGTATGTACTTGTCTTTTCTTAGATAAGTCCACAAACTTATCATGTTTACTTTTACCTTGTAAATTCTCTGATAGTCTTCTATTGTTTTGATAATTTCTTCTTTGGAGAGCATCCTTTCCTTTTTAGATCTAAGTTTGTCAATAATTACCCTAGATATTTTGTTTTTTGCAGTAACCATTTTAGTTACTGTGTGAAATGAATTATTTAAATCTTTCGGCTCTTTTGATTACTTCACTGATATTAGTCACCACTTAAAAATAACCCAAAGCATAAGATTTATAAGTATATTTTATTATATATTTTAAAGGCAATAATTAGAGAATAGACAAGCAAAAAGCAGGAGGTGATGGCACCTCAGAACCTAATTCTGAGTTAAATAAACATAAAATAAAACAAAATGGTATTTGAAAAATATAGATTAAGGCATAATATGAACAACTTCTGCTATTATTCTATGGCATTACATAAAGAAATAGAATCTCAAAAAAATACAAGATGCAGAAATATGCCTCTGATAGAGGATTATTCAAAAAGAGCATCAAAATATGGAAGAAAAGCAAGAGACTTAAGCAATAAGCTAGGCATAGCCTTAGAGGAAGGTTTTACAAATACTTTATCTGCTGTAGAAACTATTTATAATTCCTGCATAACATATCATAATCAAGCAAAGTTCAATAAAATTGTAATGCAAAATTAAGCAGAGATTTCAATAATATTATAAAAAATAAGAGAAGATAGGGGTGATAAAACCAAAATAAAATGGCAAAATCACCTAAAAAACCCAAAATGGCTAAAAAATTCAAGAAAATCACACTATTAATTCCTTGTTATAATGAAGCAAAAAGCATTAAAAAAGTAATCAAAGATGTTCCATATAGATCACTGAAACAAAGGGGGTTTGAAATAGAAGTTTTAGTGATTGACAATAATTCTAGTGATAAAACAGGGCAAATAGCAAGAAAATTAGGAGCAAGAGTTGTAAAAGAAAAAAAACAGGGAAAAGGAAATGCAGTAAGAAAAGGATTTAGAAGCATAAGCAAAGACACTGATTTTGTTGTTATGTTAGATGGAGACAATACATACAAAGCATATGAAATTCCAAGAATGATTGAGCCATTAGATTCTGGATTTTGTGATGTTATAATAGGAAGCAGATTAGAAGGAAAAATAAACAAGCATTCAATGAGCATGTCACACAGGCTTGTAAACTGGGCATGGACATTTTTTGTAAGGCATTTCTATGGAGCAAATGTTACAGATACATGCACAGGATATTTTGCTTGGAAAGCAAAATCAATAAGAAAACTCAATGGCTATATCAAATCCAAAGGATTTGCAATTGAAGTAGAAATGATAACAAAGCTTGCAAAGCTAAAGAACAGAATATATTCAGTGCCTATTACATATGACCCGAGACATGGAAAATCAAGTTCACATCTAAGGCCAATAGGAGATGGCTTGAAGATAAGCTGGATGTTAATTAAAAATTTAGGGTGGAAGCCTGGAAATTAAAATATATGTAATTTACCCAATTAAAAATTTTTGTCTTTACTATAACTTACTGGCTCATTGATTCAATAACTCTTCTTATTTCTTCTGGGCTGTGGGCTAACTGGACACCTACTTTTTGATAATCTTCTGGTGTGATTTCTTTAATTACTTTTTTAATATGTCAAGAATTGTTTTTTATGTAAACTTCCTACTTTAGTTCGCGAGAAAATAAAAACAATTCTTGAGCATGCTCAAGAACCAGACACGCCATACAATTTATTGTATGGTTCTTGACATCTTGAAGTTTTAGAAATTGAAGTATCTTTTTTTGTAATTCTTGAGGATGTTCTTTTGAATACCATAATAGTGCAAAGATATCACATAGGTCTTTTATCTTTTATTTCTCTAAAAGCCATTTCCAAAGAGGAATAAACTGAATATTGCTTCCTTTAATCATTTTTTTATCTTCAGAACTCTTGGTTATAACAATGCCTTTTTTAAGGCTATTTTTCTCCATAAAATTTAGCAGCCCTTTAATTTCCTTTTCTTTTATATTATCTGCATATTTAACTTCTATAGGGGTTATTCTATTTTTATCTGTTTCTATAAAATCAACTTCTTTATCCCCCTCTCTGCTGAAAAACCTAAAATCATAATTCATTAAAACCAAATTTTCAATTATTCTTCCTTGTTCTGCATTAAACAAAAAGGAAAAAGATGTAGAAGAAGGATAAAATCTCTTCATTTTTTTTTCACTTGTCAATACATTCCTGCTGTAATTATATACTTTTTTTATTAAAAATGCCTTTTCTAAGTAAAGGGCGTAATTAGATATTGTTTTTCTATTCCTTTTTAAGTCGCTGGCAATAGACTCATAATCAAATATGATGCCAGGATTAGAGGATATGATGGAAAGAATCCTAGATAACAGTTCTGGCTCTTCTATTTTAAAAGCCTTTGGGATATCTATATAAATAATTTTATCTATAACTAATTCTTTAACATATTTGCTTATTTTATTTTCGTCATTCTCTTCTATTAATTCTGGGAATCCCCCCATCTTTAGATAATAATTCAGATGTTTTTCTATTTCTGATTTGTATAAAGACATCCTTTTCTCATCAAAACTGAATTTTTTTAGTTTTAAATATTCTTTAAATGTTAATGGTTTTAGAATAAAAGAAAATGACCTTCCAGCGAGGCTCTCTTTTGTTTTCTTTTCTATAAACAGGCTTGAAGAGCCAGATATAAAAAACTTAATGTTTGGAAAATTGTCGTAAAGGACTTTTAACTCATTTTCCCAATTATCGTGCTTTTGCACTTCATCTAGGAATACAAAAATCTTTTCTTTTTTAAAATCTAATTTTACTTTATCTTGATAATATTCTAATATATTTTCTATTGTCTCATCAAAAAGATCAAAATTATAATAAAGTATGTTCTCTTTAGGAAATTGTTTAAGTAAATAGTCTATTATGTGATGCAGAAGTACTGTCTTTCCTGTTCTTCTTAAACCAGTCAAGGTTATAATCTGTTTGTCTTTTATAAAATTGATAAGTTCATTAAATAAATCTCTTCTTTCTAATTTTAAGAATTCTTTTTGTATTGTTGAAGTTGTCCACCAGGGATTAATATCTTCTATTTTCATAGGGTTATTACAACGGACATGTTTTTAAACTTTTCGGTTATTACAACGGACATGTTTTTAAGGTATTTTACTGTATTAGTAATAAAACAAACGAAAAAAGCAGGGTAAGAGAAGAGCAAGCAGGGGCAATTAAGCAAAAAGCAGGATAAGATAAGAGTAAGCAAGATAAGAGAAGAACAAGCAGAGGCAATCAAGCAATAAGCTAAATAAGAGAAGAGCAAGCAGGGTAAGAGAAGAGCAATCAGGTATAAAGCAACATAAAGCTATGAGAAAGAAGAATAAGCTGCTCAATCAAAGCTTATCAACTCATGTGCAAAGCTGAAAGAGTTTATTAAATTATTAAAAATAATACAGCTAGGCTTTACAAGAAAATATTCCAATAACTCTCAATCATTTCATCAGCTAAAAATTGCACTAACTCTAAATAATCTTCATTTTTTATCTTAAACAAATTAGAATTATCTGCTTTTCTCATAGCCTTTAGGTATTTTTCTCTATTTTTATTTCTGATAACTAATGGCGGATAATTATTTTTAATTAGAATATAATTCAAGAGCATTCTTCCTGTTCTTCCATTTCCATCCATAAATGGATGAATTTTTTCAAATTTATGATGAAAAATCTGTGCAAGAACTAATGGATGTAATTTTTCTTTATTTTCTTGATACCATTTTAATAATAAGTCCATATCTGTTTTTACATAAGGGGCGGGTGTTGATTTGAAATTGGCTTTTATAACATGTATGTCTTTTGTTCTATAACCTATTCTTTTATCAATATTATCTAATAATTTTTTATGAATCTCTATAATCAAATCATGATTTATTTCTTTTTTTAGACTAATTGTCTCAAAAAATACTTTTTCTGTATTTTGCAAATCATAAATTTCCCTCAAAGTCTTGTTTTTAGGTGTTTTTCCAGATTCTAAAAGATTTCTCACCTCATTTAGTTTAATAGTGTTTCCTTCAATAGAGGTAGTATTATGTGCAAATTCTATAATAAAATTCTTGATAATTTCGTCTTTTGTTAAAGAGTCTTGTTTTTGAAATTCAATATTATAATGTAATTTACAGGCTTCTACTTCAGTAAGTTTCTCTTTTAGAAAATCATTTTGTTTTAACTTCAGAACTTTTATTTTTTCAATATATCTCGCAGACTCAAGAAAATTATGAATTGTTTTGTAAGCTTTTCTTATCTTATCTTTATATTGGGGAAGTTTTTCTAATGCTTTTTTGACTTCTTCTAAAGTGCCTCCTAAATAAGCCAAATCTTTAGTAACAAGTTTGCCAGCTTTTTTTTCAGATGCCCTAAGGTAATAATACTCTTTTTTTCCTATAATCTTCTTGTAGATATATACCATAAAAAATCTAAGAAAACACAGTTTATAAATCTTACCCTTTATTTTTAATATAATATTTTAAAGGGTAAAACGCCGCATACAGGCTTTATTAGAGCTACTTTCGTAACTATAAAGCTACTTTCTTTTCTTTATATGTTACTCCTTCAAAATAACACAAAGCATAAGATTTATAAGTATCTTTGACACTAATATTTTTAGGATAAATTAGCATATAATTTACCTTATTAGTAATATAAAAGCACGAAGTTAAGCAGAGTAAGAGAAGAGTAAGTAGGTATAAAGTAACATAAAGCTATGAGAAAGAAGCAAAAGCTGCTCAATCAAAGCTTAAAATCGTTTAACAGATTACCAAAAAAAGCAGGGGTGGAGAGGTGGTAGCACCTCAGAGCTAATTCTGAGTTAAATAAACATAAAACATGGCAAAACTCAAAATAAAAAATATTGGCTGGAAGCCTAATGCAAGGCATTAGGAGGCAGAGATGAAAAATAAAATAATTCTTCAATCAAGAAATTGGCAAAAAGATCTTAAGTATTGTGAAATGATTAAGGATAGAGGTATTGCTGCTTATAGTGGTATGTTAGGATTTAATATACCTAAATATGCTGAAAAAAGTGTTAAAGAAAATGGTTCTTTCAAATGGATAGATATGTGCTGTGGTTATTTTGATGCTGGAAGAGATTTAACTTATAATTTATTTCAGAATAGGAAAAATGATGTTATAAGTAAAATTGAAACAATAGGTGTGGATGCAGATACATTCATGGGAGATTCTAGTGTCAGAGTAGGCATGAAAGCAAAAGTTCATAGAGGAAATGCTGTTGATTATGTTTTACCAGAAAAAGTTGATTTAGTTACATGCTTGAGAGGATTAAGATATATTGAAGAATATTTAGGACAAGGAGCTTTAGCTATACAAAATTGGTTTAATCAACTACCACAAAATGGAATTTTACTTTTTGATACTTATTATAACAATGGGGGGCCTAAAGAACATGAAGATAATCCAGTAATAGCAGGCAATATAGAATTAACTAAAGCCTTAGTACAAAGATTAGGAAATTCAGTTAAAACTTACAGAACTAATTATAGAGGGATTAATTCTTTTGTTGTCAAAATAAAAAAACAAAAACCAGAGGGTATAAACTTATTTGATTAAATAATAAAATAATAAAAATGGCAAAATTAAAATATAAAATAATAAAATTAAAAATCAGCTGGATGTTAATTAAAAATCTTGGGTGGAAGCCTGAATAAAAAGCAAGGCACTCAAATTTAGAAAGAAGAATATAAAATTATATCAAGTATTTCTCCAGCAATAAAAGGAATCCTGAAAGAGGGTAAGTTTTTTTGTCAAAAGTTTTTTTTGTCAAAAGATAACTATTCTTGAATTCTTTTAATCCGCTATAATCTCCAGAATTTATTTCATTTTGATATTTAACTTCAAAGGCTGTATTTTCATATATAAAATCAATTTCTTTGGTTTTGGATTTATTGGTCCAATAATAAACTTTATCACTATAATTAAACACATTTGATTTTGTTCTTTTTGTTATAAGCCGTATCAGATGGTTTAGCAGAGCACCTTCACTTATTTTACTTATGTTACTTTCAAAGAAATTTTTATACTTTTCGAAATTCCCTTCAATGCTGTTTATCCATTTATAAATACAAGAGAGTATAAATGGATCTGAAAAGTAGATTTTTTTTGATTTTGGATAGTCTGGAATCTTCTTGTTAAAATCCATCTTGTATATAATATTCAAAACAAACATTTCTTCAAGAGCCTCTAAATATTTTGAAGCAGTATTGTGAGTATCAATGTCTGTTCCAGAAGATAAAGATGACCATGAAACTTCTGTAGTATAAGTCTCGATAACTCTTCTTAAAAGCTGTTTTGCATATTTTTCTTTAAGATTTACTTTTGCTAAATCTCCAATTATCCATTTTAAATAAATATCATAAGAATAGTCTGAAATAAATTTTGTTGCATAATATTCATTTATTATTTTGATAAATCCTCCTGTTAAAAGATAGTTTTCGTATTCTTTTTGGAGTTCTTTTATATGCAATTTTATTAAAGCCTCATCTTTTGATCTTTTTCCTGTAAGAGCCATTGGAAATTTTATTGCTTCAAGATATTCTAAAAAAGTTAAGGGGCTCATTATAAAATGCCTTTTCCCGCTGTCACCTCTTCCAGGAAGCCTTTCTATGCTTCTTTTTAAGTCTATTGAATTTGAGCCGCATAAAAGAACAAAACATTGGCTTAACTTCCCAGAATCATAAAAATGTTTTATTACAAACTCCCATCCTTCTACAAAAGGTATTTCATCAAGGAAAATAAACCTTTCCCCTTTTTCTGAAAAATCAAAAAACAGGTTCAAAGCATCTTCAAGCTCAGCTTTATTTATATTATCGCAAGAATAAAAAAATATGTTTTTGGGATTTTTTTTCTTAACAAGCTCCCTTATTGTCTGCTTTATAAATGAGGTCTTGCCAACCTGCCTCGGGCCACTTATTGAATATATGCCTTCTTCAAATTTTTTAATTAAGTTATAATCCCATGTTATTTTTTGTGCCTTTATATTAGACAGATGGAGGTCTGTCTTTTCCCAATCATCTTTCTCCCACCAAGGATTAGATTCTTTTATTGAACTAAATTCCATACAGATTAATGCATATCTGAGTTTATAAATGTTTCTTTTTCGTTATTTAAATAACAATAATTCCATCTTTTTAGTTATTAAAGTAACCATAATTCCTAAG
>Ga0315276_10001250_pt1 | contig 22713 bp, 13 predicted proteins | sample YL17G05_0_MG_FD_204542 | JGI IMG/M metagenome (GOLD analysis project Ga0315276, IMG submission 204542) | Sediment microbial communities from Yellowstone Lake, YNP, Wyoming, USA - YL17G05_0 | ecosystem: Environmental > Aquatic > Freshwater > Lake > Sediment | place: USA: Wyoming | collected... | reverse complement strand
GAAACGGTGGGAGAGCGAGGACAGATGTTGACGATTTCGACGCACCTATCGGGAATAGGTAAGGAGAAATCGGCGAAACATGGACCGCTCTCCCACCGTTGCAGCCGAATCATCCTAAGTCCGACAGGCTCCTAGAGGCGCTCCCTCTGCGGCATTGGCTCTATCGCCGCGTCCAGAAGCACCCAGAGCCCCGGCTCGCCCGCTGCCGCGACGGCCACGCTGACGGGCCGGTGCCGCCTAGGTACCCAGAGACATAGTCAGGAAGGGTAGATAGTGCCGCAGTATGTGGAACGGGAGTCTGGGGTGCGGCATCCTGGCCCGCGGCATTGCCCGGGCGCGTTGTGGGCAGTGCGGGCACGACTTCGTGATTGCGTTTTCCTGCAAGGGGCCGGCGTCCGCCCTTCATGCAACGCCCGGCGCATGGCGGCGACGGCGGCGCATCTCGCCGATCACGTCTTCCCCCGCCTGCCGGTTCGGGCCCCGTGGCCCGCCTCGACGCGGTCGCGTTCATCCACCGCTTCGGGTCGACGCTCAGAGCCCACCTGCACTTCCGGTCCACGACGCGAAAGTCGCGGACGGCAATTGTTCCGTCAGAGGAGCTTGCCATTCAGCGAGCAAAGCCCACCGGCACATGCAAGGGGAGCAACCGCCTTGTGTGAAGTTGCCGGAAACGTACCTGCGGGAAACCGTAGACCGAACCGTGAGGGGAGGTTGAGTCTGCCGGCTACAGGCGGAGAGGGGCAAGGGCTGGGAGGGTATGCCCAATTCCGGGTAACACCAGCCAACCCGCTCCGCTGCAAAAAAGGAGCGGCTCAATCCCTCAATGAAAACTGGACGAGATCACGTGCCTCGCTCCGGCCAAATGCAGCGCACGCGCACTACGCCGAAGATGATACCCCCGGGTATCGGCCTTCGCGATAATCGCGAAGCATCACGAGTTCGTTGTGAATTTCGGGGGAGAATCCGCGGCGGCCCCCACGTCCGTCGATCAGGAGATTGTCCAGGTAAAGCCGCAGCCCAGTCTGGTCCTGCCACAAACGGGCCAGGGCGTTCGCAATTCTCGGAAACCTTTGCAGCAGGGCCAGTGGCTGGACCTCCACGGGAAGGCTTGCCGCCCACTTTGCCGTAGCGGGTAGCTGCTGGTTCAGTGGCTGCAGCCTTCGCCTGTTCCCGGGTTCCGAAGTCGAAGTCAACGGCGTCCTCGCGTACGTGTCGCCCGTGTTGGGCAGGTGGGAATTATGGACCAGAGAGACCAAACGCCAAAGTCGGAGCCTTGTCCACTATGGTTTGAGTCTGAACGAGAGGGCGCGATCCCAGCCTGGTTAGAGTCTGGACGGTTACCTGGGATCGATCATGACCTGAGGCGGGGTGATCGACATGACCGACAAACGGTTGCTGACGCTGGCCCGGTTGCAGGCCATTCTCGGCGGTGCCCTGGCGGTCGATTTCTCGGTGGCGCATCTGTACAACCTGGGCCGGCAGACCGGCTATCAGCGCCACCTCCGCGCGTGGACCAAGACCCGGCCGCTCACCATTGCCATCGGCGAACGGCGCGCGCCAGCGCCGAAAGCGGTGGGAGGACAAATGAATCGGTTCCCCGAACGATGTGGCGCTGCGCTGCCCATCCTGATCAATCATCGTCAGGATGGTTCAATCGCGCGCGAAAACTCTCCCCCAGCCCTCCAAGGAATCTGCGCCTATTCGAGATTCAAATTCCCGCAACCGTCATTCCCAACGACTTGGCGCTCTCGATCATCGACTGGTCGAGGCAGAGGATCGCCTGCGTGTTCAGGCTCTCGGCGATGGCAAAGTGAAGCGCGTCTCCGGCCCCCAGTTTCACCGCGACATCGCCCGCGCGCCAGTTCCGAGGCACGGCGGAAGTTTTGTCGTCCGGGAATGGCGACCGTGCAATGCCTCCGGGCGAATTCGTGCATCCGCGCAACGGCCTGTTTCACTAGGCTCGCTGTGGCCTGACCCGTGCGCAGCTTGATCGCGGCGGCCGAGGCGAATTCGACCACCGGCACCGTCTCCTTCTGCCGGCCGACAAACTGGCGCAGTCCGCGCGCCGTAGCCCTGGTGATGGCACTGCCTTCAGGGGCGAGGATCAGATGCCCGCCGGTGGCGACCTCGGCCATTGGAATGTCGCCTTCGCCTACACAGAGCTGCCTGGTCGATTCAGCCGGCAGCCGCACCGCGAGGCTGTTGCCCCACTTCGCCACGGCAAGTTCCAGGCGCGAACTCTTAAAACGGGGACCGGATGCCCGGTCCCCGTGGTGTGGCGCTTGCTGCGCGGTCAATGCAGCTGGCCGCGCACTTCCCCGCCGGGTGCGACGCTGGTGTGAACGTTGCCGTAGGCCTTGCCGGCCCGGATCGCGCTAATCACATCGTCCAGTCCCACTTGGCTCGCGGGTATGATGCCCTGCCCCGCGGGTCCGATCACGTTTTCTTTGGTCAAGGTGCCCGAGACGGTGCCTGAACGCGGGCCCGGGCAGGTCGGCGTGTTCACCCCCGGGGGGGACACGGCAGGCGTGGAGTTGACGGTCGTCTGGCACAGCCAGAGGGAGATGCCGCCAGCCACGTTCTTCTGGCCAACGTGGATGTGCGCCTGCCTGACATCTCCCTCCAGGTTCTCGTAAGTCAATTCGTAGGCGATGGTCCCCGCCGCGTCATTGATGGTGAGGTGCAGCTCGCCCGTCGCCCCGGTCACGACCACCGGGACCTCTTCGAACCCCTTCAGATGCACCTTGAAGGTGTCGTCGCCTTTGCCCTTGGGGCCGGCGACAGCGCTCGCCGCGAGCAACAGGCCCGTGGCAACCAGGGACAAAGCGGATACAAACGTTGTGCGACGCATGAGAACCTCCTCTTTCGGGTGGTGGCCGGCGGATGACGCGAGAGTGGGAACGCACGGCCGTGGCGAGGTCTACAGCAATCCTGGGCCATTTATTCCCGCGGTCCGCGTTCGGGGAAGGATAGGCATTTCAAGTGCGACACGAAGTCGCTTGTGCAAGTTGTTCCCACTGTAAATGAGGGAACCGCCCGTGTCGTCGGGTGAATCCGGGGGTCTGAATGAAGAGCGATCCTGACAATGTAACGAAGCATCGCAAGGTGCGGGGTATCAATCGCGAGACGCGTACCCTTCTGGCAGCCACCCATACGCCTCCCGGTGAAGAGCAGGCACCTAACCCGACGTACTGTGCACGCGGAACGTGGAAACCCCGTATCGCTCTCCCTTTATCCCTCTGGGACAGGGACAGTGGACCGCGAGGTCTGCTCATGGCGGTGCGGGCGAACGGCGGCCGGGTGCAGTAGCGCAGCAGCCGTTCGCGCCCGGCGCGGCCAGCGGCTTCGATGCGCACCGAGCCGTCGACGGCGAAGCCGCCGTCGTGCTGCCAATGTCCCGTCGCCCGCGCGTCATCGTCCGGCAGCAGGCCACGCTGCACGAAGCTGCGCAGCAAGCGGGTGACGCGGTCGGCTGCACGCACGCACGGCGCGTTCCCCAGGTCCAAGGTTTGTGGGAGCCAAGGACCGGGATTCGCAGCCGCGATGCTACGCCTGCGCGCCGTCGGAGCAAAGGCGCGAGCGGATCCGGCCGTAATTCCACGAACGGTTCGTGGTCATACCACCACGACGTCGCCCGGCGTCGGGCACGCAACCCGTCCCGGCCGAACAACCCGCCGGAAAATACGTTCGTGAGCAGTCAGTTTCACGCGGCCACGCGTTGTTGCAGGGCCTCTTGAGCGAGTGTATTGATGCTCTTGCCCTCAGCCTGCGCGACGATTGCAAGCTTCTCGTGGAGTTCCGGCGGGTTACGAGCGTTCGAAAAGCGTGCGGCGAAATATCCGTTTTCGGCTTTACCTCGGCGTTTGCTGCGGGCCACAGTGCGCACCATTCCGTCCGCGACAGGCGGCGCCTGTTTTGGTTTGTTGCAGTACGCTGGCCCCGTCCGGCCGGAATGACGCTCCTCACGCGTCGCCCTTTGCCGAGCGATCGGCGCCCAATGCCGTCCCGCCTTTGAAAGAGGGCGGGCCCTCCCGGGCCTGACGTTGAGTCGAAATTCTCGCTGCGGCAGGTTGGGCATTGCCGCAGCATCGTTACGTCCTGGCGCAACGGCTACACGCATTGCGCCGTTGCTGGACCACGGCCCGGGTCGGGCCCTTCCTGAGCGCGTTGGAACGTTGGAATTTCCATCCTCACCCTTGTGAGAAGTGACATGGCCTACGCCGCCGTCAACGGCCTGAAGATGTACTACGAGGTCGACGGCGACCGTTCGCCACTGCTGCTGCTCCACGGCGGGGGCGGTCCGGTCTCTGAGAAGTGGACCTCTGATTTCTCGCCTCGTTTTCGAGTGATCGCGCCGCAGCAGATGGGATACAGGCCTGGACAAGCTGCTCTGGAACGGTGGCTATCCGATTCCCACCCTGCATCCGGATCCGCGCGACCGGGTGCCGCCCACGCTGATCCCCAACGCCGCAACGCGGGGCAGACGCGGCAGGGATGGGGGTCGCCGTCGGCTTCACACGATGGCTCGGCATCATCGATTGACCATAAACGGGGTCAAGCCGCTGGGTTGTGCTTCTTCCCAATTCTGAAGCGCGACATCAACGCGCGTCTGCCAGCCCTAACCGGTGGTGCGAAAGCGCTGCACCACGTCTTGCGACAGCCGGATCGTGATGCGCTCCTTGGTGAGAGATTTTTGTGGCCCACGGCCCCCGATTTTGCGCCTGAGGGACTCTGGCAAAGCCTTCCTCGCCGGGCGAAACGGGGTTAGCTCATTGGCAGTAAGTTCCCTGACCTCGCCTTTGGCGTCAATCAGCGGCTCGTGCTTCGGCATATCGATTCACTTCACGTGCGTTGGCTTCGCGGAAACCAATGACGCGGATCCCTTCTGGCGTCTCGGCAAAACAAAGGAAATGCAATCGAACCCCGAGCATGCCGCGCCTATGAGGCCGAACGCAGAAGCCAGCGGCGCCCGGGCGATGCGTTGTGCAGGTAGGCAGTTCGACCTCAGGGCCGCAGCGCGCGCAGGCCGGAGCCGGCGTGATTCCGACACCGCCTGGTACAGCACCGGCGCGACCCACGCGCCGCTGCTGCCGGCGGTCAGGTGCAGCCGCCGCGGCAAGATCTCGATCAACGGGTTGAACGGCCGCAGGTCACCGCCGATGGAGCCACGGATGACGCCCGTGCCTGGCTCCTCGGGTGGCACGCCGGTCGGTTCCCTATTCCCGTCGTTCGCGCGTCAGCCACGCGCGGATGCGCAGCCCGTAGACGTTGACGGCGAGACCCGCGAACACCAGCACCGCACCGACCGCCTGCACCGGCGCCAGCGTTTCGCCGAGAAAGAGGGCGCCGCTCGCGAGCCCGGTCACCGGGATCAGCAGTCCGAAGGGCGAAATCAGCGCCGTCGGATAGCGGTGCAGCAGCGCGTTCCACGTGCCGAAGCCGAACAGCGTCGCGCCGTAGGCCATCACGGCCACACACCCCCAGGCCAGCGCGCTCATCGACGCGATCGCGTGGACGGCGGCGGTTCCGCCTTCGAAGGCGAACGACAGCGCGGCCAGCGGCAGTGGCGGGATGAGGCTCGACCACACCACCAGCGCGAACATGTCGGCGCCGTGATCGCGGGCCCCACGCTTGGCGATGATGTTGCCGGTGCCCCATGCCATCGCGGCCAGCACCACCAGCACGAAACCGTGGAAGGTTCCCGCGCTGTCCGGCGTCAGCTTGTACGCGGCCAGAACCACCACGCCGGCGGCGCCGATGGCCGCGCCGAGCAGGTTGTGCCGTTGCAACCGGTCGCCGGCGAAGGCGACGGCGAGGCCCATCGTGAAGAACACCTGCACCTGCATCACGATCGACGACAGCCCCGCGGGCATGCCGAGCCGCATCCCCAGGAACAGCAAGCCGAACTGGAGCACGCCGATGGCGATGCCATAGGCGGCAATGCTGCGCCAGGGCATCGTCGGCCGCCGGATGAAGAACACCATCGGCACCGCGGCGAGGAAAAAGCGCACCGCCGCCAGCGCGAACGGCGGCGCTTCGGCGAGCGCCACCTTGATGGGGACGAACGTGTAGCCCCACACGGCGACGACCGCCAGGGCGAGCGCCAGGTCGCGCGGGGAAAGGTGGGTTTTCAGGGCGGGCGCGTGGCCCACGCCCCCCTCGTCACTTGCCGAAATTGCCGGCGACCGAATACGCGAACTCGCCTGGCTTGAGGTACTTGGACAGCGCGGCGTTGACGTCCGCGGCCGTCAGCTTGGCCAGCGCGCCGTCGATGGCCGCATCGCGCGCCCAGGTGCGGTCGAGATACGCCTGATTCACGAGCGTTTGCGCAACGTTGGCGTCCTCGGAACGCTGGGCGGTCCGTTCCTCGAGCATCCCGGACTTGGCGTGCGCGATCTCCGTGTCGGTGAAGCCGTCCTTCAACGCCTTCCCGACCTCGTCGGCGAAGCCGGTCCGGACGCGGTCGAGATTCTCCGGAGCAAATATGGCGTAGAGCGTCATCGTGCTGTTCGGTTCGAACGGGTTGGGGCGGAAGAAGCTGCCGACACCGTAGGACAGCCCGTCCTTCTGCCGCAAGCGTTCCCACAGGCGAGACGACGGCGAATCGCCGAGGATGTAGTTGGCCGTCACGAGCGCCGGGTAGTCCGGGTTGGTGTCGTTCAACGGCAGCGCCTGGCGGCCGACCAGGAACGCATTGGCCTTGTCGGGTGCGTTGAACTTCTGCAGGCCCGGCTTGTTCGGCACGAACGGCTCCGGCACGCGCGCGTACGCGGCGCGGCTCTTCCAGTCGCCGAACAGTTCGGTGACGAGGGCGCGCATTGGCTCCGCGTCGAAATCGCCCACGATCGCGAGCTCGCCGTTGTTCGCACCGTAGAACTGCGCGTGGAAATCCCGGACCTTGTCGGCGGTGACGCCGCGGATCCACGCGAGCTCCTCGTCGAGCGTGGGGACGTAGCGCGGATCGCCGGCCGGATACGGATTGTTGTTGCGGCGGAGCCCGCGCTGCGCGATCTGCTGCGGATCGGTGCGCGACGCTTCGAGCGCGGTTGTGCGCTCGCGCTTCAGCTGGTCGAGCTCGTCGGGCGGAAACGACGACGCGCGCAGCACGTCGGCGACCAGACGCAGCGTGTCCGGCAACTCCTTCCGGAACGTCTGGCCCGAGACCGCCGTGCTCGTTTCGCCGGCCTTGACGTCGACGTGGGCGCGCAGCTGGTCGAGCGCGTCCTCGATCTCCTGCCGGTTGCTCTTGGCGGTGCCGCGCAGCAGCATCGACCCGGTCAGCGCCCCGGCGGGCTGCTTGCCGAACACGGATTTCTCGTCGCCGTAGCGGAGCGTCAGCGCGAAATTCACCGCGGCGCCACGGGTCTTCTTGGGCAGCAGCGCGACCTTCATGCCGTTCGGCAAGGTGAAGCGCAGCGTGCGGGCTTCGAGGTTGGCCGGGCTGGTGTCGAACGTCTCGCCGGACGCCGCTGCCGCATCCCCTTTGTAATCCTTGACGAGCGCCGCGATGTCCACCGCGGCCGGCGTCGCGGCCCGGTCGGGCTGCGCGTCGGGAATGAACTCGCCCAACGTCACGTTGGAGCGCTTGAGGTAGTCCATTGCGACGCGCTGCACGTCGGCCGCTGCCAGGTCGCGATAGCGGTCGCGCTGCAGAAAGAAGAGCCGCCAGTCGCCGAGCGCGATCGCTTCGGACAAGGCGACGCCGAGTTGCTGCGGATTGCTGATCACCTCGTCGAAATACTTCGCCGCCTTGGCGCGGACGCGCGCGACCTCGGCCGCCGTGACCGGCTCCTTGCGCAATCCTTCGATCGTCGCCAGCATGGCGTCGCGCGCCGGTGCGATCGCGTCGCTCTCCGGAATTTCCGCGAAAAACGTGAGCGTGCCGGGATCCTTCTGGGCTTCCTGCCAGACGCTGACCTTGGTCGCCTTCTTCGCTTCGACCAGCGTCTTGTAGAGGCGGCCCGAGGGCGCGATCGTCAGGAGCTCGCCGAGCGCGTCGGAGGCGATGTAATCGGGATGCGCGCCGCGCACCGTGTGGTACATCATGGCGACGTAGCGGCTGTTGCCGGCGCGGCGCAGCGTCACCGACCGCTCGCCTTCCTGCAACGGTTCCTGCGTGTAGCTCGCAGGCAGGTCGCGGGCCGGCCTGGGGATTGCGCCGAAGTGCCGGGCGATCAGCGCGAGAGTCGGCTCCGGATCGAACTTGCCGGCGACGATCAGCACCGCGTTGTCGGGCTGGTAGTAGCGCTTGTAGAAGGCCTGCAGCCGCTCGATGTTGACGTTCTCGATGTCCGAGCGGGCGCCGATCGGCATGTGCCCGTAGTTGTGCCACATGTAGGCGGTCGACAGCATCTTGCCGAACAGCACGAGCTGCGGATTGTTCTCGCCGCTTTCGAACTCGTTGCGCACCACGGTCATTTCGGAATCGAGGTCGCTCTTCCGGATGAAGGAACTGACCATGCGGTCGGCTTCCATCGCCAGTGCCCAGTCGAGATTCTCGCTGCTCGCCGTGAACGACTCGAAGTAATTGGTGCGGTCCCACCCGGTGGTGCCGTTGAATTCCATGCCGCGCTTGCCGAGCTCGGTCATGATGTTGCCGCGCGCCGGGGTGCCCTTGAACACCAGATGCTCGAGCAGGTGCGCCATGCCGGTCTCGCCGTAGTTCTCGTGCGCGGCCCCGACCCGGTAGGTGACGTTGACCGTGGTCGTCGGTTTCGACGCGTCGGGGAACAGCAGGACGGTGAGCCCGTTCGCGAGCCGGTATTCGGTGATGCCTTCGACGGCCGGACCTTGCGTCACGCCCGGGGGCAGCGCGGCGTGAGCACCCGCGGTGACGGCCGCGACCGACAGGCCGGCAAGGAATGCCGTTGCACGGCGGAGAAGCTGGAGCGTCGAGAGCATGAGAGAGCCTGGGAAATGGGGGTGCGAAGCATAACAGCCGCCCCCGGCAGGCAAGGGGGGCATGCGATGGACCGTCGCCGGCGGCGATAGTTCGCTTGGGGTTGCGTTTGGGGCGTTTGTGCGTTTGGTGCGTTTGGGGTCAATGCGTTTGGGGTCAGAGCTGTAATCAAGGGACGCAGCTGCGTCCCTTTATTACAGCTCTGACCCCAAACGCATTCAGCTGCGTCCCTTGATTACAGCTCTGACCCCAAACGCATTGACCCCAAACGCACCAAACGCATTCAGCTCTGACCCCAAACGCAGACCCCAAACGCACAAACGCCCCAAACGCCCCAAACGCGGGCTACGCCATCACACGCACCGGAATCCGGCGGCGGCCGAACGGACCGCTGTACGCTGCGAACCGGCCGGCGATCGCGGTGCCACAGGCGTCGCAACGGCCGTCTTCGGTCAGGCGGTAGCTCCTGATCTCATGCCAGTCGCGGACGATCACCGCCTGCTTGCACCCGGGGCAGCGCGTGGTGCCGCCGTCGGTGTCGTGGACATTGCCGGTGTAGACATGGCGAATGCCCTCGGCCTGCGCGATGTCGCGGGCGCGCCGGAGCGTCGAAACCGGCGTCGGGGGCAGGCCGGTGAGCTTGTAGTCGGGGTGGAACGCGGTGAAATGCAGCGGCACGTCGGACCCGATTTCACGCGCGATCCATTTCGACATGGCCTCGATTTCCGCGCCCGAATCGTTCAATCCCGGGATCAGCAGCGTCGTGATCTCGAACCAGACGTCGGTCTCGTGCTTGAGGTAGACGAGCGTGTCGAGCACCGGCTGCAGGTGCGCGCCCGTCTGCTTCACGTAAAACGCGTCGGTGAACGCCTTCAGGTCGACGTTGGCGGCGTCCATCTTCGCGTAGAACTCGCGCCGCGGCGTGTCGTGCATGTAGCCCGCGGTCACCGCGACCGACTTGACGCCGAGCGCGCGGCAGGCGTCGGCCGCGTCCATCGCGTACTCGGCGAAGATCACCGGATCGTTGTAGGTGAACGCGACGCTGCGGCACCCGTGCTCGACGGCGATCCGGGCGATGGCCTCCGGCGAGGCGGCATCCATCAGCGTGTCCATCTCCCGCGACTTGCTGATGTCCCAGTTCTGGCAGAACTTGCACGCGAGATTGCAGCCGGCGGTGCCGAACGAGAACACGCTCGAGCCGGGGTAGAAGTGATTGAGCGGCTTCTTTTCGATCGGGTCGATGCAGAATCCCGACGACCGGCCGTAGGTCGTCAGCACCATCTCGTCGCCGACGCGCTGGCGGACGAAGCACGCGCCGCGCTGGCCTTCGTGCAGCCGGCAGTCGCGCGGACAGAGGTCGCATTGCATGCGGCCGTCGTCGTGCAAGTGCCACCACCGCGCCGGATGCCCGGTCATGACGGCACCGGAACACCGCGCGTGTCCGGCTCCCTGAACTTGCTGACCGCGTAGCGCGATATGCGCACCTCGTCGTGCCAGAAACCAGTCGCGAGCCCGGCCTTGTGCTTCAGCGCGGCAATGAACTCGCGGGGTTCGGGCAGGCTCTCCCAGACCTGCGGCAGGAACGTCGCGCGCCGTCCGCGAAAGGCGAGCACGACGCCGTCCACACCGGGTTGCAGGCGACGCAACAGGTCGCCTTCGCTGGCGATTGGCATGGGCACCGGCGCGCACAGCAGCGAGACCTCGATCCGCGTCACGTCGAGTTCGGCGGCCGCGAGTGGCGCGAAACGCGGGTCGCGAAATGCGGCGTTGCGCGTGTTCTCTTCGACGTCCTGCCGCAGCGCGCGGCGCGCCTCCAGCGTGCCGATGCACCCGCGCAATTCGCCGTGCTGCGTGAGCGTCACGAAGGTCGCGCCGAGTCGATCGAGCTCGGAGTGCGTCACCAGCGCGGCGCGCGCGCCGCCGAACGCCTGCTCGAGCGCCAGGCGTGCCGTCAACAGCAGCGCACCGCCCAAGTCAGTGGGCGCCATGGGAGCCGGCCTCGCTGAAACCGAATGCGGCGTAGCCGACGACCTGCCGCCGGTCGCCGGCCGTGTCGCCCGAATTGCGGAGATCGAGGAGCGAGGGCACGAGTCCGCGCTGGCGGGCGGCAAGCAGCAGGCCGTTGACAGGAGTCGCGCCGCACGCTTCTTCGTGGTCGAGGCGCGGCGCCAGGTCGAGGATCGTGCTGGCGGTCGCGCTGTCGATCTGCTGCGCTTCCCGGTACGGGTGGTAGTGCGAGAGGTCGGAGCTGACGACGATCAGCGTTTCCGGGCCGCCCCACAGGAGGTCGAGGACTTCCGCGACGCTCTCGCTGGTGGCGGTGCCGACCACGAGCGGGACCAGACCGAAATCGCCGAGCACGCGCTGCAGGAACGGCAGTTGCACTTCCAGCGAGTGCTCGCTCGCGTGGGCCAGCGGGTTATCGGCAACCTGCGGCAGGCGGCGGGCAAGGGCGGCACCTGCGGCGTCGACCGCGACATTCCCGAGCGGCGTGGCGAATTGGTCTGCGCCGGGCAGCGCGAGGCCGCGGAAAGGCACGCGGTGGGCGGGTCCCAGCAGCACCACGCGGCGGATGCCGACGGTGGCCGGCGCGAGCTGCGCGTAGGCTGACGCGGCGACCGGCCCCGAGTAGACATAACCGGCGTGCGGCACGATCAGCGCCTTGACCGCCGGGGCGTTGCGGGTTGCCGGTGCCGCGGCGGCGAGCAGCCGATCGACGGCGCCGCGCAGCGCGGGGGCATCAGCCGGGTAGAACGTCCCGGCCACGGCGGCGGGGCGGATTTTCAGCATGGAAACCTCATCGATACCATACGCCTGATATGGGTGTTTGCGGGGGGCGAAACAAGGGGCGCCTGCACCTGTCCGGCGCCTGCTGCAGGACGGCTCGCCCGGATTCGCCGTCGATCCGCGCCCCCCCGGACACCTTGGCTTGACTGAGTTGACGTTTACGTAAACGTCAAGTAATCTCGACGTTCGCCTCGGCGGCGGGTGCCGCCGCCCCCCGCGAGGGCGGCGTCTGCCACCCTGCGCATGGGGTAAGCTTCCTTCTCCGCGCTCGAATCGAACGAGGTCCGCGATGAACGACCTTTCCGCCAGCCACAAGCCGCTCGTCTACAAGCCCCAGCACAAGGTCCGCTTCGTCACGGCGGCGAGCCTGTTCGACGGCCACGACGCGTCGATCAACATCATGCGCCGGATCCTGCAGGGGAGCGGCTGCGAGGTGATCCATCTCGGCCACAACCGGTCGGTCGAGGAGATCGTCAACTGCGCGTTGCAGGAAGACGCGCACGGCATTGCCATCTCGTCGTACCAGGGCGGGCACGTCGAGTTCTTCAAGTACATGCTCGACCTGCTGCGCGAGCGCGGCGGCGGACACGTCAAGGTCTTCGGCGGCGGCGGCGGCGTGATCGTCCCGGCCGAGATCAAGGAACTCCACGACTACGGCGTCACCCGGATCTTCTCGCCCGAGGACGGCCAGAAGCTCGGCCTGCAGGGCATGATCAACGAGATCGTCGCCGCCTGCGACGTCGATCTAGCCAGAGAGCAGCCGGCGGATCTGGCCGCGCTGCGCAACGCCGAAGGCCCGGCCCGCGTGTGCGCGCTGGCCCGCCTCATCACGGCGCTGGAGGCGGGATCGGTGCCGCCGAAGACGCGCGAGGTGCTGCTCACCGCGGCGGCGAAGGCGAAGGTGCCGACCCTCGGCATTACCGGCACCGGGGGCGCGGGCAAGAGCTCGCTGACCGACGAGCTGGTGCGCCGCTTGCGCCTCGACCAGCAGGACAAGCTGCGCATCGCGATCATCTCGATCGATCCGTCGCGGCGCAAGTCGGGCGGCGCGCTGCTCGGTGACCGCATCCGGATGAACGCGATCGAGCATCCGAACATCTACATGCGCTCGCTGGCGACGCGCGAAGCGGGCAGCGAAATCTCCAAGGCGCTGCCCGACGTGATCGCCGCCTGCAAGGTCGCCGGGTTCGACCTCATCATCGTCGAAACCTCCGGCATCGGGCAGGGCGACGCCGCGATCGTGCCGCTGGTCGATACCTCGGTCTACGTGATGACGCCCGAATTCGGCGCGCCGTCGCAGCTCGAGAAGATCGACATGCTGGACTTCGCCGATTTCGTCGCCATCAACAAGTTCGACCGCAAGGGCGCGGCCGACGCGCTGCGCGACGTGCGCAAGCAATACCAGCGCAACCGCGAGCTGTTCAAGGTCGCGCCCGAAGAGATGCCCGTGTACGGGACGATCGCGGCGCGCTTCAACGACGATGGCGTGACGGCGCTGTACCAGGCGCTCGCCGCGGCGCTCGCCGGCAAGGGGCTGCAACTCGGTCCGGGCACGCTGCCGCAGGCGGCGACCAGGCAGTCGACCGGGCAGAACGTGATCGTGCCGTCGGCGCGCGTGCGCTACCTTGCCGAGATTGCGGAGACGGTCCGCGGCTACCATCGCTGGGCGGTCGAGCAGAGCCGCATCGCGCGCGAGCGGCAGCAGCTGCGCGCGTCGACGCGGATGCTCAAGGCCGAATGCAAGGACCTCGCGCACCGCGCCGGCGCGGCGAAGGCAGAGGCCACGCCCGACTGCACGACCGAGTTCGCGGCGCTCGACGCGCTCGCCGCGGACCGCGACGCGAGGCTCGATGCGCGCGCCAGGAAGCTGCTCGACATGTGGCCGAAGACGAAGGCGGCCTATTCGGGCGACGAATACGTCGTGAAGATCCGCGACCGGGAACTGCGCACCGCGCTCACCTCGACCACGCTCTCCGGCACCCGGATCCGCAAGGTCGCGCTGCCGAATTTCGAAGACGAAGGGGAGATCCTGCGCTGGCAGTTGAAGGAGAACGTCCCGGGCAGCTTCCCGTTCACCGCCGGCGTGTTCGCCTTCAAGCGCGAGAACGAGGACCCGACGCGGATGTTCGCCGGGGAAGGCGACCCCTTCCGCACCAACCGCCGCTTCCACCTGCTTGCCGACGGCATGCCGGCGAAGCGGCTGTCCACGGCGTTCGACTCGGTCACGCTCTACGGCAACGACCCCGCCCCGCGGCCCGACATCTACGGCAAGGTCGGCAACTCGGGCGTGTCGATCGCCACGCTCGAGGACATGAAGGTGCTCTACTCGGGCTTCGACCTCTGCGCGCCGAACAATTCGGTGTCGATGACCATCAACGGCCCGGCGCCGACGCTGCTCGCGATGTTCCTCAACACGGCGATGGACCAGCAGGTCGAGAAATTCCGCGCCGACAACGGCCGCGACCCGACCGACGACGAATCCGACAAGATCCGCGCCTGGGCCTATGCAACGGTGCGCGGCACGGTGCAGGCCGACATCCTGAAGGAAGACCAGGGCCAGAACACCTGCATCTTCTCGACCGAGTTCTCGCTCAAGGTGATGGGCGACATCGCCGAATTCTTCGTCCACCACAACATCCGCAATTTCTACTCGGTGTCGATCTCCGGCTATCACATCGCCGAGGCCGGGGCGAACCCGATCTCGCAGCTCGCGTTCACGCTGTCCAACGGCTTCACGTTCGTCGAGGCCTACCTCGCGCGCGGCATGCACGTCGACGACTTCGCGCCCAACCTGTCGTTCTTCTTCAGCTACGGCATGGACCCGGAGTACACGGTGATCGGGCGCGTCGCGCGGCGGATCTGGGCGGTGGCGATGAAGCAGCGCTACGGCGCGAACGAGCGCTCGCAGAAGCTCAAGTTCCATTCGCAGACTTCCGGCCGGAGCCTGCACGCGCAGGAGATCTCGTTCAACGACATCCGCACCACGCTGCAGGCGCTGATCTCGACCTACGACAACACCAACTCGCTGCACACCAACGCCTACGACGAGGCGATCACCACGCCGACCGAGGAGAGCGTGCGCCGCGCCGTGGCGATCCAGCTCATCATCAACCGCGAATGGGGGCTGGCGAAGAACGAGAACCCGAACCAGGGCTCGTTCATCATCGACGAACTCACCGACCTCGTCGAGGAGGCGGTGCTGAAGGAGTTCGAGGCGATCTCCGAGCGCGGTGGCGTCCTGGGCGCGATGGAGACCGGCTACCAGCGCGGCAAGATCCAGGAAGAGTCGATGGTCTACGAGCACAGGAAGCACGACGGCTCGTACCCGATCGTCGGCGTCAACACCTTCCGCAATCCGCACGTCGATGCGGTCCCGGCGAAGGTCGAACTCGCGCGCTCCTCCGAAGAGGAAAAGCAGTCGCAGCTGCAGCGCCTGCACGATTTCCAGCAGCGGCACGCGAAGGAGGCGCCGGCGGCGCTGGCGAAGCTGAAGCAGGTGGTGATCGACAACGGCAACGTGTTCGCCGAACTGGTGAACACCGTGCGCGTGTGCTCGCTGGGGCAGATCACCAACGCGCTGTTCGACGTCGGCGGGCAGTACCGCCGGAGCATGTAGCCCGGCGTAGCCCAACGGGTTGAGCGACAGCGAAACCCGGGTCTGCCTGCGACCGACGCACCCCCCGGGGTTTCGCTTCGCGCAACCCCGGGGCCACGCGCCGGGTCGGATGCCGGCGTCCGCGCAGGGGTGGCGTTTCGATTCCAGCAGGCGCAGAATTCCCGGCTTCACCGCCCCCGTGGGCTCCCCGCGGAAGGCCCGCGGTGCCACCGGCGGAGGACACGATGCAACGTTGCCTGCTTTGGTTCCTGGCGAATGCGCTGACGCTCGTCCCGACCGCCGCCCTGGCGACATTCCACACCTTCAAGATCCAGCAGATCTACTCGAATGCGGCCGGCACGCTGCAGTACGTCGTGCTGCAGCAGATCGGGAATTTGAACGGCGAGCATCTCTTCTCGGGGCACTCGCTGACGATCACGCGCAACGGCCAGAGCACCCAATACACGTTCGGGACGGACCTGCCGAGCAACAAGACGGCCAAGAAGTATGTGCTGATCGGGACCGCGGGCCTGGCCACGCTCGGCCTCATCACGCCCGACTACGTGATCCCGAACGGATTTCTTCCGCTCACCGATGCGGACGTCAACTTCGCTGAAGTGGACTCCGTGGCTTACTCGGCGTTGCCGACGGATGGCGTGTCCGCGCTCGACCGCGGCGGTGGCGAGATCCAGAACGTGGCCACCAATTTCGCCGGGGTCTCGGCTTCGGTCCCGGCCGGTGCGGTCGTGCCGGAGGTGGTGCCGGAACCGGTGGTCAATTATGAGGGGCTCTGGTGGAAATCGCCGGAGGGCTCCGAGTCGGGATGGGGGATCAACTTCGCGCATCAGGGCAACACCCTGTTCGCGACCTGGTTCACGCACGGCGCCGACGGCAAGCCGCTGTGGCTCGCGATGACGGCCGAGCGCACGGCGCCGGGCGTCTACAAGGGAGATCTCTTCACCACCACCGGCCCCGCGTTCAATGCGGTGCCGTTCAACTCGGCCGCCGTGACGGAGACCACCGTCGGCACCGCGACCCTCACGTTCGCGGACGCCAGGAACGCGACGTTCGCCTACACGATCAACCTGCCGTCGGTGGCCGCGAGCACGGTCGCGCAGACGAAGACCATCACGCGGCAGGAGTTCGCGACACCGGTGCCGACCTGCACCTACGGCGCGCAGCCCAACCTCGCGCTCGCCGGCAACTACCAGGACTTGTGGTGGAGGTCGCCCGCCGGCTCCGAGTCGGGATGGGGCATCAACTTCACGCACCAGGGCGACATCATCTTCGCGACCTGGTTCACCTACGGTCTCGACGGCAAGCCCCTCTGGCTGGCGGTCGTGGCCAGCCGCACGGCGCCGGGCGTCTATGCGGGAGATCTCTTCACCTCCACCGGACCGGCCTTGAATGCAGTGCCGTTCGACTCCGCCACGGTGGTCGAGACGACCGTCGGCACGGCCACGTTCACCGTCGTCGACGGGAACAACGTGACCTTTGCCTACACCGTCAACGGCGTGTCGCAGACCAAGCCGATCACGCGGCAGGTCTTCGCTGCACCTGCCGCGACGACGTGCCAATAGCGATCCCCTTGCGGCAACCGGATCGCCCCCGGGGCCGGCCGGCCGCGACCCGCGGGCACGTCGAGGTTGCGCTGCCGCTCCGGCCGCGATGAGGCGCCGCCAGTTTCTCGGGACCACGCTCGCCGGCATGGGCGGCCTGCTCGCGGGCTGCGGCGGCGGAGACGACAGCCCTGCGAGCGCATCGCCCGCACCTGTAGCCGCGCTGACCGAGGGCCAGCCGCTGCGCTCGCTTGCCCGCCTGCGCAACGAAAGCCCGGTTGCCGGGCAGTTCTCGGCAGCGCTTTCCGCTGCGCCGGCGCAGGCGTTGCTGACGCCCGGGGCGACGACGCCGATGTGGCTGTACAACGGCATCGTCCCCGGCCCGCTCATCGAGCTCGAGGAAGGCCAGCGCGTGTCGATCAGGCTCGACAACGGCCTGCCGCAGGAGTCGACGGTCCATTGGCATGGCCTGCCGGTGCCTCCGGATCAGGACGGCAATCCGATGGATCCCGTCCCGGCCGGCACCGGCCGTGCCTACGAGTACGAGGTGCCCGTCGGGTCGGCCGGCACCTACTGGTACCACCCGCATCCCCACGACGCGACGGCTGAGCAGGTCGCGAGCGGCCTTGCGGGGCCGCTGATCGTGCGTGCCGCCGCCGATCCGCTCGCCCACCTTCCGGAGGTGACGTTGTTCATTTCCGGCGTCCGGCTGGGGTTCGGCGCGCAGGTGGCGCCGAACAACGCGCTCGACTGGTCGATCGGGCGCCAGGGCGAACAGCTGCTCGTCAACGGCGGACGGCTTCCAGTCCACACGGTTCGACCTGGCACGACGCAGCGGTGGCGCATCCTCAATGCCACCTCCGCGCGCCACTTTCGCCTGGCCCTGGAAGGGCATACGCTGACGCTCGTCGGGACCGACGGCGGTCTGCTGGGAACGCCCGTCACCGGATTGAAGGAAATCCTGCTGGCGCCCGCCCAGCGCGTTGAAGTCCTGGTCAGCGTCAATGCGGCGCCCAACGCGCGCTACCGGCTGCGCGCGTTGCGCTACCAGGCCGACCTGCTGGGCCTCGGCAGCTACGCCGACGACGACCTGATGACGCTGGCGACCGCCGCCGAGCCCGCCGCGGCCCCTGCCACGATCCCGGCGTCATTGCGGCCGATTGCCGACCTCGGTCCGACGAGCGTGCGGCAGCGGATCGAGTTGAGCGAAGTCAACGATCTGTGCCGCCGCAACGGCGCCACGGTGGCATTCCTGATCAACGGGCGGGTCTTCGATCCGAATCGCGTCGACGTCGTCACCACGGTCGGCCGCACCGAGCTGTGGGACATCGTCAACAACACCGGGATGGTCCACCCTTTCCACGTCCACGGGACGCAGTTTCAGCTGGTGTCCCGGCAGATCGGAACCGTGGTGACGCCGGCTCCCTACCTGGCGTGGATCGACACGGTTCTGGTGCCCGCGCAGCACACGGCGACCATCAAGATCCGGCAGACAATGCCGGGCAAGCGGATGTTCCACTGCCATATCCTCGAGCACGAGGACAATTGCATGATGGCCGTGCTCGACGTGCGACCGGCCGGTAGCGAAATGGGGTCAGGTTGACATTTCAGGGCCGTGCGCCGGGCGCACAGCCCTGAAATGTCAACCTGCCCCCATTTCGCGTTGTCATGAACGACGAGCCACTCCTCGCCTCCGAGCCGGCGTCGCCAAGAGCCCCGATCCTCGACATCGGCGCCGGCGACCCCGAGGCCCCGGCCAACGCGATCCCCAACATCATCGCGGACCTGGTCGAGACCGAGACCTGGCGCAATGCGGCGGCGGTGCTGGCGGGCGCGCTGATGATCGGCCTCGGCTACTGGGCCTACAACGGCATCCGCGACGCCATCGCCGAGACCCGGGTGACGAGTCTCGAAGCTCTGCTGGGGGCCGTCGTGACGGGTCTCGATGTATGGGTCGGCGAGCACCGGACCGAGGCGGTGCGCCTCGCGAAGGATCCGGTGGTCGTCGAACGGGCGAAGCGACTTGCGGCGGAGGCCCGCGACACCAGCCCCGCCGCCGGCAGGTGCACGGCCGAAGCCGAGGATCTGGGACGGATTCTGCAGGCCTCGCTGGCGACGCAAGGCGTCGTCGCCTTCCGGATCGTCGACCGCGCCGGACTCGTGCTGGCGTCGAAAGACCCGGCGCGCTGCGGGCAGCGCCTGCGCTCGCCGGTGTTTCGGCAACGACTCGACCTCGCGATCGACGGCACGCCGCAGTTCGTGCGCCCCTTTCCCGACCCCGAACTTTCCGTCAAGGGGCTGTCCGATGAACGCCGTCCCGTCGCGTGGTTCCTCGCTCCGATCCGGGAGCGCGACGGCGGCGCGACGGCCGCATTGGCGATGGGAGTCGAAGCCGACCGGGTGCTGGCGACGATCTTCTCGGCCGCGCGCCCCGGCAACACGGCTGAGGCGTATGCCTTCTCCGACGACGGCCTCATGCTCACCCAGTCGCGCTTTGCCGAGGAGCTGGTCGCCGCGGGCGTGCTCCCGGAATCGGTGGCGTCCGGCACGGCATTCCTGGTCCCGGTGCGCGATCCCGGCGGCAACCTGGCGACCGGACATCAGCCGACGCTGGAGCCTGCCGCCCGCCCGCTCACGCAGGCCGCCGCGATGGCGGTCGCGGCGCGGCGCAAGACGGTCGACGCCGATCGCCATGGCACCATCGAGACGCCGTACCGGGGTTATCGCGGCATCGAGGTGATCGGCGTGTGGCGCTGGCTGCCCGCGTACGACCTCGGCGTCATCGCCGAGATCGCGACGACCGAGGCGTTCGCGCCGCTGCGCTATTTCTGGATCAGCTTCGCCGTCATCGGCGGCTTCATCGTGCTGTCGCTCGGCGCGGCGTTGATGTCTGCGGTGTCGCTGTCCCGCCTGCAACGGCAGTTCGGCCGCTTGCAGCGGCTCGGTGCGTACACGCTGGAACGGCAGATCAGCGAAGGCGGCATGGCGACGATCTACCTCGCGCGGCATGCGCTGCTGAAGCGACCGACGGCGATCAAGATCCTCAAGAAACACGTCGCGACCGACGAGTTCATTCATCGCTTCGAGCGCGAGGTGCAGATCGCGAGCCAGCTGCTGCACCCGAACACCGTGCGCATCTACGACTTCGGGCGAACGCACGAGGGCCAGCCCTATTACGTGATGGAATACCTCGATGGCGTGACGCTGGCCGAACTGGTTGCCCATTCCGGGGCCGTGCCGCCGGGCCGCGTGATCCATGTCCTGCGGCAGGTCGGCGCGGCGCTGCGCGAAGCGCACCAGCACGGGATGATTCACCGCGACGTGAAACCCGAGAACGTGATGCTCTGCCGCCGCGGCGAGGACGACGTCGTGAAGCTGCTCGATTTCGGCCTCGTCAAGGATCTCGAGCGCGCGCACACGCGCGACATCACCAAGCAGTTGAAGATCCTGGGCACGCCGCGCTACATGGCGCCCGAGCGGATCCTGAACCCGACCGATGTCGACGCGCGCTCGGACATCTACGCGCTGGGTGCCGTCGGCTACTTCCTGCTCACCGGCAGGCCGATCTTCGAGGGCGACAACAATCTGGAGATCAGCCACCAGGTGCTGCACGCCGCGGCGCCGCGCGCCTCCGCGAGCGGCATCGACGGAATCCCCGACGGACTCGACGCGCTTATCGCCGCCTGCCTCGAAAAGGACCGGGCGCAGCGACCGCAGTCCGTCGATGCCGTGATCGAGGCGCTCGATCGCCTGTCGGGCCGCCTCGCGTGGACGAATGCGGACGCGGCAGCCTGGTGGGCAAGCTACCGCGACAGCAGCGCGACCGAGGCGTCGGGCGCCGAGGCAGAGCCCGGCGCGCGCAGCCGCTGAGCAGCCGTCGCGCGCAAATGCGGTCAAGTTGGAAATGGGGTTCGAAATGGGGTCAGGTTCACTTTTCAGCAGCGCCCGGAATTCCGGCGCACGACGCTGAAAAGTGAACCTGACCCCATTTGGGAAATGACCCCATTTCGGAAGTGTTAACCTGACCCCATTATGACCGACTCCTCCGACTGGTCCTGCCCCGCGCACCTGCAGCCGCAGCCGGACGATGTGGCGTTCGATCTGCCGGCCGCGCTCGACGCCGTCGTGATGCTGAAGGCGCAGATCCCCGACGACGCGTTCACCGCGGCGATCCTCGGCACCGAGCGTGTCGGCAGCGGCACGGTGATTCGTGACGACGGACTGATCGTGACGATCGGTTACCTGATCGCCGAGGCCGAATCCCTCTGGATCACGACCAACGACGGCACCGTGGTGGCCGGGCATCCGCTCGCCTACGACTTCGCCTCCGGCCTGGGGCTGGTGCTGCCGCTCGGCCGTCTGCCGGTGTCCCCGCTCGCCCGCGGCTCGGCCGCGACGCTCGACGCCGGCGACGACGTCATCGTCATCGGCGGCGGTGGCCGGCGGCACGCGCTCGCCACGCAGGTGTTCGCGAAGCGCGGCTTCGCCGGCTATTGGGAATATGTGCTCGACGAGGCTCTGTTCACGACGCCGCCGCATCCGGCATGGAGCGGCGCCGCGCTCGTCGACGATGGCGGGCGCCTCGTGGGCATCGGCTCGCTGTTCGTGCAGGAGGAATTCGACGGCGAGACGGTCAAGGGCAACATGTTCGTGCCGATCGACCTGCTCGCGCCCATCGAAGACGCGATGGTGGCGTCGGGCCGGCCCCCCGGTCCCGGCCGCGCCTGGCTCGGCATGTACACGGTCGATTACGACGGTGGGCTCGTCGTCAGCGCCCTCGCCGATCGCGGACCGGCGGAGCAGGCCGGCGTGCAGCCCGGCGATATCGTGGCCGAGGTCGCCGGCGAGCGAGTCTCCGAACTCGCCGAGTTCTTCCGTCGCGTGTGGCGGCAGGGCCCGCCCGGCACGGAAGTCCCGCTGACGCTGCTGCGCGGCGGCTCGCGGGTGCAGGTCGTGGTGCGCGCCGGCAACCGCACCGATTTCCTGCGCAAGCCGCGGCTGCAGTAACGAAAAAACGCGCCGCGGCTGTGCTCGCGGCGCTACCAGCGGCAGCCGCCGTTGCCTACCGTGCTCGCGACGAGCGGCGGGATCGCAAGCAGGCCGAGTTCGGCGTAGGCGGTGCGGCAGTCCGGCTTGGCGGCCTTGGCGATGGCATCGGCCAGATTCGGCTTGCGCGTTTCCGCGGGCGGTGACGGTAACAGGGGCAGCAGTCCGCGCGAGCCCGGCGCTTCGCTGGCGATCTCGCGCGCGCGCCGGCGCGTCGCCTCGAGATCGAGCCGCGGCACGCCGGTTGGCGCGGAGGCCGGGGCGCCGACGTCCCCGCGCGGCTTGAAGGCCTCCTCCTCGGCGTCGGGAATCCCATCACGCGCCCGCGGGGCCGCTGCCGCAGGTGAGGGCCCACTTCGCGCCGGCGCCTCGTGGGCCGGGAGCCGGTCGGTGGCGCTGGCCGCAGGCGCGGCACGAGGCGCGCGCGGGGCGGTGTCGACTGGCTCACTCTTCGGCGCTGCCCCGGCACCGGGCGGCGCCAGTTCGCGTTCGATTCCTGGTGGTGTGACGCGCTCGATGGGTGCCGCCAGCGGCATCTCGCGCGCCGGGAGTTCGAGCGGTGGCAGCAGATCCGGCTTGACCTTCGCCGGGGCGATGCGCTCGATCGGTGCGGGTGGCGGCAGTTCGAGCGGTGGCAGCAGATCCGGCTTGACCTTCGCCGGGGCGATGCGCTCGATCGGTGCGGGTGGCGGCAGTTCGAACGGTGGCAGCAGATCCGGCTTGACCTTCGCCGGGGTGATGCGCTCGATCGGTGCGGGTGGCGGCAGTTCGAGCGGTGGCAGCAGATCCGGCTTGACCTTCGCCGGGGTGATCCGCTCGATCGGCGC
>Ga0315276_10001249_pt1 | contig 22725 bp, 22 predicted proteins | sample YL17G05_0_MG_FD_204542 | JGI IMG/M metagenome (GOLD analysis project Ga0315276, IMG submission 204542) | Sediment microbial communities from Yellowstone Lake, YNP, Wyoming, USA - YL17G05_0 | ecosystem: Environmental > Aquatic > Freshwater > Lake > Sediment | place: USA: Wyoming | collected... | reverse complement strand
ACCTTGATCTGCGTCCCGTCCGGGTGCGTCATCGCGTCCGGCTCGTTGCAGAGGTCCATGATCGCGTGCGCGACGCGCCCGGTGACGTCCACGAAAGCAAGGTCGCCGAGCTTCTTGTTGGTGCGGTCGAGGCGGCTGGCGAGCTGGGTCGCGAGTTCGAACAGCAGGGTGGGGCTTTCCGCCGCGATCTGCCTGAAGCGCGGATAGGTCATTTCGGCGAGTTCGCACGGCGAGCGCGTGCGCACCCAGGCGCTGCGCTGCGGCTGCTCGTTGAAGAGGCCCATCTCACCGAAGAACTGGCCCTTGTTGAGGTAGGCCAGCACCATCTCGTTGCCTTCCTCGTCCTCGATCAGCACCTCGACCGAGCCCTTGATCACGAAGTACAGGACGTCGGGAACGTCGCCAGCGTGGATCAGCACGGTCTTCGACGGCACGGCGCGGATCCGGCAGTAGCTGAGGAAGCGGTTTATCGCGGGGATGTCGCTCAGGGGTCTGCCGCCGGTTTCCATGCTCCCTTCCTGTTCCTATGATTTATGTAAAAGACTGCGAAGCTTTTAACGCAAACGCCGCGTGCGCCGCAAGCGCTCAGAGCCGGTACGCGGTGCGGGTCATCACCCGGGCGGTGCGGCGCATGAGGTTGCGGATCGGTCGCGGCAGGTCGAGGGCGCCTGCATTGCGGGCTTCCGAGCCATGACGATCCTCGTCCGCGCGCATCTGGGCGACGATGCGGCGCGAGCGTTCGTCGCCCTCCGGCAATTCGTGCGTGTGCGAGTCCAGGTGTTCCACCACCTGCTTTTCCGTCTCGGCGACGAAGCCGAGGCTGCTGCGGTCGCCTGTGAGGCCGGCCAGCGCGCCGATGGCAAACGATCCCGCATACCACAATGGTGCAAGCAGGCTGGTTCGGCCGTCGAGTTCCCGCACCCGTTGCTCGCACCAGGCCAGGTGATCGGTTTCGTCCTGGGCCGCTTCCAGCAAAGACTGCCGGACCGCCACGTTGCGGGCCGTCAGTGCCTGTCCGTGATAGAGAGCCTGGGCGGCTATTTCGCCCGCGTGGTTGACCCGCATCAGCGCGGCTGCTTTGCGCCGGGCGGCGGGGTCTGCAACGGTTTCGGGGGCGGCGCCGGCCGGGTTCGGGCGGGCTGGTACGTTGGCGGCGGCCACGGTCCGCAGGCCCCGGTCCAGTTCCTGGATCAGGCGGTCGGCGAGGCTGAATTGGCGGGTTGGCGGGTGCACGCGCACATTATATGTGTTGGGAGGGCCCTTACCCCGGCTCTGCCGGCCCTCTGCCATCCCCTGGATGGGAGAGGGTGGCCGCAGGCCGGGTGAGGGGGTGCTTCCGGGCTTTGCATTGCCCGGCCGGCTACAGTAAGATTCGCGGCTCTCTGCTTTACGCACAGGTTCTCTGGAGCCTTCGATGACGACTGTTTTCGCACACCCCGAGACGGTGCGGCGCGACTGGTTTGTGGTGGATGCGAGCGGTAAGACGCTCGGCCGCCTCGCCACGCAGCTCGCCATGCACCTTCGCGGCAAGCACAAGCCCGAGTACACGCCTCACGTCGACACCGGTGACAACATCATCGTGTTGAACGCCGAGAAGATCCGCGTCACGGGCAACAAGCTCGCCGACAAGATCTATTACTGGCACACCGGCGCCATCGGCGGCATCAAGAGCCGCTCGCTCGAGAAGATGCTGGCCCAGCACCCGGAGCGCGTGATCGAACTCGCGGTCAAGGGCATGCTGCCGAAGAATCCCCTCGGCCGTCGCATGTTCAAGAAGCTGCACGTGTTCCAGGGCGAGAAGCACCCGCATACGGCCCAGCAGCCGAAGCCGCTCGACGTCTGAAGTCCACGGAACGAGACCTGACCCATGCCCGTCAACACGAATTACGGTACCGGCCGCCGCAAGTCCTCCACGGCGCGCGTCCACCTGCGCCCCGGCACCGGCAAGATCAACATCAACGGCCGCACGATCGAGGAATTCTTCGGCCGTGAGACCTCCCGTATGATCGTGCGCCAGCCGCTCGAGACCGTGCAGGCGGGCGACCGCTTCGACGTCGAGGCGAACGTTGCCGGCGGCGGCATGACCGGGCAGGCCGGCGCGATCCGGCACGGCATCACCCGCGCCCTGATGGAATACGACGAGTCGTTGCGCAGGCCGCTGCGCATTGCCGGGTTCGTCACGCGCGATGCTCGCGAAGTCGAGCGCAAGAAGGTCGGCTTCCGCAAGGCGCGCCGCGGCACGCAGTTCTCGAAGCGCTAAAGCGCTTTGGGGGATCGTCTAGCGGTAGGACTACGGACTCTGACTCCGTCAACCTAGGTTCGAATCCTAGTCCCCCAGCCAAATCAAAAGGGCCCGCCGATCGGCGGGCCCTTTTGATTTGGCTGCACAGACGCGACGCACAGGCCCGCCGATCACATCCCCTCAATCGCATCAGCAATAATTCTCATCACCCCCGGCGCAAACCCCAACCCCACATGCGTCTCGCTTACCTCAACATGCCTCACGTTCGGTGACCACCGATCAATGCACGCCTGCCACGCCACCACCCCATCCCGCTTCGAATAAATCGCCGTCACCGGCACCGTGAGCGGTGTCTTGTACCGATCCTTAACGTTCTGTTCGAGCTGATCGAGATCATGCCCCTGCGCCCGGTACCGTCCGGCCGTTGCGGTGTAGCGGGGCCCGCCGATCACCGGACTCCCGAGCGTGATTACCTGCCGCACGTCCTCCGGATGCTCCCGCGCATATTCACGCGCGATGAACCCGCCCAGGCTCCACCCGACGAGCACCACCGGCTGCCGGTGCGCGGCCTTCGATTTCTTGACGACGCCTTCCAGCTTCAGCCGAAAGTCCTTCGCCGCGCCGGTATTCGTCCCCAGCCCCCAGTCCTGCACGCGGTGCCCGCATTTGCGGAGGAACGATTCGAGGATCCGCATCGACGACGGACCCGCCCCGAACCCCGGCAACAGGATCAACGTGCGAGGGGCCTTTGCTTTATGCGCCTTCATCGTCGCCCACTCCGACGCCCAGCGCAGCGCGTCGAACGGCAGGCGCAGTTCCTGCAGTGCCGTCAGCTTGCCGGGCGGGGGTATCGGGTCGTAGTCGATCGTCACCGTGCACCTTCCCTTGGTGGGTGTGCCAAATCCTAGCTCACTTCGCCGACCGCCCTGCGTGGATCTGGATCGCCTGCGGCCCACCGCGTTCCGCGGAAACGTTGAGCTGAAATACGTAACAGTCTGGACCGGTGCTTCTAAGCGAGACGGTCTGCTCTCAGCGGACAAGCGGTCCTTCAGGACTGGCGGCAAAATGCGAGTTAGCATGAGCCGCGTCATGCCGACATCAGGTCCGCCAGGCGAAGTTCAGGGAGTCTCGTGATGTCGAACCTCAAGAAGGGATCCTGCCTCTGCGGTCGCGTGAGCTTCACCGTCTCCGGCGACCTGGGGCACAGCGACGCTTGCCACTGTGTCCAGTGCAGGAAGCAGTCCGGCCACTACTTCGCCTCCGCGAACGTGTCGCGGTCGGCGCTGGTCGTCACGGGCCAGGAGAACGTGACCTGGTACCAGTCGTCAGCAAAGGTCCGGCGGGGCTTCTGCTCGACCTGCGGCTCGTTCCTGTTCTGGGATCCGCCAGCGAAGGACTGGACCGGCATCGCATTGGGCGCGTTCGACACGCCGACCGGGACGCACCTCGAGAAGCACATCTTCGTAGCGGAGAAGGGCGACTACTACGACATCACCGACGGCCTGCCGCAGGACATGAACCCGCCATGAAGCCAGTCGAACTCAAGCTGTCGCAGGCAACGGCCACGGCGATCCTCGGGATCGACACGCTGTGGGGCGGGGACGTCATGAACCCGTCGGGCACGGGGCGTTTCATCGCGGATTCCTGGTTCTCCGACCAACCGCTGCCCAAGGCCTACAAGCATCCCTCGGCCGCGAGGCTGCGCAAGAACGGCGGCGTAGCGGGAAAGCAGATCGACGTAGCGGCCGTCGATGCGTACCTGAAGGCCATCGACATTCCTGCCGCCATCGGTGACCTGAACGAGATGGCCGGGGTTATCCAAGGGTTGCGTGGGGCGTACCTGCAGGGCCTGTGCGAGTGCCTGGGCGTGATGTGGGACCTGGTGCAGGAACGGCTCGACCGTGGGCCAGCCGTGCCTTACGAGCGCTGTGTCGTCGCTTCCACGGGCAGAGCTCCCACTCCATCCGATCCGGTAGCCAAGCGCGAGCGCGTCGCCGAGTTGCTCGCAAGACAGGGTTACCAGTCTGGCACCCGGGCGAAGTTGCTCGCCGCCGTGGACGCCTGGCGGCGCGAGCGCATGGTGCCGAAGAAGTCGATCGCCATGCTGGCCGATGCCTGCATCGCGCAGTTCGATGCGGGCGCCGCGAAACACATCGCGCCTTACCTGCCCCGGGCCCTGCGGGACGTGCCGCGCGCCAACATCCAGTTCTTCGCCATCGAGGACGCCTGGTTTTCCGGGTCCATGAACTACCTCGGCCGCGCGCGCAACCGTGACTGCTCGCCGCAATACGAGGCGACGTACGAGATCAACGCGTCCCTCGAGATCTCCGTGCCCGAGTTCATGCAACTGGTGTCGCATGAGGTCGTGCCCGGCCACGTGACGACCTTCGCGTTGCTCCAGGCGCTGCACGTGCGCCGCAAGCTGGGCTTCGAGTCGACGGTGCTGACGATGAATACGCGCTGCGCCGCGCTGTCGGAAGGCATCGCGAACAACGCGATCCTGATGGCGTTCGGTGTCACCGAGGTCGACGAACTGCCGGACGTCGACCTGCAGATCGGCACCCTGTTGGCGTTGCTCCAGGACGACGCGAAGAACCAGTCGTCGTTTCTCACCTGGGACAGGAACTGGACCACCGAAAAGGTGCGAGCCGCCCTGCGCAACGACTACCTGTGCTCCGAGGAGCGCGCCGACAAGCTGTCGGGTGCCTGGGGCCGCCATCCGCTGCTGGGTCGCATGTACCTGCCGGCGTACCGTGCAGGCACGGTCAAGGTGGCAGCGCTGCGCAAGCGACATCCGCCGGAAAAGATCATTCCTGCGCTGTATGGGGCGCTCGGCATGGTCGACCTGGTGACAATCGACCAGGTGCTCGACCCGGAAACGGCGAATGTCGCGTCCCTCGCCAAACCCTGGGCCGTCTATCTGCTGACATGCCACGGCGGCAAGAGCTACATCGGCATCAGCCCAAGTCCACAGGCGCGCTTCGATGTCCACCAGGCGGGTCGTGGGGGCGCCTTCACGCGGGCCAATCGTCCACAGGCGTTGGCAGCGATCGTGTGGTTCGAGAATCGAAGTGCCGCGGCGTCGATGGAAGTGCGGCTCAAGGCGCTTGAGCGTCCTGCGAAGCTCCAGTGGTTCCAGGAATTCGCGCCAACGACCGCATCGAGTCCCGCGACGCTCGATCATGGGTTGGCCAGTCTTTCCCGCAATCGACGGTAGGTCCTAACCGGGGCCGGCGTGCATCGCCTCGTCGACGAGTTCAATCCAGTGCTTCACCGGGACTGGGCTCGCCGCGCGCAGGTGTTCCAGGCACCCGATATTCGCCGTCGCGATCGCCTGGGGCTGCCCGCCCAGCAAGGTCTCGAGCTTTCGACTCCGCAGCTGCAGCGACAGCTCCGCCTGCAGTATCGAATACGTGCCCGCGGAGCCGCAGCACAGGTGCGGGTTCGCAACGGGTGTCAGCGAGTAACCCGCCGCGACCAGCAGGCGCTCGACGCGTCCTGCCGTCGAGTCCTTCTGGCCGTGCTGCAGTGTGCAGGGCGCCTGCCACGCGACCGTGCCGCGCTTCACCGCACCCGCGATGCCCGTGGCCTTCAAGTCCTCTACTGAAATGACCTCGCAGAGGTCACGCGTTTCAGCTGAAACGCGCGCGGCCCTGACGGCATAGGCCGGATCCTCCCGGAGAACATGCCCGTAGTCCTTCACGAACACCCCGCAGCCGCTCGCCGTGCTGACGATCGCCTCCGCGCCGTCGTCGAGCATCGGGATGCACGCATCGACATTGGAGCGCACCTGGGCCTGCGCCCGTTCCGCGAAACCCAGGTGCTGGGCGAGCGCGCCGCAACAGGCTTCGCCGCGGGCGGTCACCACGGTCACGCCGATCAGGTCGAGCACGCGCGCGGCGGCGGCGTTGATCTGCGGTGCGAGACCCGGTTGCACGCAACCTTCCAGCATCACGACCCGTCGGGAGTGTCGCCGATTGGGGCGCAGCCCGATCGCGACCCGCAGCGGGATCTTGGCGCCCAGTGCTGACGGCAGTGCCCGGCGCGCGAATTGCCCGGCGCGCAGCAGCGGTGTGAAGACTCCGCGACGGGACAGTGTCGCCGCCAGGACGGCCCGCCACGTGCGCTCGAACCAGCGACGGGGCACGCGCGCATCCATCAACTCGCGTCCTAGATCGACGAGGCGCCCGAATTCCACGCCGGAAGGGCAGGCCGATTCGCACGACCGGCACGTGAGGCAGCGGTCGAGGTGCTCGCGCGTCGTCGCCGTCGCGATCCCGCCCTCGACCAGTTGCTTGATCAGGTAAATGCGGCCGCGCGGGCTGTCGAGTTCGTTGCCGAGTACGCGATACGTCGGGCAGGCGGGCAGGCAGAAGCCGCAATGCACGCAGCGGCGCAGCAGGTCCTGCGCCTCGCGTCCGAGCGACGTGCCGGCCAGGTTGTGCGATAGCGACGTGTGCATGCGCGTGCGGGTCTACAGGCCGCGATACATGCGGCCGGGGTTGAGCACGCCCGCGGGATCGAAGACCCGCTTCAGCGCGCGATGCAGGTTCAGCAGCGCCGGCGGCAGGGGCGCGAAAACGTCCTCGTCCGGCGGGGCGCCGCGGAACCATGTGGCGAAACCGGCAGCGCCGGCGGCGACTGCGCGAACGCTCGCCGGGTCGACGTCGGCATACCAGCGCTGCGCGCCGTTCCATTCGATGCAGCATGGCGCGGGCAGGGCCAATGGCGCCCTCTGGGCGGGCACGCTCACTCGCCAGAGCGAGCCGACCGGCGGGAAGGACGGCAGCGTCTGCTCGCGGACGCCTTCCCAGAACGCGTCCGGGTCGGCGAGACTCTCGCCACCTAGCCGGCGGGCCGCGGTGTCGAGCGTCCGTGGCGCGGCATCGAGCCGCAGATGCCAGCGTCCATTGATCCAGCAGCTCGCCGACACCGGCAGGTTCGAGTTCGCCAGTTGCGTCATGCGCTGCAGGGCCGCCGGGGCATCCAGTTCGAAGACCAGTGTCCGGCGCGCGGGCGGCACCGGCAGCACCTTGAGCGAAACGTCGAGCAGCACGCCCAGGATGCCAAGCGAGCCGGCCATCAGCCGCGACACGTCGTAGCCGGCGACGTTCTTCATGACCTCGCCGCCGAAGCGCAGTACGCGGCCGTCGCCGCTGAGAATACGAGCGCCGAGGATGTAGTCGCGGACCGGGCCGTGCGTGGCGCGCGACGGTCCGGCAAGCCCCGCCGCGATCGCACCGCCGAGCGTGGCCTGCGCGCCAAGAGCCGGCGGCTCGAACGGCAGGTGCTGGCCACTGGCGGCGAGCACTTCGTTGATCTCACGCAGCAGCGTGCCGCCCCGCGCCGTCATCACTAGTTCCGCGGCGTCGTAATGCACGATCCCGGCGTGTCCACCGACCGACAGCTGCGCACCGCGTACCGGGCGGCCGTAACCGGCCTTCGTGTCGCCACCGACGACGCGCAGCGGCGCCCGGGCGGCGCTCGCGGCCCGCACCCGTTCGGCGAGATCGAGGGTTTGATCGGCGTCCGCGCTCATGGCGTCAGAACCTCGGCAGGTGCGCGAACGGCAGCTTGCCACCCTGCACCCTCAGCGCACCGTAGTCGGCGCAGCGCGCCAGGGTCGGCACCGCCTTGCCCGGATTGAGCAATCCGTGCGGGTCGAATGCGCGCTTCAAGGCGTGGAACACCTCGAGCTCGGGCGCGCCGTACTGGCTGCACATCGGCCCCAGCTTCTCCACTCCGACGCCGTGCTCCCCGGTGACCGTGCCGCCGACCTCGACGCAGAGCTCGAGTATCTCGGCGCCGAACTTCTCGGCGCGCTGCAATTCGTCGCCCGCGCCGGCGTCGAACATGATGAGCGGGTGCAGGTTGCCGTCGCCGGCATGGAAGACGTTGGCGACCGGCAGGCCGTACTCCCCTGACAGGGCGTCGATACGTTCGAGCACCGCGGCGAGGTGGCGCCGGGGGATCGTGCCGTCCATGCAGTAGTAGTCCGGCGCCAGGCGACCGACGGCGGGAAAGGCCGACTTGCGTCCCGACCACATCCGGCGTCGCTCTTCGGCGTCGGCGGCGACTCGCACTTGAGTCGCGCCGCTATCGCGCAGGACCGCCTGCGCCCGTTCGAGCTGGTCGGCGACGTCGGCGTCGAGGCCGTCCACTTCGCAGAGCAGCAGGGCGGCGGCGTCGAGAGGGTAGCCGCAGTGTGCGAACGCTTCGGCCGCTCGAATCGCCGGCGCGTCCATCATCTCCAGCCCGGCAGGCAGGATGCCGGCGGCGACGATCCGGCTGACTGCCGTCGCGCAACCTGCGACGCTGCCGAACGCGGCGAGGAGCAACTCTACTCGCTCGGGCACCGGCAGCAGGCGCACGGTGACCTCGAGCACCACTCCGAGCATACCCTCGGAACCGGTCACCAGCGGCAGCAGCGGCAGGCCCGGCGCGTCGCCTGTCTCCGATCCCAGCGTCAGTACCTCGCCGTCGATGGTCGCGATGCGCACCTCGAGCAGGTTGTGTCCGGTCAGGCCGTACTTCAGGCAGTGCACGCCGCCCGAGTTCTCCGCGACGTTGCCGCCGATCGTGCAGGCCACCTGCGACGACGGGTCCGGCGCGTAGTGGAGCCCGTAAGGAGCGGCGGCTTCGGAGATCGCCAGGTTGGTGACGCCCGGTTGCGCGCGGGCGAGCCGGCGGTCGGGATTGATCTCGAGGATGCGATCGAGTCGCGACAGGACCAGCAGCACGCCCCCTGCGACGGGCAATGCGCCGCCCGAGAGGCCGGTGCCCGCTCCGCGAGCTACGACCGGTGCGCCGTGCCGGCGGCAGATCGCGAGGATCGCCAGAACCTCGTCCGCCGTGCGGGGCAACGCGACGAGGTCGGGGATGCGGCGGTGAGTCGACAGCGCATCGCACTCGAACGCGACACAGGATTCCGGCGCGGTCAGCAGTCCGTCGCCGAGTATCTTGCGCAGCTCGTGGATCAGTGCGGGGTCAGACGTCACGCGCCAACGTTACAACTCCGGCCGGTGTCCCGACCAGTAGTAGATCCGCCGGGCGGCGGGCGAAGAGGCCGACCGTGACCACGCCGGCCACCTGGTTGAGTTCGGATTCGAGCGCGACCGGATCGGAAATCGCCAGGCCGTGCACGTCGAGGATGTGGTTGCCGTTGTCGGTGACGACGCCTTCGCGCCATGCCGGCCGGCCGCCCAGGCGCACGATCTGGCGCGCCACGTATGCCCGCGCCATCGGGATCACCTCGACCGGCAGCGGGAAGCGGCCGAGTCGGTCGACCAGTTTCTGGTCGTCCACGATGCAGATGAAGCGCCGGGACGCGGCGGCGGCGATCTTCTCGCGAGTCAGCGCCGCGCCGCCGCCCTTGATCAGGTGCAGGGCGCGGGTCGCCTCGTCGGCGCCGTCCACGTAGATCTCGAAGTCGCCGGTCGCATTGAGGTCGAGCACCTCGATGCCGTGCGCCTGGAGTCGCCGCGTGCTCGCATCGGAGCTTGAAACCGCGCCGGCGATCCGCCTGGGCAGGGCAGCCAGCCCGTCGATGAAGAAATTGACGGTCGAACCGGTGCCGACGCCGATGACGGCGCCTTCCTGGACGTGATCGAGCGCCGCTTCGGCGGCGATCCGCTTTTTCTGGTCCTGGTTCATGGTGATTTCACGACCCCCGGAAACAACTGTGCCCGCTTACGCGGGCACAGTCGTCGTTTTTCGGAAGTGGCGGCGGTCGTTCTTTTCAGTCCGAGTCGCCGCCCCTTCTTCTAAGCGACCTTACTTCTTCTTCGCCGCCTTTTTCTTGGTGGCCTTCTTCTTGGTCGCCTTCTTTGCCTTAGCTGCCATGATCAGTCTCCATGTCGGGTTAGTCCCGGGCCGAGTATTTACAGAATTCATTTATCAATTGCAAGAGCGCGGTCACGATTTTTTTCCGGCGCGTCCGGAGTGCCGTCGCGCCTCGCCGCTTCCGTCACGACGCAGCGAGAGGATGAACGTCCACTCGTCGCGCGTCACCGGCATCACCGACAAGCGATTGCCACGCTTCAAAACAAGCATATTTCGCAACTCTCGATCCGCGTGTGAACGCAGTTCGTCGAGCGCGATGAGCGGCTCGATTTTCGTTTCGAGGCGCACATCGACGCAAAACCAGCGGGGAGAAGACGGATCCGCTTTCGGATCGAAATGGGCGCTCTGCGGGTCGTTCGCGCTCGAATCTGCGTAACCCGCGCGCACGATCCGGATGACGCCGACGATGCCCGGCACGTCGCAACTCGAGTGGTAGAAGAACCCGCGATCGCCCTCGTGCACGTCGTCTCGCAGCAGGTTGCGCGCCTGATAGTTGCGCACGCCTTCCCAGGCGGTGGTTCGATTCTTCGCCGCGGCGAGGTCGTCGACGCTGTAGGTGTCGGGTTCGGACTTGAACAGCCAGTACTTCATGTCGGGCTCGCGCTTGCAGCGGAAGAATCCGGACGGCAGCGGATGATCTCGCGCTCCGTGACGATGCAATCGAGCCCCACGTCCCACGGCGCCGCGTCGATGGCAGGGAGTTCCTGGAGGGCGAACGCGACGCCGATCAGGCGCGGGCGCTTCCATGCGCGACTCGCATCCTGACGGCGTTGCAGCGCCCGGTCGTAGAAGCCGGCACCCATGCCGAGACGATGGCCGCGGCGATCGAACCCGACCAGCGGCACCAGGATGGCATCCAGATGCGTCACCGGCTGTCGCTGTCCGGCCCGGGCCCGCGGTTCCGCGATGGCGAATACGTTGTTGACCGTGCCGCCGCGCGGCGCCAGCGGCACGAAGACCATCGTCGAGCGGCGGCGACTGGTGATCCGGGGTGCGTAGAGCGTGGCGCCCGCGCTGCGTGCAGCGTCGAGGCTCGAAGTGAGGTCCGCTTCGCCGCGCACCGCAAGGTAGACGCCGATTCTTGCCCCCGGGCGAAGGATCCGCAGGTGGCGCAGCGCCCGGGCGATATCGCGCTCGGCTCGAGCGCGCGCAGCGGCCGGCAGCGCCCGCCGCAGTTGGCGCAGGCGGCGTCGTACGGCACCGACTTCAGGCGTGTGCTGTGGCATGGACTCGGCCGGTCACCGCCGGGGAGGGCGGTGCGGGAAAGGAGAGGCGCCACCCGCCTGTGCCGTCACAGACCATTGCTCTCGACATAGAGCAATATTCGGGGAAGGCCGCGGCACTTAAGGCTTCCCGCTCGAGGCGGGCTTGCACAATGCTGCCGACTGACCAGGCTCCCCAGGGTATTTACATTACGGTCGAGAGGTAACCCGGACCGTGTCGAACACCGCAGGCGGCGCCAAATCGTCGAGGGACGCGCCGTTCGCTCCCTCACAGTTCCAGTTGCTGGCCCTTCTCGAGCGCGGATTCCACGCGCTCGCGCAGGGACTTGAGTTTCGCGCCCAGGTCTCCGTCGAGCGACGAACCGTTGCGGCGCAGCTTGAGCAATTCGTTGGCGATGTTGAGCGCGGAGATCACGGCGATGCGGTCGAGGCCTACGACCTTGCCGGAATCACGCACTTCCTTCATCTTCGAGTCGACGTACTCGGCTGAGTCGAGCAGGGCCGAGCGCTCCTCGGCGGGGCACGCCACCTGGTACTCGCGGTCGAGCAAACGCACGCTCACGCGGCTGATCCGGTCCACGCTCATCAACCTTGCTCCATCGATTTCAGTCGCCCGATCATGGCCTCGACCCGGGCGCGTACCTGCTCGTTCTTCTGCAGCAGGTTGGCGCGCTCGGAGGTCAGGGTATCCTGACGCTGGCGCAACGCGCGGTTCTCTTCCTTCAACTGGGTGACCGTCGCAACGAGCTCGTCGATGCGACGCTCGATGCGGCGCAACTCGGCATCCACGGCGGATCGGGCGGCGGGTTCGTTCATGCAAGTCACTATAGAGCCGCCCCCAGAGGGAATCAATTGAACGTGCCCGCGGTGGTACGATAGGAACGATGACAGCCCCAGTGGCCATTGACGATGTCGCACGGGCGCTCGCGGCCGGGGGGTCGGCGGTCCACGCTGCCGAGGCGCACGGGTGCCTGTGCGGGGCGTTCTGCGCCCGTCGCAACTACCTGCCGACCGAATGGCTCGAGGAACTGATGCCGGATCCGGACACGGGTTCCGTGACCGACGTCATCGCCGGACCGCTCGGGGCGCTGTATGTCCAGAGCCGGGCGGTGCTCGCCGACGGCGCGCTGGAATTCACGCCGCTGCTGCCCGACGACGACGCCGAACTCCAGCAGCGCGTCGAGTCGCTCGCGGCCTGGTGCCTGGGATTTCTCTACGGCCTGGGCGTCGCCGGCACGATCCCGAACAAGGCGCTCGGCGGCGACGTCCGCGAGTTTCTCACTGACCTGGCGGAACTCTCCAGGGCTGGCGGCGTGGGCGCGACGCCGGCCGAGGCCGAGGAAGAAGCCTACGCCGAGCTCGTCGAGTACCTGCGCGTCGGCGTGCAGCTCGTCTACGACGAACTCGAGGTCGCACGTACCAGCCAGCCGGCTGCCGATTCCCAGCACTGAGCCTCCCGAGGATCATGACCCTGCGCAAAGACGAATACGCCCGCCGCCGCCGCCAGCTCATGCGCATGATGGGCAAGGGCGGCATCGCGATCCTCCCTGCTGCACCGGAGCGCCAGCGCAACGGTGACGTGCACTACCACTATCGGCCCGACAGCGACTTCCACTACCTGACCGGCTTCGACGAGCCGGAAGCGGTCGCCGTGCTCGTGCCCGGCCGCGTGCAGGCGCAATACATCCTGTTCGTGCGGGACCGCGACCCGACCCGCGAGACCTGGGATGGCAAGCGCGCCGGGACGGACGGCGTCGTGCGCGACTACGGCGCCGACGACGCCTTCCCGATCGGCGACATCGACGACATCCTGCCCGGGCTCATCGAGCAATGCGGGCGCGTCTACCACACGATGGGCGTGAACCACGACTTCGACCAGCGGATCATCGGCTGGGTCAACACGCTGCGAGGCCAGGCCAAGCTCGGCATGCACACGCCGCAGGATTTCGTGGCGCTGGACCACCTGTTGCACGACATGCGCCTGTTCAAGAGCCGTGCGGAAGTCAGCGTGATGCGGCATTCGGCGCAGATCGCCGTGCGCGCACACATCCGCGCGATGAAGGCGACCCGGCCGGGCGTCCACGAGTATGAGGTCATGGCGGAACTCCTCCACGAGTTCCACCGCCACCAGGCGGACATCTCCTACCACCCGATCGTGGGCGGCGGCGCCAATGCCTGCACGCTGCACTACCACGAGAACGCCGCGGAACTGCGCGACGGCGACCTGCTGCTGATCGACGCGGGCTGCGAGTACGGCCTGTATGCGTCCGACATCACGCGCACGTTCCCGGTCAACGGGCGGTTCTCGCCCGAGCAACGCGCCATCTATGACATCGTGCTCGAAGCGCAGGACGCTGCGGTCGCCTGCATCCGGCCCGGTCGCCACTGGAACGAGCCGCACGACGCGGCGGTGCGCGCCGTCACCCAGGGGCTGGTCAAGCTCGGGCTGCTGAAGGGGCGGGTGCCGACGCTGATCAAGGAAGAGGCGTACAGGAAATTCTTCATGCACCGCACCGGCCACTGGCTCGGCATGGACGTTCATGACGTCGGGGATTACAAGGTCGGCACCGAGTGGCGGGTCTTCGAGCCTGGCATGTGTCTCACCGTGGAGCCCGGCATCTACATCCCGGCGGGGACGAAGGGCGTGGCCAGGCGCTGGTGGAACATCGGCGTCCGCATCGAGGACGACGTCGTGGTGACGGCGCACGGCTGCGACCTGCTGACGGCCGGCCTGCCGCGTACCACCGCCGAGATCGAGCGCGTGATGCGAGCTTGACCTGCCGCCGATGAACTTCCCCGCGTCACCGGCCGAAGTCGATCTCGCCGTCGTCGGCGGCGGCCTGGTCGGTGCGTCCCTGGCGCTCGCGTTGGCCCCGCTCGGGCTGCGTGTCGCCCTCATCGAGGCTGTGCTGCCGGGCTCGGGCGAACAGCAACCGAGCTTCGACGAACGCACGACGGCGCTGGCCAATGGCACGGTGCGGGTCTTCGAGGCGCTGCAGGTCTGGTCGCGCATGGAGCGCGAAGCGGCGCCGATCCGGCGCATCCACGTCTCCGAGCAAGGTCGCTTCGGCAGCGCGCGCATCGACGCGGCGGAGCAGGGACTGGCGTCGCTGGGTTACGTCGTCCCGAACCGCGTCATCGGCGCGGCTCTCTGGGAAGGACTGTCACGGACCCCCGCGGTTCACGTGATCGCGCCGGCGATGGTGGTCGCGGCGGAGCTGCAACACGATGCACGGGTGCTGCAGATCGATAGCGGCGGGCGGATGATGGCCCTGCGCGCGCGGCTCGTGGTCGCCGCTGACGGCGCTGGTTCGCTGTTGCGCGAGCAGGCCGGTGTCGGGGTGCAGCGCGTCGAATACCAGCAGACTGCCATCATCGCGACGGTAACGACGCAACGCTTTCACGACCACGTGGCGTACGAGCGCTTCACGCCCGACGGCCCGATCGCCGTGCTGCCGCTGCAGGATGGTCGTTGCGGGATCGTCTGGGCGCGCAAACCCACGGAGGCTGCCCGCTTGCTCGAGTTGCTCGACGACGAGTTTCTCGCCGGATTCCAGGCAGCTTTCGGCCTGCGCCTGGGCCGGTTCCTGCGAGTCGGCCAGCGCCGCGGCTATGAACTTACGCTGTCGCGCGCTGCGAGCCACGTTGCGGAGCGACTGTGCGTCGTCGGCAATGCGGCCCAGGGCCTGCATCCGATCGCAGGCCAGGGATTCAATCTCGGCCTGCGTGATGCCGTGAGCCTGGCCGAGGTGCTGGCGGATGGAATCGCGGCCGGCGCCACCGATGTCGGCGATCCGAAGTTGCTGGATGCGTACGCCCGCTGGCGCGCGGAGGATCAGCATCGCATCGTCGCATTCACCGACGGGCTGGTGCGGCTGTTTGCCACGCCGCTGGGTGCCGTCCGTGGCTTGCGCAGCGCCGCGTTGCTGGCCTTCGACGCATTCCCGCCCGCGAAGTCTGCGCTCGCCCGCCTCAGCGTGGGAGCGGCGGGTCGGATACCGCGCCTCGCTCGCGGCGTGCCATTGGTCCGGGACGCCCGATGAGTTCGCCGCGGAACCGCAACGACTTCGACGTCGTGATCGTCGGGGGCGGCATGGTCGGTGCGTGCCTTGCCGCCCTGATCGCCCGCGATGAACGGCTCGCCGGCTGGCGCGTCGCGCTGCTCGAGTCCGCTGCGCCAAGCCCGCCGCGCGACGCCGACGTCGATCTGCGCGTGTCCGCATTGTCGCGGGCCTCGCAGCGGATCCTCACCGTGGCGGGAGCGTGGGAGGCGATCGAGCCGCATGCGTGTCCGTACGCCGACATGGTCGTCTGGGACGCGGCGAGCGAGGCGGACGCACGTGACGCGGTGCACTTCTCCGCGGCCGAGATCGGAGAGCCGAACCTGGGGCACATCGCGGAAAACCTGCGCGTCCAATGGGCCTTGCACGAATCACCGCATTTGCGTGGCACCACCCAACTGCGCACGGGACTCGAGGCGATCGAATTCGACTCCGAGGCCGTCAAGGTCCGACTGGCCGATGGACGCACGCTGTCCTGCGCGCTTGTGATCGGCGCGGACGGTGGACAATCGCTGACGCGCGAGCAGGCGGGCATCGGCCGGGCGGGTTGGGCGTACGGGCAGACAGCGGTCGTGGCGCACCTGCGCACCGAGCATCCGCATCGCGAAACGGCCTGGCAGCGCTTCCTGCCGACCGGGCCATTGGCATTCCTGCCGTTGCGCGACGGCCGAGTCTCGCTGGTCTGGAGCACTACGCCGGAGGAAGCTGAAACGTTGCTGTCCGTCGACCCCGCTGCGTTCTCCCGGAGCGTGACCGAGGCGAGCGACCGCGTTCTTGGCGATGCGGTGCTCGCCAGCCGCCGCGCCGGATTTCCGCTCGGGTTGTGGCACTCGCGCGAGTACGTGCGTGCCGGTCTCGCGCTAGTGGGCGACGCGGCGCACACCATCCATCCGCTCGCCGGGCAGGGCGTCAACCTCGGTTTTCTCGACGTCGCGAGTCTCGTGCAGGTGCTTGGCAAGGCTGTTGCAGATGGCGAGGAATTCGCGGGGCTGCGTGTGTTACGGCGCTACGAACGCTGGCGCCGCAGCGAGAATGCACTGGTGATGGGCATCTGCGACGGTCTGAACCGGCTGTTCACCGAGAAGGGCATGGGAATCGCGGCGGCTCGTCGCCTCGGCATGTCGCTGGTCACCGGCCAGCCGTTGCTACGCCGGGGGCTCGTCAGTCGCGCGCTCGGACTGGAAGGCGACGTGCCGTCCATAGTTAAGCGCGCGGGCTGAGAAACCATGACAACCCTGGACTGGCGGCAGGCACTCTTCACTCAATCTCCGCCAAAGCTCGGTAACCAGTATCGCGACGATCCACTGCTCGGCTCGTGGCTGCGCCGCACGTTCCCGAAGGACGCCGCGCGGGAACTCGAGGCGGAACTCGATGGGTTGGGAGCGGTGGTCGGTGGCGAGTTGTACGCACTGCAGCTCGCTGATCGGCTCAACGAGCCGGTCCTGCAGCAATGGGAGCCGTGGGGCAACCGCATCGATACGGTCGAGGTCTCGCCGCTGTGGCGGGAGGCGGAGCGCCTGACCGTCCGGCACGGACTCGTCGCGACGGCCTATGAACCTCAGTACGGCCGCTTCGCGCGGCTCGCGCAATTCGCCAAGGTGTACCTGTTCCATCCGTCGTCCGACGTCTATACCTGTCCGCTGGCGATGACCGACGGCGCCGCGCGCTGCCTGATCGACTCCGGTAACCGTGAGCTGATCGACCGGGTGCTGCCACGCCTCACGTCGCGCGATCCGGCGCGCTTCTGGACCAGCGGGCAATGGATGACGGAGACGGCCGGCGGCTCGGACGTCGGCCGGTCGCAGACGGCGGCCGTGCAGGAGCAAGGGCGGTGGCGCCTCTACGGCCGCAAGTGGTTTACGTCGGCCGTGACCTCGCAGATGGCCCTCACCCTGGCCAGGCCCGAGGGCAATCCGCCGGGCGGCCATGGCCTCGCGATGTTCTTCGTAGCGGTGCGCGATGCGCATGGCCGGTCGAACGGCATCAGCGTCGATCGACTCAAGGACAAGCTCGGCACCCGCAAGGTGCCGACGGCCGAACTGACCCTCGACGGCACGTACGCCGAGCTGATGGGCGAGCCAGCGAACGGCACGCGAGCCATCGAGCCGATGCTGGCCGTCACGCGCATGTGGAACAGCGTCTGTGCGGTCGCCTTCATGCGACGCGGCCTCGCGCTGGCGAAGTCCTATGCGGCGGAGCGCGTCGCGTTCGGCCGGCCGCTCGCCAACCTGCCGTTGCATGCCGATACGCTGTCCGCGCTGGAGGCCGAAACCTGGGGCGCGTTCCTGATGACGTTCCTGCTGGTCGAGCTGAAGGGGAGGCAGGAACGCCGCGAGATCGATGACGAGCAGCGCGCGCTGCTGCGGTTGCTGACGCCCCTCACCAAGCTCGTCACCGGCAAGCAGGCGGTTGCCGTGGTCAGCGAGGTGGTCGAGAGCTTTGGCGGCGCAGGTTATGTCGAGGATACGGGCCTGCCGCAACTGCTGCGCGACACGCACGTCCTGCCGATCTGGGAGGGTACGACCAACGTGCTGTCCCTCGACGCCCTGCTGCGCAGCGACCTGCAGGCGGGTCTGGCGGCGCTGATGGGGCGCGCATCCGCGTGCGTGCGCAGCGTTTCAGAGCCGCGCCTTGCGGCTGCCGCACGCCAGGCCGTCGGTGCCATGGAGCGCGCTACGCTCTGGCTGGAATCGGGCCACGACCCCGACATCCTGGAGGCCGGGGCGCGGCGCCTGGCGCTGACGCTCGCCCGCTCGCTGCAGCTGGTGCTGCTTTGCGAGCATGCGCAGTGGCTGATCGACCACGAGCACGACACGCGCGGCATGGCCGCTGCGCTGCGCTATTCGCGGCTGCCGGTGGACCTGATGCACGACGTGGACCCGCGGCTCGATCGGGAGCTGCTCGGATAGCGGATAGGGACTAGCGGATAGGGGATAGGGACTAGCGGATAGTGCGGAACGGAGAAAAACGTCTTCCGGTCTCTTCGCCATCCGCTATCCGCTATCCGCTAGTCCCTCGTCAAAGTGCGTCGATCTTCGCCGCGCAGATGAAGTCGTTCTCCGACAACCCGCCGATCGAGTGGGTCGAAAACACGACGCGGCAATAGCCGTAGCCCACCTCGAAGTCGGGGTGGTGGTCCTCGGCGTGAGCGATCCAGGCCAGCGCGTTCACGAACGCCATCGTGCGATGAAAATCCTCGAACGCGAAGGCGCGCCGCAGCGACTTGACGTCGTCCGTGATGCGCCAGCCCTTGTCCAGCCCGCTGAGCAGCTTGCGTGCCTGCTCGGCATCGAGCGCGGGCGTGCCGGGCGCGTAGTCCCTGCACTTGCGGTCGCGCAATGGCGTCATGTCGATCCTCCCTGCGCGTAAGTTCGCGCAACATAGTCTTCGACGAGCTGCTGGAACTCCTCGGCGATGCGTTCGCCCTTGAGCGTCGGGCCCTTCTCGCCGTCGATGTAGACCGGCGCCACGGGCCGCTCGCCGGTGCCGGGCAGACTGATGCCGATATTGGCGTGCTTGCTCTCGCCCGGACCGTTCACGACGCAGCCCATCACAGCGACGGTCATCTGCTCCACGCCGGGGTGGTGCCGGCGCCACTCGGGCATCCGGTGACGCAGGTGCGACTGGATCTTCTGCGCGAGTTCCTGGAAATACGTGGACGTGGTCCGGCCGCAGCCCGGGCAGGCGACGACCATCGGCGTGAACGAACGCAGGCCCATGGTCTGCAGGATCTCCTGCGCGACGATGACTTCCTTCGTGCGATCGCCACCCGGGTCCGGCGTGAGCGACACACGAATCGTGTCGCCGATGCCTTCCTGGAGCAGTACCGACATCCCAGCCGTGGACGCCACGATGCCCTTCGAGCCCATGCCCGCCTCGGTGAGGCCGAGGTGCAGCGCGTAGTCGCAGCGGCCGGCGAGGTTGCGATAGACCCCGATCAGGTCCTGCACGCCGCTCACCTTGCAGGAGATGACGATGCGGTCGTGCGGCAGGCCGATGTCCTCCGCGCGGCGGGCGCTGTCGAGTGCCGATACCACCAGCGCCTCGCGCATGACGTCGGTCGCGTCCAGCGGCCGCGCCTGCTTTGAGTTCTCGTCCATCAGGCGGGTGAGCAGGTCGTGGTCGAGGCTGCCCCAGTTCACGCCGATGCGCACGGGTTTGCCGTGCCGGCAGGCGGTCTCGATCATGTCGGTGAACTGCGGGTCGCGCTTGCTGCCGCGGCCGACGTTGCCTGGATTGATGCGGTACTTCGCCAGCAGTTCCGCGCAGCCCGGGTGCTCGCGCAGCAGCTTGTGGCCGTTGAAGTGGAAGTCGCCGACGATCGGCACGTCGACGCCCAGTTGTGCGAGCCGCTCGACGATGCGCGGGATCGCGGCGGCGGCCTCGTCCGTGTTCACCGTTACGCGCACCAGCTCCGATCCGGCCAGCGCCAGCGCGCGCACCTGCAGTGCCGTGCCCTCGACGTCGGCCGTGTCGGTGTTGGTCATCGACTGCACGACGATCGGACTCGGTCCGCCGACCGTGACGCGGCCGATGCGGACGGAGGCGCACGTGCGACGCGCGATCGCGGTCATCGCTGCACGCTTTCCATCCAGCGATGCACGTTGGCCGACAGCACGTCGAGCGGCACGGCGCCGCTTCCGAGGACCACGTCATGGAAGGCGCGCAGGTCGAAACGCGGGCCGAGCGCCTCGGTCGCCTCGCGGCGCAGTTCCTTGATCCGCAGCTCGCCGATCTTGTAGGCAAGCGCCTGCCCGGGCCACGCGATATAGCGATCCACCTCGTTGACGATGTCGAGTTCGGTCTTGGCGGCATTGGCCTTGAAGAACTGGATCGCCTGGTCGCGGGTCCAGTGCCGGTGGTGGATGCCGGTGTCCACGACGAGACGCACGGCGCGCCACATCTCGTAGGTCAGCTGGCCGAACTTGTCGTAGGGATCGGTGTAGAGGCCCATTTCTTGGCCGAGGCTTTCGCTGTAGAGGCCCCAGCCCTCGACGAACGCGGTCGCCTCGAAGTCGCGACGGAATTTCGGCAGGTCGCCGAGTTCCTGCGCCAGCGCGATCTGCAGGTGATGGCCCGGCACCGCCTCGTGCATCGTCAGCACCGGGATCTCGTACTTCGGGCGTTCCTCGGGTTTGTAGAGATTCACGTAGAAGTAGCCGGCGCGCAGGCCGTCCTGGCCCGGACCCTGGTAATACGCGGTGGTCGTGTCGGGCGCGATCTGCTCCGGGATCGGCCGCACGCCGTAGGGCATGCGCGGCAGCTTGCCGAAATACTGCGGCAGCAGCGGGTCGATGCGCTTGGCCATCGCCATGTACGCCTGCAGCAGTTGCTGCGAGTCGGTGTAGCGGAAGCGCGGGTCGGTGCGCAGGAACTGCAGGAACTCGGCGAAACTGCCCTGGTAACCCACCTGCTCGATGATCTTCTGCATCTCGCCGCGGATGCGCGCGACTTCGCGCAGGCCGATCTCGTGGATCTCATCTGCCGTCAGGTTCGTCGTCGTGAACCAGGCGATGCGGTTCTGGTACCAGTCGTCGCCGCCCGGCGTGTCCCAGATTCCGACGGTGTCTCGGCACTTCGGCAGGTAGTCACGTTCGACGTACGCCTGCAGGCGCGTGTACGCAGGCACGACGGTGCGGTTGATCGAAGCCAGCGCCGCAGCGCGCAGGCGCTCCTGCTCGGCCGCCGGGATCGACGCCGGCATGCTCTTGAACGGTCCGTAGAACGGGCTGGCGGTGGGGTCGGCGACGATCTGCCTGGCGATCTGCGCGGGTACGCGCTGCATGATGATGCGCGGCTGTACCAGCTTATGCCTTGCGCCCTCGCGCATCAGCGCAATCTCCTGTTCCACGCGACGGCCGATGCCGTCCATGCGTGCGATCCAGTTCTCGTAGTCCTTCGCTTCGCCGAAGTTGATCAACTCGGTCAGTTGATGCGCGGAGGCGAGTCCTTCCTGGTGCGACAGCGGGGTGTATTGACGGCCGTACGCGTAGGCATCTGCGCTGCCCTGGTACAGGCGACGGAACAACTCGCGATTGAGGCGGTCGGCCTCGGATAGTGAATCGGGTGCAATGCGGTCGATCGCCTGCAGCGCGGCGAGGTCTGCGCGATGGCTGGACTCGAGCGCCGCCGGGGATTGATCCTGCCACTGATCGTCGAAACGATGGTCGCCGAGGTACGTCGCGCCGGTCGGGTTCTCACGCAGGCCACGTTCCCATTGCGTGTCGAACAACTGCTGCAGCGCGGCCTTGGGGTCGTCGCCCGCCCGGGCGGGCGGGGACCCGAGGAACGTGGCGGCGGCCGCAAGGACCAGGAGGGACAGGGGGCTGCGGATCACGGTCGGCTCCAGCGGGGGTTGGCAGACGGCGGATGTTCTGATTTGCGGCGAGTCATTACAAGAGCAGCGCAAGGTTGAACCGGACAACTTTGCTGGCCCGGTGCGGGAGGGTGGGGTAACATCCCTGCACCCATCACAAGGCCCGTCCGGAGAGAGGCTGTCGCAGCCCGCCGAAGGCGCAACCCGCCCGGAAACGCTCAGGCAAAAGAACGGCGGTGCCTGATGGGCTCTGGAGAGCGGTCCCGCGAGGGGCCCACCGAAGGGGTGCGGCGTCGATTCGATCGGCGCCCGATCTCTCAGGTCACAGGACAGAGGGGCGGCAGGTCGTGACGGCCTGCCGCCTTTTTTATTTCCGGCCACCGGGGTACTGAACAAGATGGGCCTGCGCACTCCTCTCTACGACACCCACGTCGCCGCCGGCGCCCGCGTCGTCGATTTCGGCGGCTGGGACATGCCGGTCAACTACGGCTCGCAGATCGAGGAGCACCATGCCGTGCGCCGCGATGCCGGCATGTTCGACGTGTCGCACATGTGCGTCGTGGACCTGCGCGGTCCGCGGGTCCGCGAGTTCCTGCGGCGACTGCTGGCCAACGACGTCGCCCGGCTGACCCAGCCAGGCAAGGCGCTCTATTCCTGCATGCTGCGCGAGCACGGTGGCGTGATCGACGACCTGATCGTCTACTTCATGAACGACGAGTGGTTCCGCATGGTCGTGAACGCGGGTACGCGCGACAAGGACCTCGAGTGGATCCGCGCCCACGCCGGCGGCTACCAGGTCACGGTCGAGCCGCGCCTCGACCTGGCGATGATCGCCGTGCAGGGTCCGAACGCCCGGCAGAAGGCGTCGGGCGTCATCGACCCGGCCCTTGCGGCCCGCGCGCTCGAACTCGGGGTGTTCTTCGGCCTGTCCGCGGACCCGTGGTTCGTCGCCCGCACCGGCTACACGGGCGAGGACGGCTGGGAAATCATGCTTCCGGTCGACAAGGCGCCGGAGTACTGGCAGCGCTTCAAGGCAGCCGG
>Ga0315276_10001246_pt1 | contig 22745 bp, 50 predicted proteins | sample YL17G05_0_MG_FD_204542 | JGI IMG/M metagenome (GOLD analysis project Ga0315276, IMG submission 204542) | Sediment microbial communities from Yellowstone Lake, YNP, Wyoming, USA - YL17G05_0 | ecosystem: Environmental > Aquatic > Freshwater > Lake > Sediment | place: USA: Wyoming | collected... | reverse complement strand
GGAATGTGACAGCACCAGTTAACTTAAGCTGGGTGAAATCGTCCACCGGCTTGCCTGTTTTCCAGTCCCAAACTATCCCTGTCCTGCCGTTCAACTGAGTCAGGTCCGATATCACGCGCAGGTACGCGTCCTTGTCGAACCATCCTGTCGGCTGGTATTCAGCGTTCAGTGTGATCTTCTGCTCGATTACCTTCTCGCCTGGCGCAGCTTTGATGGGCGCGAGATACTTCTCGAAGTGCCTTATGGCCAACGGGAGACGCGTCCCATCACGCATGTACTGGGCAAAGGCCTTGTGCACCATGTCGCCATACTCGCTGTGCTCGTTCGGCGGGTCCTTGACTGACTTCGCCACCGAGATAGCGTGATACTTCTTTGGGCAAGACTCGTAGCTTGACAGCCGCGAGTAACTCCAAGCTATAAGTTTACTCATATTTTTCTCACAATTTTTTTCTCACGCTTGGACGTACGTATATAATCGCCATCCATAAACCACGCAGCCTCGTATGGGTAGTGGCGCAAGCAATCACATGCCTCTTTGCGGATGGTCAGCGGAACCCGGGGAGTTTTCTTTGGATCCAAAAGACGGTACAGAAATTCGCGAGTCGAATCGACAGCGTATCGACGCTCACTAGGCAGTGTCATTTGCAGTCTCCATATGTCGGGCCGTGGTGTATTTCCACGGCTATTGGTAGCTTCGGCATCCATGGTACAGGGTCAGTCATCACGCGGGCAATCGCTTTCTCACACGCATCGACGTGCTCTATCGGCACGCAAAAGATCAACTCGTCATGTGCTTGGTGCACTGCACGCAAGCCCGCCTTAGCGAGTCGCAGTTCAGCTCTTGTGGCTATGATTCTAGCCAGAGCCTGCACCACATTCTCCGTGATCGATCCTCCCCACAACTGTTTATTGTCAGAGTACCGCATGTTCCCGTACCCGCCAGTAACCTCGTGCCGGATCTTGTGATAGATGATCGGCATGCCGTTCGGCAGAATGATTCGCTCGTGGGCAAACGTAAGCGGACCCCACGTATGGAGCCCGCTCGGGGCCAGCACGTAGTCTTTGACTAGTCCTTCTAGTCGTCCCCACAGTGCTGGGATGTGCTCGTACGTGTTCCGGTATAGATACACAGCGTCGGTCGTCTCTTTCAGAGACATGTGCACCTGGGTATCAGCCGTGGCGAGTGTGAGCCGCAGCTTCTTACCGCCCATGCCGTAGCCGAGACCGAGAATACAGGTCTTGCCCACGAACCGTTCGACCAGATGGTCTTTCTTGTTGATGGGCCGCTTGTACATGCGCGACGCAAACTGGGAGTACACGTCGATACCCGACAAGAACGCCTCGACCAGATCCCACTGCCCTGCAAGTGTTGCCACGATGCGGGCTTCGATGTTCGAGTAGTCGGCCGCAATGATCATCCAACCGGGCGGCGCAACTATGCTCTTGCGCAGCGCCGCACGCTCGGGATCGTTTGGCCTAGCTCTCGGCAGGTTCTGCATGTTCAGGCCGTCCATACCGCTGAATCGTCCCGGATGGGCGCCGTAGTACAGCAGCGGAATGGGTAGTACGTGCCCCGGCTGGCTGTTATACAGCCGACGGAATCTAGCCAAGCGTGATTCTTCGATTGTTGAGCCTAACTCTATCTTGGCTGCGCACAACAGGCGCACCCTCGGATCGTCGTGCACCAGCAATTCCAGAAACTCTGGATCTTTCTTCGACATGGCGTCGGTGACTGTGCTCTCACCCTTGGAGTTAACCGTAGCCTTCTTGCTCAACACGACGCCTAGTTTCGCCAGTCTTTCTTTGAACTGGGGCCTCGACCGAAGGCTCGAGACGGTAACACCCATCGACTGAACGCTGGCCATCACCAGTGCTTTGGTCGCTTTCAGCGTTTCTTCTCTGGCAGTCATCGCCTCTTGATCAAGAAGCAACACAGGCCTGGTGAATTTCTTTATAGTAAGGTCTATTAGATCCTTTTCGTCGTCAGGGAGAATCCCATCCAGATATTTACCAATCTTCGTGCACAGAGCTACGTCCTGCTTGCAGTAAGCGCCGTAGCTGTCCAGCTGCTCCGCGGTAAAGGACACGCGGCGTCTGCCTTTGTGGTTCTGTACCTCGGCCCCCTTCTGGCCGACATTCAGGTACTCAGCTACATCCGCGAGACCCATACTGCCCGTATACGGGACTATGTGCGGGCGAGAGCCCATCATTGTGCACAGATACTTCGCCGGATGGCAGTCGAAGATCCACTCTAGGATCGCCCCGTCGAATATGGCGTTGTGCGCCATAACCCTAGTCTTAGACCAGTCAATCTTCTGCAACGCGCTGCGTATCTGCTCTACGGTGCCACTGAGCCATACTGGGTCGTTACCGTTAGCGCTGATGCCCACGCCGATTACTTCGAACCGACTGTCGCGCACATACTCAGCTGTCATTAGTTTCCCGAGGGAAAAGTCAGCATCGTAGTACGTCTCAAAGTCAACCGTTATAGACTTCATACACCCGCCGTTCGTCACCGTCAATCCTCCGTGCCCAGGTTACGCGGTCGTACCGATCCATATTGGTAGGTATGCTGTCATTTTCACTAGATGGCGGCATCATCTGGCACTTAGATATAAAGTTATTCATGGCAATGACGGCGTTGAAATCCAGATTGAAATAATCCGCTGGCATAGCACTGAGTTTCTTCTGCTCTTTGAAAGCTGCCTGCGTGTTCGGAGTAGCAAACGTCAGCATTTCCGGCACGATCCGATACACCTGCCCAGCGGTAGAGCACATACCCATTACGAGCTTGAACGCAGTCAGCGATGCTTCGGCTTCGAGTCTGATGTTATGCGCCATTTTTGCCCACTCCAAGAATGGGCCGGCATCGTCGCCTAGCCTGTCAATAAAGTCAGACCACGGGATTCCTTCGGGGCTACGCGCCGGATCATTTCGCAGATCAAAAAACATATCATCTTCACCGGGCCTTTTATTGAAGCGGAACTTCCACCCGGCATCTGTAAATGCTTGCTCTCTGTAGCTAGCAAAGTACCGAGCAGTGGATTCCCCCAGTCTTTTGAGAACGCGGACAGCAGTAACAGCTTCGTGGTTCGCAAACGATGCGAGTATTTCAGCCAGTCGGGTGCGCGGGACGGGGCACGGGATCAGGTTAGTCGGGCGGGCGAACAGGGATTCAACCTTCTTCCGCATCAAGTTCTTTTCGTTCACCGACAGCTTCGTGTTCGGCGTGCCCTCGTCGTTCATATTTACTCTACGTCTTGACATGTTACCTCCTAGAATTCTTGTGTGATTACGCCACCGTTCTTGACGAAGTCAATCGCAGCACACTGCGCCGCGAAGTCAGGCTCCGGGATAAGCGACATCATCGCTTTGCCCAGTACCTTCATGGGAACTTTGGGCGGGCGGTTTACAGTTAGGCTCCGCTGACCCAGGATATTTGAGTACCCTGTATACCAGTGGTGATACTTCTCACCAGTTAGCTGGTGCATGGGTTCCAATATGCCCATGACTTTCTTCTTAAATGTGTCCTCCTCAGTGTTATCTGGAAGCGGGATCCAGTTGTATCGTCCGTTGCTTATCTTGGCATGCTTGATGCCAAACTTCTGGCACAGCAAGGAGTAGATCAAGTACTGCTCGCTGCCTGTATTGCCGCGGGAGAATCCACGCTTGAGGGAAGTTACGATTGTGGATACCCTGGATTTGTTCAGCAGCGACAGATCGATGTGCATGACGCCAGCGGCTTTCGTGTAAGGAGCGAGCTTCCTCTCAACACACAGACCACCCATGCCATGAACGCGCTTCAAATAAATTACGCTCATTACAGTCTCCCTCGTTTTACAAATAATTCCCTGAGATACGCCCATATCTCAGTGGTTCGATAGTCGATCCAGACATACGGGCGGTGCCTTGCGGCCCAAGTCTTTGTCCAGTCCCAAATGTTCATGTCTTCTCCTTGCCGGTCGCGGCGTCGATTAGCAGCCCCGTCGGCCTGTAACATACGTCACAATCACCATCGCAGTTGCGACACATCGGCGGCGAAGTCTCTAGCGTCATGTCAACGGGCGCAAGCAGACCGAGTCGAATAAACATGTCCTGAGACTCACCCCAAGCCGTATCGTCGTTGAGTATTTCTTGCCACAACTGTCTGCCGGCTGCCGCATCCCTCTCCAGTTCCTGCAAGCGAGCGGCCTGCTGTTCGATGAGGGTGGCGGCTTCAATAGCGACGGGGTGTGGCGTGAACTGGCCTGTAGACGCCGTATAAATTACGCCTGACGTGTTCATTGTCAGGCTCGTTGGCACCGCCCTGAACTGGTCAGGGACGCTGCGCAGTCGCTTCACCAACTCCGCTACTGCGGATGCGTCTATAGGGGTCATTTCCAGTACCTCTTGATAGCAGCGTCGGCCTCGTTCAATCGCGTAATGAACATTTCCCGGTGTCGTGGAATTAGCTTGGACTGGTCTACGAAAGTAGACACGCCAATTACACCGTGTAGTGCCGCCGACAGCGCGGTAAGCTGGGCTTCGAGTTCTTCGATGCGCATACGTAGCGCTCGTTTGCTGATCATGGTCTGCTCCTATTTCTTCAGGTCCACATGCACCGTCGTGCCCCACGGCGCAACGATGTTGGGAGTAGTGATGCACCAGATGGTATTCACCGGCTGCTCCTCTCCAAAGCCGGTGTACCCGTCAGTGAATACGATCACAGCTTCGGCATCAATGCTCCGCTCTTCCATCTCTCTGAACACCACAGTCATATCGGTGCCACCGCCACCGCCGGCCTTCTTGCCCAGCTCCAGCAGTTCATTCGGATCGTCGATCTCGTGCACGTCTCCGTGGAGTTTCGCATCCACGTACATGACATGGATCTTCTCAGGCTCCATGTCAGTCAGGATTCCGTGCAACTCGCTGAGGAACAGCTTCAGCTCCTTCTCAGAGATGGAGCCAGACGTATCGATCTCCACAACAAACTCACCAGAGCGAGTGCCGTTCCGTCCCGGCCAATACACATGCGGCGGGAGCGCCAGCTTCTTGCGGTTGGGTCTGGTCCACGTAGCCTGATCCTTGCCGTAGCTACTGACAATCAGTTTACGCAGATACTCCTGCCACGTGACCTGGTGCTCACACAACTCGTCAATGAACCGATCCATGCCACCGGGCATTTTTCCCTGCGCCTTGGCTGCGTTCGCTGCACCCTTTAGAGCACGTTGAATCGTGGCCTTGTCTGGCATATCGGCCGGATCGCCGGGGATATGCTGGTCCCAGCCGTCGTCCTTCTCGTCCTCGTCGTCGGGGAGCTTCAAGTAAACCTCGTCCGCGATATCAGCCTTGGTTATCTGGCTGTTCTGGAGCGTGCCTAGCGGCAGCTTGAACCCCTGCTCTATCAGATAGCTGTTGATGATATAGTCGCAAGCGTGGTTGAACTTCCCCGCACTGAACGGCTTAAGATCCGGGCCAAACCCAAGGTTTCCGTAACCCCGCATCCGCTCCGGGTGCTGCATGATCACGTGTGTTATCTCGTGAGCCAGCACTCCCACCCGCTCCTGCACTGACAGTTTCGCCATCCACTTCGGGTTGACGAACAGCTTCTTTCCGTTTGTTGCCGCTGTTGGATTTGGCACGCCTTCGGCGATTGCCTCGGTCTCCACCAGTTCCATCAGGTCCATCAGCAGTACTGCGAAGAACGGGTGCTGATTGATCATCACCGACATTGCTTCGATCACTGCTGGATCTTTTGCTCTCGCCATTACGATAGTCCTCCATTGCATTGTTGTGTAGAGCGTCGTGTTCCGGCTTGTGCTCGGCGCACATCTTTATCCAGAACACTTCGTTGGCTTCGCACCCACATGGTAGCTTCATGCCACAGCTTTGCTACGCACCCGCTGTTGACGGATGTTCGCCTCGTTCACCCACTGCTCGTGCGGGCCGAAATAGCACAGCCTGAACGAGTGCCCTTTCTCCAGCTTCTTGATAGAAGTACGCTCGATCACCGCCTGCTTGACACGGAACACGTGTTCCTTGTCTTTGAACGATGACTCATACGACGCCCTGATATCCCACTCAGGTTCATGGGCCTTGAGCGTAGCGGGAATGCCGTAGCTCTTGTTGGCACGGTCAATTATTTCCACATGTCCTCCATTGCGGCGTCGGTAGCCAGGATTTGGGCCTCGGCAGCCGTGGCTGTGGCCATCGCCATGTCCTTCTTATAGGCGTCAATCGGGTGCTGCAACAGTTTGGCCTCGATCCTGTCGGCCAACTCAGCGAGCTTGGGGTTCCCGGTGAAGTTCATGTTGCGGGCCAAGTCTACAATACCCTGCAGATTAGTCCTAAGACTATCGTGCAAGCGGGTATCTTCGCCAGCTCCCTGCTTGGTCAGCTGGGTATTCATGCGCTGCAGCTCTTTAATTAGCCGTTCCCGCATATCAGCTCGAGCATTCTCCACCCGCTGCTCAGCCATCTCCATGTTGCGGTTGCTCAGCGCCTCAGCTAGTGGGGCTGGGACATTAAGCCGCTTGAAGTCAGTAACCGAGGGCACGGGTTTGATATCGACTGTAACGGAGAACAGGGCAGGTATCTCTGCCGCAGTCGGATAGTCGTCCCTACTGGGGTTCGATAGCCCCGCGAGGTTATGCATAGCCTCCGCAACGCGTTGATCGAACACGCTTGATAGGTGCATAACTGCTGCATCGTATGCCGCCTTGTGTGTGTTGAGGTCACGCAGGAAGTTCATCGCCTCCACGGTGGCAAGCAGGCGTTCGCCGCGCTGCGCACCATCGGAAGTCGCCGTCCAGGGGAGGGTCTTAGCGTAGACGAATCCACGCATTGTTGCACCCAGCTTATGGACGAGTTTCAGTTCCTGTCCCGCCGACGCCATCAGGTTCTTGACGAATGCACCGCTGTCATTCACCGCGTTCTTGGTAGCAATCAGCTCGTCACCGGCAGCCCGGTCGGTTCTCTTCCCGCTCCACGAGCGGTTACGAAAATCAACCAGCATGTAGTTCCCTGCCAGTGCGTCATTCAGTGCTTGAGCATCCACTTCCTCTCCTTACTTGGTCGCAGTTGTGACGTTGATCAGGGCACGGTTCTTACCGATCCATGAAGTCAACGACGGGGAATTGAGCAGCACGGCGCCGCTCTTCTCGATCAGGGTCTTGGCAGCACTGACCTGCAACTCCTTGGGGAGCCGCTCGACGTACTGCCAGAGTTTATCCACGTTGTTCGCCTTGCAGAAGTGCAAGCAGATTTGCATGGCTGCATACGCGGGGGCCAGATCTTCAGGACACTTGGCCTTCTTGGGGTCCTTCTCGATATCCTCGATGGTGGGCAGCTGGTCGTGAATCTTCAGGAAACTGAACAGATCAGCCGCGGTGGCATCTCCCAAGCATCCAGCAACGAGCTGCTGCATGATGGAGTCCGAACGCAGTTCCATGTCTACCAGATCGCCCTTCTCGTCACGCTTGGCGCTGACGCTGAGATACCGCTCGGCGAACACCAGGGACCTCGGAGTAGCGAACGGCTCGTCATTCTTCGGCACTTCGCCGCTGAACACGAGACCCGGACGCTGCTTGGCCCACGCGATGATCATAGGGTGAATGCCCTTTCCTTCGGCCCATATCGCCCACGAAGTCACGTCTGAGTCAATGTGGATAGTGTTCTCCCGGTTGCGGTTCATGCTCAGTGTTCCTACAACACCAGCCTTGTCCTGCTTGCGATTCGATGCCGAGCCTACGATCCACCCATCGGGCAGCTTGTAGTCTCCAAACCGCTTGTTGAGACGAACATCCGACAGGGCCTTCTGCGTGAGCATATCGGCTGAGTCGCTCTCGTCTATGAAGTAGATCCCACGCGGATGCGCAGCCAGATATTCCTCGGGCGGCATGATAGCCGGGCGAGTAAAAAAGCTGGTCGGCTTCCCGTTGGCATCCTTGGTCGGGATCAGGAATCCACGAACGTCGGGTGCGTCAATTGTGGGGGCCATGCACTTCCAGAACCCGAACTCTTCGCCGTAGGCGGCAGAGAGTGCGTCCCTGAACTCGTGCTCGATGCTGTCAGACTTCCCTTGGCCGGGTCCGCTCTTCAAGTGAAAAGCTACACCAGCTTCGTAGATGGTCTTGGCAGACTTCACGAAGTCAATCAGTCTCATGTCTACTCCTTGGTTGCACGTAATGCGTTCGATGGGCCGAACGCTGCCTCAATGAACTGGAACTTCTTGAATTTGGGGTTGTCAGCCTCAAACATAGTGATAAGACCATGCGCAAACTCTGTGATGGTCTTACGTTTCAGGTCTCTGTCGTTGGACGGAATTGTCACGTCCGCGTCGTTGCGCCGCAAGTCTTCATCTATAGCTGCGGCGATCTTGATGTAATGATTTTGTGTAAACACGTCCACTCCTGTTTGCAGATCTTCAAGCGTCAGGGCACGGTTCTTACCGGTCCATGAAGTCAACGCCGAGTAATTGACTTCAATGTTGCGACGCGCCTTAAAAGCCGCCCATTCTATAGGGTCGGGCATATGTATCAGCGGGGCCGGAAGCATAGCTCCAACTCCTTGATCAACTCAGCCCGGCGCTGCGGGGTCAACGGTTTGTCGGCCATCGCAGTAGGCATATCGGCCTCCGTAACAGGCATATCGGCCATCAGTGTCTCGGCCACGAAGATCAAACGGTTCAGGCGGGCGAGACGGGCGGCGTTGAAGTCGATGATTTCTGCGCTCATACAGGCTCCTCGGCTACAATCTTGTAGCCACGGTTCATCCACGGTTCTATTTGCATGGTGCGGAACCAATCGGCCACCGTGGGTATCCGACCGGCGCAGTCTTCCTTGACGTGCTGCTCACCGATATAACGCACCGGGACTTCAAGCCCCGCGCTGTTGGTGATTGTATGACCGAACACGCGCTCGGCCTCAAAGATACCTTGGCTGTGGTGGCGCAAGGCTCGATGCCGGCAGTCTGCGAACTGCTCTTTAGTCGCGTCGAACCAATCATGGATGCCCACGTAGTCCTCAGGTTTGCCGCCAAACACCTTGGCAGATGTTATGGCATGGTGGCTTGGGTGCATGTGACCTCCTAGAATTCGATACTGTGATCTTCAGTGTTGGTATAGTTGATACCAACATTCAGGACAACGTCCATACCCTCGGGAGTGAAGCTAATTTCTAGCTGCCCTTGCCCGCCGTCGTTGTTATACCAGTCGAGCCCAGATGCCTCTAGCGCTTTATCTCCCAGCTCTTTTACAGCTTCATCAAGAGTAGTTCGCAGCTCTGTCCTGGTTTCGTTCCATTCACCATTGAGTATTGTGCTAAACGCACCAGGCCACGTGATCATTGTCTCCTGCACTTTGCTGCTGATATCTTCGCCCTTCGCATTGAGGTAAGACGGCTCCTGCATGTCGCCACTATCGCCGCTGCCGGAGAACTCGATGGTGATATGCGCTATACCGAGCAACTGAACCTTGGACATGAACGTATCGCGGCACTCCGCGTTGGGGAACAGCGCGTTCCCCTCAGATTCTTCCGACATGTTATCCTCCTTTTAGGTAACTCCGTAGTGAGTAGGCGACCAGCGCCCAAAACAGCAAACCGAACAGCAGCACGCCCAGAATGACGGGCAGCCGCATAGTGAACCTTGCCTCTTTCATCTTGCTCTCCATAGGTCAGCGAGAACCTCGCCCCACATTAAGAACACCACAGCAATAGCCACGACGAAGCAGCCGATCACGACAACTACTGCCTGTAACGTGCTGATTATTACTCTGGTGATCATATACGTCTCCTAGTACCCCGCTGGTTTCCAGATACGGTCAGTTCCTTCCACCTTCACGCTGGCGGGGGCAGCGTTGCTAAGGCCTATAGTCACCCCTTATAAGCGGGGGCTAGTACCTTTAGAGTCAGTGCCCGTTGATAGAGGCTATGCTCTACCTAAAGCCGACGGGCGCGACTACCGGGGAGTTCCTTACTTGCTTACCGCCTTCTTCATGGCATTGTTCAGTTCGTCATGAGTTACGGCGTCGCTCACTGCCGCGGGAGGAGTGACTGCGTGCTGTTCATTCAACAGTGCAATACAATCCTCGCCTAGCGCTTCTTTCACTTCCTTGATGGAGCAATAGATCCGCTCCGCTGCGATGTTCATGCCCTTCGACCAGAACTCGTTGGCAAGTTTTAGCTGCACGCAGCCCTTGTCCTTGAACCCTCGGCCAAACGAGATGCCGCCCAGCACCGAACCCAGACCCATATGTGAGTCATAGCGACACCCAGACGTGGTGTTAGTGCCAGAGCTGTAGCCATCTACGGCTTGCTGCACTTCCTTGTACACAGAGCTATTGCTCACGCTGTTGCCACCAGAAGAAGCAGACGCACCAGACGTGCTATCGCCGCTCTTGGCCGAACTGGTTGACTTCGAACTCGCATCAGCATCGGACACCGATCTCGACGTGTTGTTCACATCGATATCGTTGATATCATGGCCGTAGGCAAGCGTTGCCTGTACAGCCAGGACAATAGCAGGGAGAAGTTTCTTCATGTTCGACCCTCAGTGAAGTAGTAAATGACAACGATCAGGACACTCAACCCAATCACTATAGCTCTCCAATTGCTCAGAAGCCAGCTGGGCTGCTTGGTCAGAAACACATGCTGCGATGCAGCGGGCGCGGCGGGCGAGATTCTCGCCAGTAGTGATTTTGCGACAGCCACTTCGGCTGCGTGGGCGTCATGATGCCCGGTCAATTCAGCGGTCAAGGCGTCGCGCTTCTCGCGCACAGCCGCCGCGAATTCAGCCACTTCGGCCTCGACAGCTGCGATCCGCGCAGCCACGGTTGTAACGTCACTCATGGGCGTATCCTGCTTATTTGCTTGTTGATGATAGCTTTCGCAGCCACCAGAGATGATGCCACGAAAACCTCGACCGTCGGTTCAGGGCTTTCGTCGTAGATCTCCACGGTGATCGTAAACCCATTTTGTACCAATTCCACGACTACCCGATTTCGGGTCTCTAGTTCCATAAAACTACTCCTTCGGCGGGCGCGGCATCCGCAGCACTTGGATGCCGGCTGCTGCTCGCATCAGCACAGACATGAACCCCATAGCCTCAGCCATGAACGAGCCAACTATGGCGCCGAACACGCCCATTGCAATGTAGTCAACTGTATTCATGTGCAGCGCGTGGCCCACAGCCGTGAACGCATACGCGCCGACAGCGGCAACGCCAACAGAAAAAATTGGTATCTTCACAGTCTCACTCCTTCATGATAGACATTTTCGAGCTTTATGGCTTCAGCATCGGCGTTAAAATCAAAGCTCGTGCTGTGTTTCGATCCTACGATATCTACAGCAGCACGCTTTAGCTTGTTCCATTTGGCGCTGCGCTCCTGATTACTGCCGAGTGTATCGAAGAACAGGCGCAGCACGATCACGTCAAACGGAATGCCAAGATAGCCAGTCCAAGCCACTATTCTCACGGAATCGGGTGAAATCAGCGCCAGCTTGCTAAGTCTGGCCCGGTAACTTGGCTTTCGATTCTGCCCATTTGGCATAACCACCCTCCTGCCTTAGTGCGCTGACGATGGACATGCTCATAGTTACCACAGGTATCTTCACAGTCTCACTCCATCTTTGAATGCTTTATCTAACTTCGGCCCTTCCGTAACGACATAGTGTAAAATATCATTGGGCAATTCTCTTGAGCCAAGTATGCGCTGCGCTGCGCTGCGCAGCTTTCTGTAGTTCACGCCGTTGACCTGGGTATCGTGTTTCTTGGTCTCTGGGTAGAACAGCCGCAACACTGCGATGTCAAAGCTTATGTTCGCAAACTTCGTCCACGCAACTACCTTCAGGCTCGAAGGCGATAGTAAGCCTAACTTGGCCATACCAGTCTGGAAATTGCGACGCCGCACGGGCTGCTTCACGCTACTTCGCTTTCGCTTCTGCCCATTTGGCATAACCACCCTCCTGTCTTACTGCGCGCACAGCTGCGTTGCGCCATATGTCACGGCTGACATACGATGAATAATCCACAGCTGGCCGGTACTGTTTAATCAACACCATGGCAGCGTGCCGCTCTTTAGTCAGCGTTTTCATGCGCGTATCTCCTGTAGAAACGGTTTCACTGATTCAAGCAGCATCGCGTCCCTGCGGGCGCGGCGGGCGAGATTGCTCGCTGCCTCTGCTCGTCTCAAGTGTTTGATTAGTTCGCCATGCTCGCGCAGCCACGCTTTGTACTCGTTGGACGCGAGAAATTCCGCGAACTGTCGTGCGGGCAGATTACACACCTGCTCGCGGATCTCGATCAGATCCTCAAGCGTCGGTGGAAGTTTTAGCATCTCTTGGATCAACATGGATTTCTCCCCTAGCCAAGTAGCCATAGAACGAATGCCGAGTCTCAACGTACCAACTATATGATAGCTGAGTGAGTAGCCATCTCAACTCGAAACTGCTCAACCTCGCCAGCTGGCCTTCGAACCACGCCCGGTGGGTGTCATTCGTTGGCCGCATCAGGGCCAGCCTCGCCAGTAGATCCTTCATGGTCTTTCTCCTCCATGACCGCGAAACAGGCGTCTCGCAGTTCCCAAATATGTGTGTGGTCGATGCCCTCGCACCCAATACGCTTCCACATGGCCACAGCGGCCTTGGGGAATGGCAGATTCGGCTTCCACTGTGTGGCGCCTCTGTAATGCTCTACCATCAGATCAAACTCTTGCCTGCTGAACAGCATCAGCGCAAGCGCTCGCTCCCGCCAAAAGATTCTGTCACTTGCCACTGTATTTCCCCAGTTTGTGCTTCTTGGCGTACCGGACTGCGTTGTGTCGCCACGCTCTAAATTCTCTTCTTTCCGGGTCGTTTCTTTTCGGGTCGCCACCACTAGCGAACCCGTACATGACACAGGCCGATCGATTCCCCGGCCTTTCTACCACGGTGTGGTTAAAGGTCATTGGGTCGGTCATAGCGATCGTTAAGAAGAACTCATCCCACTCTCGCCAGGTGGCGGGCGGGACGGTTGGAGCCATAAGCTCGTCCATCCAGAAGGCGTTGCGATCGATGTAGCCCGGGCGCTTGCTGTATTTCTTCACCCACTCCATGGAACCTCCTACTGAAACACAGTTAGCATATACGCGACGCTTACGATGGCCGGCGCCGCCAAAAGATTTTGTCACTTGCCACTGTACACCCCCAGTTTGTGCTTCTTGGCGTACCGGGCTGCGTTGAATCGCCACGCTTGATACGCGGGGTTGTGCCGGTCTGTCTGCCTCGCGAATCCATACGCGACACAGGCTGATCGATCCCCCGGACTTTGTACCACGGTGAGGTTAAAGGTCATTGGGTCGATCAGCGCCAACCGTTCAAAGAACTCGTCCCACTCTTGCCAGGTGGCGGGCGGGACGGCTGGAACCATAAGCTTATCAACCCAGCTGGCGTTATGATCGATGTGGCCCGGACGCACGTTGACCTTCTTCTCCCATTCCATGGCACAGCCTCCCACTAGTAATTGAACAGGTACGACAGCCAAAGTAGGGCGACGGTTACAATCGCTCCTGCCACGTTCTCCCATCTAGCGGGCGGCACCTTCCATATGGCGCCAAGGCACGCTAGGATAACCCATACTGCCAGCAACGCAGCAATAAGAGTCGCAGCAGTCTTTGCTACCAAGAACATAATAGTCTCCCTGAGTTAGACGTTGCGAGCCTTCTCGATTATGTCCTGCTCGATGCGCTCTTGTGCGAGGGCGACAAGTGACTCTCTTGCGTCAGCCAAGCTCGACACCCGGAGGGCGGCGCGGGCCACGCCAAGCCCATATGGCGTAATCCCGGTCTTGCTCTGGGCGTTGAGGCACCAGCTTTCAATCTCGCGCAGGGCCTGCCTGTAGGTCTCTGCTACGTGCTTGCTGTATCTCTGACGCTTCTCCACCCATGCCAGGTGGGCAAGAAGCGCGTTTGGGGACTGGTACGCCAGCCGGCGTAGTTCGGCCTTGCTCACAAGCTCGCCCGGCAGGCGGAACACAAACGGCTCTTGGTCACTCATTGCATTACTCCTTGAGTTGCCCCCGCTTGGCGCGGGTAGCTATTGTATCGCTATCTCTACGTCGTTGGACGTAAGAGGGATGGGAACTTCCGGCGGGCGCGGCGGCTCGCCGAAGTACGCGGGACCCATTGCTCTTAGAACACTGCCATCAGGGCTTGCATCACGCGATGCGCGGCGCTTGGCAAACAGAGCCTCCTGCCGGGTGTACTTACACTTGCACTTTGGGCAAGTCAGATACCCGCCAGCCCGAGCGTACCGCCCGGTCTGCCTGTTGTTCTTCATGGACCGCAGCACGGCCATGAACTTGTCGTGATACTCGCCCGCAGGCCAGCCACGTACCCGAGCCAGAATGCCACACATGCTCAGATCAGCTTGCTTGGCGAATTTGCCAAGCGAGTACTTGCCAGTCTTGTACCAAACTTCGTACTTGCGATTGAACGCAACCTTGCCGGTCTTGGTAAGTAACGGCTCGCGTATGTGCAGGGTAAACAGGTTTGAGGACATGGTTATTGCTCCCATATGTATAACGTACTCGCGAGAATACGCTCTCGTATGGGGAGTGTCAACTAATGAATACGGCCCGTTTTGTTAATCGAAATCGGGATAGTGCCGCTGGATATAATGAATCGCGAAAATCTTACTAGGCGGTCAACGACTTACGGGCGCGGCGGGCGGTTTAAGTGTACTATACTTATGAATGGAATTGAAGATTCCCCCTGACTCACCAAAATTTACTGCTCGCGCCGCCCGTTCAACGATCCAGACCCCCGTCACACCTGGAGCTCAATTCCATTCATATATATAATATATATTATATATCTCTCTCTCTCTCTCTTTCCTAGCGCTGCCAGCTACTTACGCCCGTTTCGTTATATCCAGCGACACTATTCCAAACTTGACTAACAAAACGGGCTATGTTCACTAATCACGCACATTTGAAGTCTCGCACTAAGATACTAGCAGCAACAAACGCATCCCAGTTGTCTATGACGTAATCATCAACAACTGCAAGGGATATGAAGCCATGCTCGTAGTTCCATTTGAGGAACGAGTACATTCCTATTAGATCGTCCATTGTAATCACCTCACCACGCCCGCCAGATTACTCTGGCGGGCGCAGTCAGCCGACTAAGCAGCCAGACCCTTCTTCACTTCCGTTTGAAGGAACTGCACGATTTTCATGGCCAAGGCACGCGTATCGTCCGCCACCTTGGGCACAGACGTATTCGGGAACACGCTGGTATTCGAAGCCGTACGCCTCAAACCCTTGATGAACTTGTCCACAGTCAGCGTGACCGGATCGCGCTCCACAGTGAACTCCGCAAACGTCGTGAGTGACGCGCCTTCAATGTCGAAGTCGTTGTCAGTACGATCCTTCGACAGTTCAGCCTGCCACTGCTTGGTTTTCGGATTCAGGCCCGGCGCAAACTTGCCGTTACTGAAGCCTTTGAACCATTCGGCCAGCGCCTTAACACGAACGCCCGTGTGCATGCCGTTAAGCAAGCGCAGCGCTTCCGTGTAGTTGCCATGCTCGCGAATGTGGTCGAGAATCGACACACTCGCCTGATGAATGTCAGCAACTAACGACTTGGAGCCGTCGATCACTTTGGTCACCAGCACGGCGACTTTGGTCTGGTCAAGAATCTCAACAGATGAAGTAGACATAATCAAATCTCCTTAGCGACTAGGATTGCGTCGCCCGTAGCGCCCGCTTGATTATGTTCGCTGATTCACTATTACCCGATTATCGCCTCTGGGCATGGACTCGTATGAGCCCCAGTTCCCGCGAACTGAGGTACGAGCCGCGAGTAGGTCAACTGTCGTCTGGGGTCGGCGTATCGCATACCAAAATTTGCCCCGCTTCACGCAGGGCTTACCGCATATCATTGCTTTTTCCATAACATTCTCCCGGTGTTTAGGCGGGCGCTACGGGCGGCGCAATCCCTTGTTTTTCGATGCCGCGCATTGTGGGTACGAGCCACTCGCCGGTTCATCGCCGTGCTGCATTTAGATTGCAAGCGTGCGATTGCGTTGGTTTACTAAAGCCCTGTAGACCTATCCCGGAGATTTTCCTTTATCGACCCCATTACGGATCGACCGGGCGCGATTGACAATATGCTTGATTGTGTCAACCCTGTGAAGGCATTGCAAAGCAACTATGTAGAAGCCTTGCGCCAACGTGCAGGCACAAACCCTTAGTTCAATATAGGTAGCGCTTGGGCCTAGTCGGGCTGAGCATGCGATCTAGGCTTAACCATAGGGGTTTGCGGATATTATGTTAAGCCGCGCCCTAAGACCTAGAGGGGGGGCATGGGTAGGTGGACACGGGGGTGGGGGTGGGTGGTAGTCTTTATCTCTTTCCCCCATACGACCACTACTTTTCGGTTGTATGTATGTTATACTCACCGCATGGCCTACTACAATTCCCCCGGGTTAGACATACCGTTAATACGGGTCCGCCCGCCCGCCACCGTTTCGCTATCCCGCCCGCTTCATCCGCGAATCCCGCCCAGACCCGATGACATCGACGAGATCCTCGCGCTCTTGGGAATAGTATTGGACTGGGATCGTATGAATAACCTGTGGCTTCTGTCTGGGACGGATGAGTCCACATGGAGAATCGCGTTCGAGCACGATCTGCGCCACACCAAAGCTGACTGGATGCGGTTAATCGAGCAGGCCCGAAAATTAGCGCGGTAGATTTTCCCCGTTGAGTGTGATATACATACCTAATGGATATGCAAGAAGATCTACATGGAAGAGTTGAAGCGATGTTGAACCTGGCGGGAATAGCGTTGTCCGAAGCCCACATAGGTAAACTCCCGACGCACGGCCAGATCACCTTGATCCATGCGCCGACGAAACGTCACATCACCTGCCGGTACGAGAACCTGCATACCTACGAGCAGTGGCTGGCCATGGTGCAGGAAATCATTGTTGATCGAGGCCCGCGGTGATGTTTCTTAGGCATCCGATGCTTCCACCGGGGGTCGATGCACTACTGGAAATCACTGGCGCTAAAGCGTTTCATGACTCGTACGCGATGGTGTTCGCTTTGATCCTGCCCCGCTATGCCAAACGGGGGCAGGTGATGTACTATCGGTTCCGAATCTTTCCCGATCTCGAGGACTGGCAAGACGCCGTCCGACAGGTAGTCGAATTACACGAGGATGCACCATGAAACTCATCGTACTGGCCCTGATTTCTTTGCTCACCGCCTCCTGCGTCCAGAACGCTGGCGCCCTGCCATCTACTGCCGCGGTCACGTGGACAAACCCGTCCACCTACACCGACGGCTCCCCGTTCGTGCCCGCGACGGACATGAAAAACGCAATCATCAGCTGGGGTACGACTCCAGGCGGGGCGAAGCCGAACCAGACTATTGTGACGGGCGCGGCTACAAGTGCCACGGTCCCTTACCCGGGGACTTCAGGGAACTATTACTTCGACGTGGTCATTACTGACAACAGTGGTGCACAAAGCGCGCCGAGTGCGGAAGTGCTTAAGTCAGTAGCGTTCCCGCCCAGTGCTGCCACGAACGTGAACGTAACGTGAAGGGCTGGGCCTGGTTTGTAGTCGTCCAGTTGGTGTGCTTCGCGGCGATGGTCGTGGGATGGTTTCTGCTTGCCCCACTGGCAGCCGGGAAGTTCTGGAAGGAGGGCTGGTCGGAACACTACGAATATGTGATAAACGTCTGGCGGTGGAAGTGGATCGATCGCGTGTGGGGGAACGACGAAGACGGCGTCACCGGCGCGCTGTTCTACCGGGAACGGGTGCCTGGGACTCGTTGGTGCACGTACCTCTGGACCGCGTGGCGGAACAGCTCTAACAACCTGCGCTGGGTGTTCGCGCGCCCGCAGGGCCCGTACTACCGGTGGGGCGGTACCTCCGGCTGGCGGGGTCACGTGGGGTTTAAGCCGATCACCGGCTGGCCCGTCCTGAGTGCGAATCTGAGCAGAGTGCAATGAACCCGCGGCGGATGGAATTGCTTGTAGTGCTTTTTGCAATAATGGTGCTGATTGTCATCTTCAAGTAGGTACAACCAGAGGATGAACCGGGTGCTGGGGGAGTTTCAGCAGCAGCCGGGGTTGTCTGCACGCGTGAAGGCTCTGATCGCACTCGCGCCCGTCGGACTAAGCTGGGGCGGGATAGCGAATCGGTGGGTGGTGTACCGTAAGCAGGGGTCAGGCGGTATTGCGTCGTCTGACTTTGAGTTGCTCGGAAACGACTCGACGTACGACGAGTGGCGCGAAGCTATTACGAGATTGATAGACAGGGGCAAAAAATAAAAAGGCCCCAGAACGGGGCCTTTCTACACGCAGTTGCGTAGGCTTCAGAAGCCGATGCAGTAATACACGTAGGTATCACCCGAGACCGTCGCAGCCGAGTTCGTGAACACTGCGGTCGTGGTCGTGAACGAGGTCTGGTTGATCTTCGTTGCCGGCGTCACCTGATCCTGCACGAAACACATCCAGCCGTTTGCGGCTGCTGACGGGAACGTGAAGGTAGGAGCGCAAGCAGCACTGGTCGAAGAGAACTTACCGGCGGTTGCACCACCAACCTGTGCCGAAACGGTGGCGCAAGCGGTAATGGCCGGGGCAGTGCCCTGTGAGACGAACGCCCCGTGGAAGGCCTCGAGGCCAGTGGACGGGTTCCAGCCGTAGTCAACGGCCAGCGCGGTGGCGCAAACCGCCAGGCCCGCGAAGAGAACAAGTAATTTACGCATGTGTATACACCTATGAAAGAAGGGAGAAATGAAGCTTCGACGGGGATTGTAAATAGATGTTGACCGTATCGCAAGGGGCTGCTACATTACGTGACTATATGGTACGTACAAAAAATGACCGCCTGAGATTGAATCTCTACTTCGACAACCGCGTGTTCGAAGCGATACGCCGCATTGCGGAAGCACGCGGCACTACATACTCCGAGATCATACGCATCGCGTGTCGGCAGTACGTGCTCGAGACCGGTGGCAAGGTCGTGAAAGAAACTGTTACGATGAAAGAGTTGACTAAACCCATTCACAGATCCGGAGACTGATATGCTTACCGCTCCTCAAGATGAATCGCTCCTGGCCGCTCTGGCGAAGCTCGGCGCTGTGCCGGGTGTTGACCAGAACGCGCAGACTTACACCGTCGAATTCGCTGATGGCACAGTGGTTCCGATTTCGCTGGGCGCGACGCCCGCTGAATTTCTCGACGCTGCCGTCGCTCACGACAAAAACCTTCAGGGCGACCTCGCTGGCCAGCGTGCACTGAAAGCTGCTGCTGACGCGGAAGCCGCCGCGGCCGCTGCAGCTGAGCAAGAGGCGTTTGAGAAGCAGGCTCTGGCCGTGGAGCGATCCACTGCTGCAGCACTGCTGCCTGGCTACGTAGAGCCGGCTCCTGTTGTTGAGGCGGTAGAAGCCGTCTGATATGGGGTTGCCTGCATCACTCGCCAATTCTCCAGATCTGAACTCGTCTGACGCGACGCTGATCTGGGAGTTGGTGAGTGATATCAACCCGGCCAAGGAAGTACTGGCGCGGCATGGGATGACGCCGAATGACTTGCAAAAGAAGACCCGGAACCCCATGTTCCGGAGTGCGTACCAGGAAGCACGGAGACTTTGGAGTAGTGAGTTAAACGTACAGGAGCGCATAAAGCTGAAGGCTGCGTACCTGCTGGAAGACTCACTGCCGGACTTGTTCAAGATCATCAAGGATGACTCCCAGCCGGGCTCAGCCAAGATGATCGCCATAGAGCAGCTGGGGAAACTGTCCCAGGTCATGGCGCAGAAGAAGGAGGGAGGCGGTGAGCGCCATTCCATAACGATTAATGTAGGTAACGCCACTCCGGTGGTGATTGAACACACGGTGCCGGCGATTGAAGGAGAAGTAGCGTGATCGACATATTCAGCAAACCGCAGCAACGCGATGTGCTTGGGAATCGGCCCGCCGCGTGGCCTACCACACGCGCCGAGCGCGGAAAGTTCTACCGTCTCCCAGACCCGATCCATGCTGGGGACGAGTTGGTAGTAACAAGTTACGACACCTGGTGCGACTTCGGTACCCAGATGGAAACCCTGCGCAGAGGCGGCATGGCCGCGAGCAAGCAGGTACAAGAACTGATTGGCGAGAAGCAGATTCTCGCCATGCAGGCAGCGGACTTCAAGTCACGGCTCGAGGCCGTACAGGAAGCCCGCCGGAAGGAGAAACGTAAAGCATCTTACCTTGATACAGGAGTTTTGAAATGAGCAATTTTCTAGAGAATCTGAACACCGTGAAGGCGAATGTGGACAACAATCGCAAGAACATTCTCAGCCAGATCGAGCAGCTTGAAGTGCAGATCACGAGCGCGAAGAAGACCATCGAAGAGATGGACACCCTGGCTACCGCTCTGAGCTACATGCTGGAATCGCCGGCTGTACTGGAGAGCGCTGAGGTTCATGTGGCGGCTGCACAGGTGGAAGCCGCCCCGGCGGTGACTGACCCTCTTACCGCTGCCGCCTGAGTTGGTACGAATGGCGTCTATGAAGATGCCTGAACACAAACGCAGGTGGCTGAAGAAGATGATGGACGTAAAAAATCCGCATCCGTCCACACAGAAACTGATCGACGCTACTGTCGCTCAGTATTTGAAGTAACAGGGGGGGCTGGGGAAACTCAGCCCTTTTCTTATGGCCACGATAAATTTTGACCCTCCGCCGACGCTGAAGCGATTCATGCAGTCGGACAAATTTATCCGCGTGGTGCGGGGCCCGGTAGGTTCTGGCAAGTCCTACTGCATGGTGATGGAACTGCTTAGGCGCGCGGCCGAGCAGACTCCCGATCCTGCAGATGGTAAGCGCCGCACGCGGTTCGCCATCGTGCGTAACACACTACCCCAGCTGAAGACCACATGTCTGAAGACAATCAACGAGGCGCTCCGCGGCATCGCTGTATTTCATGTGTCTGATGGTACGGTCACGATCAAGCTGGGGGATATAGAGTCTGAGTGGATTTTCCTCCCTCTCGACTCGCCCGACAACGTGCAGCGCCTGCTCTCACTTGACCTCACCGGCGCCTGGCTCTCCGAGGTTCGAGAGCTGCCAGTTCGTATCTTGTTGGATGTGTTCTCTCGGTGCGGGCGCTACCCCTCTCAGGCTCATGGCGGCTGGAAGTGGAAGGGCGTGATCGCGGAGACGAACTCGTTTACCGAAGACTCTGACTGGAACAAGGTACTCGAGGAGCGCGAGCTGGATGGGAAGCCGACGCCAGAGACGTGGGACTATTTCGTTCAGCCCGGCGCCCGTGAGCCGAATGCGGAGAACCGAGAGAACATAGGCCCGAACTACTACGAAGATCTTATTGAAACCAACTCACCAGAGTGGGTAGAACAGTATGTCGATAACATCATCGCCCCCAGCCTCTCAGGCGAAGCCGTGTTCAGGCATAGCTTCCGCAGTACGTTCCATATTGCAAAAGACATCCTCCAACCAGTCCCTTCCACAATGCTACTGGCGGGCTTTGATTACGGCCGCAACCCAGCCGTCGTTCTCACCCAACTCGATCCCAAAGGACGCCTCCTGGTCTTGGACGAAGTCTATACCTCGAACATGGGTGTAGAGCAGTTCATCCAGACCATGCTTCGGCCGGTGTTGTCACAACCCAAGTACGCCCGCTTACCAATAGGAATATGTGGAGACCCATCCGGTACCGCCCGCGGGCAGATTGGCGAAGAATCGGTGTATGGAATGCTAAAACGGCTCGGGCTCTCTGCCCAGCCCGCCCCAACAAATGATGTAGCGCCCCGCCTACGATCGGTAGAGAAGTGGTTGTTGCAGCAGCGCGAAGGCGCCGGCGCGATACTTTTCAGTCCCACCTGCACGAGTCTGATTCGCGCCATGCAGTCAAAGTACCGCTACGCGAAGAAAAAAGATGGTGAGTTACAGCCGAAACCAGACAAGTCGCATCCCTGGTCGGACATCGCAGACGCCCTGCAGTACGCGGTTTTGGGCCACTCCACTAGCGTTACTGCCAGACTTGTGCGTAGAACAACAGATTCTGCTAGAGTGCGGCAGGTCTCCAGCGCCGGTTGGACATAATACGTTGAGGTAGCAGAACGCCATGGCAGCCATCCCAAGTAATCCTATTCCGACCCCCTCAACGACGCTCGGCGCTTCTTCTCGTGCTGCTAGTCCCGTCCCTGGTGTCCCTGACGGTTCGTCTGGCAAGAAATATCAGACCGGATCTAACAGCCAGACCAAGAAGACCGCCGGTAAGACACTGGGCATGGTGAGCGAAACCTCTCGCGGACTGATCCGCGTAGTGAGCCATGACGAGATGCTCGCGAATGAGAAGACGGCCAAGGATCTCTCTCACCTATCCATCGAGTCGCTTAACCCCCTAGCTGGGCTGCTGCGTGATCGTTTCGAGAAGGCCGTACGTCACCGACGTATGGTTGGTATCGACGAAGAGTTCATTCGAGATATGCGCGCTTACAATGGGCAGTATGACCCGAAGAAACTACAGGAGATCAACGCGTTTGGCGGCTCCGCGGTCTACACCCGCATGATGACTATGAAGTGCCGAGGCGCGACAGCGCTCTTGCGCAACGTGTACATGAATTCAGACCGCGCCTGGACGCTTGACCCTACTCCAGACCCGCAAATTAGAGACAGTATCGACCAAAACATCAAGAAGTTGGTGATGGCCGAGGTTGCATCAGTCAATCAGATGGGCCAGACGGTTGATCAGAACGCACTTGCCGATCGCA